>Ga0182027_10003793_pt1 | contig 23740 bp, 16 predicted proteins | sample 712E1DmetaG_FD_121300 | JGI IMG/M metagenome (GOLD analysis project Ga0182027, IMG submission 121300) | Permafrost microbial communities from Stordalen Mire, Sweden - 712E1D metaG (Illumina Assembly) | ecosystem: Environmental > Terrestrial > Soil > Wetlands > Permafrost | place: Sweden... | reverse complement strand
TTTCCGCCGGTCAGCAAATGGTGGACGTGTTTGATGCGGGGTTCCCCGCCAGGATGGCGGCGGGCATCTCCAACGCCGTTGCCTCCAGGAAGAACGACCTGTGGTGCCTGGGATATTTTGTGGAAAATGAACTGCCCTGGGCAGGCTGGGGCAGCGGTCTCACGGAGCAATACGCCTTGCCAATTGGCGTGCTGGCATCCACCAACGCCCTGCCCGCAAAGGCCGAGTTCGTTCGCCTACTCCAAAGCCGATACTCCTCGATATCCCGGTTGAACACCGCATGGAACACCAGCCTGGCATCCTGGGATGACATTTCGAGCCACGCGGTCACACTTCCCTCCCAGCTAACCGCTGCCTGTGTCGCGGACCTGGGCGGATTCCTCACTGACTTTGCCGGCCGCTACTTCTCCATCGCGCGCGCGAACATGAAACAATTCGCTTCAAACCAGCTTTATCTCGGATGCAGGTTCGCCTCCCGGCCAACCGAAGCCGTGAGCGTCGCGGCCCAATACTGTGATGTGGTCAGCTTCAACATCTACAATCGAAGCTTGGACCTGAACACTTGGGCATTCACCAGTACATTGGGCAAACCCTGCGTGATTGGCGAATTCCACTTCGGCGCGCTGGATCGCGGAATGTTCCACCCCGGTTTGGTGCGAACCAAAGACCAGGCAGACAGGGGCCAGGCTTATCAGGAATATGTGCGTAGCGTGCTGGCGCTGCCGGCTTTTGTGGGGTGTCACTGGTTCCAGTACTGTGACGAACCTTTAATCGGACGTTTTGACGGGGAGAATTACAATATCGGCATGGTCTCAGGCACTGACACTCCGTATGTGGAACTGGTCTCCGTCGCGCGACAGATCCAGAGCGAGGTTTATGCGCATGACCGCAGCCTGCAACGTAAACTGCCATCGAGATAAAAGGGCCGATGAGGCCCCCCGGCGGCAAATGCGGAAGGATGTTCAGCCTGCCTCAGCAAGAGCTTGCTTTGCGGCTTGCCTCGCCTCTTCCAAATCCAGATGGTCATGAGACACAATCGCCCGGGCCAACGCCACGCGCCGTTGCTCGCCGCCCGACAGGGAATCCATCCGCCGCCCGCCCGGCGGACATCTCAGATGCAACAATAAGAAGTAGTCACGGACTCGATCTGCGGTCCATCCTTGCCGGAGGACACGAAGGTGTAGAACGCCGCACGCGAGCCCAGATGGCGGAACTTCTGCTGTGCTAGCTGGAATAAGCGATCGTCGCACGTCGAGAGAATAAATTGGCGCGGACCACTGCCGGAATCAAGCAAGCCAACCAGCAAGTCGAGGAAAGCGTACGTATTCAGGTCATCAAAATGCGCGACCGGATCATCCAACAGGACCGGGCAGAAGTTCGACCAAGTTTGAGAGCTGCAAGCGGTCAGGAAAAGTGCGAGCAGGAGCGTTTGTTGCTCGGACTGGCTAAAATAGTCGATCGGGCGGAGCGGTTCGCCGCGTCGCGTGGCGCGGACGACTATATCGCTTTCATCGGGACTAAGCGTGATATCATCAAAACCATAGACGGAACGAAGACGGCGTTGGATGACGGAGGCCCGCGGTCCATATTCCCGCGTGAAGTTGCCGATGGCAGTGTTTTGCTGGGCGCTCAACATGGCGCACAGTTCGTTGAAGAAATCGGCCCAAGGCTTGAGTTGTCCTCGGTCGCGCTCGGCGTCGGCTTTGCGGTTCTCCCCAGCGTGGATATTATCATTCAGGCGGGAGAGCGCCGCCGCAGTCGTTGCGGCGTCGAGGGCGAGTTCCAAGTTTGCTGCGCTATCGCCGAGCAGCGCAAGCTCAGCCTGCTTCCTTGACTCCTCCTTCACCAAGTCCGCGAGTTCATCGGGAGTGAGCATTGGCGCGAGATTATGCGACGCGAGCCGGGTTTCGAACTCCATGATCCACTTGTTACCTGCGGCGATTTGCGATCGGAGATTCTGCACCTCCGGTCGCAGGGCGATCAGCGATTGACGAGCGGCATTCAATTCGCTTTTTCTTTGTGCGGCGATTAGTTCGACACCCTTGATCGCGTCATTCGTCTGCCCGATATTTTCCATCGTCAATTTTTCCGCCGCCGCAAGTTGCTCGTCGTCAATGTCGAGCGACATCTGTCCGAGTCGTGGATCAGCGCGCATGCGCGCTAGTTCGGCCTGGATGCCGGTGAGGGTCTTCGTTTTCTCATCCCGCTCAAATTGCTTTTGCTGGGAGAGTTGGCGATTGGCGGCGAGGGAATCGCGCAAGGAGGCAAGCAGCCGATGTTTTTCGGCCGCCGGCGCGTCGTGCTGGCTGATTTCGGCAGTAACCATCGTGATGCGACGGCGAACCTCGTCCGTGAAATGACCGGCGGGCGAGTCAGAAAAAAGCCCCGTGCCTTCGATAGAGTTTTGGAATGTTGTGAGAGCACCTTCGATTTCTTTCTTCTCTGTTTGGAAGCTGGCTGCCTTTTGCTCGGCGGAAAGTTTCTTCGCGACGAGAGCGGCGAGTCCTAGCTTGGTCGCACCGAGCTTTTCCCGGACAAGTTGAAGTTGCTGTTGGATTTCGGACGCGACTTCGGCGTTCGCGTGGGCCTGAATGCGCTGGAGAAGATGTTCTTTCGCGCCGTAGTCGGCGGCGCAAAGCGGGCAAGTGCCTGAATGAATGTGACCGGCAAGCTCAGCGAGTAAGCGCTTAAGGTCGGATTGCTTCGCCGCAGCGTGTTTGATCAGAGAGTCAAGCCGCTTTTCCTCAGCGGTCAGTTCGCGGTCCTCCTCGGTGAGTTTTCTGATCTGAGGTTGCAGGTCTACGAGTTCCTGGTCGGATGTTCGCTTCCTGTCTTCCAGTTCGGCAAGACGTCGACGTTGCTCGACATAGCGCGGGTGAGTATCGAGGAGCGAATTAAGGAGTGTCAGTTGTTGTTGCAGTGCGGTCGAACGCGCGGCGCGCTGGATGGCGTCGGTTTCCGCTGCTTGAATATCTAGGGCAAGTTTTTCCTCCGCGGTTCGTTGGTTGCGGAGTTGCGCGGGGATGGCGTCCAATTCCTGCGCAAGATTCCGTTCCTGTGTGAGAGCTTCGTTCCAGCGCGGCTTGGTGCTACGAATCCATTCGAGAAGCTGCTTCCGCGTGGTGAACTCCTTCAGCTTTTGTGTTTGTTCGGCCAGGGTTTGATCAGCGCGCTGGCTGGCGAGTTCTGCCTCAACGCGGCGAGCGTCGGCCGCAGCTTGTTCTCGCTCCTTGCCGACGAGGGCCTCGGACCGCGTTTCGAGCAATTGGCGGGTTTCCGGCAATGCTGCCAAATCTTTCGACAAATCGGAAAAGCGTTGAGCCTTCGTGACGTGCTCAGCGTGGAGTACTGCGACGGCCGCGCGCCAACCCCGGACAACTGCCGTATCAACGGGATGCTCATCAACCGTGAAACCCGCCGCGGTCAGTCGGTCTTTCAGGTGGGCAATCGCAGCTTGGAGCGTGGAAATACTGCCATCGATTTGAGTCGGCTGACTGAGCCGACGAACCTCTTCCCGATCTGCGGTGACTTGGATCTGAGCCTCAGCGATTACCGCATCATGAACGGCAATTTTCTGAAGCAAATGCGCATGCACCCGCTGCGCCTTGTCTACCGCGTTGTTGTAGTCCTCGAATGCCAACATGCGCGAAACGATGTCAGCCTTGAGTCGGCAGTCCTTCTGAAACTCGCGAGTTAATTCTTGCGTTTCTTGGTTGAATTGGTGAGTGGCGCGGAACAGCCGGACTAGATGATCAATCCGTTCTGTGCCAGGAGATCCGGCACCAGTCAGCGCGGCGAGAATGGCTTTGCGGTCCTTGCGTTCGCCGTTCAGTGTCGCGCGGTTGGGTGCTCCAACCGAACGTTGAACGCGCATCGTTGTGGTGCTGTTGGCGGCCGTGATGGTGACGACGCTCTTGCTTGGCTCGCTGTCGAGATGTGTCGCCGCCTTCTGGAATTGATTGTCGCTGAGCGCGTCGAGGCGACCAATGTTACCAGTAACTGCGAACTCAATAGCGTCGAAGAACGAGGTCTTGCCGAAGCCGTTAGGGCCGTAAAGCACTGTGACGTCGCTGGCGATGTCGAAGACTTGAGGATTTCGATAGGCGCGGAAATTTTCGATCTCAATTGTTTTGATGCGAATGGGCTCCTGCGAATGGTCGGCGGCGAGCGTGCTGGTGCGCGACAGCGGCGGGGAGGTCACGGGGTCTCCAAGCTGCTGGGCAAGGCAGTCGTTGACAATTTCCTGGGGACCGCGCTGATGGGGTAGCACGAGATAACGGGCGAGGAGCGCGGAGACGCCGTGTCGCTGTAGGAAAATCTGCGCGGAGTCCGGTCGAAGACCACTGCCATCGAGTGGATCGAGAGGGAGAAATGGAAGCCGGGCCAGCGCCTGCGGCATGTCCCGGTCGAGCGGAATCACGAACTTACGGCAGAAATAAACGTCGGTTTCGACTTCAGAGCAAAATGCATCGAAATCCTCATCCGGGTGCGGAAGGCAGAAGATAAAATTGACGTCGAGTTGCCCCCAGTCGCGTTGCCGTTGATTGCAAAGGTCTTTGAACCCCGCGTAAAGTGTATCGTAGTCAGTACGCCAATTGCCATTCGGCAGCGCGAACGCCGCGACGTTGTGATTCGTCCGCAAGAGCAAGAGCGGTGGGAGCGCGAGCGTCGTGTTCGCCAAGCTGATTTCAGCTGTGGGCAGTAGCGTGCGCAAATATGCACGTATTCCCGTCGCAATCTCGGAGGTTTCAATTTGCGAGTCGGGCACAGACGCCTCCTTCCAATTCGGCAGTGTTTTTTGCGGTGATGAAATCCGTCAGCAATTCCTGAAACCCGAGGTGAATCCGGTTATAGCCCGGGTCGTTGAATTTCACGCGGGCCGGATTGCCCGCCGGCTTTGTGCGAAAGATCGTTCCATCGCGGCCGCTGAGTAAAGAATTATGGGCGTCGCGCGAGACAATAACGAGCTGACGACGCTGCGACGGCACGTACTTGTCCACATGCTTGAGATTCTGTTCGTGGGTGGCGCCGCGAACCGCGAGGATTTCGGCAGGCTGGCCCCGGATCGTGGTCTCGGCGTGCGCGGCAGCCGTGTTGCTGGTGGTGTCGGGGAAACCGACGCGGAAAATGTCAAGGGTATGGACGACATGGGTAAATGCCTCGGTTTCAGAAGCACTCCACTCATCGGCGTGTTTGGGCACGGAGCGCGCCGATGAACCGGGTATCTCTTTATAGAAAGCGGGGTCGCTAAGCTCCAATGCCTTGCTGGCCGGGATGGCGGCTTTCGTACGCAGATCCTGGACATTGAGTAGATGACTGGCAGCAACATCCGGCGCCAAGGGGCAATGAAAGGGAATACTCAAACACTCGATGCCGTCGAGTGTGTCGTTCAGCCATTTGACTGCTCCGGGAACCGCAGCCCCGGGTGTGCGCGGGTCGGTGGCGACGGGATCGACAGGATAAACGAACGGATTTTCGACTGGGACGGTTTGTCCAGCCGCGCCCGGAACGATCGAGGCCGGGTTCACTTGAATGAAGGAGTGAATGCAGGAACCGCCTTCGCGAAAAAACACGTCGCGGTGCGGATGGACCAAATTGTTGCCACGGAAACGTGGACCTCCGTTGGAATGCGTCACATAGCAGTCGGTCGCCGTGAACATTGCCGTCTGGGGAAGAACCAAGCTCGTGCAGCCGTAGGTGTCGATGCGTCCTGGTTTTTCGCGGCCTGCGTTGTTCGAGAAGACAATGCAGGTCCCTTGACGGCCAGCGGAAGGATACTGGTTCGGTTTATAGAAATCTGCCAGTTCGCCCAGAAACGCGGCATGATTGGGTTGGTCGTTGTGTTGGATGACGAACATCCACGTCAGTGGCACAGAAGCCATCAGCAAGGCGCCCTCGTTGTGCATCGAGCTCAGGAGCCATTGCCACGGTTTGAGTGCGCCGACGGTAGCAATCCAATCAAAGCAGATCAATGAGCTGAAACGATATGCCGCGCCCCCAGTTTCGTAGAGACCCTTGAAAAGGTAAACACAGCCGCCGCGGAACATCCGCTGATACTGCGCGTTGTTCTCTGGGCGTGACGGGTATATTTTCGGTTGAATCCACCGTTCGACCACGTTGTTGACGCCTTTCACCCATATCACGGCACAGTTGATCCACTGATCCGCCGCGACGCAGTCGGCACCGTTGGTGGCAACATTCGCGAAAGTATTCGGTGTTCCTATCAATCTCAGGTAATCAGACCGCTCTAATCCGTCGACACCGCCGATTACGATGGATCGCGCTGGCCAATCTGCTGCTTGGAGGGTTGCGTCAATTATCGCGATTCCCGCCAAACCCGGGATGCAGCATTCGGGAAAGATTGTAAAGTGAGTCCGCTGGGCTCCATGAGTGGCTGCGCGTGCGATATCCAAGGTGCGATTGACGACGGCGAGTTGCCGCGTTCGTAATTCGGGACGGCATTGAAACGGTTCCGCGGCGGTTAAACCAAGGCACGGCTGGGCAATAACCATCCCTACGCGGTCACTTGGAAGAGTCAGGCCGCGTGCGGTGAGATCGACTGTTTCAACGCGAATCATCGGACGATCTGCCTGCTCATTGCGAACTGCAAATTGTTCCTGAGTCTTTCCCGTTGTCATAAAAGATGTCCTTTGTATCGTAAGCCACACCGGGATTTAGGCAAGGGGAATTGGAAACCCGAAACAAAACACGGACGGAATTCCGACGAGATTGTTCCGGGTGAATCGAAGCAGGTCGGCGCTGGTTTCAAACGAGTTGACGAGCAGGACGTTGGTGGCCCGAGCGCCGGAGGGCAAGCGCTTGATGCCAAACTGGTCGCCCAACTCCTTGATCCGGTTTTCCACGTCGGCCCGGCCGTTGTAACGGCGCCACACCTGCAACACACCGACCCACGCCGGCAGGTTGGTGACCTACGCTTGAAACCGGTAGCCGGGCAGATCAAACAAGGTCTTGCCCCCGGCGTAGGGTCGTTCGGCGATCCGTTGGCGGATGAGGATCAGCCGCCGTCCCGGACTGTTTCCCGCCACTTCCTGCACGCTGCCCCCGACCACTTCCGTCGGCTGCCAGTGGGCCTCATCATGACGGCACAGGCTTTTGACATCCTGCATCAGCCGTGCCACCAGGATGAACTTCAGCCCCAACGCTTCCACCGCGTCCTGCACACTGGCATGGAGCAAACACTGCGGCACGGCGCACGGGAGAGCGTCGCCACAAGGAGCGGAAGCAGCGGGTGAGGCGCGGCTCCTCCTCCTTTCTTACGCCGCGGGATGGGCTTGGAAATAGGGGGGCGGGACAGGGCGGATAGCCTGCGGTCTGCCGGTCTGGCGGCTGAAATCCTGGTAAAAAGGCAAAAAGATTAAGATTTATGCCTTTAACCTAAAACCAGAAGTTGACATATTTCTTGGAGGTGGTAGTTTTTAGCCATGCAACAGCTACTGCCATTATGGGTTGACCCTGAAGGGGATGCTCAGGGTGTTCTCTCCCCGGGGGAGTATATCAAGCGGGAGCTTGTAAAACGGGGTTGGGGACAGGCCGATCTGGCGGCGATACTGCATCGGCCTTTGCCGACGGTGAACGAGATCATCAAGGGGAAGAAGGGGATCACGCCGGAAATGGCGGTGGCTTTGGGCCGGGCCTTCAACACATCCGCTGATCTCTGGGCGCACCGGGAGGCGGCATACCGGTTGTCGCTGGTGAAGCCTACCGACGACGACACCAAGGACAAGGCGGTGCTGTTTGAGGTAGCGCCAATCAAGGATTTGCAGCGGCGCGGGTGGATAAGCCCGGATGCCGAGACCGCGGATGAAATCGAGGCTGAACTGGTGAAGTTCATGGGGGAGAGCCCGCTGACCGGGGCGCAGGTGCCAGCGGCGCTGGCCCGGCAGACGTTTCCGGCGAGTGAGTTCTCGAACGCGCAACGAGCGTGGCTGATGCAGGCTTCCCACATGGCGCGGCGGCTGAACGCGAGGACTTACGGGCAGAGCACGCTTGAGGTAGCGATGCCGAAACTCAGGAAGTATGCCGCAAAGCCAGAGTCCGCCGCCAAGATCCCGATTGCGCTGGCGGAGCTTGGGGTGCGGCTGGTGGTCGTTGAGGACTTGCCACGGACGCGGATTGACGGGGCGGCGTTCTTCCTGGATGGGGACCAGGGGAAGCCGGTAATTGCGCTTTCGATGCGCCTGGACCGGATGGAAAGTTTTTGGCACACGCTGGGCCACGAGTTGCGGCATATCATCAATCGTGACCCGCTGTCGCTTGATTCGGCCTTGGTTGGCGAGAACCGGGAGCGTCTGGTGAGCGAAATGGAGCGGAAGGCGGACCTGGAGGCCGCAAGCTGGCTAGTGCCTGAGAGCGAAATCAAGAGCTTTGCGCTACGGGCCAAGCCTTGGTTCGCGAAAGAATCAATTATCCCGTTCGCCGGGCGAATGGGGGTTCATCCGTGCATTGTGGTTGGCCGTCTCCAACATGCGGATATTATCGGATGGGATCGGCACGCCGATTTGCGACCGAAGATTCGGGAGCATGTGCTGTCCACGGCCACTTGCGACGGATACGGAAAGAGAATTTCTTAAAAATTTATGAACTACAACGACCAAATCATCGAGAGAGTTGTCGAGGCGTACCGCGAAGCCAACGGGGACGGCGAGTTTTTGAAGCAGGACGTGGCGGCCTGGGCAATCAAGACCGGCACATGGAAGCCGTCGCTCAAGTCGCAGATTGAGCTTCTGAGCGACGAGATTAGTACGGCCATGCGGTCTGAGCGGAAGGTCGTTAATGGCCGGAATGTCCGCCAGTACCATTGTATCGTCCGGAAGCTCAAGAGCGGGTACACCCAAACGGTGTGGGCGCACATTGACGTTGCCAGTCCTGAGTTTATGGAGCAGAGCGTGGCGCTGCGGCGGAAAAACATCGGAAACAAGGTGTTCCAGCTGCACAGCGACATTGTGTACTGGAACGAGTACAAAAACCCGGCGAGGCCGATTGAGGCCCTGTTCGACTTCCGGGATGATATAGCCGACCGCGAGCAGGCGATTGTGCTGGGTCAGGACCAAGACGATGAGCAGGGCGAGTTGGTCGAGGCCGAGGAAGCGCAAGATGATGTTTGAACCTGTGGTGCTCGTCGGACCCCGCATCAAATATGGCAAGAGAGAAGAAACCAAGCAAAGAGGAAATCGAGACCCTGGAGCGACGAAAGGGGCAGCTTACACAACTCGATCAGGTGGTCGATGTCCTGACGAAGAGACTCGATGACTTGCGTCAGAAGAAGCAAAAGGTGGACCTGCTCCAAAGCGCGTCGCTTGGCTTGTACGACGAGCTCGACAAGTTGGCAAAGAAGGCGGGCGCAGATCAGGTGACCGATTTGGCACTCGAACAAGTCAACGAATTTGTCAGAGACGCCAAAGCACTAATGCCGGAAGACGCCTACGTCCAGCGGCAGAAGGAGTTTGTGGCTGCAGGGGACAATCCGGAGCACCGCGACGTGGTTTTCGTGATGAGGCAGCTTCGCCAGGGATTGGAGCGGTTCGATGCCAACGTGACCTCGTTGCAAACGCGATGGAAGGAGTCGTTGGCAGATGCGAGAGGCGTCCGGGTTGCCGTACAATTGCTTCAGGAGGATGACTGTGAGGCAGTGTCAAAAGGTGATTTGGACGAGCATGAAGTTGCCGTTAAAGACCGCTGGTGGGTCGAAATTGACGATTTCCAGGAACCCGTGTTCTCTGTCGATGTATTGGACCGCACGAATATCCTCAGTTACTTCACGGACGAACAATGACACGGGAACAGAATCCTGCAATACGGCCCCTGCTGCCTGGGGTTTCGCAGTACGAGGTGGATTTCGTGATCCCGCGTCTCGGGATTGACGTGCCGGTCGGGATTGACCCGTTTCTTCTCTTCAAAAGCCGCGACCCTGAACTACGAAGTTTGCATGACAGGATCATCGAAGTGTTCCGCTCCGGGGTGGAGTGGATCAAAGCAGGCCAGGAGGAGAGCGCCCGGTCAATTTTCCAATTTCCCGAGGTGGCAGAAATCGGCCTCGGATATACGCGCCAGGGCAAAAGGGGTTCAGGAGTTGGGGACTTCCTCTCGGGGCTGATTCTGAAAACGCTCCGCGAATCTCCCGCGATGCTCGACCGCGGTGTGCATCATGTGGAAGAGCTACAACTAATCTCGATGGGGATTGGCCCCGATCGGGTCAGCGACATAGCAGGCAGTTTGCTTAAGAAGTTTCTGATTGAGTACACTCAGAAGCAGTGTGCAATTTGGAAAATCCCGATTACCAGCGGCGTTCCCGTTCAGCACATTTTCGATTATGAAAGGCAAATCTGGGTGGACGGGTATTTTGACTTGCCGATCAGTTCGGTAGATAACAGCGCGATCCTCCTCGTGCCCCGGCGGATTGTGCGTGCCCTTCCCTGGATAAACTATGACGACTTCGTTAAGCTTGAATTCGCGGTGTATCTCAGGGCCCAGGGTGCAAAGAAAAATGTCAGCGGCCGTAGCGTGACCGGTCCAACGGCGATAAAGCAAAATGTTGTCGCAGTGACACGAAAAGAGATTGATCGTGTGGATCGGTATGTCCGGAGGAAGGAGGAATCAGCAGTTGATGCCCAACCGAGTAGCGGGTTTGTGGACACCGGCGGTTACAAGGCAGAGGCTGATCTGCTCAAGAGAAAGCTCACAGAAGTCCCCACAGGTCAGGCTGACGCTGCGAAATATCAGCAGGTGGTTCTTGAGATCCTGAATTTTCTCTTCAATCCCGAATTGATCGACGGGGAGCTGGAGGTGCGGACGATTGATGGAACTGAGCGAAGGGACATTATTTTTACAAACGATTCAGACTCGACCTTCTGGACCTATGCTCGTCAGGAGCATTCTGCACTCTATTTGATGTTTGAGGTCAAGAACACCCAATCTATCGGCGCCGCAGCGTTAAATCAAACTGCAACGTACCTCGGAGACCGGTTGGGACGGTTGGGTTTCATCGTGACCAGGTTTCGGCCGGACGAGGCAGCTTTGCGCAAAGCTTTCTCGATTTACAATGATTCCAACCCGCGAAAAGTCATCCTTTTCCTTTCGGATCAGGACCTCTTCGAACTTTTGGCCCTGAAGATCTCTGACAAGGACGTGACGCGGCAGATTCAGAAGATATATCGGAACTTTCGAACGTCCGTTCAGTAGGTGGAATGCTGAGAAGCGCCTTACGGCCGAACGGCTAAGTTCCGCTGTTGCAACTGATTCCGATAGATGTTGAGATGTTGAGCGAGATCTCTTTTAGGCGTACCGATGGTCTAGCGTTTTCCATTTCCGGCTCATTGTGATGCTGTTTTGTGCAGCAATTAAGGCTTGTGAAGGAATGCGGGCCAACCGTCGGCTTCAATGTTGGATATGTCGGAGTTGATTTGCTCCTCGAAGTTGTCTGCAAATGTTGGTGTTGCGGTTAGTGGCGAGCTGACGATTTGATTTTTGATTGCGGGACAGCGGTCCGCGATCAATTTGCGTAAAAGCTCAGCATCCTCGTGCCAGATGTCGGGGGAAACTCTGATCTCTTGAATCCAAGTTGCAGGTGGCACGTTTTCGACCATTAGGTGTGATCGCGCAGCGGAATCGACAGTGCAGAGCCTGACTTCGTTTTCGTATTTGTACTCTATGCCCTTTAAGAGGTGTGGGTATCTCAGAATTGCTCTTAACTCGGGGTCGTTGTGAGTGTCGTCTGCCACGATCTCCATAGATTTATCCCAGTATTTTATCCTGCTGATGCGCCACGCTCGGTTCGTTCCCTGGAGCGCGGATTCCAAACAGTCCAAGGTTGTGTGTATGGCAAAGCCTTTGGGCGCAAAGAGACGCCACATGGCGATTGATTCGTGCCGGGATTGGAAGAAACAAAGCGCGTAGCGTGTGGCGATTAGAATCTTATGCCAACGACGGAATAGTTCCTGTTGATTAGCGCCGGGGTATTCCTTGTTAAGCTCGAACACTCTTAGCTGTGGTGGCGAGAGCTGCGACTTAACATATTCGCAAAGCTCGCCATATTCCTCGGAAGAAAATGCGTCGGCGTGGGTGATGTGATCCCATTGTTGAACTCCCTCCTGAGGATCCATTCGTCTGAGTTCCCGAACTGACGACAATCTTAAGCGCCCTTCGAGGTATAGGAGCAAAGCTGGAAGGCTTACGTAGCGCCAAAGGGAAATGCTTGGATCAACCGGCATTGGACCATTGTCCAAAGAGAACGCTTGTTTATCAGGTTGGCGTGGCATGGTGCTGGATGGTTGGGTTATGGTTGGTTGGCCGCACGAAGCGCGATTGCTTCGATTGCTTGAAGTTCTTCCGGGTTGATTGTAATTGGCAAGCGGGAGCGGATGCGTTCCCAGCTTCCAAGGATTCGGAAGGCGACGGCGTCGGTGAGGATTACGGGGGCGGTGAGTTCATTCCAAACGGTTTCGCAAACCAGGAACACGGGGATTTGATCGGCGCGTTCCTGGTAACGGTCGTTCCACTGGTTCAATGTGGCGGCGGTCGCGCCACAGCCCGGCGCACAGTTTGAAGCACTGCGCAAAGTGTGGCTGAGCGGCAGCGGCGGGTTGCTGGGCACCATGCAATTACTCGGCACTTTTCCGATTTTTGCCTGATACCACGCCGCCGCGTCAGGGTGCGATTTGAGTCGTTTGAGGACTTTGAGGCGGGCGACGATTCGCCAATGCCGAAAATCCTTGCCGTAAAAATCTTTGGTGGTGATGTAAACAACCTCGTCCTCTTCCCGCAAATACGGTGCGAAAAGTTCACCTCGGCAAAGGGCGCTGATTGAGGGGAATTCGCACTCGAAGTCGGGTTCACGTCGGCATGAGCCGTCAACATACGGCGGCAGGTTGAACCGCGTAGCGGCACGCTGGCCATCGGGGGTGGAACCCAGCGGGCGATATTTGGCGAGGTAGATGGACACGCAACGGCCTCCGTTATTCCTTCGCCGTGACGTTTTCTATTATCTCGACTCCCAAAATCTCGGCGGTTCTCCTGTATTCGAGTGGCAATTTGGATTCCAGCACCAGAACGACGCGAATTCTGGACGGAATACTGTAACGGCTGTCCAGCGCCATCGCTTCCAGAAGCGCGCGATATTTAATTGTCTGATACAGGCCGCGCTCGTAGTCGGGCGGGTAATCGTCGGAGATTGCTGCTTTCACCTCGACCGCGATACACTCATCACTGGACTTGAACAGCACGTCAATTTCATCTAGCGAAGGCAGCGCATATTCTTCGTGGCTTTCCCATCCGGCTGTGGCTCCGACAATTTCCGGGTGGCTTCGCGCGTATTGCTTGAGGGCTTTGTGGTCGGCCGATTCCCCGCCCTTGCCAAGCCCCCTTTGTTCCACCGTTCCGGTGACAGGTTGGATGCCCAGCGTTTTGAGAACATCATCCCAACGGCTGCCGAATGCCAAGATTTTTTCGTATTCCGACCGCGTGCGATTTTCTTTCTCCGCGTACGTCAGGAGTGGGTAGCCTGGCCAGAATTCCTCGATTCCGTCATCTGGCAAGCCTTTGTTCTTGCCGGTCTTATTTATCGCCAAACTCTGAATGTGCGGAATTGCCTCTCCCCATTCCCCTTCAAGTCCCCGAAGTAAATTTCCCATTCTTTCGAGCACTTGGCCCATGCCGTGTCCATGTCCCTGTCCGCCTTTATTTTTTCGACCGATTTTGAATGCCAAATCTTGATATGTCAGACCTTTGATTGGCCCGCCTTGGTGCGCGTACACGTGAGACACCAACTGCTCTAGCAGTCTGTCGGACTTAGGGCGGTTGAATTGTTGTAAGTCGTTGATAATCAATAGTTCAAGTTTTTGTGGTTAAAAAGAGACAGCTTGATAATCAAGGACTTACATCTAAGTCCGACAGGCTGCTAGGCACTTTCTTGCTTGATGTTCAAGGTGAGTCATTTGTTAAAATGCCTCATCCAGGTTCGTGGCCTTTATCAAGCGGGCGTAGGAGGTATAACGTGGGGCCTGGGGGGCTTTTACAGTGCCGTTGGGCTTGGGAACAAGTTTAAGAGGGCCGATTGCCTTGGCTGGCTCCGTGAAGTTTAGGACGTATTTCGGGCCGTCCTTCCAGCGTTGGATATCCTTGACGGCGGCGACGCGGGTAATGGCAGAGATGGGAGCGCTCTGGTAGGCGGCGATATATTTGATGCGGGGCACCATGCTGGAATGAATGCGGATTTGATACCAGCGGTTTTCGCCAAGGAACGTCTCCTGGAAGCCTTCCTCCTGGGCAGGAACAACGATGGTGTCGAGATCGGACGGATCAACCTCTGTCGCTCCCAAGGTGGCGTGGGTCTGGGACTCCTTCGATGGGCCGATGAGGTCGGCCAAGAACGGGTCGAACTCGTAAGCGGTCTGACCCTGCGCCGTCTTAAAACGCCGGAGGGTTAGAATCTCGACGGGGAATTTAAAGCGACTAAGGAGTAGAGTTTCGAGTTCCTCATCCAGTTCGTCGATGATGACCAGTGCGTTGAATGCGTTGTCCTTCTGAATCAGACGTTCCAGCAGGTAGTCCACGTTCTCGAAACCATTTGCCGCAGCGTAAGCCTCGCAGATCTGGAGACCCGCCTTGTTTGCCTTCAATGTTTCCTTCAGGATGGCCTTAAGTTTGAATGGTGACGTTTCGAAGGACAGGGAGAACTCCAAAATTTGAACCGCGATGTGATTCAGAGGGTCGTGGCTGGACAGTTCGTTCTCCACGACGAACAAGCGGGGATCCTTTTTGCTGGTCAAGTCTATAAGATAGCCGTCAGGGATGTTCTTGGTTTTACCCTTGCCGCCAATGAGTCTCTTAACGTCAAGATAAATGCGGTTCGGGCCAAACAGCGTCGCGGACACCTCCAAGATTGCAGACTCCAGCTGGGGCTCGTTTTCGAATGGGTCGTTTACGTACTGTTTGTCGGGTGTCCAGATCATGGGTGTTCGGGGTTAATTTGCATCACCAACCTTGGAGAAACAAGCTCATCGTCTCCTTGGAATTCAACACCTCGGCGGTGCTTTCCCATTCTTCGTCGAGGTATTCGTAGGTTTCTTTGACTGTGAAGGGGCTGCGGGCTTCGCCGGTCACCATCTGGACCAGGTCGTTTTCGGTCAAGGCCCGACGCTCCAGCATGGCGGAGACCCAATTGTCGGTGATGAAATCCGGGATTGTCCCGAAAATATCGGTGATGGCGCGGATGCGGCCAGTCAGCACGTTGAACAGTCGCTGCTCGACGCCTTCGTCGTAGCGCAGATTGCAGAAGGGAATTCGCTTGGAAATCGTGCCGCGCTGCACGCGCCCCTTTCGTTGTTCCAATGTGGTCGGATTCCAGGGAAGATCGAGATTCACAAGACTGCCGAGTCTCTGGAGGTTCAGGCCGGTGCTCGCCGCGTCCGTGCCGACCAACACCTTGAGCGCGCCGAAGCGGATTTTCTCCTTCAGGATGTCCCGGTCAATGGTCTGGATCTTGCCATCCTCAAACAGCTTTGAGGATGAGGAATTGCCGTAGAGGCCGATGGACATTTCGAGCTTCGGCGCCAGAAATTCGCACAGAGCCAGCGCCGAGTCGTAGTACTGGGAGAAAATCAGAACTCCACGATCCAGCCAAGTGTCGCCTTCAAAATCTGCCCGCAACACTTCCAAAACGCGGTCAAACTTGGGGTCGCCTTCGGACTGAAGCTGGCGGCCCAGGTGGTCGCGGAGGCGGACCAAGATTTCGCGCGACTCGGGAGCAAGCGGATAAATGCTCTCCCCCGTTTCATTCAATCCTTCCTCGTCCTCAACCTCGCGTTCTTCAAGCATCCGGCTCGCGGTGTTGAAGCCGGCCAGCACGGAACTGCCGACCCGCCGCTGTAACAGCGTCTTGATGAACCCGCTGGCCTTGGTGTGCTTGTGGAGTTCGCGGGAGAATTCCTCGGCGAGTTCGAGTGCCTGCCGGACACTATGTGTCGAAACGACCGGGCGTTCGTCACCCACCGCCACCATTTCGATGCGAACGAGTTTGCCCTGTTCTTCCAGCCGCTCCCGTGAACGTTTGATGACGCGCATGGTAAAAGGATTCAGGTCGCGGAGACTGATGCGCTCAATGTCGTCTTGGTCGAGCGGGTCAATGCGGTCAAAATCCGCGTTGGTGGCGCTTTCATCAGTGTCGGAGAGGCCGAGCGTGTTGCGGACATGGCGGAAAACCTCGCTGTTCGCTTCACGCGGCAGAGGGTTGTTCAGATAAACCCATTTGTCATACGCGCCCTCAATTGAGATTTGGCCGGAGAGGATGTCAAACGTGGTGGATTGCGTGGCGTTACGCCAGCGGCCAAATTCCGTGCCGAGGACATGGGGATTATTCACGCCGAGGACATTGAGCAAATCCCACAACTCAATCGGATGCAACTGCACGGGCGTGGCGGTGGCGAGAATCATCGTCCGGGCGCGGGCGGAGAGTTTCATGCCCCACTCATACAGCAAATTCTTATCAGGGGCTTGCCACACCTTTGGTTCATGGAGATTGGAGCGGCGAATTTTGTGGGCCTCATCCCAAAGCACGCAACTGAACCGTTTCTTGAGCAAATCCTCGACCAATTTGCCGTTGAATTTGCTGCGCGTGGCGCTCAACACCACCGAAGTCGGAACGATCGCTATTTTACGAGGGCAATTGAGAACATCGTTCTCGGTGGCCGGGTGAAACTCGTCACGCTCGGTGAGCCAGCCCCGGCCTGTCCACAGGGCGCTGGGAGCGGCCAGCTTGTCGATCATTTCCTCCTGCCACTGGGAGACGACGGCCTTGGGGGCGACGATGAGCACCGGGTCGTCATCAAGGGTGCCGATGAGTTTGGCAAGTCCGCCCATTTGAAGCGTCTTGCCCAATCCGACGCCATCGGCCAGCAGATAACGCGCGCCCCGGCCCGGTAGGCCGGCGTAGCGGCGATGCTCGTCAAAGGCTTTTTTGATGAAGTACTTTTGGTGATCCCAGAAGCCGAACAACTCCGTACAAGTCGGAACTTCGGCGAGAACCGGACCGACATCCGGTTTCTTTTTCCAATCGCCGACGTGCTCGATGATGGTGCGCTGACCGAGCCGGCCAATTTGTTTAACGATAAATTCGCTGATGTGGAAACCCCGCTCCCACAAGGCGTCAAATTCATCCTGCACCCATTGGATGCTCTCGGTTGAGTCCTCTTCCCAGACCAGTTCATAGTTCCTGGACCACGCCCGTTCGGTGTCGTTCGCGCTGCCGATGAAGGAGGTTGCCTTTCCGTCGGCGTAGCGGATGACGCCAGCCTTGCCGTGGACGAATCCGAATTCGCAATCGGGGACGATGCGAATGTCAAAACTGCGTCCAGTGGCCGGATCCCCCGCGACCAAGTCCTGGAGCACGCGCAATCGTTCCTTTGCCTGTTCGCCATAGACATCCACCAGGTGGGGGAAACGCCCCTCGTTCCAGACCATGCGGAGAAGAGCCTCCTCCAATTCTGCGCGACGCGGGCCGGTCGCCTGCCGGATGGCGTGGACATCGGCGGGATTCACCTCGGTGTTGCAGACGATGCGGACCTGCTTGATGGACTTGAACTCCTTCCCCGCGAGGCCCAGTAAACTTGATTGGAAGTAACCGGCGATGCGGTGGTAAGACACCGCACCCTTCAAGCGATCCCCTAGAAACGCATCATATAACCGGTGGCGGCGGGAGCTGAAGCGATTCAGTGGCATGGTGATTAAGCGCGATGGTTCTCCACCGCCAGGCGCAAGGTTTGGATGAGCGGGCGAATGTCGGTCCAGGCGGCGATGGGTTCGGTGATTTGGTGAAGATAGTCGAGGATGACGAGGTGTTTGCCCTGCCGGTCCTGCCAGAAGTTCGTGCAGTCCACCAGATGTTTCACGGCGCGGTCGGCTTCCGCCCCACCGCCCAGCAAGTGGAGCGCATAATAAATATGTCGCGTGACGGAATGGGCGAAGTGGTCGCGCTCGTTCGCTGGAATATCGTCCCAGCGTGTGAGGTCGGGGCGTGGAAATTCGGCGGCCAGTTTGGACCGGGCTTCGTTCGCTTTGACCGGGCCGAGCAGAGCTTCATAATCGGCGATGCCGTAGGCGCGGCCGAGGTCCTGGAACGCGCCAATTTTTTCCACCCCGCCGGCTTCGAGTTCGAGCGCCTTGAGCAGAAATTTTTCCTCCGGGGCGAGAGAGCGCCAGAATTGGTAGGCGCTGGTGCCATCCGGGGAGCGTTTGAGATGTTCCTCCAAACCGAGAGGAACAAGGAAATCCACGGCAGTGCGCTTGGCCTGATTCATCATCTCGCGCAGAACGGAAGCGCCGCGCTGCCGCCGCTCCTTGTTGAGAGTGCGCAGTTCCTCGTTGAGATCAATGCCGTCAATATTGGAGAAGCCGGTGACGACTTCGGCGGCGACGGCCTGGGCAGCGAGCAGGTAATCTGTGTCCGTGTAGCCGCAGGAGAGATTGCCTGCCTGCACTTGGCTTTCGCGCATGTGGGTGATGACATCTTTCACACGGCTGTTGATTTGCGGGATGACCATTTCGGCAAATCCCATCGGCGCAGTTTTGGGGCGCTTGCGCAGAACCATGTTGTATGTAGCCTGCACGTAGTTTCCTTTTTTGATTGCGCTTGCACCGGTCTCGGTGGCGACGCTCCAAACCTGTTTTACCTGCAAACCGGCGGCCCACATGATGAGGGCGAGGTCTTCCCACACGTCCGTATCCTTGTGGGTAAACATGAGCACTTGCAAGCCGTCGTCCGGCATTTTCTCGGCGAGACGGGAATAACACTCTGCCATCGCCACGCGGAATGGCGCATCATCGCCTCTGACCGCGTGATCGCGTTTCGAGTCGGCATACCACTCGGGGAAGCAGGCCTGAAGGTGCGGTTTATACCACGCCAGGAAAAATTCGGAGAGTTCCTCGTAGTTGACGGCATCTGCGTAAGGTGGGTCGGTAATCCAGAGGTCGCACGTTTCTTCAGTGAAGCGCGCATCGCCAACCCGCGTGTTGCAAGTGCCGGTGAAAGGCCCAACGCAACGATGCTCAACGCAAACCTGGGGCTCGACCTGCACCCACCCGCGAATAGGACAGATGAACATCGTGTTGAAAGCCTGGTTGTAGAAAGTGTTCTGTGCGCCGCCGATAGCTCCGCTGCTGGAAGCAGCCCAAGGACAAAGGCGACTATTGTAATTCAGTAATTTGCCGATACTCAGGAGCAAAGCGATGCGGATTTCGCGGTCGCACCGTGCGATGCGGCGAGAGAACTCGCTGATCATGAGGATCTGGCGCGGTGCGAAAAGGTGATGCCAATGCGTCCAGCCTCGCGTCCGAATTAGTTCCCAGGTCTTTTCACCCTCCTGAATGCGCCAGTCGGGAATCCACCCGTTGATTTGCCAGTCGGCAAGATGCTTCTGCACCCGTCCGATGAGTGCCGTTTCGATGCGAAGGTCATAGTCCGTAGGCTCGCGATAGACAAGCTGTTCGGGTTCGAGTTCATTCCCCAGGACATCAAGAACCGGCGGCTTGATCCAGCGGATGCAGTAGAGTCGTTCGCCGTAGAAGTCTCCCTGACGAGGTGCGGTGTCGGAGTTCTCCCATTTCCGGAGGCCGCCATGGTTTTCGATGAGTGTATTGAGCTTGATGGTTCGAGTCGCGTTACTCGTTTTGCCCTGCCGATGAAGGATTTTCCACAACGCTTGGGGGCAGACGACGTCAGATCCCTGTTTTGTGCCTTTTTCGGCCACGTCAGATCCAAATCGAATTTTGAAATTGAAGCGCTTGGTGCGCTCATCTGGAACGAGCTCGACCCAAGCCTGATGCAGAGTGTCAACCTCCCATGTCGGAGACAGTGGAACTCGCCAGCCGTTCCACTCCGGGACGGCAATCTCCATGCAATAGAACCAATATCCTCCCCGCCACCCATCCTCGCTCGTCTCAATCCCGGACTTCAAATACCATGCATCCATTTCGCGGTAGATGCGCCGCTGCTCCCCTGCCAGCCGCGAATGCAATTTGGAATCTGCGCCAAGCACTCGGAGCGCACTCCAAGTGAGCAAGCAGGCGACAGGATTAAGATCGGACGCATACACGTCACAACCCAACTCCGCCGCTTCGAAAGGAATCGAACCCATGCCGCTAAACGCATCGCCGACGCGCAAGTTGCGACCGAAACGGCGCTTGGACATTTCGGCGACCCATTCTTGTAAACTGGAAGCATGCGTCCCGCAGTAGGTGTTGATTTCCTCCCAACTCTCTTTGGGTGGGCCATCTACTTCTTCCACACGGCAGCAGTATTGCCGTTGTGTCGTGTGTCCGAGCGTATAAAACACTCGCTTTTCAAGCACGAGCCGCCGTTCACGGTCTTTGGCAGACATGCGCTTCGCCCAAGTCGCAAAATCAGCAAACAGTTCCTTTTCATCCGAGCGAGCGTGAGTGTAGCAAAGTTCAGGGGAAATCGTCTTTGTCTTCCGTTTCCACATGCCAGCGTTGTCGAGGCACATGAGCTTGAGAAACGCGTCCAAGTCTTCCGGCCAACGTGCGGAATCATTTGAAGCTTCGAAAAGCGAACCCAGGATAATCGCACGTGTCAAAACGAGTGGCTTTGTTCCCCACCATTTTCCAAGACTGTTGAGGAACTGCGATGCGCCCGCTTTTCGCTCGATGTAGCTCTCCAGCGAGAGCTGGGCGATGGGGAACTGGACTTCGAGTAGGGATTTGGCGGGCATGGTTCAGAGAAGGCCTAACTGCCCGCCGGCTGGCGGCGCTTCGGGTTCGTTTTCCTCGCGGACGCCTGGGGCATTGGGAGGCCGTTCTTCTTGGACGAGGTATGGGCCAGCACTTTCGGATTGAGGCGACGTCGCGTTTCCAGTTGCTTGCGGGGTGATTTCCAATAAGTGACTGGCGACGGACTCGGCCAAGTTTTTTTTTGAGCAGTCGCGGCCTCCATGATTTCTAGGAGGCGCGGTGCTGTGCGGGTGTCTGCCGGGTCGGTCAGAGCAAAATACAGCGCGCGCCGCCAGCCTTGCCCCTGGCGTTGGGTGGGATTGCTGGCGCGGGCGTAAAGCCACCAGCGCTCCTCACGGGCGAGTTGCCGCCAGCCGTTCAGCAGGGCGTCAATGTGGGTGCCTTCGCCGTCTTCCATTAGCGACCAGAAAAGCACGGCCACTTCGCGGAGAATGAGCGGGCTGAGAGCGTTGTCGCCGTGGCGCAGGAAAGGCGGCTTTAGACCTTGCTCGCCAGGGTCCATGCCGCGAAGCAACTCCTTTTGGACGGCAGGGCCAATTTGCTTCCATACCGCGCCGGGGATGGTGCCGAGTTCGCGACGCGGGTAGCCGCGCTCTGTCCGCGCAACGAGCGTGAGCCGACAGGTTGTCCCATGCGCGGTGTCGAGGCAAAGGAGTCCATGCTCGGTCTGCAAATCTACAACGCCGAAGGCGAAGGTCGGAGCATCAAGGGGTTCGATCATTGGGTGATAAGTCCGGGGGCGATTTTGAGGGACAAGTCTTTCTGCCATTCGATGAGCGCCGCGCCGGTAGGGAAGGTCAGCGAGGAGGCGTCGAGTTCCCACTCGGCGTCGGCGAGTTCCTTGTCAAGATATTCGTAGGCTTTGAGGAGGCGATCCGCCGTGAGCCTGGTTTTGCCATCCCACGCGACGTGAACCCGGTTGTCCGTCTCTGCTTTGACCACTTTGGCGCGCGCGCCCAGCACGATTGCGCCCGCCGGCAGTTTGCTCAAGAAACCGTGGACGTTCATACGCGTGACCAGGGCCATTTCTTGCAAAGCTCTCCCGGCAAGGGTGGCGGGTTTGTTCGGGTCGAGTGAAGCGGTCTTGCCCTTGCCGCCGGTGTCTTCCTCCTCCTTTGGCACGGTGATGGCAATCTCGGCATGGACCGAGGCTTTCTCGGCATAGACCTTGACGGTCGCGCCTTCCTTCACGTCCACCCCCTTCGTCGGATATGCCGCGCCGTTGTTGGCGGGATCAGAGCCATCGGCGGTCCACTTTACCTTGGCATCGGGCGGAACGACGCCAAGTTTCAACGTGCGGTTGCCGGCGGCCGCACTGGGGAGGAAGTCGTGCTTGATGTCAATCTGGTTGTCAATTCGGTAGGGCTTGCCTTCCTTGTTCTTGTGGGTGGAATCCTTGGCCTGGAACACGAGCATCATGGCGTCGGAACTGAAGGCTTCGTCGTGTTTGATGATGCGCGGCTTGGCACCGTCTTCGGTGACGTAAAGCGTGTCGCCATGGAAGAGCTTGATGTCGGTGGTGGTAATACAACCGGTCTTCGGGTCGCGCGTGTATTCAATGCTGGCGGCGGTGACCTCCTCGAACGGTGGTTTCATCACCTGGCCCGCCTGATCGCGCCACTCACCGGCGGTGAGCAATATTTCTTTCATGCGGTCGAGCGTGCCCGGCTCGGCCCAGACCATGAGACCGCGACTGCCGGCGGCATCGAGAATCTGGTCCCACGCCGCCCGGCCCGATGAGGGAAACAGGAATTGTTCAACCCGGGTTCGGATGGATTTGCAAGCCTTGACCTTGTCCGCGCCGGTGGCGGGCGGAACGACTTGGAATTTCTTGACGCTGGCGAGCGTGGATTCGATGACGAGTTCGCCCTTTGTGGAATTGTCCTTGCCGTCGTACTTGATGGGCTGGCCGCCGGGCTGCTCGGTGTAGCTGTCGAGCAACGTGGTGTCGGTCAATTTGGAATCGCCGGTCGAGGGGTCGCCCAGCGGATAGAGCAGGCGCGCATAGACCGAGCGGACAGCCAGGAATAATTCGGTCTGGATATTGGTACGCTCGTCTTTGGCCTTTTCGTACTGGGCGTCGTCCCTGCCCATGTCCTTTAGCACTTGCTCGATGGCCCAATACCGACGCGCATGATTTCGGATGCGAACAAGACCGGCGGGATCAACGAGGGTGAGAAACGCGACGCGGTTCTTATATTTCTCGGCGTCAAAGAATTTTTGATATGGCGACTCGTGGCCGCAAATGACGAGCGTGACCTTGTCGCGTTCGAGCGTGACCTTGGAGAAGTCGGGATGAATGAAGATGCGCTGGTAACAGCGCTTCTGCTTCGGTTCGAACATCTCCTTCAACTTGTCCTCGATGACGCCGTCGCGGTCCAGGTCGGAGCAGGTTTTGACGTAGGCGTTGAGTTGTGCGTTGAGGTTCTTGACCTTGTTGAAGAAAAAGCGCCCGCTGCGGAGTTGGTCAATATACCAGCAGTTGCGGTAAAGTTCGTCGAGCGCGTGGCCGAGACCGGTCAGGTCCACACCGGGCGCGGCAAGATACTCGGCAATCTCCTCCTTGGACAAACCCCTTGGGCGGGTTTCGGAAAGTGAGGCGACGTAAATCCATTTCGCGGTGATGAGCGACAGGCCGCCAGTGTCTGCTTCGAGGCTTTCGGCGTAAGATGTGCCGGCGTTGGCGATGTCCGTTTGCAACGCGCCTTCGAGCGAACGCTTGATTTCCTTGTACCGAGACGACACCGCCGACACGTTCAGGTCGGGCGAGGCCAGCGACAGAAGCGTGTGGCGATCCACTTCATGCGCGCCCTTGCCCCAAATCGAGCGGACGATGGAGGCCATGAGGCGGATCACGTCGCGTGTTTTTTGGAAGCCGGGGTTGTCGTTGAACGTCTCGATGAGGTGCTTGGTGGAAAAATGGAACGGGTACGACACCTCCAATTCCTCGCGGATGGTCGGGAGCGCCCGCTCGACCAGGCCG
>Ga0182027_10003792_pt1 | contig 23741 bp, 24 predicted proteins | sample 712E1DmetaG_FD_121300 | JGI IMG/M metagenome (GOLD analysis project Ga0182027, IMG submission 121300) | Permafrost microbial communities from Stordalen Mire, Sweden - 712E1D metaG (Illumina Assembly) | ecosystem: Environmental > Terrestrial > Soil > Wetlands > Permafrost | place: Sweden... | reverse complement strand
TCCTGATACAGGACGGCATCGGGCCGGAAGGGGTTTTTGGGATCGGGGTTTTCTACAGAGCAACAATTTCCTGTCTTTGAGATTTTCCCGGGAACAAAAAAATTCTAAAACCCCTCTAATTATTAGGGGTGAGACTGATTTTTGTTGACGCAGTCACTGATGTTTTTGCATCTGCACCATTCGTAAGAAACGGAGAATTCTCTATCACTACATAATACGTACCTGTTGAGGGCAGAACGAAATCAAAATCACTCGACGTAACTGAATTAAAAATTTTCCCCTTGAACGAAGCAGCTGAATCTGAACTCGCTCCGCTGTTATATACCTTAAAATTCGCCGTATCCATGACCAATATATCAACCGGATTCGACGCAGTGACCGTAATGTGACAGGTATCTCCGGCATTACCAGAGAAATAATTCCAGCGATACGTATTATAAGGGATATTCACTGAATTTTCATTTACAATAATCATCGGCGTAGAATTTGGGATGGGTAAGGATATGGGCACCTGATTCCCATAGGGATAATAATATTTTTTATCAGTATCAAATTTGTATGGTCCTCCCGGATAATTCGCCCACCAGTCCAGATTTAACCAGTACTGGGTAACTCCCTGCGAATCCGTTTCATGGTGCGTCCATATTGCATTTTTACCGCACGAATATCGTTTACAGATATAATCGGTAGCCTTCTGGGCACTATCCTGGGAAGTCCCGAGGTAGACTTCGGCTTATGCGTGCCGGTTATTTCCCTGTTCGTCAGATGCGGTTACTACGCGTGAGGTTCCCCCGATAGCCTGAACCAGAGCAGCAATTAAAATTGCATAATCATCGCAATCCCCTTTCAGCCCGATTTTAATGGTGTTACTCGCAGGAGAAAAATAGTCTTCACCATTAGGATCATTTATATATATCCAGTTTTTGTAACAATATTCCCAGATATCGCATACCTGTGCCAGATTATAATTTCCCGAACTGGCTTTATTAACACGTTCTCTCGCAAAATCTATTGTTGCCGGTTCCTGAAAATCTATCGCCTTCGCGATAACCGCTTTCACCGGATCATCGGTTGTTGGAAGCAGAAAGAGATAACCACACTTGTTTGTGAAAGGGTTATAGAGAGATCCGGGGTAATTGTCCTGACAATACTGGTAACTGTCAGCTGCGGGAATCGCAGGTTGTGTCGGTGTGGAAAGCACCGTTTCATTAACAATCTGCGGGGCCGTTGCAGAAAATGTGGTTGCGCACCCTGCCATACCGATTATACAAATGAGCAGGATCAAAAAAATGAGAGAATATTTTATTTTTCACAGGGTCGCGGTGAATTTTTAAAGACTTAACAATTGCCTTTTACTTTAGTTATGGTTCCGGCTTCCTTGACCTTATCTCTTATTACGCAACGAGTGAATTATCAGATAATGGTATCAGGAATTATCCCTGCCCGGCATGCCGGCGGCGGAATAACCTGAAGGAAACCCGCAGGATGAGCCCGACCACCAGCACCGATGCGGTGGCAAGAATGATGGTTATCCATTGCAGGGCTGATAGGGGGACCGTGGCAAATACAGCACCGCCGTACTGGACTATGGCGACCTGGACTGCGACCACGAGGCCCATGACGACAAAGAAGACCGGGTTGCCGGAGAAGAACGACGGCATCTTCCCGTCGAGCGCCCGGCAGTTGATCCCGTTCCAGACCGCTGCCATGATGAAGCCGGCAAAGAAGACCGTGCGCACCTCTTCCGGAGTCGTTCCTCCGAGGAACCCGGTTGCCATCTGGAGGATTCCCGCGATGATCAGGAATGTGCCGGTCACGATAATCGAGAGCCACATGAACGGCGTGACGATCCGTGCGTCCTGCGGCACCGGCTTATGATTCATCAGGCCGTGGTGCGGCGCCTCGGAACAGAGTGCAAAGGCCGCGAGCGTGTCCATGATGATATTGATCCAGAGGATCTGGATGATGGTGAATGGTTCGCGAAGCCCGAGCAGGGGCGTGATGAAGACAAGGATGCAGGCACAGAAGTTGATCGTGAGCTGGAAGAGGATGAACCGCTGGATGTTCTCGTAGAGCGATCTTCCCCACAGGACGGCGCTCGTGATCGAGGCAAAGGAATCGTCCAGGAGGATGATATCGCTTGCCTCCCGGGCAACCTCCGTCCCGGCTATGCCCATGGCGAGGCCCACGTCGGCGTGCTTGAGTGCCGGTGCATCGTTCGTCCCGTCACCGGTGACTGCGACAACAGCCCCGTTCCTCTGGAGCGCCTCGACGAGGAGGAGCTTGTCCATCGGTTCTGCCCGGGCCATCACATCAAGGTCCCGCGAAGTTGTTGTCTGTTCTTCTTTTGAGAGGGATCGGAATTCCGCACCGGAGACGACCATGCCGCCCTGCAGGATGCCTGATTCCTGCGCAATCGCCCGTGCCGTTTCCGCATTGTCCCCGGTGACCATCCGCACTTTGATCCCTGCATGCTGGCAGGTAGTAACCGACTCCGGAATATTGTCCCGGAGGTGATCGCGGATGCCGACAAAGCCGTCCCAGGTAAGCCCGGACTCATGCTCGTTGCCGTCCAGGACCTCCTTATGGGCAAAGGCAAGCGTCCGCATTGCCCGCGAGGCAAGGACACTGACGCCGCAAAGGTCCGGCCTCTCCGTGCAGAGCCCGGCAACGATCTCCGGTGCGCCCTTAACGAGAAGCCACATCCTTTTGTCCCTATGGACGACCGTGGACATCCGCTTCCGGTTGCCATCGAAGAGGTACTGTTTGGTAGAGCGGGTCTCCGCCCGGATCTGCATATAATCGAGCCCGTGCTGCCGGAGCCAGCGGAGCAGTGCCCCTTCGGTAGAGTTGCCGATGACGATGATCTTCCCCTCCCGCTCCTCAAGATGTGCCGTCCCGTTCACCGCGGCGTTGAGCGTGATCCACTGGGCCCGCGTCTGCGGGAGATCCGTGCTGTGCCCGGGTTTGCCGGCCGGCGACTCCACGACTTCCATCTGGTTCTTCGTCAGGGTTCCGGTCTTGTCCGTGCAGATAGTCGTGGCTGAACCGATGGTCTCGCAGGCGATCAGGCGCCGGACAAGGCAGTTCGCCCGCGTCATCTTCTGCATGGCGAGCGAGAGCGAGAGGGCGACACTCATCGGCAGGCCTTCGGGCACTGCAGCGACGACGATTACAACCGCGAGCATGAAATAGTGGAGGATATTGTCTGCGGTATCGATATTGAGCCCCGTTACCTCGCCGATCACCAAGCCGCGGATGAGCAGTGTGCTGCAGATGAGTACGGCCATCGCATACCCGAAGCGGCTGATGAAACCGGCGAGAACCGTGAGTTTCTGTTCGAGCGGGGTTGGGGTGGCATGGTCGATCCCGAGCGATGCCGCGATCACGCCCATCTGGGCCGAGTCGCCCACTGCTGCGGCGATCATATGCCCTTTGCCGGCCGTGATGAATGCCCCTTTCAGCACACGGTCACCGGTACCCTTCCCGACCGGTTCGGTCTCGCCGGTGAATGCGGATTCATCGGAAAAGAGGTCATCGGCCGCAATCAACCAGCCGTCCGCGGGCAGGGCGTCGCCGGCTTCCAGCAGGACCAGGTCGCCGACAACGATATCGCGGGACGGGATCGATGCCGGGTACCCGTTGCGGATGACCTTGATCGCGACATCGTCCCGGTGGGCATTCAGGACATCGAATTCTTTGCTGCTCCGGTATTCGTTGAAGAACGAAATACCGGTCGAGAGGAGAATAGCAACGATGATCCCGATGGTGTCAAGGAAGCCGCTGCTCCTGACAATTGAGACAATCATCGAGACGATCACCGCAAGGAGCAGGATCTTTATGATCGGGTCGTTAAATTTTTCCAGGTACTGTTTCCAGAGCGGCTCCCGGGCCGGGGGGGTCATGGCGTTGGCGCCGTATTTTTTGCGGAACTCCGCAACCTGTACGGTAGTGAGGCCGCGGGTTCCCGCGAGAGTTTTCAGTTCATCCAGTGAGAGCATTTTTCCGGGATCCTGCGAGGGTACACGCTCTGGATCGCAGCATACTATTGGTTTTGGGGAACTATAAGGTGTTACATGAAGAGGGGGAGGGAAAAACAGTGCGGTTTTTTCCTCATTTATTCTGTGGCACCATCACCCGCTGGAGCAGCGTCCTGTCGTGATCGGGTTTGGCGTCCTGCAAACCACCTGGTATTCCTCTGACGATATCCAGCGTTCCACCGTCGGAAAATCCCGGTCCCGAAAACCCCTTCCGGCCCGATGCCGTCCTGTATCAGGACATATTCCCCGTTTTTCGATCCAAATGCGAATAAATACGATCATCGGAAAGCATGGAAACGACAGATCCGGGGCAATCGGGGGTCAAAATGGTAAGACCGAAAAATATCCGGTACCATTTTTTGCGAATCAGGTACATCTTTTGGGGATCTGAAAAATGGCATGATCGGATTTGGTCAATTTCGCCTTTGTTTGCCAGAATACGCCCGGTTTGAAAGACCGTCTTTGCCCGGGAGATACCGTCGGGAGGGCGATCAAAAAGAAGGATCCACCGAAGGGCGACAGGTCATCAGACCCGGTGCAGGATTCTTTGCCGGTTTGGGATCTTTCCCGGTTGCGGACCGTCTGGCCTTTCCGGTCATTCCCGCAACCAGCCGCAGGGTTCTGTATCACAGAACCGCAAACGTTTCCTGAAAAATCCTGGAAAATTTTCAGAAAAATTCCAAAAAAAATTGCTCTGGAGAAATCATTTTGATAGTAATTATGACGCTCTTTTGGGCTCTGCTCCCGCCGCTATGGTATCCCCCGGTTGCGATTGTGCCGTATTATCCGTATGCAATCGCAGGGAAATTTTCAGTTCAGGTAATGCCGGGGCATCGCAATGCGCCCCCGCCCCAATGGGGGCCGGGTTGGTGCAAGGGGGGGCGATCATCATCTGAAAAGAGGATTTCTCCAGAGCAAAAAAATTAAAAAAAATTATTCCGGAGGATTCTCCGGTTCTTTACCCTCACCGGCCTTTATAGACCGGATGACCTGCAGGACAATAGAGACAACCGCCAGAAGCGAAATGCCGATAATTGCGTACACGAGCAGGCTGAAATTCTCCTTGACAAGGGGGAGGCCGCCGAAAAAATAGCCGATAAGGGAGAATGCGCTGACCCACATGACCGCCCCGGTAATATTATAGGTAAGGAACCAGCGGTAACCCATCTTTCCCACACCGGCAAGGAACGGGGCAAAAGTCCGGATGAACGGGATGAAGCGGGCGATGACAATGGTGAACCCCCCGTATTTCTTAAAATACTCGTGGGTCTGATCCAGGTGCTCTTTTCTCACGAAACTGTACTTCATGTCAAGCGCCTTCATACCGATGGTATGCCCGATCCAGTAGTTCACTGAATCGCCGACCACCGCGGCAATGATTAAGGAGATAATCAGGCTCCCGATATTCAGCAGACCCGCCCCTGCCAGTGCACCGGCAACGAAGAGCATGGAGTCGCCGGGAAGGTAGGGCGTCACCACAAGGCCGGTCTCGCAGAAGATGATCGCGAACAGGATCAGGTAGGTCCAGAACCCGTAGGTTGCAATAATACCCGGCAGGTAGTTGTCAAAATGCAGTACCATATCGATGAGTAAAAAAAGCAGATCCATCTCCGGTTATGTTGGCTTTTACCCTGCATAAATGAATCCCTGCCCTGCGGCAGCACGGGACTCCCGCAGCCTTTCAGATGCGTCCGCTCTTCTGCAGCCAGAGGCCGCACCCTGCGTATGCGGCAAGGAAGAGAAGGACAATGCCGAGGATCGCCGCGACACGGACAGAGTCGTATGCGGCAACAGCGTTATTCAGCTCCATGAGCGTGATGATGACCCCTGCGACTGCAAGGACTGCCGTTGTATAGAGCGCGATGATGGCGAGTGCCCCGGCAAGGATCAGATCGTCCATGAAAGACCTTATGCTGTAGCGTTATATGAATGCATCATGACGGCGAAGCTGCCCGTATCCGGCAGCTTATTCGAGGTATCCGGCGAGCAGGTTCTCGTAGAGGTGGCGGACGTTCGCATCCGTTGCCGGCATCGCCGGGAACCCCGCATACTTCCGTGCGGTGCTGATATCGCCGGACAGGTCAAGGCCATACTGGCTCTTTGAGAGGAACCATCCTTTCTGTTCATAGTACCATGAGAGATATTCCTGCTCGGTCTGCCCGGGCGTGGGTATGAACAGGCCGGCCTTTTTCCTCAGCTCGGCAAGTTCCATCATCGTTGTATAGCCCGAACGGCAGATCACAAACTTCGCCCGGTTCATCAGCGCCGCTTTCTCTTCATTGGTAACATAGGTCCGGATCGAGCAGTCCCCGGACCCGGTCACCTTGCATTTCCTCTGCGGGCTCCCAAGGAGGACAACCCGGCTCCCGTCAAGCTCCTGTGTCATCGGCAGCAGGATCTCCTCGAGCCGGGTCCGCTGGGGCTCCGGCCCGGAGACCATGACAAGGTAATCGAGATCGCGGGGGATATCCTGTCGCGGGATGCTGGTCAGGATGCCGGCAAAATATGCCCGGGACCGGGCGATATCCGAGTCCGGCCGCGAGAGTTTTCCCGCAAGCGAGAGGGGCCCGGGCGGGTTGTCGGGAACGATGACCCGGTCGAATTTATTGTGGTGGAACCGGTTCAGTACTGATGCAAAGAGTTCCACCGGCCAGAGGGAGACGGGCAGATGGAAATGGAGCTGGTGGGTGAAGAAAAAGGAGGGGACGTGCGGCGAATAGACACCGAGACGGTTGTCGCTGATGATAAGGTCGTAATGGTCGCGGGAAAGGATCCGTTCGATCTCCCGACGTTCACGCGCAATGGCATGAAGCAGCACGGGAAAATACACAGACAGTTTCGGCAGGAAAAAGCGGCCTGAACTGTAAGGCGACGGATAATCTTCAAACTCAATGAACCGGCAGGAGGGAAATTCCCGCTGCAGTGCAATAAGGGTATTACCGCAGGCAGCGATGGTCACGTCATGATCGTGATCCATGAGGGCTTTGATCACCGGGATATCCCGCATGGCATGGCCGAGACCCCAGTTCAGGGGCGTAAGCAGCACGGATCCCATTCAGCCGGCCCTCATCATAGTATAGAAATTCTCTTACTGTTGTATGAATGATTCGCAAGCCAGCGATCGGCACGCTGCTCACCGTCATAGTGACGAGCGCCACCGCCCATGACGGGGCGCAGTCCGGGAATTCTGAAGGATTCTTCTCCAATCGGACATCGATGATACGAGGCCCTGTCCCCCGCGGCGGATTAACAACCAGATTAAAAAAACCGGTAATTTACCCGGCAACGCCCCGACAGTAAGTAGTTGTCGCGATAGCGAGGACTGACTGGAGAAAATCCCCATCTTCAACTCAGCCGAGTGACTCCGAAGGGGGGATGCACCCATAAAAAATATTTTTTATTAAAATGAAAATTCCCTTATGTCACGACCGCTTTTTTAAACCGCCAGTACGCAAACGCGAACATGATCAGGGTGAAGATCGAAAGCCCGCCAAATGCCCCTGCGATATCCATCGGCGTGTATACGTAATGCTTCCCGAGCGCGATAAAGTCCGGGCCAATCGCGAAATACCGGATACCGGTGATCAGGAGCGTCATCGGGTTATAGATTGAGATGATCTTCAGGATGTCCGGGAACGTATCTACGGGATAGAGGGCGTTACTGGCAAAGAAGATCGGCATGGTCAGGAGCGTGATGACCCCCTGCAGCCCCTCGGGACTCTCCATGGAGATCGCGATCGCGGCGGAGAGGAACAGGAAGCCCAGCGCGAACATGGCAACAAAAGCAAGGATCCCGGCAACCCCGGTGATGGTCTGGAGCGGGGTAAACCCGGCAAAGAATGCCGTCCCGATCAGGATGCCGAATGCCATGATGATGATCGCCTGGATGAAGGATTTGGTGACGCCGGAAAGGCCGATCCCGAAGATGATGTGGTTCCGGTCCATGGGGCTTGCAAGGATCTCCCGCATGAGCCCCCAGTTCTTGTCAAACAGGATCACAATCCCGCCAAAGAGGCTGGTGAACAGGGTCGTCATCGCGATGATCCCGGCTCCCATGAAGGTGAGGTACCCGACAACATGGGCACCGGCAGGTACCGGCATGCCCGCGGTCAGCTTATCAAAGTTGCTCGACATGGCGATGCCGAAAAAGGCGAGCCAGAGCGCGGGCTGGAGCAGCGAAGAGACGAGGAGCGTCTTGAAGCGGACAAAGCGGATCATGTCACGCCAGTAGATGGTCATGAACCCGTAGGACATCTCATCGCCCCCTTACCTGCAGGTGTCGTGCCCGGGCAGGAGCTGCCCCATCGTCGCGAAGTTCTTTTCCTGTATAAAAGACAAAGACATCGTCCATGGAGGGTTTTTTTAAATTGATGGTCGAAATCTCGATCCCCTTATTCCTGAGCGTGTCGATGATGGTGGGGAGAACCTTGGTACCGTCTTCAGTGACCATCAGGATAAATCCCCGGGATTTTATTTTGATATCCCGGATGGAAGGCTGGCCTTTTAACAGGCCGATGGCCGCTTCATTGTCATTGGTCTCAAGGTAAATGATATCCTGGCCGAGGGTGTTCTTGAGCTCCCATGAGGTACCGGAAATAACGATCTTCCCATGGTCAATGATACTGATGCGGTCGGAGAGCTGGTCTGCCTCGTCCATGTAGTGCGTGGTGAGGAAGATGGTGGTCCCCTCGTTATTGACCCCCTTGATATACTCCCACATCCGCATCCGTGTCTGCGGGTCGAGCCCGATGGTAGGTTCATCGAGGAAGAGAACCGTCGGCCGGGTCATCAGCCCGCGGGCTATCTCAAGCCGCCGTTTCATGCCGCCGCTCAGGCGCTTGGTCAGTTCATCCTTTTTCGCCTCGAGCTGGACAAGTTTTAACAGCTCGTCTATCCGGGCCCTTCGCGTATCATCCGGCATATTGTAGAGCCGGCCGTGGAACTCGAGGATCTCCCGGACGGTCATGTCCCGGTCGAGCGTGATGTCCTGGAAGACGATGCCGATCGATTCCCGGACCTTCTGGGGGTCTTTTGTCACATCATATCCCGCAACTGTTGCCCTGCCTTTCTGCAGGGAGAGCAGGGTGATCAGGACGTTGATTGCTGTGCTCTTACCGGCCCCGTTCGGCCCGAGGAAGCTGAAGATCTCGCCCTTCTTTACCGAGAAGCTGATGTTGTCAACGGCCCTGAACTTACCGTAGCAATGTTCGAGGTTCTCGACAATGATTATCGCCGGTTCCGGGTCCGCATGTTCCATACTGTGAATATTCCAGAACCAGAATATAAGAATACTGGGATAACGGCAGGACCCCGTGGGGCAGCAATCATCGGTAATCAGGTGCCTTCCGCGCAATTATTGTTATCATCCCGTTATTTACTGCGGAATAATCAATCCTGAACCCGCTGCCGGCCAGCATCCGGATAAGTGTTGGGGGAGCGAGACGGATCTTCTCATACACCCCGGCAGTTCTCTCCCATTTCCCCCGCCCGCAGGAGTAGAGAATGTCCTGCACAGTGAGCGTATCCGTATGATATTTGAGTCCGCACAGAAAAATCCGGTCTTTGTCGCGCAGCACCGGGATCACGAATACCGAACCGTCAGGTTCCTGAGAATAATCCCTGAGCGTGAGGACCAGCCTGCCACCCGGGACCAGTTCCGAAAAACACTGCCGGAATAAGTCCTCTGTTTCCGTCAGGTTATGCAGGTGGGTGAGCGTGTCGCCCATGCAGGTAATAAGTACCGGGTTCCGGCCTGCCCATAGGGAATAATTCCGGATATCTCCCAGGATTGTTTCGACAGGCAGTGCTCCTGTATGGGTGTGAAGCTCTTCCAGCAGCGGCTGGCAGAAGTCCACCGCAGTCACGGAATACCCGAGATATGCAAGCGGGACGGACTGGAACCCACAGCCTGCCCCGAGATCGATGGCAATGCGGTTGTCACGGGGCGTGAGGTCATGGATGGAGAAAAATTCTTTGTTTTTCCGGACCTGATCGTCCAGTCCCCCGCTTATCCAGGTATAACACCCTCCAAGAAGCGCATCATAATGGGTCTGCACGGCATTATCCATAAAAATGGTCCGTTCCCGGCGGGAATCAGGGGTGTTCTTTTGTGGAAATAATTCGAACTTTCGTCGGGATTATATCATCGTACCTGGGGTTCGAGTCTGCGGAAAAATCCAGCTGTTCGTACGTTTCCTCCCCGGCAACATCCCAGATACCGCTGCGGGGTATGAGGAAATCCCGATCGGTAGCATTGACAAACAGGAGGCGGCTCCCTTTCCTGAAATCGATAACACACATCGTGAGATACCCCTCGCTGTCCCTCCCGCTGTTCGCAAACCGGTGGTAAACCACCGAGGGGTCGTCCGATGCGATGATATATCCGCTCTCTCTAAAAACCGAGTCGTTCCGGATCTGTTTTGCCTGTTCCGCGTTGACCCCGACATAGACACTGATATTCTCTTTTATCGTAGTGTTGAATACTGCATAATCGATACGGCCGATCTGCAGCCGGATGCGTGAAGCGTCCGACTGGTTTGTCTTTGCCCTCACCGATTCCCAGCGGAGGAACCCGTTGATGGTATCGGTTGTTTTCCCATCGGCAAAATCGCTGATGGCGTTATTTACTTCCGGAGGGAAGTCCTGTTCTGTGAAGATAACGGTTTGTTCTGGGTTGGTGATGGTGATTGGCAGGGGAACACTGCTTATGTTCTCCGTGAGATTGGCCGGAATGGTCGGGGAAACGATCATTGTCGGGAGCGGCGATGTCTCCAGCGGGGGAAGTTCTTCAGGCTCGACATCCAGGCACCCGCAGAAAACTATGGAAAAGATGAGCAGCAGGGCTATGATTCCTGCGGTTACTGCCCCGGTGCGGGATCGGACATGTTCACGGGAGGTCATGAGGTTATTCCGATACCATTGGTGCCGTGAGCGCAAAAAAATATTCCTTTTTATTTTTTATCTGTGGTGATCCTGCTATAGGTATATGACGGGAAAGAACCAAAGATACCGGAAATGGCACACGAGCCCGAGTTCCGGTACAAACAATGTCTCATCATCCGGAATGACGTGAAGATGAGCTGCGGCAAGCGGTGCGCACAGGCAGGACACGCATCCATAGGCGCCTATAACGGTGCCGACAAGGACCTGAAGAAAGCATGGCTGCAGGAAGGCCAGAAGAAAGTGGTTCTCAAGGCAAACGACGAGCGGACGCTCTTTGAACTCAAGGTGATAGCCGAACGGGCGGGGATCTCGACGTCCCTGATCCAGGACGCCGGTATGACCGAGATCCCGCCCGGCACCATCACCGCGCTCGGTCTTGGCCCGGCAAAGAGCGAGGATCTCGACAAGATCACCGGCTCGCTCACCCTCTTATGAAACAAAGTACGTTTCCGCTTGAGCGCGATCTCGGGATCCACTGGTATGCGAGCGATGCCGAAGGGATAGGCGGCAGGCTCCGGGCAACTGCCGAGGATTTCCTCGTGGATGAGATCCCGCCTGAAAGGAAAGAGACGCGCGGACCGTTCCTGATCTGCCGGCTGACAAAGAAGAACTGGGAGCTCCAGCACGCCGTCAAGGAGATCGCAAAGCGGCTTTCCATCAGCCACCGCCGCATCGGCTGGGCAGGTACGAAAGACCGCAATGCGGTCACGACGCAGTGGATCTCCCTCTATAATGTCACTCCTGAACAGGTGGCAGCGATATACCTGAAGGATATCACGCTTGAACCTATCGGCCAGTCAAACGAGGGACTGTCGCTCGGCGACCTGCAGGGGAACCGCTTTGATATTGTCATCCGGGACCCGGACCCGGTCGATCTTGCCGGCAGGGTGCAGAGCGTTTCGGAAACGGTTGCGGCGGGAGTGCCCAATTACTTCGGGATCCAGCGGTTCGGGGCGATCCGCCCGGTAACCCACCGCGTGGGGGAATGGATCCTGAAAGGGGACTATGAGCAGGCTGTCCTGACGTATGTCGGCAGGGAATTTCCCGGTGAGCCTGATGGAATCAAGGTAATCCGTGCTGCGTTCCGTACAACGCGGGACCCTGCTTCCGCGCTGCATGCCCTCCCGGTCCAGATGAATTACGAGCGGGCCATGCTCCATCATCTCGTTGAGTGTCCGGGCGACTATGCGGGAGCACTGCAGGTACTTCCCCCGAAACTGCTCTCTATGTTTGTCTCGGCATTCCAGTCATACCTTTTCAACCTTGCCTTAAGCCGGCGGCTGGACGACGGGTCTGCCCTTGATGACCCGCAGCCGGGCGACCGGCTCCTGTTTGCCAACGGGCGCACGGATGAGGTCACAGCAGCAAATGCCGGCGCGGTAAAGATCCACCTGAAACGGGGACGGTGCACCATTGCCCTCTTCATGCCGGGAAAAGAGAAGTTTACGGCAAAAACGCCCGGCGAACAGGCAACCGAAGCACTGCTCTCTGAGTACCGTATCTCACCGGAATCTTTTGCACGGGCATCCCTCTTTGTGCGGACAAAATTTGAGGGCGCATGGCGGCCCGTTGCGCTGAGATCTGCGATCCAGTCAATACCTGAGGAGGGAAACCTGCGCATCAGGTTCGCCCTTCCCCCGGGCCATTATGCCACGACCGTCTGCCGGGAGTTCATGAAGGCAGACCCGGTAAGGATGATTTAGACCGGGACTGTGCGAGTTTCTTTGCCCCGGCAATAGCGTCGTTCAGGTTGCCGAGTTCATCAACAACATTGATCTTCACGGCATCGGCCCCGCGGATCACCCTCCCGTCCTCGATATCGGAACGGGCGATCGCCCTTTGCGTTGTCACATCGGAAATAAAATTCTCAAAACTCTCGCTCACGATCTGCTGGGCATACGCCTGCTCGTCGTCACTCATCGGGCGGGCAGTAGAGCCCATGTCTTTTTTGCTGCCGGACTTGATAACGGTAAGATTGTAGCCTTCTTTTTCCATCCAGTTGCTGATATCCGAGAATTTCCAGATTACCCCGACGCCGGCGGTGAAGGTATCCGGGTCGGCATAAATCCTGTCCGCATGGGCACTTACGTAATAGGCTGCTGACGTTCCCATGTCCCCCATGGACACGACAACCGGCTTCTTGGTCTTTGCGTACTCAAGGTCGCCGATTATCTCCTCGGCCGCGGCAGGAGAGCCCCCCGGGCTGTCTACGCGCAGCACGATCGCCTCTGCCATCGGGTCATCGGCAGCCTGCCGCAACTCCCTGCCAACAACCTCGCTGCCAATGGTATCGGCATCGGATGCTTCCCCGGTAACCATGGTTCCCTCCATCCGGACAACGGTAACGCCTTGTGTTTGCGTATGTAAAAGGAAATAATACGCAACAGAAATTCCGCACACAAGAAAAAGTCCCAGGATAATGATCAGGAACCATTTGAATCCGGCGCTGGGCCGGTCTGATGCCGGCGCTGCAGGTGCCGGTGGTGCTGCCGGAACGGTTACCCTGACTGCTTCGGGTGCAGGAACTTTGGCAGGTGCTCCGGTTTCTGCAGGTAAGGGAGGTTCCGGAATTTGTGCAGGTTCAGGTACCGGAGGTGATGGGATCTCGTCTCCGTTCATATATCAGGCCTCGCGGTACAGGACATCAAACTCGGAAACGAGGTTGCTGCCGCACAGATAATATTTTTTTAAATTGAGCCGGATCATCTGGTCTTCTGTATCGATGTGCATGCCCCCGACGAGGGATGGCGTATCGGAACCCCCGACAATAAAGGGCAGGTGGATTAAGCGGATCTCATCCACGAGCTGGTCGTGCAGCATGTGCCAGTTCAGGGTAGGGCCGCCTTCGATCATCAGCTTCTTTACGCCGAATTTTTTCTTAAGGATCTGCATGAGCAGCGGGAGTTCGACATGCTTTTTACCGGCTACAATGACATGTACCCCTTTCTTTTTTATTGCATCAACCCGGTCAGCCGGTGCGGCCTCGCAGACTGCAATCACGGTCGGGGCATCATTTTTCAGCACGTTTGCATCAAGCGGGAGGTCTGCCATGCTGCACGGGATGACCCGGAGCGGGCTTTTTCCCTGGACATACCTGACCGTAAGGAATGAGTTATCGATCCGGATGGTGTTGGCACCTACCATGATCGCATCGTATTCGGCGCGGGTTTCGTGGAGCAGAAGCTCGGTCTCGTGCGCCATGTATTTCATCAGGATCTTTGAGGAAGCACCCTTTTTTAAGGTGAGTTTTCCGTCTGCCGTTATCTCTGACATCATCAGGACATGCGGCCGGTCGGTTTTCTGTGTCATTGGTATTCTTCTCTCCGGTATCATTGGATGGGGGATATAAATAAAGTGATGATAGCGGTGATCAATATCATGGCTGGTGCAGGGATAATCCCTTCAGAAAGGCAACTATTAATGGTTCTCACACCCATGAAATGAGCTATGAATATTACTGCCCTCCGGCCGAGGTTTGTCAGGTACCTTGAGCCGGTCGCAGAGGTCTTTGTCCGGCTCAGGATCACCCCTAACCAGATATCACTGCTGGCCCTCATCGCCGGCGGCGTCTGTGCCTTTTTATTTTTTAAGCATGAGTTTTTACTGGGCAGCCTGGCGCTGCTCGTATCGGCAATTTTCGATCTTATCGACGGGAGCGTTGCAAGGAAGACGAATGCTCACACAAATTTCGGTGCGGTCTTTGACTGGATTGTGGACAAATACGTGGACGCGATTGCACTCCTGGGGATCGGCCTGGCCGGTATCCCGATAGTCAGCCAGATCCTGCCGGTCCCGCCCATTGCGGATTTTGCGGTGGTTGCGGTTGCAATCACCGGGTCGCTCATGAATACGTTCATCAAGCCGGTCGTATATGCCGAGATCGGTTACCGGGAGAAAATCGAAGGTAAGATCGATGACCCCCTGGAAGGGGTGGGTTTCTTCGGGCGGCCCGAAACGTTTCTTGTCCTGATCATTGGCGGGATCTTTGGCGTTATCTGGGCCTCAGTTATCATCATCGCGGTCTGCACGAACCTGTCCGCATTACAGAGAATTATTTATCTTTATAAAACGCTTTCCTGACCTCACCGGCATACATCTGGTAGAGGTCATCGGCATAATTCCCGAGTTTCGGGATGATGGTAAAGAGTCCGTACGCGATTATGACGAGAATGACAAGGGCGGTGAGTTCTGCTATCACATTGTGCGCCCAGAAGAAACTCTCGTACCCGGGCTCGCCGTTGCCTGCGATCTCCGGCCAGTACGGGAACCATTGCTCCGTATAGGCCATGATAACAAACGCGTTCCGGAGCAGATTGAGGAAATAGATGGTCGGAGCAACGATCAGGAAGGCAAGAATTTTCTGCTTTGTGTTTGTCGGAACCGCGGCAGCAACCCCGAGCATGATCGCAATGCTCTGGATACCCGTACAACCGAGGATGATCTCGACCCGGAAATTGTTCCGGGTGATGATATTCCAGTCAGCAAGGCTCACGCTGAAATGGAGAACATCGAGCACCCAGATAATCTGCCCGACTACAACACTGATAAGCCAGTCACCCGCTGCCGGGATGTACTCAAACGGGGCGTAGATGATAAACGCGACAGCGGCAGCCCGTGACAGGTTCAGGGCACGCTCGTCTTCTTTCAGGAGATATTTTGCCGTGATGAACAGGAACGGCACCGAAAGCGCCGCCATAAACGGGTACAGGAAATTGTTCTCCGTGAAATAATAATTAAGGTTGACAAAGAGGGAGAGGACGATAAATGTCCAGCCGGTAATAGCTGCATATTTCCTGTGGCGACCGGGCACGAGAAACGCAAGGAATCCGAGACAGGACAGCAGAACCAGGTACTCGATCATTATAGACTTATTCGCCCGTTACCAAAAAAAGGATTCTGAATAAACACCTCCTGCACCTTCTGTTGGCCATGGTACAGATATTCCGGTGATGTCGGGATTTTTAAAATCCCGCAGGACGTATACAAGGGAAAAAGGACGGTACGGCTCCCCGGTAAGAGAGTTAATCTTGTATCATCACGCATAGTAAAGCGATGTTTTGTCCTGAATGTAAAACCATGCTGATCTCAAGCGGAGGTCAACTCAAGTGCCGGAAATGCGGATATATCCGCAAGATTGAGACAGCTGACAAGATGACGACCAAAAAAATGCGCAAGGAAAAGGAGATTATGATCGTGGACGATGAGGACGAGGATATCAAGACCATGCCCACCACCCAGATCAAATGCCCCAAGTGCGAGAACAATCTTGCGATCTGGTGGCTCCGCCAGCTGCGTGCTGCAGATGAAAGCGAGGTGCGTTTTTTCAGGTGCACGGAATGCGGGCATACCTGGCGCCAGTATGACTAGGTAACAACCAGACTTATACAATCAATTTTTAAAAATCTGCTCTGTAGAAATCATTTGATATTAATTATGATGCTCTCGGGGACTCTGCCCTTGCCGCTATGGCATCCCCCGATTGCGATTATGCCGTATTACCTGTATGTGCTGTTGTGGAGAAATTTCTCGTTCAGGTAATACCGAGGCATCGCAATACGCCCCCGCCCCCAATGGGGGGCGGGGTTGGTGCAAGGGGGGAGATCATTACTTGAAAAGAGGGTTTCTACAGAGCCAAAAAAATCATTTCAATTCTTTGTCCGGTTCCTTTTCATCGATCAAAATTGCCTCCTTTCCTCTAAAACAAAAATCAATGCGCGGTCCTCATCCCGGATATGCAGGCACGATTGAGCAGCCGTTTTAATAATATTCTTTTTACACCGTTGTTTTCAATCCCTTTTCCGGTTTTGCATTATCCGGGTACCCGGTGTTGAAGGGAAATCATAACCCTTAATTTCCATTACACATTATTAATTGTGTTAAATCGGGGTTTTACATGGCAGAAAACTTTGACGTCAAACTTACCGAGAAGTATTACACGCCCGATCCTTCCTACCGGCAGACCAGCTGGATAGGTGACTACCAGAAGGCGTATGACGATTTCCAAAAAGATCCTGACGCGTTCTGGGACCGGATTGCCCGGGAACTGCACTGGTTCTCGCCGTACACAAAAGTGAAGGAATGGAATTACCCTTACGCGCACTGGTTTGTCAATGGTAAGACCAATATTACCTACAACTGCCTTGACCGCAATGTGCAGAATGCCCGCCGGAATAAGGTAGCTCTGATCTGGAAAGGTGAGGGTTACACCGAGCGTATCTATACCTACCGCCAGCTCCTGCGTGAAGTGATGCGGGTGGCCAACGGCCTGAAAAAGCTGGGTGTTGGGAAGGGGGACCGGGTCTGTATCTACATGCCGATGGTCCCGGAGCAGATCATCTCGATGCTTGCGTGCGCCCGGATCGGGGCGGTTCACAGCGTGGTATTCGGCGGTTTTGGCGCAGCAGCACTCAACAGCCGGATTACCGGTGCCGAGGCAAAGGTCGTGATTACGGCCGATGTTACGTTCCGGCGCGGCAAGTCCATTCCGCTCAAGCATATTATCGAGGAAGCGATCATTAATGCCCCAAGCGTGGAGCATGTGGTCGTCCTCCGCCGGGAACTCGATCAGCCGGTCGAGATCCACAAGGAGATGGAGATCGATTTCTATGACCTGATCCGGGATGAGAAGCCGGATTGCGAACCCGAGGTCATGGATGCTGAAGACCCGCTCTTTATCCTGTATACGAGCGGCTCTACCGGTGCCCCGAAAGGCATTGTCCATACCTGCGGCGGGTACATGGTCGGAACATATTATACTACCAAGACCGTGTTCGATATCAAAGAAAATGATGTCTACTGGTGCACGGCAGACCCCGGCTGGATTACCGGGCATTCCTATGTAGTATACGGACCGCTCGCAATGGGCGCAACGATCATCCTTACCGAAGGAACACCGGATTACCCGGACCCTGGCATATACTGGCGCATGGTGGAAGAGTTCGGGGTTACAATCCTCTATACCGCCCCGACTGCGATCCGGATGTTCATGAAACTTGGCGAACAGTGGCCTGCAAAGAGTAACCTCAGTTCCCTCCGCATCCTCGGGTCTGTTGGCGAACCGCTGAACCCGGAAGCCTTTGAATGGTATTACCGCGTGATCGGCAAGAACCGGTGTCCGATTGTCGATACCTGGTGGCAGACCGAGACCGGTATGCATATGGTTACGACCATGATCGGCGAGCGGATGTACCCGGGTTTTGCTGGCAAGGGTATCCCGGGCGTTGTTGCCGATGTTGTGGACAAGAACGGGAAATCCGTTGCGCCCGGAACCGGGGGTTTCCTCGCAATCCGGGAACCGTGGCCATCGATGCTGCGCACGGTTTACAAGGATGACGAGCGGTACCGGAAATACTGGAACACGATTCCGGGCTGGTACGCTGTCGGTGATCTTGCCGTGAAAAACAAGGAAGGTTACATCATGGTGCTGGGCCGGTCTGACGATCTTATCGTTGTTGCCGGCCACAACATCGGGACGGCCGAGGTGGAGAGCGCACTGGTATCGCACAAGGCTGTTGCCGAAGCTGCGGTCATCGGCAAGCCGGATGATGTGAAAGGAAATACCATCAAGGCATTCGTCATCCTCCGCGTTGGGTTCACCGCGAGCGACCGTTTGAAAAACGAGCTCCTGTACCATGTACGGATCACGCTCGGCCCGATCGCGATGCCATCGGAAATTGAGTTTGTCACCACCCTCCCAAAGACCCGCAGCGGCAAGATCATGCGGCGGGTGCTGAAAGCAAAAGAGATGGGCATGGACCCCGGCGACATCTCGACTCTTGATGACTGACCGTTGCCAAGAGACCCAACCCAACTTTTTAAATACTGTTTTGTGGCATTTATAAATATGAAGGTCAGGCCAGAGGACTCCCTCAAGATCGAAAACATCGTTGCCTCCGCAAAGGTGACCGATTACCTGGATCTCCCGGTCCTTGCGTCAAACATCAAGGATGCCGAATATAACAAGAAACGGTTTCCCGGTGTTGTGCTCCGCATGCAGGACCCCAAGATTGCTGCTCTTGTGTTCGGGTCCGGCAAGGTGGTATTAACCGGTGCCAAAAGCATTGACAATGTGGGCAAGGGACTGAATATCCTGGGCGGACTGCTGCGTAAACAGGGCATCGATATCCCGAAAAAACTGGATTTTAAGATCCAGAATATCGTTACGTCCGCAGACCTTGGAACAGCAATAAACCTCAACAAGATTGCGGTGGGATTCAATCTCGATAAGATCGAGTATGAACCGGAGCAGTTCCCCGGTCTTGTCTATCGCCTTGACAATCCCAAAGTTGTGGTGCTTCTCTTCGGCTCCGGCAAACTCATTATCACCGGAGGGAAAGTACCGGAAGATGCCAAGAAAGCGGTTATCAAGATCCTTTCAGATCTTCGCAGTCTGGGTTTAATGTAACTTTTTTTTTAAAAAAATCGGATAAGCCTATATCTTCCGAAAGCGAAAATTTGTGGCAATGGACGAACGACTTCTTGATGTGATCATCGGTCTTACAGCCTTCCTGATCCTGGTTGCGCTCCTCGCGGTGCTTCCCCTGGTCATGACTGCGGGAACCGGCTACCTTGTCGCAATTATTGTATTCATCCTCTTCCTCTCCGGTGCCGGGTACCTCGTGAACGAGAAGATCACGTAGGCGGGATTTTTTGGGTATTGGCTTTTTTTATGACCTTTCCTGCATTTTCCCTTTTTTTGACCTTATAGTAACTGAGCGGGTGACTCACCCGCTCGCAGAGAGGGGCAGGGTTGACGCAGAGGCCGGTCGTGCGCATCGCAGCGCAGGCAGGTGCTGTATATTCAGTCCCCGACCCCCCGCGGCCGGTGATATGCTCGACCTGGTACATGGTCTTTTCCGGGTCGAAATCCGGGGAGCGGGCATAGAGCCGGGCGATAGCAGGAACGTCCATCCCGACCGTGTGGACAAACGTGGTCAGGGCAAACCGCCCGGCATGAGTGAGGTTGGCACCGGAAGTCAGGGCGGTAATCAGGGCCTGCATACAGGGCGGGAATGCACTTTCCTCGAGAGAGCCGAACTGCTGGAGCATCTTCTCCTGGTATTCCTTTTTTATTGATTCGGCAACGGGTGCCAGTTGCTCGCAGATTGCTTTTGGGACATGGTAGGGGAGGTCCCGGCGGAGAATGACACGGATCCGTTCGCGGAGCAGTTCGAGCAGTTCTTCTTTTTTTATCTCGACATACCCTTTACGGACACGACGGTTTACGAGCTTGAACCGTTCCTCGTGCAGTACGGACACGATCTCGATATAATCGGCAAGCGGCATCCGGTCCCTGGAGAGATCGATTGCGAATTCTGCTGCAATGTACGTGGCAATCCGGCTGTTCTGTTCGTCATCAAGAACTGCATTCTCGTTCCAGCCTTTTTCCGATTCCGAGCCGGTTTCCGAGTTGAGGAAATAATAAGCGCGCTCGGCCTCATACCGGGTGAGACGGTCATAGAGCTGCTTGTCCTGCACGCAGGATACTATTATTCTTGCCAGAACGTAACTTGCGATCTCTTCATCGTCACGGTGCTGAAAACAGGCTGAAATGTTTTTTTTTGACGCCAGTGCCTGGTTGATCCTTCTTACCGCCAGGCCGGTTAAAAAGGTCCCCTTCTCCTCTTTCAATAACTGGTCAACGGGAGGAAACGATTTTTTGATATGGTCCTGTGCTTTTTTTAAAAAGGGAAAATGGGAAAGTTCCTTTGCTGATGGAGAATAGTCCATCAGTCGGCCTCAATCCGCGGTGCAAGGAGGTACTCGACATGCCCGTTCCCTCCGGCAATATCAAACGAGAACCGTACCGGGTGATCGATCCCAAGGAAGATCTCGACTTCGGCCGCCTTGCTCATGACCCTGCCCATGTCCTTTAGGTAATCGAGAGAGAAGAGCGAGCGCGCTTCCACCGGCGTAAGTGATACCAGCTCGTCCTTGGAAAATTCCCGCCGGATATGATCCGTATCTCCTTCCGCAACGAGATAGAATGTCTGGTCCTTCGGGTTGATCCCAAGCGCGATCTTATCCGAGATCACCGCAGCTGCTTTCATCGCATTGTTCAGGTCGTCGCCCTTGATCACGATCTTGCCCGGGAGGTTGATGGTGGGCGGGTTGGGATCTTTCCTGATAGTATTCGTGTCAAGGAGCGTGATGGAATAGTGGTACCCGTGTACAGAAACCGACATCTTCTGGGCATTGTCGGCCATCTCGATGCAGATAAGGTCGCCCTTTCCGGCCATGCCGAAGATATTCTTCATCTTCATTAAGTCAATGCCGAGCTGGCTCGTGGTTGCCTTGAATGTGTCGAAGGCTTCCTTTTTGAGGGTGAGTGCGACCATTGCGACGTTTGCCGTGTCAACTGCACGCGTGGAAATGCCCGTCTCGTCCGTATGAAGCCGGCACTCAGGGATGAGAGCCGAGATCGCATCGATTGTTTCCCTGAATATGTCTGCGTCTATAGTTGCCTTTAACATCGCTTACCCCTTAACAAACTGTCTTATACAGTATATCGTCATACTTTAATTATAGTGTTTTGGGTTTAACTCAAAGGACATTTCCGGAGAACGAAAAGAAAAATGGGGTCACAATGGGGATATGACAAAGCGTACCTGCGGGCAAAGCACGAGGGATACCGTTCGCGTGCTGCATACAAACTCATGGAGATCCAGAAAAAATTTTCCATCATCCGGCCCACGGACAATATTGTCGACCTCGGGGCAGCCCCGGGGAGCTGGCTCCAGGTGGAGCGGAACCTCACCACTGCCCGCGTGCTGGGAATCGATCTCAACCCCATCGCCGAGCTCGCCGGTGTCGAGACCATCGAGGGGGACATCAGCGATCCGGCAGTGATTGCGCTCGTAAAGGAAAAGCTTCCTCTCGTGAACATTGTCCTGTGCGATGCCGCCCCAAAACTCTCCGGTCATAAAAGTTATGACCAGGCCCGGATCATCGAGCTGAACGAACAGGCCCTTGCTTTTGCCTGTAAAGTCCTGAAACAGGGCGGGAATTTTGCGATCAAATCATTCCAGGGAACTGATTTTCCCGAGCTCTATGCTGATTGCAGGAAGTTTTTTTATTCTGTCAGGACATGCAACACCAAGTCCACCCGTAAGGGCAGCACGGAACTGTATATCGTTGCGAAGAACTTTATCGGCACACCAGAATAAGCATGACGCTCAGGGACTCCTTCAGCCGGCCCATCAGTAACCTGCGGCTCAGCCTCACCCCGAAATGTAACCTTTCCTGTATCTACTGCCACCGGGAAGGGGAAAATGCATCGGAAGGACCTCTTTCGGCTGCGGAGATTGCCGAGGTTCTCCGCGTTGCTGCCGGCTTTGGAATACGGAGCGTAAAATTTACCGGCGGCGAACCATTGCTCCGGCCGGATCTCATCGAGATTGTGAAATCGGTCCCTGCCGGCATGGAATCGTCCCTCACCACCAACGGGACGCTCCTTGCCGGGCTTGCTGCAGATCTCAAACAGGCCGGCCTCCGGAGGGTGAATGTGAGTATTGACAGCCTTGATCCTGCAACATACAGGAAGATCGCCGGCACGGACCGGCTTTCCGATGTGCTGGAAGGGATTGATGCGGCCCTTGCTACCGGTCTGACGCCGGTCAAGCTGAACATGGTGGTGCTCAAGGGGATCAACGACCATGAAGTCGATGATTTTCTGAAGTATGTCCGCGGCAACCGTGACCTTGTGCTCCAGCTTATCGAGCTGATGAATTTCAATGACTGCGATCACCACGGGGATCTGAACGGTCTTGAGACTTCCCTTGCATCCCGGTCAAAACAGATCATCACCCGCCGTATGCACCACCGGAAAAAGTATTGTCTTGACGGGGCTGAAGTGGAAGTGGTCCGGCCTCTCCACAACACCGAGTTCTGTGCGTTCTGCAACCGTCTCCGGCTCACTTCGGATGGCAAACTCAAGCCCTGCCTGCTCCGGACGGATAACCATGTCGATATCCGCGGAAAATCCGGAAAAGAACTCGAAGATCTTTTTATCGAGGCGGTCCGCCGGCGAGAGCCGTTTTACACGTGAGACCCCCGTATTCCTGATCGGGAACGTATCCGGCCAAAACCCGCCCGGGCTACGGTAATATATTTACGATGCCGTCGCGAACTAAAGGGATATGCAGGATGATAACGAGTTCATTCCGGTTCTCCAGCACCTGTATGAAAAATCGCTGATGCTCCAGGATACCGGGAGTTTTCACAAGGTGCTCTATTTCTACTTCATCGACTCGCTCGCCCATATCGATTATACTGCCAGCCTCTATACCTACAATTACGAGTCGCCCAAGAATATCATGGGCGCCGAATACCTGCGCTGGCGTGTTGACGAGGAAAAGAAAGGAGACCGGGCAAAGTTTCCCGGCTTCATTAACTGGCTTAAGGAGAACAGGCCCGAAAAGTTTGCGAAACTGCCCTCCCTCTGGCAGATGATTTACGATACCGGGGACCCGGCAGGTTACCGGAGCTTCCGGATTGTGCTCGATCCCGACAGCAGACAGCCCCTTTCCGCAGACTTCTTTTATGCGGTTATCGATGAATTCTTCGAGCCGGAATTCTTAAAGAGCCTGTATGACGATGCATCGCTGAGCGTGCTTTTCAGAGAATATTCAGGCCGGATATGATATCCGCGGTGTCATAACCATGCATGTGAGCCGGATCTGTTCTGACCTGGTAAAAATCAGGAGCGAGAACCCCCCGGGACGGACGGATGAGGCCATCGAATACATCCGGGTTTTTCTT
>Ga0182027_10003788_pt1 | contig 23755 bp, 20 predicted proteins | sample 712E1DmetaG_FD_121300 | JGI IMG/M metagenome (GOLD analysis project Ga0182027, IMG submission 121300) | Permafrost microbial communities from Stordalen Mire, Sweden - 712E1D metaG (Illumina Assembly) | ecosystem: Environmental > Terrestrial > Soil > Wetlands > Permafrost | place: Sweden... | reverse complement strand
GCGCATCACCGAACCCACCGAGGGCACCGTGACGATCACGGGCCGGGTGGCATCGCTGCTGGAAGTCGGAACCGGATTCCATCCCGAGCTCAGCGGACGCGAAAACGTATTTCTCAACGGCGCTATCCTCGGCATGTCGCGCGCGGAAATCCGCCGGAAGTTCGATGAGATTGTCGCCTTCGCCGAGGTGGAAAAATTCCTCGACACGCCAGTCAAGCATTACTCCAGCGGCATGTACGTCCGTCTCGCCTTCGCCGTCGCCGCCCACCTCGATCCCGAGATCCTCATCGTCGACGAGGTCCTCGCCGTCGGCGACACCGTCTTTCAGAAGAAATGCATCGGCAAGATGCAGTCGGTCTCGCATGACGAGGGCCGCACCGTGCTGTTTGTCAGCCACAATCTAAAAGCCGTGGAGCATTTTTGTACCCGCGGCTTGTTGCTGAACGCAGGCCGCCTCGGGGGCAACGGTCCGACCGGACAGATTGTCACCGAGTATCTCCGGCAGAGTGCGGCACGACTAGCGGGCGGCATCGCCGAATCCCTGAGTGACGAACTCGGGTTGACTTCGCTGAATCTCACACCTCATGCGATCAAAACGCGCGATCCCCTGGAATTTGCCCTTGTGCTAGCTGTGAAACGCGATTGCGAACTCACCGATCTGCACCTCTTTTTCTACAACTCGTTTGGGGAACGCGTTGCCATCATCGACCTGCGCGACCCCGAGGTCCACGGCGGCGCGCGCCTCCTGCGCGCCGGTCAGACCGTTCGCTTCTCCGGCCGCGTTGCACGCGTCGTCCTCGTAGACGGCCTTTACCGCGTGGGATTCTGCGTGCGCACAACCCGACACTTCCTTGTGCGCCACGATCTTGCCGAACTGGGTGTCTCTGCCAATGCTTCCGCGAACAGCATCTTGGCCTATGCCCCGGAGTATCAAGGCACGACCCTACTTGATTACCAGTTCAATGTGCAGTTCTCCTGACCCGCTGCCATATGTCCTTGCTCGCCAAGCTTCGCTTTTTCCCGACCAGCTTCGCATTGCGCCTTCGCATTGCGTCGGCACGAAAGCTCCTGGGCGGCGAGTTCTGCTGGCATGCGTTCGCCGCGCTCGGCATTCCGGGATTCGGCACCGAACTCATTCGGCTTGATTTTCCGCCAGATCTGACGATCGCCCCCGATTGGGCTCCTGTACGAGCGCAGCTTGCGCTCATTCTCAATCAAGGGCGGACGGTTCAATTGTCCCTGCTGGACGCCTGCCTGACCCGCGCGGGGGATTTGCGGTCCTGGCCGGACCATCCTGATTCCGAGCGGCCTTCCGCACCCTGGCTGAAAAACGAATTTCTCACCGAATTGGACATGGCAATTCTATACGGAATGCTGCTTCATGTCCGTCCTGATTGTTACCTCGAAGTTGGCTCTGGTATATCAACCCGGATCGCAGCTATGGCCCGCCAGACCAGCGGAGCCAACATTCGAATCGTTTCGATCGATCCGCAACCGCGGGTCGAAGTAGCTCAGATTTGCGATGAGATGCACCGACGTCGTCTGGAGGAATCGGTGGAAGATGTGCTCGCAGGCATCTCCCCCAAAAGCATCCTCTTTTTCGACGGCAGTCACCGAAGTTTTCCCGGCAGTGACGTCACGATGTTTTTCCTGTCTTTGTTACCCCGGCTGCCGCGAGGCGTTATTGTTCATATTCACGACATCTATCTGCCGGACGATTACCCGCCCAATTTTCGCTCTCGATTTTGGTCTGAACAGTATCTGCTGGCGGCTTGGCTGCTGGGAGGAAGCCGAAAGATTCGCGTGCTGCTGCCAGCCGCGATGCTGGCGCAAGACGACCAAGCCCGGGCTTGTCTGCGTCAACGGCTGTCGCCGGTGCCCGCAGGCTCGTCGCATCTCGGGTCAAGTTTCTGGTTTGAAATCGCCGACTGAAGCTCGGTACAGCGACCGCCAACAGATCGTTTGCGGTATAGGTCGCGGGCACAAATGCCTGCGCCTCTCCAGATTCCACCACAACGCCCTCCCGTTTACCCTTGTCCGATGAACTGGACTCGCCGACTATTCACAGCCCTCGTTGGCAAGCCTTTGACTGACGCCCTCGCCGGGCAAAGAGCCCTGTTGCGAACGGAATTGCGCCTATTGCGTATTCACCGCCAGGGAGTGGCCAAGGCGAAGGCACTCGTCGAGATGTCCCCCCACCGGCTGCACCTTGGCTGCGGCAATATTTACAAGTCCGGCTGGGTGAATATCGACACATATTTCTGCCCTCCTTGCACGCCGGATTTGACCTTGGACTTACGGCGTCCTTGGCCTTTCCCCGATGTTTCGTGCAACGAGGTTTATTCCGAACATCTCTTCGAGCATGTGTCTTTTCCGGATTCGGCTGCGTGGATCTTGCGCGAGACGCTGCGGGTGTTAATCCCCGGCGGCAGGGCAAGCATCGGGGTGCCCGATCCCCGGCCTGTGCTTACCGCTTACCTTGAAGATACGTCGCTGCCCTATTTCGACTATTTCTTCAACCATTCCAGCGTGCGGCGCCATTTGTTTACCAAAATGGAAGCAGTGAACTGGCTTTTCAAACAGGGCGGCGAGCACCAGTTTATCTACGATTATCCGAGCCTCGAAAAAACTCTACTGCAAGCCGGCTTCACGGGTGTCGCCCGGCGTGATTTCGACCCCGTTCGCGACTCTGAATCCCGCCGCGAAGGGACTATCTATGTGGATGCGCACAGGCCGGCATAGCTCCAGGCCTCGCCTTTGACAGTACCTTTGGTTCCTTCCATTAGTCTTCTCGTTCCCTGTTATAATGCCGCGCGTTTCCTGCCGCGCCTCATGGATAGCGTGCGCGCACAGACGATTCCATTTGCGACAATTCTCTGTTACGACGACGGCAGCACCGACAATACCGTGTCGGTCGCCCGAGGCCTCGGTCTCGTAATAGTCACCGGGCATCCAAATCGGGGCGTCGCTTTTGCCCGCAATCAGCTTGCCGCCCGGGCAATCACAGAATGGATCCATTTCCACGATGCTGATGACCGGATCGCGCCCACTTTCGTCGCCCGTCTGACTCCACTGTGTGACGATCAGCACGATGTGGTGAGCTGCGACGCTGACTGGATTGACGAGACCGACGGTGCGATTCAGATCGCTTGGCGCTATGATCAAGAAGCCCTCGGCAAAGATCCTGTCGCACATCTCCTGGCTCACCCGCTCGGGCTAAACAATTCGATCATACGTCGCTCATTCTGGGCGGACGTCGGCGGCTGCGACGAATCGTTCGCCATGTGGGAGGATGCCGACGTCCACTTTCGTCTCGCGCTTGCGGGCGCCCGATGGCGGCATGTGCCCGAAGTTCTGACCTGGTCGTTACGCAACCCAAGGAGCTTCAGCCACAACTACTCAAAAAACTGCCGCAACCATCTTCGGTTCATCGAAAAACATGCCGGCAATCCACAGTGCGCCCGTTTGCGCGACGATTTTGCCAGGCAAGCCGAGGGTAACGCGGTTGTGCTGCTAAACCTGAACGACTCCGCCGGAGCGACCGAGGCAATCCGGCTGGCTCGCAGATTGGGCCTTCGACCGCCCTCCGGCCGGCATCCGGCATGGGCCATACTGAGGCCTTTCCTGTCAGATTTTACGTTGCTTCGCTTCCAGAGCTGGCTTCACCGGAAACGTCGACCGTGAAAGTTTCGGCTCTGGCTCAGCGCAATTCTTCTCAATTAAAGCATCGCGACACCTCCTCGTTATCTGCGGGCTAGTCCCAAGCAACGATCATCCCAGCGGGCGGGTGCTGCTTCGGCACTTGCGACGGTTCGCCGAGGAAGGATGGCGGCTTACGATCGTGGCCGACCATGAAACCCGCCCCCCTGAATTACGTGCCATCGGAGCCACCATTGTGGTTGTCCCGCCGCGCCGACCATGGTATCCGCCTGTGCGCTATTCATGGCCGATCTCGCTCAGTGTTCGATGCCGTCTCTGGGCACGGACAGTGCGACAAACCCTCGGCAATGACGTGCCCGACGCAATTGTTAGTGGCACTGGTCACTGGCACTTGGGACTTGCCGCGACGCTCGCGCCACAAGTACACCGGCCTCTGCACGTCGTGATGCATGACTGGTGGCCGGATTTCGTCTCCGACCCGGTCCCGCGCGCCCTTGCGGGGCGGGTTTTGTCGCGGGCACTGCCCAAGGCCGCTCGCGTTTGGGTGGCGTCCGATGAGCTCGCGGAAAAGGCCTATGCCCATGGTTCCGCGATGGTTGAGGTATTGCGACCAATGCCCGCGGGCTGGATCGGGCCCGCTCCGAATCGGCGGAACCGATTGCAACTTGTCGCCTTTGGATCATATTGCGCAGATCATGCGCCAATCTACGCCGCTTTGGCAGCCCGCCTGCAGGCCTTAAGCGGATCATTGGTGGTGGTCTCCCCCGAGCCAGCGCAAGTGCAACGTGATCTCGCGGCGTGTTCTAATGTGACAGTCAAGCCCTTCTTTCGCACGCCGGAGGAGGCCCTCGCCTTTGCTGTCGAGGAGGCCGACGCTCTGGTCGTTGCATATCCGTTTGCCGAAAGCCGCAATCCATGGATTCACAACAGCTTTCCCAGCAAATTTGTCGAATTCGTTCATGCGGGTCTTCCCATTTTGCTTATCGCCCCAAAAGCCAGCAGCCTCGGAAACTGGGCTGCGCGGAACCGCTGGAGTCTAAGCATCGACACTTGCGAGCAAGCCGCGGTCGATGCCGCATTGAACCAAGTAAGGACGCCCAACACGTGGGAGATTTGCGCCGCTGAAGTGCGATCGTTGGCGGTCAACGAGTTTTCGCCTGATCGTATCCATCAACAACTCCGTGCCGGCCTGCTATCCACCGTGCCGCCCCAACCGTGACCAAACACGCCGCCCAGACGGTGACCCTGGCAACATGTCGCATGCCGACACTTCAATCGCTCGTCGGAAACGACGGCTACACGATGCCATAATATTCCGACGGAACGACGTATCCTTGGCGTCAACGGCCCCCATAGAAAGATGTCGATCAAACAACTGATTAAGTCCGCCATAGCCCATTGTGGTTACGAGCTGGTCAAGAAGGATCAACGCCCCCGTTCTGACGATGAACCCTCATTGTCCGATCCCTTCCATGAGCACCAAGGGTACATTGGTCGACAAACCCCGGCCACGATCTTTGACGTCGGAGCCCATCAAGGCGAGACCGCACTGAAGTCTAGGTATTGCAGTTTTGCCTTGGAAGATCGAATGATCAACCTTCAGGTTCCTTCTCTGCATTCCGTACGTTTCGCATCCTGTCTATGTCGTTTATTGGATGTCCCATGATGCCAGTCACCAATTGCCGTCGCCGGCTCAAGAGTAGGTTCTACAAACTCGTCGGATTTTTCCCGTACTTTGGTGTGCGCACGTATTTTCCCGCAGACTCTCTCGTATTCCTGTTAGCATGCGAACAGGGCATTTATGAAGCGGATAATCTCCATCTTCTGCGGACTTTTGCTCGCGACGGCACAACCGTTTTTGACATCGGCGCGAATATTGGACTCATGAGCATTCCGTTGTTATGCGAACATCCAAAGCTCCGCGTTGTTTCGTTCGAGCCCTCCCCAGCAGCGCGTGATTGCCTGGCTCGAACCGTGCGCGAGAGCGGCTACGCCAACCGATGGATATCTGTTTCGGATGCGTTGAGTGACAAAAGTGGCACGGCTTCGTTCGAGTGCGGTGCATACGGAGCCGCGTTCGACGGCATGAAGAGCACCGGACGAGGTGGGGCCACTACAGCTGTGCAAGTCACAGTCGCCACGCTTGATCAGGTATGGAACCGCCTCGGCAAGCCTTCAGTTAGCGTCGTCAAGATTGATGTCGAAGGGCACGAGCTCTCGGTGTTGCGCGGGGGGACCGCATGTTTTACGCATACCAGGCCGGCAGTCCTGATCGAATGGTGTTTGCGCAATCTCGCCGCCAACCACATTGCGCCCGGCGAACTGCTAGAATGGGCGGTTCAAACACGCTATCGCGTTCTCGCATTGCCAGAGCTGAATCCGGTCAGCGACGCCGTCCTACTCGACGTTCAACTGCGCAGCGGACGCGAAAACTTTCTACTGGTGCCCTCGGAAGGTATTGCCCCTTGAAAAAGCGATCTCAGACGGGCGCAACGTTTGCAACGGCCTGAGGATATCAACCGCGCCCCGGTGCACTAACCAATGCATCCGTAGGTGCCTAGCGCTCCCAATTGGATCTTCCTCCGGCCTCCGCCCTCGCGTAACTGTTTTTCAGGTCTCACGCACTGCTACGCATAAGTCCGTACCAAATGGCGTCAGCGATTTGCCAAGGAGCACGGAGGACGAAGTCCGACGAGCTCCTGGGCGGCGTAAGCAAATCGGCCCCTGCAATTGTATTGTTGCGCCCTAGATGTTACCTTCTGTCCAATCCCCCCGCCTTCTCTACGTAAGCAATATGGTTCCCGGAGTGCCTGGTGGCGGGGAGGTCATGGTCTACCGCCACCTCCGTGGACTCGTCCAGGCGGGATGGCACGTGACCGTTTCTGCTCCGGCAGTAGCAGTTCGCCCTCTGCCCGACGGCCACGGCTTCGATATCCGCCCACTTCCGTTGCGAAGATGGTGGTGGCCGCCAGCTGCTCCCCGTTGGCCCGTCACCCAACGATTGCGGGCGCGCCTTTGGGCTCTCGCAATCCGGTCCGATCCCATCTGGTCAGAACCTGTCCCCGACTGTGTTTTGACAGTCCTTTGGGGACACGCGTCGCTCACGGCTGCCGCGTTGGCCGACTCATGGAGAGTGCCACTGGCCGTCTGGGTGCACGACCTCTTTCGCGAGATGGAAATGCCTCCTCCGCAGCATCGAGACTGCGAGCGACTCACCCGCACGGTGCTGCGACGCGCGGCGCGGGTCTGGACGGTTTCGCAAGAATTGGCAGAGGATCTCGAGCCGCTTTGCCGGCCGGGGGTGGTCCGTCCACTCACACCCATCCCCGAAGAAGGTGCCGCCCCCCCCGGCGGGTGGGCTCCTCGATTTCGGCCAGGCCCGGTCATCGCCCACGCCGGAGCGTTCCACCCGTATCATGTCCCTTATCTGTCGGCAGTAGCCACCGCAGCCGCCCATCTAGGTGGCTTCTTGCTCGTTCTGACCCAGGCCGAAAACCCGGCCCTTGCCATGCTTCGAGCTACCGGTGTTTCTTTCCGACAGCAAAACGCCTTTTGCTCCGCTCCCGAGGCGTTGCGCTTCCTGGCTTCCGAGGCCAGCGCTCTTACCGTCATGTACCCCTTTGAGCGGCACTCTGAACGCCCTCGCCCGCTTGGGTTTCCCAGCCGCTTGATCGAATTCAGCCGGCTGGGAATTCCGATATTGCTCGCCGCGCCGCCCGATAATCCGCTGATCCGTTGGGGTCAACGCCACCAGTGGCCGCTCTTGTTGGAACGGCCTGACTGGGACAAGCTCTCGGCCTTGACTGCACAATTGGCCTACGAGCCGTCGTGGAATGCACTGGCCGTGCGCATGCGCGCGATTGCGGCTACTGACTGCGACCCGGTGAAGATCCAGCAGCACTTCCTTGCTGAAATGCCCCGGCGCCATCCAGCTGTATGAATCCTCTCCGCGAAGTCATCCTGGGTATTGGCGGCTACCTCGGCCACGATGCCAATGCCGCGTTGATCATCGACAGACAGTTGATCGCCGCCAGCCAGGAGGAGCGCTTCACCCGCCGAAAACACGATGGCGGCTTTCCCATCAATGCCATCAATGACTGCCTCGCACTGGGCGGTGTGGCGCCTGCCGAAGTGACGGATTGCGTCTTCGCCGAAAAGCCATTTCAAGCGGCCTTGTTCGATCAAAGTGAGGAATCAGGGAACGCATTCACGCGCTGGCTCGGTCGCATATTGCCGGAGAGGGTGGCTGGACTATACACGCTGCCGGCGCGGCGCCTTTTTCCAGGCGCGACATTCCACTACGCCTGGCACCATATCTCGCATGTCGCAGGCGCGTTCCACACCTCGCCATTTGATCGCGCCGCCTTTCTCTGCGTCGACGGAAAAGGGGAGGATTACAGCGCCAGCGCCGGCGTGATCGACCACAACGAAATCAGACTCCTTCTCGAGCAGCCGTATGAGAACGGCCTGGGCCTGCTGTACACGCTCGTCACCAGTCATCTTGGGTTTCCTTCGTTCGGCTCGGAATACAAGGTGATGGGGCTTGCTCCGTACGGTCGGCCCGTGCTGGTCGACCGCTTGGCCCGTCTTTTCACGACCGACAAGCAAGGCGGCCTGCGCCTTCGCCATCCGGTCAAATTTCGCCATGAGATCATGACCGCAAGCGTGCCGCTCGTTGCCGAAGCCATCGGCGTGCCGGCCCGCGGCAAAGGCGAGCCATTGACCCAGACACACATCGACCTTGCCGCGTCGCTGCAAAAAATCTTCGAGGACGAGGTATTCAAAATGGCCCGTTTCATCCAGGCGGAAACAGGCGAAGATAAACTGCTCTTCTGTGGTGGTTGCGCCCAGAATTGCGTCGCGGCTGGAAAGCTCCGCGCGGCGCGCGTCTTCGGCACGCTCTTCAATTCGCCCGTGGGCGGCGACATGGGCACCGGGCTCGGGGCGGCAGTATTCTACGCACGCACGCGCCGCTCCCCCCGGCCATTCATCGTCAATCCCCGCGGCTACTATCTCGGCAGCGAACCGGGTCCGGCTCCCGTTGAGGCGGAGCGATGGCGCGTGTCCTTCGACGGGGACCTGTTCGATTTTGCTGCGGGGCAGCTGGCAGAAGGAAAGATCGTCGCATGGGTACGCGATCGCATGGAACTTGGCGCCCGCGCCCTCGGCGCGCGCTCGATTTTAGCCGACGCCCGCCAGCCGGGCATGCAATCGCGTCTCAACCGCGCCGTGAAATTCCGCGAGTCCTTCCGCCCCTTCGCCCCTATCGTCCTCGCGGAAGACTGCGCCGACTGGTTCGACACCGACGAGCCAAGCGACTTCATGCAGTACACGGCGAATCTCGTGCCATCGCGTCGCATTGCGCAGCCCGAACACTTTGCCTCGCTGCGCGAGTGCCTCGATTTTCCGCGCTGCGCCATCCCGAGCGTGATCCACGTCGACTACTCCGCTCGCCTGCAGACGATTCGCCGCGAACATCACCCAGACATGCACCGGCTGCTCACGGCGTTCAGAGCTCGCACCGGAGTTCCGATTCTCATCAACACCAGCTTCAACGTCTCGGGTCAACCGATCGTTCGCACTGCCGCCGAAGGATGGGAATGCTTTCTCAATACAGACATTGATCTGCTCGTGCTTAACGACCAGGTGTTCCGCAATCCCTTCGAGAAAACGCACGAGGAAAAGCTTTCATGGTTGGAGTCATTCGCAAAATCGGCTTAAGATTCACCGTTTCAGACCCGCGGTAGCTCCCTCGGCTCACCCTCGTGCTGAACGATCAGGTCTTCCGCAGCCGACAGCAGAAACTCCGAGAGGAGATACTCGCATGGTTCAAGCAATCCGCCGCCTCGGCATGGCTATTCTAAGGCTCTGCCTTCGCCTTCGCAGTCACAGAGAAAACTCCGGGTGGGTCCGAAGCACACGCTCCGCCGGGGACCTGCACGGCAAATAGAGTTGAATTCTCTCCAATTCTGCAGGCAGGCCACGCACGTTCGTGGAAGCCCCGCGTCAGACTGCCCGGGCTGACTCTAAATCATGACCAAATTCATTCTTGTCGCGATGATGACTGTGATTGGCGCCATTATCTTCAGCATCACGACCTTAAAAGGAGGCTTCATCCATCCCGAAGCGGAGACGTTCATCCCGCATTATCTATCGCAGCACACCCTTCCCGAACTGATCTTTTCGCCCGAGCACACCGACTGGGGCCTGTATCAGGCACGTGAACTCAGCTACCTTTTCGACTGGCTGGATTGCCGTTTCATCGCGTGGTGCGTTTCAAACGGCATGCCCCATTTTCTCTCCCTTACGCACTATCTGGTCTGCGCCGGGGTGGCCCTTTGCATTGCGCTTTTTGCGAGGAACAGTTTATGTCTGTCGCCCGGTATTTCCCTGGGGCTCGTGGGATTATGGCTGACCCACCCGTGTATCCTATTGGGCGGCACATTTTACCGGTCGGCAAAGATTCTGGTGGCGGCGGCCCTTCTGAGCGCCTGCCTCGCTGCCTGGCACTACCTGCATGCCCCCAAGTCATCTTCCGTGAGTGCAAAGATCAGCATTGCACTGGTATCATTGTCTTTGATCTGCGCTGGTCTGGCGGACCGGCAGGGTTTCTTCTTGACTGCGGCATTCGGACTCTGGCTGTCCCTGAGGGCTTGGTGGCTAAATCAAAAAGCTTGTTGGCCTCTGGCTGGGGCCGGGTTTCTGGCAACAGCAGTGATCGCTGTTTACACCTATTTGGTTGGGCCTTGGCTGATCCACCGTATTAGTGGGCAGCCTCCTTCTTTGAGCTATATGTCCTTGCCATGGTCTGAGATGCTTTACGACCCGAGCATGTTAAAATTCGTGGTATTCCTCGCACCACGCGCAGCCCTTTACGCTATTGGCACCACTATCGGAGGATTCCCTTGGCTTGTGGTGCTGGCAGTAATCGGATGGGCAGCATGGCACCTTTCATCGACGCAATGCCCCAACGAACCGCCGCCCCAAGACCCGCTGCTCACGACACTGTGGTGGCTTTTGCTCCCGTTAGGTTTTTTCGCGATGTATGCCCTGATGGCGATCCGGCACAAGGCGGTCGTCCAGTTAGCAGAATTCCAAATCATATACTACCCGCTGCCATTGGCAACCCTCACCGTGGTTGCGCTGGCCATTGGCATTGGAAAGACGTTCCACGCCGGCTGGATTTCCAAACGCGCGCTTGCCGCAACGCTATGGCTTCTGGCTGCAAGCAACATCGGCAACCTGCCACAGTATAAACTCTTGTACGCGACAAGTGTTTACGCCAGCGAGATTGAAGCCGGCCCTAAAAATCTCGCCTTGCTTCGAAAACGCATCGTCCCGGCAGATGCAGGCCCGGCACTGCAAGCGTTGAGCCGCGCCTCCGGTTGGGTGCGGCACGCCACGCCTTAAACTCAGGACTATGCAGACGAGCACCCAGTCTTTGTTTTACCGAACGGCAGTCGCGCTGTTCGCTCTTTTCTACCTGTGGCTGGCCCTGGACTTGGCGCGAAACAAATCCGCCACCTGGGACGAACCGGCACATCTCGCGGCAGGGTACAGCTATTGGGTAAATGGGGACCACCGCTTGCTCACGAGTAATGGAGTCCTAAGCCAAAAGATCTCGACCCTGCCACTATTGTGGATGCGTCCCGCGTTTCCATCCCCTGAAGAACAAGAAGCCCTGCATCGTGACTCGATCCAGATTGGACGACGCTTTCTTTACTTCATGGGGAATGACGCAAAAGCGATCCTCTTTGCCTCGCGGATTCCGAATGTGCTTGTTGGGTTGGCTCTTGGGTTTGGCGTTCTCGTTTGGGCAAGGGCTCTTTTCGGGCCCAACGGCGGATTGCTCGCTTTTGTGCTTTATGCGACCTGCCCCGCCATAATCGCCAATAGCGCGCTCGTAACGACGGATATTGACACTGCGGCCGTCTTTTTTCTCGCGACCTGGGCGTCATGGCGATTGTCGGAGCGTTGCACCTGGCAAGGGGCGGCGTTCTTCGGCTTCAGCCTGGGGCTTCTGATGGTTACGAAGTTTTCGTTCGCAATCCTTCTCGGCGTCGCTGGGATTTTGTTCGCGACACGGCTAATTCGTATCAAGCCGCTGCGGATCGGTTGGCCTGAGAGTGTTCCTGATTCCCCCGGCACTCCCCTCCCTCGGCTTTTCTCGTTCGCGTTCGCTGGGCTTGAAGCCCTTCTTGTCTCGGTCTTTGTAATCTGGGCGATCTACGGTTTTCACCATACCGAGAGCGGTTATGCGCTAGATTGGGACGGTCTTGGGATGGGCACGATCACGCAACGCGTCGCCTCCGTGCTTCGGCCGGTTCTTCCCGAACCTTACGTCATGGATCTAGCCGGGTTTAGGAAGCTAGTTACCGGACGAGGGGCGTTTCTTCACGGTGAGTATAGCACAAGCGGCTTCTGGCTGTTTTTCCCATGCGCATTTCTCATCAAGACACCGGTGCCATTGCTGGTGACACTGCTGCTCGCCGCCACAATCTTGCTGACGAACTATTCCGACAACACCCTAAAACGGAAGGCCCTCCCTCTTGCCGTGTTGGGCGTTGCCTATCTCGCGTGTGCCGTGTTCAGCAAGGTCAATATCGGACACCGCCATATTCTCCCAATTTATCCTGCGTTCTGCGTGCTATCGGGTGCAGCCGCAAATCTTCTGGTGCGCAATCGACGCATCGGACTGTGCACCCTCGGAATCGTCGCGCCTTGGTGCACCATCGAAGCGTTGCAGCTACACCCGCTGGAGTTGAGTTATTTCAACCAGTTTGTTGGCGGGACAGAAAACGGCTGGCGTTGGCTCGTAGACAGTTCGTGCGATTGGGGCGGGGAGTTGCCTGCGTTCCGGGACTGGCTGCAGAAGAACACCCGCGATGGCTCCCCCCGGACCTATTTCATCTATTTCGGCACAGCGCCGCCTGGTTATTATGACATCAAGGCCAAACCCATCGAATATTTTTTCTCATCCAACGAGATCTACGCCCAAGTCCTCCACGGGGGTCTGTATTGCATCAGCGCATCGGCCCTGCAATATGGTTCGTTTCAAGCCCCCGGACCATGGCGGGAGGAATATGAAAACAGATACCAGGTTCTTCGGGCCGATTTCCCCAGGGAACCGACACAGCCCGAGGGCATAGGCAACATTGCCGCAGGTCGTGACCATTTCAATGGGCTGCTTATATCGCGCCTTTGCAGTCTGCTACGGCAACGCAGGCCACAGGCAATCGTCGCTGCCAGCATATTGATCTACCGCTTGGACGAAAAAGATATCCAAACTGTGATTGCAGGTACTCGGCGCGATCTGCTCATGATCCAGCCAGCGCGCAACGGTCAAGCGGGGGGCCATCCCGGGAATTAGAGGCCATTCACCGATTTTGGCATCCACTCCTCCTTTTTCCGAATGCTCTGCGGCGGGTACAGGGATGCCGGCGCCGGCAAGAATCAAACCGATCTCATCGATTGAAACTGCGCCGAAGGCGAGGCTAACCGTCATCATCCCGACGCACAATCCTTGCTTGGAGCGCTTCTGTGCGACATTGCGCGGACTGCAGGCACAGACACTGCCTTCGGAGCAGTGGGAATTGTTGGTCGTGGACAACGCCTCGACCGCGTTTCCCTCAATCGGTGAATTCTCCAGCGTTAAACCCGGCAACCTGCGGGTGATCCGCGAGCCGCGACTCGGACTCACGGCCGCCCGCCGGTGCGGATTGCATGCGATCGGCACTGAATACGCAGTATTTGTCGACGATGATAACGTGCTGGCGCCCGACTACCTGGAAAACACCCTGGCCATCTTCGCCGCCCAACCCGGGATCGGACTGGCTGGCGGCCGGTCCATTCCGCGTTTCGCAATCGCCCCAGCCGCCTGGACGCACGAGTTCTTTCCGTTGCTCGCGCTTCGGGACCTCGGTCCATCCGAAATCGTTTCGTCGGGTCTTCATCAGGGCAGCGAACGGCGCAGCAAATACCCCGCTTGCGCTCCCATTGGAGCCGGGATGGCGCTGCGCAGAGCCGCCTGGCAGGCCTGGCTCGATGCACGAGATGACGCTCCTAACATTTTCAGTGACCGCCGGGGCGGCGCCCTCACTTCCAGTGGCGACAACGACATCGTGCTTTGCGCCATGCGAGCTGGCTGGGAGGTCGGCTATTTCCCACAGCTGATGCTCACGCATCTCATCCCGGCCGGCAGGCTTAGCGTCGACTACCTCTCGCGGCTTAACCGCGGCATCCAGACATCGTGGATACAGGTGCTCGCGGCACACGATGCCTGTCAATGGCCCCCGCTGACGGACGCCGGTGCGGCGCTGCGCAAGTGCAAAGCCTGGTTCGCCTACCAACCCTGGCGGTCGCCGGCCGCGCGCGTCCGGTTTGCCGGCGTCTGCGGGCACTTCGAAGGACGCATCCTCCGTCATCTGTCGCAATGAATCCGCGAGCCACCGCGAAACACCTTGGCCTTGGCCGCCTTGCTTACGTGTTTTGGCACGCGCCGGCGGGCGCCGTGCATCGATCGATCACCGCCGGCGGGCCGATCGAACAGTGGCGCGATCGCCGCGCGCACACAGAGATGATCGCCGCTGCCTCCCGCCTGCCGCCGCAGAATCTCCCATCGGCCGTTTTCGGCCCCGAGATCCATTTCCTGACCGGCGCGAGATTCTGGGAGCAGACGGCATTTTGCCTTCGTTCATTGCAGCAACATGCCGGGCGGGCGCTGCCCGTCGTTTTTCAAGATGACGGCACAACCACCGATGCGATCGCTGCACACCTGGCGCGCTTGTTCCCTGACGCGCGCTGGCGTCGGCGCGAGGAGATTGTCGCAACGCTGGACCGGCATCTGCCGGCAGCGCGATTCCCCGTGTTGCGCGAACGCTGGGCGGCTTATCCCAACATTCGCAAACTCACCGACGTGCATCTGGGCTCGCGCGGATGGAAACTGGTGCTCGATTCGGATCTTTTGTTCTTCCGCAGGCCCACTTTGCTCCTCGACTGGCTCGCCGCCCCCAGCCGCCCTCTCCACGCCGTCGACAGCGAAGAGAATTACGGCTACTCGCGCCGACTGATGGAGCAACTCGCCAGCGCCCCGATTCCGTCGTTCGTCAACGTAGGCCTATGCGGCTTGCAGAGCGAGACGCTTGATTGGACGCAGATCGAAGCCTGGTCAGCCGAGCTGATTGCACGGGAGAAAACCAGCTACTATCTGGAACAGGCGCTCGTTGCAATGCTGCTGGCTGGTCAGGAGTGCACGATCGCGCCCGCCGCCGACTACGTAACGCTGCCATCAGAACGCGAAACGCTCGCGCCACGCGCGGTGATGCATCACTATGTCGCCGGCTCAAAACGGTGGTATTTCAGACACACCTGGCGGCGCTTTCTTTCTGACAATGCTGTCGCACCGAGGCCTTGATGCGCCCCAACCACCCCATTTTCCCCTCCGTGCGCTCCCAGGTTGTCCGGAGCTTAATCATCGCCTACCAGGAGGATACGAGCGGCCTTGAACGAGCGCTCGCCGAGGAAGGGTTGGCGCCCAAGGTGCTGCGTCCCACATATACTGAGCGAGAATTGACCTACAGCCGCGCCATTCGCTGTCTGCTCAACCACGCCGCGGCATGGCGTGAAGCTCGCGACCCCGACGGCATGACACTCATCATGGAGGCCGACTTCGTGCCCTGCACCGGCTTTGGCCGCCTGCCCTTGCCGTTTGATCCGCAGCAGCAAGTTGACGCCGCGTGGGCGTTCCTCTACACCGCCGGGCCACGGATCTTTCGGTGCTTTCCGGACGGCAGCCTCCAGGGCCATTCTGCCACTCCGGTCGCTTATGTGGTCACCCCTCGCGTGGCCTGTTTGCTGACGGATTATGTGAAGGAAGAATTGGCGCGGCAGGGCGACCTGACCAGATACTCGCTTTGGGATACGCAATTTCAGTGGCATATCATGGGCAAAGGGGCGGCATGCTTCATGCCCTACCGAAGTTATGGCGAACATGGCGGACTCCCAAACGCCGAGCATCACCGCGAAGGCATAGGCGTGGCGACGCGTCTGCGCTTCCTTTCCCGGCTTGGCCTCGGCCGCAACCATCACGCCGACGCTCTCCATGGCCCGCTGAGGTTCCTGCCGGCCTATGCTGCCGGCAATCAGGGGAGATTCTTCCTCACCCGCATTGAGGCCAAGCTCACCGGGTGGCTGAAACTGCTGGCGGGACGGGTGGTCGCCGCCGAGGTTTCGCTCCCGCTCAACGAGCAATTGCGCCTGCGCTGGATGAGCCTGAAACGCCTTTGTTGTTTCTATTAGGCAGCCATGCTCCCCTTTCTTGCCGCACCCGAGAAATGTCTCCATTGTTAAGCCATATCTGTCGCGAATCTGGTCACAGCCCGGCCCACGCAAAGACTTGATCGTTCGGCATGTCTGCACAGGTCTCCATCCTGATTCCCTGTCATAATGCCGCGCCGTGGCTGGAGGAAACGTTGGAATCGGCCCTCGCCCAGACGTGGCAGAAGAAGGAGATCATTCTCGTCGACGATGGTTCAACCGACGCCAGCCTGGCGCTCGCCCGACAGTTTGGACCGCGAGGGATTCGCGTTTTCTCTCAGCCGAATCGCGGCGCGAGCGCTGCACGGAATCACGCCTGGCGGATCGCCAGCGGCGACTACCTCCAGTTCCTCGATGCCGACGACCTGATTTCTCCGGATAAGATCGAACTCCAGATGGCAGCGCTCATGAGCGGACCGAGCGGGCGGGTGGCATCATGCGCCTGGGCACGGTTCCGCGACGATCCAGCCCGCGCTGAATTCGTTGACGAGGCGGTGTTCCGCGATTTCACCCCGATCGAATTCCTGCAACTCGGGGGGAATGCCGGTCGCATGATACACCCATCAGCTTGGTTGACTCCGCGAACCGTCGCGGAACGAGCCGGCCCATGGAACGAGGAGTTAACGGTCAACGATGATGGTGAGTTCTTCTGTCGCGCACTCCTGGCGAGCAACGGCATCAGATTCACGCCGATCGCACGGAGCTACTATCGGTCGGGCCTGCCCTCAAGCCTTAGCCAACGCAGGGACGAGCAAAGCCGCCGTTCGCAGTTCCGATCCATTGAACTGATCGCCGACCACCTGCAGCGCGCCGAAGACTCGGCCGGCGTGCGGAAGGCCATCGCCAGCTATTATCAACGGTTTATCTACGATTTCTATCCATTTCCAGCCGACTTGATGGTCCAGGCTGCGCAACGTGTCGCCGCGTTCGGGGGCTCAACCCTCGCACCCCCTATGGGGTCGAAGACTGCGATCTTGGTGCGCCTGCTCGGTTGGCGATGCGTCTGGCGCCTGAAATATTGGTGCTTCCGTCATGCCCACTGAATACGCGCCCCTCGACCGAACGATGAGCGCGCGCATTCTGATTATTACCGACGGCCATCTTTGCCGCAACCCCCGCTCGCTCAAAGAAGCGGATGCCCTGGGGGGGGCGGGATACGATGTGACCGTGCTCGCCGTGCGCAACCAAGCGGCGGCCGAGGCTCATGACCGAATTTTGCTCCAAGGCGCACCGTTCCGTCGCGAGACGGTCGACATGATCCCGGGTTTCCAAACCGGGAGTCGGACGGTCTTTCAGCGACGGTTGTTGCTTTGGGCTGCCCGTCATGCTGGCGATCATGGGCTGGGCACCGTCTACGCGCTCGGTCCGCTCGGTCCGCTGCTTCGAATCGCGCGGCGGTTGCCGGCCGACTTAATCATTGTGCACAATGAGGCGCCACACTGGGTGGGGGTCCAATTGATGAAGCACGGGCGCCTCGTCGCCGCTGACATTGAAGACTGGCATTCCGAAGATCTCCTGCCCGAGGACCGGCAGCGGCGACCGCTCTCCCGGATTCGCGCGATCGAACGCGAACTCGTGACGCGCGCGGCGTATGTCACCACCACGTCACATGCCATGGCAGGCGCGCTGCAGGCTAGATTTGGCGGACGCTGCCCGGACGTTATCACCAATTCGTTTCCTTTGCAGCCGGCTCCCCATCGAGGCGCACCCGGAAAACCTCCGGCAATTTTCTGGTTTTCCCAGACTCTGGGGGCTGGGCGCGGCCTCGAGTTGTTCCTCTCCGCCTGGCGGCAAACCCGCCAACCGAGCCGCCTCGCATTGCTCGGCCAGCCCACACCGGGCTTCGACCACCGGCTGATCTCGCGTCTGCCAGCCGACTGGCGCTCCCGGATCGGTTTCCTGCCGCTGGTTCCGCCGGCGGAACTGCCTGGGGTTATCGCCCAACACGACATCGGGCTCGCGACCGAGCTTCGGATTCCCGAGAACAAGAACTATACCATTTCGAATAAGATTCTCCAATATCTCAACGCGGGAATCGCGGTGGTCGCCAGTGACACCGCCGGCCAACGCGAGGTGCTCGCCCAACAGCCGGAAGCCGGCATTATTGTTGAAATGCATGAGACCACCCACCTCGCCGAGGCATTAGATCGCCTGCTGGCCGACGGCACTGCATTGGCCCGGCGCCAGGCGGCGGCCAGAAGACTTGCGGAAGACGTCTATTGCTGGGAACGCGAGGCGCCACGACTGCTCGCGCTGGTCGGGCGCGCGCTCGCGCCATGATCCTGAGATTCGTGCAACCCAGCAGCCGATTCTGGTGACGCAGATTGTCCTCGAATCGCCCTAAACGCGTTGGGGACCGCAACCGCCTCGCTACGACGACGCAGACAGGCCGGTCTCGCGACACGCGCTTTTTCTCCGTCGGCTTTCTTCCACAGATTCAGTAGGTTCGATCGTGCGCATCTTCCATCGGTTGCTGGTTTTATTGTCGCTCGGAATTACCCAGATTCCGTGGATCAAGCGAATCCTGCGATACCTCGCAAGCCGCATGGTTGCCGGGCTCCTACGATTGCGCAGCCGCCAGTACCCACCAGAAGAAGACAGGGTAATGATGGTCATCGCCCCGCACCAGGATGACTGCACGCTCGGCTGCGGTGGTTTGGTGCTGTGCCAGCGGCTCCGAGGACAATCGATCCACGTCGTCTATGTTACCGATGGCAGCGGTTCCCATCCGGGTCATCCGACAGTCCCGCCTCAAGAGCTGGCGATGTTGCGAAAACAGGAAGGCCTCGTTGCGCTCCGTCTTCTTGGAGTCGAAACACCTGCCATTCATTTTGTCGGGGCTCAAGACGGAACCCTCAGCCATCTGTCTCCAGATCAGAGATCCGATATCATCTCGAGACTTCGCCATTTGCTGCTCATCGTTCGACCGGACGAGGTGTTAATCCCGTTTCGTCGAGACGGCAGCTCGGAGCACGAGGCGGCCTTTGGGTTGTTTTCCGATGCCTTGTCTGGAATCGAGGCGCGCCCGCGCATCTTCGAATACCTTGTCTGGTCCTGGTGGAATCCGTTGCGCCTGCTTCCTCCATTGATCAGCGCACGCCGCGTCTGGTGCTTTCGTTTCTGTGGCTACGAGGGCATCAAGATCGCCGCCCTGAAATGCTACCGCTCGCAGTTTGAACCTACCCCGCCGTGGCACGAGCCCGTGCTCTCCGCCGATTTCGTGCGCCTTTTTCACCGGCCGTATGAGTTCTATCTGGAACTCTGAGGCACCCGCTCCTCCGGCAATGGGAATCGCGTGTACATCACTTGCCGCCGCCCAATCCCCCCTTTTTTTGAACGTGACAGAAGGCACCGACAACATGAACGAAAACACAGCGGGCTCCAAAAAGTCCTGGCATCAGTGCGAGCATGATTGATCTCCGTTCGATGATCGTTCGTCTGGCCGGCTGGACACCCATGGCCGTCAGAACCGGCATATATAAACGCCAATGGCTGCTATCGCCATTGGCACGCTGTTTGAAAACCTTGATTCCTGTGGACAAGGAAGTCGTCGTGACGCTCACCGATGGCCCGAACGCCGGTTTGAAACTGACCGTGGATCGCGGTGTTCCCAACTATTTCTGGCTTAATTCTCACTATGAGTCTGCGATGGAGAGGGCTTTTGCCGAAACCTTGCACGCCGGGATGGTGGTGGCGGATATCGGAGCCCACATGGGTTTCGATACGATGTTTATGGCGCGGACCGTTGGCGGGGCGGGCCGAGTGCTGTCCTTCGAACCGGATCCCGAGAACGTGCGGCGCCTCAGCCGCAATTGCTCCCTCAACGGCTTCGCCAACGTGAACATCTATCCCGTCGCGGTCGCGGCCAGCAACGGCGTTGCGCGTTTCGCGGCAACCGGAGGCACGACGAGTCGGTTTGCCCGGACTGATGAGATCGATTCCATCGAGATTCGTACCGTGACGCTCGACGAGATCGTTTTCGGCCCTTCGACGCCGCAACTTGACCTGGTCAAAATGGATGTGGAAGGCGCCGAGCAGGCCGTCCTGGAGGGAGCAAGCCGAACCCTTCTAGAACTCCGCCCCATCTGGTTGATCGAATGCCATTCGGCGGCGCTTCTGTCGGCTTGCGCCCGGATCCTCCAGGGCGCCAATTACCGCATCGGGGCATTGACGCAAAATCCATTCTATAGGCGAGCAATCGAGGATTTGACGGCCGGCCGCGAGATGTCTTCCGCCGGCTTCGATGTTGGTCATATTCGCGCCACTCCGTCGTGCCTACCCTCGCCCCACTGATGGCGCGTCGTCTGCTCATCATTTCTCCGCACTGGCCGCCCGTCAACGCCCCGGATCTCCAGCGGGTGCGGATGAGCCTGTCGTATTATCGGGAATCTGGCTGGGAGCCGGTGGTGCTCTGTGTCAATGCCGACGATGTGGCCGGCACCCGCGAACCTGAGCTGGAGCTCACCTATCCGTCCGACATCCGCATCGTGCGTTGTCGCGCCCTCGCCCTCCGCTGGACCCGCTGGTTTGGGCTGGGCAATCTCGGGTGGCGGGCGTGGTGGTCATTGCAACGGGCCGGAGCCGGACTTCTTCGCCGCGAACACTTCAACTTGGTCTTCTTTTCCACCACGCAATTCCTCACCCTCACGCTCGGCCCGGTCTGGCGCCGGCGCTTCGGTGTGCCCTACGTAATCGACATCCAGGATCCCTGGCGCACTGATTATTACGAGCGCCCTGGAGCGCCGCGTCCGCCAGGCGGCCGGAAATACTTCGTGGCGCGGACCATGGCCCGCCTACTGGAAGAGCCGGTCTACCGGCGCGCAGCGGGATTCATGAGCGTTTCGGAACCCTATCTGACAAACCTCGCGGCGCGCTATTCGTGGTTTGAAGCCAAACCGCAGGCTACGATCCGCTTTGGCGTCTCAGCCGCGGATTTTGCGAGGATTCGGGACCATCCTGTGCCGGGGGTCGTCCTCGACCGTAAACCGGGAAAACTGCATTTTCTCTACACTGGAGCTTCCGGGCCGATTATGCCGCACGCATTGAACCAATTGTTTGGAGCGTTCAAGCGGTACGCCGAGCAACATCCCGATCACGCGGCCCGTTTTCATTTCCATTTTTTTGGGACCAGCTATGTTCCGGAAGGACAAGGTGTCCCATCCGTGCTACCCGTGGCCGCGGAACACGGCCTGGCGGCCCGGGTGACGGAGATTCCCCATCGCCTAGGTCACCTCGAGAGCCTGTCGTTGCTCCTGCAGGCAGATGCTTTGCTCCTGCTGGGTTCGAGTGACCGGGCTTATTCGCCGTCGAAGCTTTATCCCTACTATCTATCAGGCAAACCGATCCTGAGCGTTGTCTTTCATGACAGCTACCTCGAGACCATCCTCGCCGAATTGAACTGCTCGATCGTGGCGGCTTTCGGCTCCGGCCTGGCAGCCGATGCAGCCATGGGCATCATCCACCGTTTCTTCGATCTGGCGATAGCTGGGTTTCCTCCGGCGGAATTGCCCGCGCGCCAAGACGCGCTGTTCAAGCGCAATTTCCTTACCGAGGCCCTTGTGCGCCGCCAGTGCGAACTCTTCGACCGTGCGTTGATTGCCAGCTGATCCGCCCTGAATTGCTTTCGACGAAATGGACCCGACGCCTGACACCCTGGCAGATACCTCCCGCAAACGATCGAACCAGATGCTTTTTCGGGCGGCGGCCGCCGGGCTCCTCGCCGCTTGTCTCTATTTCTCTTTCACGACCCACCTCCAGGACCCCGTGGAAATCGGCCTCGGGCTGGCGATCATGGTTATGGCGGCATGGCCTGCCATGCGGTGGGCACGGGCTGACCACGCGCATTTTCCCGCTTTTGAGATCTTTATGCTGACGGGAATCAGTTTCTACGCGATCCCCATGCTTAGTGGTCACGAGAATGTCATTTCCTTCACGGAACGGACGATCACCGGTGCCGCGCTGACCATGCTGATTTTTCAAGGTTCTGCCAACATTGCGTTTCTTGCTACGCGCGGCCAACCGGCCCGCGATCCGCTTCTGACTGCGCAGCTGCTTCCGCAGCGGATTCTCATGCAGACACAGACCGGATTGTTGCTGAATACGCTGTACCTATATTTCGCCAACTACACCACGCTTATCCCGGCGGACTGGACTGCCGCGCCCATCCTCCACGCGGCCTTCGCGGGGCTCGGGATCATATGCGCTTTCATTCAGGCGCGCCTGTGGGGTGAAGGCCGCCTGACCTGGACGGCCAAGGTGATTTGCGGCATCAACCTTGCACTTCAATTGATCTTCTTATTTTCGGGGCTCTATCTGAACGGCGGTATTTCTTTGCTCGCCCTGTTTTTAATCTCATACGTGACCGCCAGTCACAGGCTGCCGGTTCTGGCACTCATCGTATGTCTTCCGGTGCTGGCGGTGTTGCATAACGGCAAGGCAGCGATGCGAGTGCTCTATTGGCGAGAGAGCCAGGACGTCCGCCTTTCGCTCTCGGATCTGCCCGGGTATTTCAGCCAATGGATCCGACTGGGGCTGCGGCCGCCGACAAGCGATGACGGGGGAAAAAAGTCCCTCGCAACGAACCTGATGGATCGGGCGTCCTTGTTCCAGATGCTGTGTCTGACCAACGAGCGCATTCCCGATCCCCTCCCCTACCTCAACGGCGAAACCTACATGGACATTCCGGCACAGATCATACCCCGCGCGCTCTGGCCGAACAAACCGAGCCCGCATCTCAGCAATTCGCGCCTTGCGATTTACCTGGGCCTGGAGACCACCGAGTCGGCAGAGAGTGTTTCCATCGCCTTTGGCTTTATCGCTGAAGCGTATACCAATTTCGGCCTGTTCGGCGCCGCCATGCTCGGCGCCCTCATGGGATGGACTTTCAAACGACTGGCACTATTGGGGCTTAATGCCGCCCCGTTCTCTGCGTTGGGTCTTTTGACCATCCTGCTGGCGGCGTGGAGCTTCCAGGTGGAGTTGGTCATGGCCACCTGGCTCATCTCGCTCTTTCAGGCCGCGGTCGTAGTCATTGGGGTTCCCTTGGCTATCGCAAAATTCTTCGGATGGCGCTGATTCACTTCCGCTGCCGGGCGCAATAATGATTCTGTTCCTTTGGTTCGCCAGAATTTCGCAAAAAAAATTCTGCCGCCGACATAAAGACCTCCTTCCCATTTCCCCAACTCCGCCACTGAGCACCCTGACACAATCTCGGCTGCTGCCGCGCTTAAAACTCGGCATCGTTCTTTCCCATCCAACGCAGTATTACAGTCCGTGGTTCCGATGGCTGCGCACCCACACGACTATCGAGTTTCGGGTGTTCTATTTATGGAACTTTGGAGTGACGAACCAGCGCGATCCGGAATTCGGCGTGCAACTGACGTGGGACGTCGACCTGATTTCCGGTTATGATTCCGAGTCCGTGCCCAATCGTGCGGCGCGGCCCGGGACCGGGCATTTCTGGGGGTTGCAGAATCCGGCGCTGCCCGCGCGCCTCACGACATGGAAACCGGATGTGGTTCTTCTCTTCGGCTACAACTTCGCCACGCATCTGCACGCAATCGCTTGGTGCCGCTGGAGACACGTTCCACTGATCTTTCGTGGTGACTCGCACTTATTGGGCCAACCGCGACCAGCTTGGTTAAAACGACTGGTCTTGCGCATGCTTTATCGGCAGTTTGCCGCGGTCACGTACGTCGGGGTAGTCAACCGCGCCTATTTTGAGGCCTTCGGAGTGCCAGCATCCCGTCTGCATTTCGCGCCTCATGCCGTCGATCACGTG
>Ga0182027_10003787_pt1 | contig 23756 bp, 8 predicted proteins | sample 712E1DmetaG_FD_121300 | JGI IMG/M metagenome (GOLD analysis project Ga0182027, IMG submission 121300) | Permafrost microbial communities from Stordalen Mire, Sweden - 712E1D metaG (Illumina Assembly) | ecosystem: Environmental > Terrestrial > Soil > Wetlands > Permafrost | place: Sweden... | reverse complement strand
GTTTGCTCCCAAGTTTCAAAGAGCAGTTTCCGCTGTTGCGGCGTGGTCGACGGAAAGTAGACACGTTTTGTTTCCATCCTTCTATGATACCCTATCGTCTGAGCTTTCTATGACCAATACAATAATCTTAGATTAGAGTACGCGAGACAACATCGCTCATCATTCCTATAATAAGCCTAACAAGTGCGAGGAAAGATGGCTTAGCTGTGTAAGTGAAACTAGCTCCAAGGTGGGAGGAGTGTGACTTTGCAAAGCTTACAAAGCCATATAGAGATCTTTACATCTATAAACCGATTCTTGGATCACGGCCAAGAACGCACCAACTACCGAGTGTACAGACAAAGATCGATCATCCTACCTGAGTGGAGGCTTAGCAAGGGATTGGTCTACGAACTCGTTGTCCCTGACAGCGCGGGCAGCCAGTAGTTGCGGGTGAAATAAGCCGTCAATGCCAGAACAACAATAATCAAAAGTACCCACCAATAGTCACTCATAAAACGAGCAATTCCTTCCCACCAGGCAGCATTCATAGTCAATCTCCTTTTTTCAAATATTATTTATTAACAACTTTAACAACTGATTATTCTTATGTTTTATTATTCAATACCCTTTTATTTTGTACCTATTTACAACAATGGTACCACCCCAGGCGCCAAGCCCAATCGCCAAGAGTACATCTACCACTATCATGAAGAACAGACTGATAGGCTCGATCAATATCTGGATCCCTAATGCATCCCGCACAATACCACGCACGAAGATGTAGAACCACATGATCAGGCTGGTGGTGATCGCCGCGCCGATGCCGGCAGCCCGCACTCCGGCCAGGGGTTCTATATTGTTGGTGCTTATATTGGTGTCATAATGGCGCTGCGCGGCTGCCTGCGAAGCAAAGAAGTATACGAACAATTGGATACCCAAAGCAATCCAATCCCCATTATTGGTGCCACGAAAAATCAACAGAAAGAAGAGCTGCACAACTACCATGATCGCGGCTGCTATCAACCCCACCAGGAAACCGGCGTGGATTTTGCTGCGCTTGGGCTGATTAGGGTCTAATGAGTAATCGTTCATCTAGTCGCTGCCTCCTGATAATAAGCCAGCCAATCGTCTGGGGTTTCCTTCTCGGCCGCCCTGGCTGTTTTTAACCGGCTAACAAAGGAAGAAGGAAAATTCCCGGACTGAAGGTCACGGGCTGTCGTCCGCCAGTCATAGTCTACCCGACGAAATGTGACCGTTCTGGCGACCGTGTCGAGAATGACGTAGCAGGCACGCTGATCCAGGTTGCGGGGCTGGCCAACGGAGCCGGGATTAACCAAAGCCAGTTCCGTTTCCAATGAATATGTTTCCTGCGGCCAGACTGGCACTGGGAAAATCTGTTCTTTTTTGCTGGAGTGGGCGCGCACGAGCGTTGGAACATGCGTATGCCCAAAAAACTGCACGCAAGGGCAGGCATGACCGGTAGTCCGGTTTTCCAGGAGGGCAAATTCTTTCTGGAGAAGGACTTCTTTATGCCAAGGATAGATGTAACGGGAAAGCGGGTCTTCCTGGCTGCCATGCACAAGCACATAATCCACGCCTTCTTGATTAAATTCAAGTGGTCCTTTCCTCTCGCAGACGAACTCCTTGCGCCAGAATTGCTCTGCATCAGCGTTTCCTGCAATCGTTGCCCGGTTTAGTTCGATTCCTCGAATGGGTGTGGAATTTGTTTGCCCCCAATCTTCTTTCGTGAAAAACAAACCACGTGCCACAATAAGTACCCCTTCGCCTTTCTGTGTTACTGCCCGGATCAAACCGCTTTGATCTTGGATTGTCTCCAGGTCTTCCGGCAATACCAGATCGGCCAGCATAGCATCGTGGTTGCCCATCACCCAGCCTTTTTGATCCACATAGTGCTTCAGGAACATCAAGGCTTCCACCGGGTGCGGTCCATACCCAACCACATCCCCCAGGGACCAGAAGGCTTTGCTCTCCAATTCAATCCCCTGGCAGGCAGCATCCTCCAGTACTGCCACCAATGCAGGAAGATTGGCATGGATATCAGAAAGAACCGCTATCTTCATCCTCTACCTGATAACCTATCAAAGATGGATTTTCTCTTACCTATTTCTTTTTTCGCATTAGCAAGTACTTTGGAGTATACATCCACCTGCTTCAATTCTTTCGGATCGGTCGTGCCGGCTGCCCTGGCCCGCTCGAGCAGGCTTTCCAAGCGGTACCAATCCTTCTGGGCAACAGCATCATTAAATTCTGCTGGCGTCGGGAAGTGGATTCCTTTTGCTTCGATCAGTTCGAGTTGCCGTTTCGCTTCACGCAACGCATCCTCCGCCCCCGTCTGCCGGGCTTTATTGGAATTCAGGATAGCCTCTGCCTTGCCTGAATGGACATCCACCACTTTACCTTCCGCTTTCAAACCAGTTGAAAGCAATTGGAGGGTTGATTGAGCGGCTGCTGCCTGATTCTCCCAATCACGTTTTCTAAAACTATAGGGCGTCTCCGGGGTATGGGTGCCGGTAATGGCGCCCGCCTGCACCAGATCATCCATCGCGAAGTGACACTGTTTGTCCCAATCCAGCCAGTGTTCCAGTTCCTCCTGACGGTCCACGGCAGCCTTTGCAACCGCCTGCCAACCCACTAATTCACCGGCACTGTACAGGTCATTTACCCGCAGGGTTGCGTTCATCAGTTCATGAATCGCATCATAATCAGGTTGATAAATCTTTTCCCACGGCCGCCCATCCTGCCGGAACTTGGGCAGGCTCTTTGCACGCGTTATCCGGATGTTTACTTCGTCAAAAGCTTCTTCGGGCGAAAACTTTTTTTCGATCTCATCGATCTCCCGCAGCAAATAAGTACGAATTTCCTTCCATTCTGCCAGGCGTCTATCGAAATCCTGCACTTCCTGCATGCCGCCCAGTTCCAACCGGCCGATCTGGCGGGAATAATTCTCAATTGGCTGGAAATCGCCAATTTGCATGGCCTGGTTCCACAAAGCCGGATCCAAGGCTTTCCCCAGCGCTTTTTGTAGCTCCTTTAAGTTATCCAGTGATTTTGCTATTTCCCGCCGACGCTTGGTCAACTTGTCTTTGATTACATCCAGCTCAGAGCTGAACATGGGAAGTACATTATCAAAAGCCTGTAAACGACTCGAAAGCGCGGTGGCCTGTGAAATGGCCTGGTCGAGCGATTTGGCTGCCGGGTCAAATTCCTGCGCAGTGTGAATGACCGATTCAGCTACGGAAGCCAAGTCAGAACGCAAATGTTCCATCTCCTTGTTTGATTGGCGTTTTGATGTGGGGATATCTGCCAATTCCTCCAATCTCTGCAGATCCACCAATGCCAAGATTGCCTTGAGTTTGTCTTCATCACTGCCGGTGACCTGCTGCTCTTTAGCGGATTTCATCAAGGTCTCTGACGTATCCGTATATATTTTTTCTTTTAACTCGCGCAGGCGGCGTGAATTTTTCAGTGCTGGTTTCGCTAGCGCATCCTGCAGCACCTGCAGAGCATCGTACGGGTTGGATAGCTTCTTCGCCTGGGCTTGCGCGATGGTATCCTGGATCTCTTTTTCACGTGCGATCTCCTTCTGCTTATTCTGCAGCAAGGTTACGATCTTTCCTTCTTCAGGTGCAAACCGGAAGGCTTCTTCCAAACTTCCAAAAGCCGAATCATAATTCCCAAGCAGGGTATACGCATCAGCGAGCGCCTGCTCCACTTCCCATGAATTCCCAATCCCCGGCTCAGCCTTGACCGCCTCCAGCGTTAGTAGTGCATCCTCGCCCTTATGATCGTTGACAATCTGGTTGTGGGCTAGTTCGACCGCCTGTTGAATGCGCACCTGCCGCCAAGCTTTGCGGGTCTCATCCATGTTGAACAGGTCTTTCAACTCTGCCCAGATCCTGACGGATGCATCCCAATCGCCATGCTCTTCCTGGGCATCTGCCTGCTGCCGACCCCACTTCACTTCCAGCCAGCGCCCTGCATCCTTCTCGTCATCCGTCTCCAAAAGTTCCGCTTCGCGCAACCCACGCGCATTTTCAGCCAGGCGTTTTAGAACCGAGCTCGAATCCATTTCTTCTTTGCGGTTGGCATAGGCCTTCATCAATGCCGGTAACACATCTCTACGGATTGAATTGACCAGCAACCGGCCAGCCCGGCGGGCTTCGGCTGCTCGCAAAGAAAGGCGCCAGGTGCTTTTCTCTTGTTCACTGACTTTTGTCAGATCCCCGCCCACGAATCGGAACAATCGTAGTGCACTCAAGCGCTCGTAAGCGCTCTCTCCATACCTGCGGCTTAGCTCGACTAATAAAGACGCCTCCGCCTTTCTAGACAGTTCTTCCGCACTTGGGTCTGGCCCATCCGAATCCTTTTTGAAGTCGCTGACCAGGCTGCGCATTTCCGGATTGGTAACTTTTCCCTCGCTATCCTTTCCTTGCGCTTGCCGCAAAGCATACAATGGATTCACAAATGCCTTCAAAAGGGCCGAATCCCGGAAGCCGATTAGTTCTTTGGCCTGGTCGTATTGCGCTTGCATGGGCGGATTATCTTTAATACATTGTAAGATCTTGGCTAATTCATCTTCCAGCCGCTGGCGCAATTCAGATTCACGTGCAGTTCCTTTCTCGCGGTTCAAAATGGCGCTCAGGACATTATTGGCTTCAAACACATCATCTTGATCCAGGAGCGTCTTAGCCCGTCCGATCGAGAGTTCCACGGTAGCCGTCTCGAACAATGTGTTGAACTTTTCCACCAACTGTCCGGCCTTGCCCGATTTGATCACCTTATCTGCTAGCTCAAAAACGCGGCTCCATTCGCCCACTGAATAAGCCGCCTGGGCTTCGTTCAGCTTTTCACCCACATCGGTGTAATTATCGATTTCGGAAGCCAAAATGCGTATATCTGGGAAAGCCTTAAAACGTTCTTCTGTCCGGATGTTACGGAACAAATCCAGCACAGCCGCACGGTGGCTTGAATCTACCACCTGTTCGCGGATGCTTTTTGCGTATTTACTGTATTCATTCCAATCATTCTGGGATTTATCGATCTTCCGGCCAATACCATTCGCTTCTTCGATCAGTCTCTTCAATTCATCTGGCTGACGTTCTTCAGGCCAGGTAGCAGCAATGGTTTCGGCCCGGGCAATAATATCCCTGGCCGGTTTATAATCACCGCTGGAGAGCGCGGCATCAAGTGCAACCCTGGCATCCCGCTGGCACTTTCCTACTTCGACTACCAGAGCGTTCAAAGCCATTTGGCGCGCTTGGGCAACCTGTTCCGGTAGCCCCGGGATATAAGCAAATGTTTTCTGTGCCTGGAGCACCAAGCCGTAGATCTTGACCGGATCTTCTTCTCTCTGAACTTGATCGAGCAGGTTCTCGGATCGTTCCTGAACACGCACCAGCTCTTCTACTTCGGCTTTCTTCTCATTGAGCTGGCGGATGTATTTCTCAGAGAAAGGCTGCTTGGTGGCGCTTTCGAGACGTTGGGCGGCATAACGAGGATGAATGGTTTTCTGTTTGTCCACCAGATCCAACTCGTATTGCGCAGCATCGGCTGAGGCTTGTTCAAGTAATCTGTTCGCTTCCTGTAAGAGTTCAAAACCTGGTCGTTCAGTATTTGTTGTTGAGTCAAAGATAGTCGTTTCACGGTTCGAAACGCGCGCGCGTATTTTTGCGACCGCATCACTTCGCGCGGAAAGATCGCCAAAACGCATCTGGGTGGTTTCTTCGCCTTGCGCTTTACGGGTTTGATCGTAAAACTTTCGGGCTTCTTCCAATAGTTCTACCAATTCCGGGGTGAGTTTGCCTTCCCCATCCAGTGCCTCGGCCTCGTAAACAGTATCGCCCAGCCGGTGAATATCTCGGCGCTCTTTAAGGCCACTTCGCAAAGCCGTCAAACGTGTTTCTGACAATTGATCTTTGAGTGCGCCACGCAAATCAAGCAAAGCCGCCTTTGCACTTTCATTATCCGGATCAAGCTCTTGAGCTATCTGATAATACTTTCGCGCTTCATCAAGCTGCTCACTAGAACGTGCGGCATCACCATCTGCCAGTGCTTTTTTAAGAGCAGTTTTTAACTGACGACTGGCCAGATCCAGCAAATTCCTGGCCGATTCCTTCAAGGATGAGCCGGTTGCCTGACTCTCAATTAATTTGCTAAGCGATACTGCTGCGCGCAACTGACCATTCTTATAATACTGGTTCGCTTGATCTAACTGTTCGCGCAGGTTCAATTTGTCTGGCGTTTCCAGTTCGCTGGCCAAGGCTGAAATATCGGGTTTTTCTTGGCGGCCTGCTGGTTGCTCTGCTAGCTCCGTATCAGGTTTCTCCGACAGCATTTCTGGTTTTTCTGGTTCAGGAGGTTGATGAATATTCTCTTCCTCAGGAATGGATTGTATTTCCTTTTCGGCAGGCTGGGTTGGCATAGGTACGACCCGGTCAACAACCGGAGCGGGATTGAACCCATATTTTTCCAAATCGACCGGGCAATTGCCATTCTGACCTTTATCAATCCATGCCTGTAAAACCTCAGCAACTTTATTAAATTCAACCGCGGCAGCAGTATTACCAAAATCTTTTTCTTGTTTTTCCGCTTTTTCCAACAGTTTTATAACAATTGCATCGTAATCCATAGGTTGCTCCATACCTTCTAGCGGTTGATTCTGCCCCACTTCGATAGCCGGAGATTTGACAGTTTGATTCGCAGGATTAATCATTTCATTCGCCTCAGCCAGGGCTTTCTCGTAGCGAGGCAACATCTCGATCGCAGATGAACAGCGTTTGGAGGGGTCTTTTTCATCTGTATCACTGATAAGTAATCCTTCCCAGGCTGGCGCCTTATCCGCAATTATCTTTTCATCAAAATCTGGGCCATTCAAACGATCCATCTTCTCACCACACAATAAAGCGGCAATAACGCGGGCGGTTGAATAAACATCCCCCCTTTGGGTCCATTCCCCGGCCGGTTGTCCGGGTTTTGATAAAACTTCAGGAGGAGTGTAACCGAAGGTGGCAGCTGCAAAATGAGAAGGTTCTTCGATCCTCCGGCTCAAGCCGAAATCAATGATCTTCACTTCCCCAATAGGGGTCAATATAAAGTTAGCTGGCTTGATATCGCGATGCGTCCAACCCGCCTCATGGATCACCTTAACAGACCTAATTACCTCCAGACAAATCCGCAGCAACTCAGATGCCTCGGGTGGGTTGGGCTTCAGGATTACATCTTTTAGTGAATTTCCCTCAATATATTCCATTATCTGGTAATAAATACGTTCCGGGCCATTCGGATCTCCAATAAAATCACCAGCCACCCAACTCGCACAACGGCCGGAAAACTGAACTTGCTTGCTTAGCTTGAATACGCGCTTGGTCTCTTCGATGGCAGCTTGCACATCGGTAGTTTTTAGGAATTTCAGCGTGACTTTTCCATCGAGCATACTATCTCGTGCAAGATACGTCACACTCATTTCGGTACTGGCAATCAGCTTCTCGATAAGATATTTGTTGTTGAAAACTTGCCCGAGTTGCAGATCAGGTATTTCGACGGTCTTGGGTTGTTCAGCACCGACATGTTCCAAACTGTTTGCAATAGCCACCAGGTCTTTCGGGCGTTTGTCCGGTTCTTTGGCGCACATTTCTGTCATTTGATCGGCGAGCGAGGCTGGAATACCAAGATCTGCCAACTGCTTGGGCATCAGAGCCCGGTCAGCCAGGTCGGGCACCGGTTTCCCGGTGAATAATTCCCAAAGAATAGCTCCAATGGAATAAATATCTGTTTCCTTAGTGGCTCTAAAATAGCGCGGCGATTCGCCCGCGGGGGGAACATTGCTGCCCTTCAACATCTCAGGCGCCACGTACTGGCGGCGCTGGGTCGATTCCTGCTCCCAAGCGGCGTACGCGCGCGTGTCCATGCTAAGCGTTTTAGGATGGACACTTGTGTCCAGAAACCTGGCGAAATCGAAATTGATGATTTTTGCATTGCCAGAAGCATCTAGGATAATGTTACCGGGGTGCAGATTACGATGAATCACCCCTTTGCCTGCACTGTGCGCAAAAGCCATTCCTCGGCAAATTTGGGAGGCGATGCGGCATTTCTGTTCAAAAGTGAGTGGGGACTTCGGCCCGATCAGTTCAGCCAGCGAACGCCCACTCACCCATTGCATTGCTACCACGTACTGCGAATCACGCCTGGCCAGGAAAGCGTTTTTTCCAATAATAACATTCTGACTGCCACCACTTTCACGATCACCAGCTTCTTCTATACAACTGACTGCATCCATTTCGCGGTTCAAGTCGACGAGAAAATCATTTTTTCTTCTGCGGTCGTCCATTGGCGGAACATCAAAGATCTTTAATAGGTATTTATACGGATATACCCGGCCTCTGGCGTAATAAGCAGTATAAAGTGGATTTTTCCAGGCTTCGCCCTGGAGCTGATAATCTCCAATCCATTCCCCCTGATGGCTAAATTTGGATACTACCGCCTGGCGAATCATTTCAAATAGTGGTCTGTAAAGGGGATCGTCTGGCTCTTTTGACAAATAATCTGGCAAAGACTGATACCAGACGATATGCCGTTTTCGAAGATTATCTTCGTTGAGATTATTAAGATTGGGCGATTTTTCTCCCGTCAGGCCTACTAAAAATTTAACCGAAATATCCTCAAGAGAATCATTCCATTTCTTGAGCTTCGAACGAATAATCTTTGAATCTTCATCTGCCTGGTCAATTGGGTTTCTTTCAAATCCAATCCAATTGCCCCGAATGGGTTGGTCGCCAGGCTTGACCTCGATTACATATAGCCCTTTTGTAGCTGAGAAAAGAAAGCCATCAATTTCACAATTCTTGTCCTTGTCCCTGCTGATCGAGAAATTGGTAAAAAGGTAATCCTCATCGGGTAAATTGTCGCGCAGATATTCATATACTTGCCGCTCATATTCATTAACCGGTCCGCCAAGCATTATCCAATTTGCCATTTCCACATCCCTTTATCATAAATTTGAATAACTTATGGCACACGCACAATCGCCACTGCGTCTACGCCAATATCGCCAGAAGCATTACCCGCAATAAGCATGCGCACACCCACTGATGCCTCCGTTTGAAGTGTCCACGTACCGAGCGAATACCATTCGCTGCTATGGTCCTGTTGATTAAGCGGGCGCAAGTAAGCCTCGGGGCCTGTATCCGCAGCAACCGGGGCACCTGTGAATTGGATCGGGATGCCATCTGCCAGCAAGGCATAGTTCGCCGCAATTGTTGCATGCTGCGCCGGGATCCAGACAAAGAGCTCGTAAGTACCAACTGGCAAACGTCCCGCCGGTTGCCAGTCAACCTGTATTGGATTGAGATAGGTATCAGGCTTATTCCGGCTGAGGAAACTGTTGTTCCATGCCAGTGCATCTGTAAACGCCTGGCCGTGATTTTTGACTTCAACTGGTGCCTGACCAGACACTTGTTCGTAGAAACGCGTGTTTGGATCATCCAACAAGGTGACGAGGGGCCGAGCCTCCGGCAAACCCTTATCCATCAGCATGGTCTTCTGTGAGGCAGAAATTTTAACGATCAGAAGTCGATCCAAGGTAAAGGGTGTCTTGGAAGTGAGCGCTGATAAAACCACTTGAACACTCATCTTCTGTCCGCCTGTTACATCGTAGAAGCCCAGCGGCAGCCAAGCATCCGTCTTCTGACCGGCATCCTGGAAGATAACCGTGTTTTGGCCACGCACCGGCGTAGTTACCGTACCATCCAGCGAGACAGTGAAATCAACAGAACCGGCCGAATTTTTCAGCGTGTCAAGAATATATACTGCATACATGCCTGCATCAAACGGCTGATCCATTGTCCAGACGATGGTCGCGTTACCAGCCTGGATATAGAAATTATTTTTGCCAGCTCCATTGATTGCACCCTTTGTATTCGGATCCCTGTATCCAGGCAACCAGGCCTTCGAATCGGACAGAGGCGGCGTAACGTTGACAAAGGGATCCAAGTTGGGATCAGTGCGGGCAGTCTCATCAAACAACCAAGCCGCATCTGCAGCAACAGGCAGGGCAGGATAGATGTTCGGCAAATCAGATGGAGCAACGACGAAACCTGAGGGGGACATGGGAGTCGGTGAAAATGCCGGGGTTGGTGAAGAACTTACCGTGGGGGTTTGAGTGGGGGTTTCGGTGTAAATTTCAGTAGGTAGTTCGGTTGCCATTAGCGTAGTAGGGGTATATGTGCCACGCAATAGCTGCTGGAAGTAATCAGGACTGGAATTGTAGATAAAATATCCGGCAGCTAATAGAATTAACAGCACCACCAGAATGCCGGCGCCACCTAACATATACCAATTAAGCTTATTTTTGTTGCCTTCCCGCCGGGCTTTTTCACGTGCAGCCCTCTGCTTATCTTCCAAATCGGCCCGCACCCCCGCAGTATGCCAATCTGCCACGGAGAAGAGGCTCAAGCCCGTTTCGATGTTTTCGGGCATCGGAACATTCGAGACCAATGCGGAGATTTCATTCAAGTCGGAGGCTCTATACATCCTCTTCAACCACTCGTCGCGGTTCCAACTGCCTGTCTGCTGAACGGATGGATTTTCCGCCTGACAGGTCCATTCCACGTTCAACCAAGCATGCAATGCCGCAACGATTGGCTCATCATGGCCAGATTTTGCTGCCTCCAAGAAATTATGGCTGGCATTTTCAAGGGCCATTTTGAGATAAGCCGGTGCGAGACTTTGCTGCCAATATTGAGGGGGTAAACCAGAATGCAAGTAGGCCCGCAAATCTCTAAGCAGCGGCACATCCGGCTGGCCCGATTTAAGGCGATCGGCCTGCATTTCCAACCAGATTTTCCATGCGCTAACTTTTGCAAAATCCTGTTTAAGCTTCTGCCATTCCAAATTCATCTTATTAGCCGGTTCAAGCCGGTCTAATTCGGCTGATAGGCGAGCCAGATCGCCCGCATCGAAGGCTGCGTGTGCATTCTCAAAATTATCCTGAATATGTACCTGGTGTTTCTCGGCCTCCTGTTTCACCTGCTGCCAAGCATCCTGACCAAGTTCATCCAAAGTTTGCGTGGCCCATTGATCGAACAACTTTACTGCGCCAAGTTCATCAATTTTCTCCCAGGTGATCCCATATTCATCCATCTTCTGCTGGCGTTCAGCAGCATCCCGGTCGGTTTCTTTCTGTTCACCCAATACCTGGTGACAGCGATATTTAAAATCCAATAACTTTTTTATCAATTCTGACTGTTCGGAACTTTGGAAATCCAGACCAGCGTGGACTTCTGGCGCTTGCTTGAGCCATTGCCGATTTTCATCAATTTTCATGCGCTCGGCAGACAGGTATGCAATACGCTGGCGGCGGTAATCGATGCGGGCCTTTTCCTGGTCAACGTCAGCCTGACGCGCCAGAACCTGGCCCTTTTCAAGCGATTCGTTCCAGCGATGCAAATCTTCAGCCCTGTAATCATCCACAGTTACCAGAGCGGATAGTTCGCGCAGATTTTCGGCTGCCTGTTCCAGACAATTTTGACGAGATTGCAATTCGGCTAAATCGACTATGCGTAAAATATCAGCTGCCCCAGCCGCCTGCTGAAGAATTTTATCCAAAGTGCCTGGCTCAGGCGATAATGGGGCGAGTAGGCTTTGAATCCGCACCAATTTTTGATCCACAGTAGTATGGCGTTCATTTATCTGCTGTGCTTCAAGCTGCTTTGCTTTTTCATGGCACTTGTCAGCTGAGGCTGTATCCCGAAGCCTTTCCTGGAATATATCTGCAACAACGCTCACAAAAATTGGGGAACTGCTTTTTTCACCCTGCTGTTCGGCCTGTTCTAGCAAACTGGAAACAAGTGATTGCAATTGCGCGTCTTGCCCTGCTCCAGCATAGATCTGGGCCACGGCGCGACGGAATTCCTCCGCGTCGAGTGTAGCAATCGCATCGTTCGCTTTAACCAACCCATCACTCAGGTAACAGGTTACTGCCAGCTCCTGATCCATTGGGGCTTCCATTTTACCTATAGAAGCCACTTGGTGAGCAGTATGGATGGCCACGCTGAAAGAATTTTTTCCTTCCGCGGTACAGCCAAGTGCAAATCTGGCAATATCATTCAACGCCTTGAAGCGGAATGAAGCGCTCCTATCCAAGGTATAGGCTTCCCACGATAACTCGTAGACCTTTTCAAAGGTTCCCTGCTTTAATATTTTATAAGCCTCTGCAAAACGGGCTTGCGCCTGCTCGCGTGTTGCAGCCAAAGTTTTCATTTCTTCAATGAACAGGGAAAGGTCACCAACCTCCTCAGCACGGATAAATTTCGCATCCGTATCGGGGTATTTTTTGAGTGCATCTTGCGCCTGCTGAAACGCCGCAGCTGCATCCGTAAACTCGCCTTTTGCACGCGCTACTTCTGCCTGCTCAAGCCGGGCGAAGAAGGTTGCCTCGTTCTTAAGATAATCAAGCCCTTTTGACTTAAGTTTATCTGTCATTTCGGACAGACGATCCTGTGCAGAATCCCAATGACCGGCTGCCAATGAATTAATCACTTGTTCGGCTACTTCGTAAGGCATTTCTGTTGATGGCGGGATTTCTTCGCCTACGCGCGCCCAAAAAGCCCACCGTCGCAACAGGGCCGGGTCATCACTCCATTGGATGCCTTCCTCGAAAACCTGGCGGGCCATGGCATTTGAACCGCCTTTTAAAAGCGCCAAGCCACGCTCCAGATAATCTCCAACAGCAAGAACGTCATCGGTCCGTGAAAGATCGGCGCTGATATCCTTATGAGGGTATAAAATATGGTAAATATCGAGAGCGGAACGGGCGCGAATGGCATAATCCCGACCGGATTGGCTGAGAGGCTGTTTTTTTGTACGTGATACCTCAGCGGCCGTCTCAGCTTCAACTAGGTTATTTTGCGCGATGATGAAAAGACGCTCCTCCGGCAAACCCCAGAAATTAACCAGAGCCCGCAGTTCCAGAGCAATCGCTGCCGCTGAAGATGGGCGGCTGGCTGGATTGCGATGTAGAATCCGATGCAATAGCTTGCGCGCGCCCCAACTTATTTCCACCCCTGCGTCAGTTGAATGAGACAAATATCGCTCCAGCGTTTTGCGTGCATTTTCGAGGTCATCATAATCGAGGTATTGCCTGGCTGTGGCTTTAGTCAACTCTTTTTCGGTTTTAATCTTAAGGATCGGGGCAATGGACTCTTTTAATTCTCCGAATGAATAGTTGGGGGTATAACCAAACAGCATGGAACATAAATAAACCCCTGCCAATAATAAATCACGGCTAACGCCGCGATGTTGCAGGTCAATAGATTTGATATCTTCCAATGTTCCAAAATCGGTAAGCTTCAACTGGCCATCGTTACCAGTTCCATTCACCCACCACAGATCTTCAAATTTTAGATCAATATATGTTTTTTTGAGATCGGTGTGTAAAATGTCCAATGTGCGATACAAATGCCAGGCAATTGTTAACGCTTGCTTCTCTGGCAGCCGTCCCTTCTTTTCAAGAATAGATGGCACTTCCTCGCCAGGAATAAACTCTTCAATTAGATAAGGAGTCCCCTCATACTCGCCCCTGCCGTAATAAACTGGGGCTATTTTCAAGGACAGGCGCTGCTCCTTATTGGCCTCTTCTTCCAAATGCATTAAGAATGCCAGAGTCTCACTTTCCTGGAGGAAGAATTGGCGCGCCATCGGAAAATCCAGCACTTTCATAACCTTAATTGCAACCCGTATCGGCGCTGGATTGTCTGGGGTGACTAGAGTTCCCTCATATACTTCTCCGGTGAGGCCTGTACTTAGGCGTTTAATGATCTTAAGATCGCGCCCATCTTGGTTGAGCACAGAACCAATGGGCAATAAGGTTTTTTCTGACATTTTTCCACTCCAAGAAAGAGGATCGAAGATTACCAGTCTTTCCAGACTGGCTCTTCCAATTCGACACCAAAAAGACAGGCAAGTGACCTTGCCAACAAATCTCGTCTGCCTTGCCCCTGCAAGTCAGCGTGAACAGTTTTCTTAAACTGTTCACGCTGGGCATAATAGTCTGGTTGTTGCATGCGGGCCTTAATGACTGCGGTTAATCGATTAAGATATTCTTCCCGGCGTAAACTATAAAAATGGTTGGCTGGATTGAGATTGACATTGGGACTATTGGGGAGTTCAAGGACAAACTTTCGGAACGAATTCCATAATCCTTTTTCACCAGCCGGCGCCAGAGTAAGAGCAGGGAATTGTTCACCTACTGCACCAATTTCCCAGAATTGTTTTTGTCGCTCTTCGTCTACCACAATATCTATCAGCTTTGCAATTAACGCCTGAGAAAAAATCGTGACCAAGCGCGGGTCTGCTAAGAGAACGGTTAATTCTGTTGGTAACTGGGTAGGATTCTTTTCTTCTTCCAGATACTGATCAAGATTTCGTATTCGTTTTTCATAGATTTTCGCGGTTGTTTCTTGTGTATAAATATCTAACGACTCAAAAGACCTTTCATAAGCGTTTTTACATGGAACAAATGCGGTCAAGGATGCCACCGGTATATTCAAGCGAAATGAAAGTGCAGTAAAGCGGGTGTTTTCACCTTCGCCAAGAGATTTGGTCTCAAGACGGGGAATATCCTGGAAAATATCACTAAGATAATCCTGACTGAAAGTTGTATCATGTGAAATCAAGAAGCACTTTCTACTAGCCGCGTTGACCAGCCTGACAACCGCTTCCTGGTTATATTGAAGATAAGCATCATTGGCGCGGTGCAAAAAATCAGACATTTTGGAAACGCGTGTTTTGAACCATGCACCCGCTAAATCATCTGCCCGGCCCAAAACCTGGGCCCGGCTGACATCCAACAATGCCTGGCCTAGGTTATTCACGGTTTCTGGCGTGAAACATGCTTCGGATGGCGGCTCACTGCCTGAAACTCCCTGATAATTCACCGGCCAGCATAATAATAGTAATTCAGGCTGATGATCTGGCACCAAATTGACCCACCACTCCAGTCGTTCACGGACGCGTGTAAAATTAGGATTACTTTCTTTGATAAAACGGGACAATTCTGGGCGAATGGTATCTGTATAATAAATTTCCACCTCGCTCAAACCATTGATAGAATCCAAATCACCGCTTGGTGATTCTGCAGTAACTGGACGGCAGACGCGCCCTTTCGCTCGGGCATTTAGCGTAGCCTCAGCAGACCTGCGAGCATTCTGCAAAAAAACGTACAAATTGACTGATTTGGTATCCGAAACCACCTGCACCGGTGCAACTGTGCCAGCGGATTGGAAGGTTTTACGCCAATCCCCATGTTGGGATGAAGCGAGTGAAAGTGAAGGGGTTTCAATTTCCGATTCCGGAAGAAGAGCCTTTTGCCAGGCTTTTATTCCTGCAATAAAATGCAAGGTAGTTTCACGCCATCCGTTAAGAAATGCCTGGAAAATAAGACGCTCGCGCGTATTGGGATTCTGGACTTTTGCAGCTTTAAACCATTTTTCCACCTGGTCCAGATGATCTTTAAACAATTCGAGCGCCTGGCAAGCCGTTCCCAAATCGGAAATGGCGGGATCGTTCAGAAAATTTACAAGACCATATGAGATTTGCGCCTGAAAGAGAGCGACGAAGTTTCCCTCTGGAATGTGAAATGATGCTGATCCAAAACTGGAAGGGCCGGAAACATTCAACAGCCACTCAAAAAATGGTTGATTGTACTGGCCATGGATGAGCCAACGCCTGACCAATAGTTGAGCATCTGAATTGATTTCCGAACCAGCCTCACGCTGATTAATCAGCCCCTCTGGAATTCCTCCCCTTTCCCCATATATAGCGGCCCTGGCCAGGCGCGCGGCGATATATGATTGGATTTCTTCGATGGGTAGATCCAATGTTGCAATTCCAAAACTATGGACAGCCGCATCATGGGTAGATTCGCGTACTTGTCCGGACTTCTGACGGAGTTCAACGGCCAGGGATTGCCAGAGCGGCCGCGCACAGGGATGGGTCAAGGTCAACAGGATTTCAGCCAACGCTTGCCCAAGGCCGAGCTCGAAAGGCGAACTGCTGAGCCTGTTTGGAATGGAACTACAATAATTATCCACCAGAAAAAGGTGGTCCAGAAGTGCAGATTGTACAACGGTATCAAGACCATAGGTAAAATCAGTGCAATGCGGTCCTGGAAAAGTGAACCTTCCAATTTCAAGCTGCGCAGCATAGATATCTGCCGGAGGGAGTACTGCGGCATCTGCGGCCGGAAGGCTGAGCAAGGCAATCACGTTCGCGTATGGATTGCTCCTGCCTTGATTCTCGGGATAAGCCCGTAGAATCTGTAAAACGCCGCCGATGACCCCGATGGCTGATTCCGCCAGGCTGCCGACAATGAAGACTTGCACATCCCCATGCAAGTCGAGCAGACTCTCGCCCAACCAATCCCGAAATGGCTTGTAATTCGATACTTGTTTGAACCGAAGGCTTGCATCGACCCGCGGGCTGCTTTGGAAGGACTTGCGCACATCCAATGTGGTGCCAGGCAGCGCTTCAAGCGGCAATAACCTGGTTCGCAGAAAATGATTGGGAAAGGAAGGGATTGGCGGGCGAGAAATTAGAATGGCACGCAGACCCTTCTGGGGACCAGCCGGGTTCTGTACCAGTTTATCGATCCATTGGCGCAAGACGATCTCGCCGGTTTTTCCAATACAAATAACAATTGCCGGGCCAAATTTATCTGGCGCAGGCTGGGTGCCTGCAGACCGATCCGGAAAAACGGATAATCCAGACCTGCCCGCAGGCACCGGTTTGATTGGCGGTAGAGCCGGGATATTCTTCTCTTCCTGACGCTGCGCTTCTGCTCCTGACCGGTTATGGTTGAATAAACCGCTAAGTAACGGCATACTGTCCTATTTCGTCTGATTTTCCATCTCATGGATGGCTTTAATGGCATCTAGGTATATCACCGTTGCAACTTCAGCTAGATCTATGTACTCCTGGCCGATTGTCTCGCGCATCTTTTCATCCTTTTCCTGTGAACGCCAACTTTCAACATCCGCCTGGAGCGATTTGATTATTCCTTTCGGGTCATCAATCTGCTGTTGATATAGTTTAGTGGCTTTGGTTTTGCCCAAATCGCGTTGCGAAGCGCGGATGGTCTCAAGCAGTTTCTTCCAGTCCACGAACCTGTTCTGTCCCATACCCTGGCGCTGGTCGCAGCCTTCCATGACAAAATTGTGAATTACCTGGAAAATATCCTCTTTGGTGCTATCGAGTGAGCCAGAAGGTAAGGTGATGAAGAGAGATTCCTTATCCTTTGGCAATTTAAACGCCCGATATGGCTGTCCATTTTCATACTCGGTTTTGATAAAACCCAGGGCAGAGGCTAAGAAGAACATCCTGAATTTTTCCCGGTCTTCCAGCAGGGCAACCACTTCGGGGCTTAAAGTACGATAATTTCTTCCAAGCAGCGCCGGCATCTCCTTTTCATAGTAGCAAGCATTGATTTCGGCCGGAAAGATATGCAATTCCTTTGCAGGGGTATTATCGTGCGGGTCGGTTACCTTCTGGATGTATGCTTCCCGGCATTGGTGCCACATCTGAAAATCTGAGCTAGGGACCAAATCATCGGAACGAACAATAGTCATTTTATAAAGATCCTCAGAATCCACTAACTCCAAAACGCCTGACTTTAAGATATCTGGTCTTCGCGCCTTCATCTCCTCAGTAAAATCACCAAAATATTTAGTGGTTTCCTCGTCGATATTGGAGGCTACCCTTGTATAACAGGCTACCACCTTGGCTCCCTGACGAGAAACGGAGGTTTGGTACATGGGTTCTGCCAGCCAAGCGACAGTTTCTGCTAAATTCTTCCCGGTCGGATATACTTTCTGAATTTCACGAGCTAGCGGCTTGTCTTGTTTCAAGACAGTATATGGCTTTTGGGCTAGATTCAGGATCATCTCAAGGTTGAACTTGACCGGGTTTTCTTCAGTCCGCCGGAAACTCTGAAATACCGGCGCCTGGTTGGGGTCTTCGGATGGCATTTCGACGCCACAAATGATTTTCATGGGATCTGCCATCTCATCCACTTTCCATACCAAACACTTGATTGCATCACTTACATTTTTAGGGATCGATTGATACTCGTGTTCCCCAACCAGTTTACTGATTTTATCTAATCGTTTGTCCAGTTCATGATTAACATTTACATTCGCAAGAGATTCAACCGCCTCCTGGTACAAGCTCTTGATGGATTGATCCCCGGTCGCCAGATGCGCAATCCAATTATCCACTTCTGCCAGCGTTTTTTCTGCGATTCCTTTCATTTCATTGGCAGTTTCCGCCAGAACATCCAAGAGGATGTCATCCTTGCGCACATCTATATCGCGCTGCTCCGCCAACAGGTAATTGCGTTGGGCCCGATGTGCGTCCGGATGCGTAAAGTCATCCCAGAAGGTAAACCAGCCTTTCTTACCGCGTAAACGATTGTATTCCATGAGGCTGCGGTTGGCGCCTTCCTTGGTCCGGGCTGCCAAGCGAAGTTCCTCGTTGCGGGTCTGGCGGACCTTATTCAGAAAGCCGACAAAGTAAGTGAAATTATCCACCAGCTCAGCATAAAAAGCGCGGACGTATCCGATCTTGCCTGCTCGCGCTATGAGCGGGTCAGGCGATTCGCCATTCAGTGTGTGCAAGGTCCAGGCGGCGAGGAGTTTTTTATAGCGGAATACCTGGGCGGCCTGTGCATGCTCGAGGGCCGTCCCATATTTGCCGCGCAACCGTTCGCCCGAGGCCATATCAACGCCGTAATGTTCCTGGCGGACCTGTGGGACTTTGTTCTTGATGCGGGTATACGCAGCATCGGGGGTATCACCGGCTTGCTGACTGGGAGCTACGTCTGTCCAGATAGGACGTTGAAGCTCATCGGTGATATTGCGAAGGATCAACTTTCCTTCATCATCCTGGCTGATATCCGTCATAGCCATCAGGTAGCGGCTGTTACCAACGGTCAACCCGCCGCGCGCCACTTGCTGAACAATGGAATTTTCGCGCTGCGCTTCGTGGGCCTTTATGTCGGCCACGAGAGGCAGGAATTTCGTGTTGGGAATCTCATTTCCACTCAGGTTCAAAGCGCTGGATGCCATGAAGGCAAGCACAGCTGGCCCAACCTCGCCTTGATTGACCTCTTTGTTATACAATTCAGAGACCCTTGTTACTCTGCCCTTATTGTTAATCTCCGGTTTAAGAAATTCGCGCAGCACATCCAAGGCCAACTGGTGGGAGAATTTTTCTTCAGCATAATAAATGGGGACTTTGAGCGTATACGAACCAATGGCGGAATGGTAAGGTTTGCGTGGTAATTGCGCCAATCTTCCCGCTAGATTGGCAACAACAAATTCTGTATATGCTTTCCCAGCTTTTTTATCCAGGAAAGCAGACAAACAATGAGAGATCGCCGGGAATATTCCATCTTCCGGTTTCACATTCTCCAAGGTATTCTCAGTATTGCGGGCCGGGTCGATCATATAGCTCACGTCATATGCACGCTTGTCTAGATTAATTTGTAAATCTTTATTATTCTCGCTATAGATCATTTTGCGAGGCCCGAACCGCTCGCTTACAATCATGAAGCGATCCAGTTCACGCCAGGCCGCAAAAGAGCGCGCCAGCATATCTCTCGATTCCCCCAGGCCCCCTGAAGTAAAGGCTTTTGGCAGTACAAAAAAGCCTCTGACAATATGGTTGCCACCTACCAGTTGAGCAGCTTGCGCCCGAGTGAGAAGTGCAATATCCACCATCATGCCAGCCCCCGTGCCACCAGCCAGCGATCCAACTATGATGATCTCCAATTGCACATCTTTGTTGACTATCCCTTTCAAATCCTTCATTGCAGCCCCTATATGGGAAAGAATTTTGGATTTAGCAAAGTCGGATAGATCATAAAATATTGCTATTCGCCCCATTTGACGGATTTGTCCACTGCCTTCTTTAACATTAAAAGAGGCCGGAGCCAGTTTAGATAGAAATGGCTGTGCGGGGAACCATTGCAGATGAGAATGTTTGCCTTGTGCAATCTCACTAACCAATGGGCCTACTTGGTCCCCGATCGGGATGAATTCCTTGCCGAGGGTCAATTCGACTGCCCCGGCGCGAATAGCTTTATCATCCTCACGACCACCTCCCTGCCCAATATTAGCTGCAGTTTGGGAAGTGGTGTCAAAAGAGATTAACTTGACTTCTTTTGGCATAACGCCATGTCCGATTTCCAGTAGTTCTTTTTTGAGGAAGGTCAGCACCCATTGGCCGGTGCCACCTAGGCCGATTACAATTGCAGGACGGGTCATTTTATCTTCTCCTTAATAGAATCATGATCTAGTTATTATCGAGTGGCACATAGATCATCTGTGCCATCGTTTCGTCGCCATATCCAGTGGGTAAATTTGGCATGAGATCCATTGTGAAATGCCTTCCACCCGTTGTGACTAATGAGATGCGAACGCCCTGTGATCCGATGTCACCATACGAGCTATCCGCCATTGCATCGTCAACAGTCTTCTTGGATTTCTTTCCAGCATTCTCCACTTTTATGCTTTTCAGGAACAATTGAGGGTAGTTTGTTAACTCTTTCCCTTTGATTATGCGGAAATTGATACCGTTGGCCAAACCGAATTCGGCGATATCGGTGCTGCCATCCTTGAATTCCAATGTTCCATTCACTTTATTCGTGCGAATGAGTATGTTGTAAACGATCAAGATTATGATCAGGGCTACAAAAAGGGCAAACAGGCCATAATAGAATGCTGCCAATGTCCAGAAATACTCGGTACGGCTAAATGGTAACTCCACCTGGCGTTCATCAGGCCTATACTGCTTGTTAATCGCCTTATCTTGGGACTCAACGGTCAAGGTCTGCGCTCCAACTATACTGGAATTGGCAATTTCGCCTACAAACTCTCCTGGAATATTAGGATCGGGTTGAAGCATCACCGGCGAAGAGGAAGTACTTCCTCCACTTATTGTCGCTGATAATGCCTGGGAAGGATCATTGAAAATGTCCTTAATGTTGGAGAGGATTTTTCCCTGCCGATCAGTTATGCGAACTCGTACAGGCACCGGGTTTACTTTAAGCTTCCATCCTTGCAAAATGGAAGCATGTACTGGACGAATGGTTTGGTTGGCCTTCGGATCCAAGATGGTGATTTGGAATGGTGTTACTGGGAAAACATTGAATTGAACAGTTGCGTTTTCAAAAAGAGTATATGTTGAATTAAATACATCGCTTAGGTTAGTTGAATCAACCATCAGGTTGCCATCATGCAAATGGGAGGTGCCTTTAATGTTGATGGTATAAACGCCGGGGACAGGCGTCTGTAAGGGATTCTTTGCACGGAACAAACCATCACTTGGGACCCAATCCATGGGGTAAGCTACCGTTTTGCCGCCAGGTTCAGTGACGTTCAGATCGATCGCGACATGGAATATATCTGCATCGGCCTGAGGTACCAACGTACCGGTAGTATCCTTGAGTTTATATTCCAGGAAGTATTGTTGTTTCGGGTCGGAGTCATAATAGGGAGCGCGATCATATTGCGGAATCTGGTCAGGCAAATTGGGAGTATAACTTTGCGGGTCGATATTAACCGGGTCATAATAAACATCCAGGCCATTGCAGTTCTGAGCATTGGACAATTGCCAAAGACCTGGATAAGGGTTTTCAATGTCATAACGCTCATTGGTACCATAGGTGTAATAATCACTTATAATTTTTTTATCTGCTACACCATCTATCTTGCCCTGATTAATCGTATGAACTGTACCTTGGGCATCCTGGTATGTCATAGTGATCGTCGAGTTTGCATCAATGCCATATGCATTGATAACCATCCGCCGCAGGTACGGGTTGACAGCAAAATTCTCCCCACAGGTCAGCAGGTGCGGTTGGACTCCTGCCAGGTCAGATAATATCACGCGCATTGCTGAAGGAATATCGCCACGATTGTGGCTGAGTTGAATCACACTGCCGGCATGCGCTTTCGACATCGCATCCTGGTTTTCCAATACCGTTTCGGGATAGGTCACATCACTCTTTAGCAATATCGTCCAGATATAGGTACTATTCGCATAAGAAGTATCGGTAACGGGGAAATTCGCCAAACAGGCATTTGCCTTATCGGCTGGAATTTCGGTGTTGTTTGTTGCTGCCGTTGCCCTGAGGTCCGTCATACAGTTTTCACGTGCCAGCAGATCTGCTGAAAAGGGGAATTGGCTGTCTACCTGATCAGTTAATCTCTTTGAGGTGCCCTGATAATCATTCTCACAGGCCGGATAATCAACGCAAGGAAATCCATTGGCGATCTGGATAATGACACGTTTACGCAGTTCTGTACCGGCCGGGGTAGGTCCAGCATCATCGAACATCTTTTTGGCTAGAGTAAAAGCATCAAAGGTATTAGTGTGGCCGCTGGCGTCTGCCTTCACATGGGATTTCAGAGCATCGCGCAGCTGATTGGCATCATCCGAATTAGCCGGAGCAATGTTGCTCAGTGGCAGATCCACTTCTGCTGAATTCGCAAAGGAGATGATTCCGATCCTGTGATAGCTGTTTGGGCATTGCCCAATTGCCAGATCCACCAGCATGTCGATCATGCCCTCAACAGCATATTTGCGCTGCAGAGTGGGGTCATCCCCTGTTGGTACACCTGGAAGATTCAGGCCGCCCATGTATAGCGATTGGTCCACAAGGAAGATCACATCGAGATTCGAACATGTGTCAGTTCCGCTTGCACCAGCAGGTGCAGCCTGCTGGGCATGAACCTGGCCTTCGGTTGGCAATGCAAACATATTGGATAGCAGAAATATCACCAAGCAAAGTCCCAACCACCGTTTAATCGGCTTCTGATTATTTTTTGAACGCTTATTCATGATCCTCTCCACCTATTACAGTTTTGAAAAAATACGGTGAAACGTGCCAGCTTTTGATTCCATCCCATTACTGATCCGTCTAGCGTAAATTTAGCCATTTTTTTACGTCGCCGGGTCTAAACCGCCAAACTCTCTTGCCCAATTTTAAACACGGCAAATCTCCGCGTCGCGCCATCGCGCGGATTGTCTCTGGTTCCAGGCGCAGATAATTTGCCACTTCTGTCACCGTCCAAAGCGGCTCAGTTCCCGGAATCGATACATTTCGAGAAGGATCCGAAGCGTTTTCGTTGCTATCCTGGAGATTTGTGTCCATAGTAGCCGCCATGATATTCTACAAGTCCAACCCAACGACCACACTTACCAGTAAAAAAATCCCACCACCTTTATTTACTAATTAATGCTTATTATTACTTGTGTACATGATACAGCCATTATTAATCTGTGTCAATAATAATTGTTTTTTGTAATGGATTTAATATTAGACATCTTGCATAAGTGCTAATTGTGCCTATTAAGGCACAATTACTTATTTTTGAATTACGTAAGTCCCAAGACTATGCTGGAAAAGCGACAAATCATGTATTAATCAGGATCATTTTGAACATCAGAGCCAAACGCGCTTGGAAAATTCGTTGGGCGACAGACCCGGGATAGATAAGCCTTGGTGCGGGCGGTCGTTGTACTCGGGTTGAAATTCACTGACCAGAGCTTGTAAGCCGCCAACATCATGCCAGGACTTGCTCCGCAGCCAATTTTTGAAAGTAAGGACAAATCTTTCTGCGATACCATTCGTTTCAGGACGGTGACGGTAAATTGGAACATGGATGAAATCAGCTTCTTGAGCCAGTTGCGCAAAAGGT
>Ga0182027_10003786_pt1 | contig 23756 bp, 21 predicted proteins | sample 712E1DmetaG_FD_121300 | JGI IMG/M metagenome (GOLD analysis project Ga0182027, IMG submission 121300) | Permafrost microbial communities from Stordalen Mire, Sweden - 712E1D metaG (Illumina Assembly) | ecosystem: Environmental > Terrestrial > Soil > Wetlands > Permafrost | place: Sweden... | reverse complement strand
CTAACCCGCAGTTCCGGAGCATTACGTGAATTCAGTGATAGTTCCAATTCTCCGCCACTATTCGTGATGGTAAAATCAGGAATAATATATTGAGTGGTCTTTGATGATTCGCTTTGTGTATTTCCCGGTTTTGGATTCAAAAGAAGAATCTGATTAATGGCTGCTTTGAGTACTTCTTCTGATATCAATGCCTTTTTAATAATTTTGTCGTAATGTTTTTTAGTGAATTCATCAAAGTACTGCTCGAGTATCATCATCGCAGTGATGATGGCCGGATCTTTCGTATCCTTTCTCTGCAGCTGAAGCATCAGGCATTCCTGCAGGTTTCTTGCACCTACTCCGGGCGGATCAAACTCCTGAATAATTTTTAACAGTGAAGTTATTTCCTCAATGTTTGTTTCGATGTTTTGTGCAAAAGCTAGATCATCCACCATGGCGCGAATATCCCTTTCAAGATATCCCGAGTCATCTAAATTTCCTATGAGATGTAAAGCAATCTGAAACTGCTTGTCGTCCATAACTCGCAAACCAAGCTGTTGTTGTAGCAGTTCATGAAAGGTAACTCCTACCGAAAAAGGAATTTCTTTCTGTCCCTTTTCATCATCAGGACTGGTGTTATTGGAATTTAATTTATAAGCCGGCGTTTCATCATCTTCAATAAAATCATCCAGGCTGAACTCATCATTTTCCTTATCAGGCTTTTCGGCTTCTACTTCCTCATCATCCAGCGCATCTTCAAATTCCTCATCCTCATTTTCCTGATCATTTTCTTCATCCTCAACTCCCTCTTCCAGCGCCGGATTTTCTTCCATTTCCTGCTTGATGCGTTGCTCAAGGGCAATGGTAGGAAGCTGCAACAGTTTCATTAACTGAATCTGCTGAGGCGAAAGCTTCTGAAGAAGCCTCTGCTGCAGTTTTTGATTTAACCCTGACATATCAACTTGTTTTTCGTTGCAAGATACATTATTTTGAAGGTGGATGCAAGCATTTATTTATAAAAAATCTTTATTAAAATTCAGCGTTCTGCGGTGTCCGTGGGAAAGGAATCACATCGCGAATGTTTCCCATGCCGGTGACAAATAAAATTAAGCGCTCGAAGCCCAGACCAAACCCGGCATGAGGAGCCGTACCAAACTTACGGGTTTCGAGATACCACCACATTTCCTTTTCATCAATATTCATTTCCTTTATTCGGCTCAGTAATTTGTCGTAATTCTCTTCTCTCTGCGAACCTCCAATGATTTCTCCGATGTTGGGAAACAATACATCCATAGCACGAACTGTTTTTCCGTCATCGTTCTGTTTCATGTAAAACGCCTTGATCTCTTTTGGATAATCTGTAAGCATCACCGGCTTTTTAAAATGTTTTTCCACGAGGAAGCGCTCATGTTCTGCCTGAAGATCGCAGCCCCAGCTCACCGGGAACTCAAACTTCTGTCCCGATTGCTGAAGGATTTCTATGGCTTCAGTATATGCAAGCCTCACAAACACATTATCCACGATCGACTTCAGCCTGTTGATCAGTTCATTATCATACATTTTATTGAGGAACTCCAGATCATCCATGCAGTGTTCCATTGCATAGCGGATCAAATATTTCAGGAAGTCCTCTGCCAGATCCATATCATCAGCAATATCATAAAAAGCCATTTCAGGTTCAATCATCCAGAACTCAGCAAGGTGACGTGTGGTATTGGAATTCTCCGCACGGAAAGTAGGACCGAAAGTGTACACAAGTGAAAGAGCCATAGCTCCAAGTTCGGCTTCCAGCTGACCTGACACGGTAAGGTTGGTTGATTTGCCAAAGAAATCCTGCGAATAATCAACATTACCATCGGCAGTTTTCGGAGGGTTTTTCATATCCAGCGTGGTCACGCGGAACATTGCTCCTGCGCCTTCAGCATCCGACCCGGTGATGATAGGTGCATGAATATAATAAAATCCGTTATCGTTAAAATACTTGTGAATGGCATAAGCCATGGCATGACGGATGCGTAGCACGGCACCAAAAGTGTTTGTGCGCGGACGAAGATGTGCTATCTCGCGCAGGAACTCCAGCGAATGTCCCTTTTTCTGTAAAGGATAAACATCAGGATCTGCGGTGCCATATATTTCAATTTCTTTTGCCTGAATTTCAACGCTCTGTCCGGAGCCTGCGGATTCAACCAGCAATCCGTTCACAGAGATACAAGCGCCTGTAGTGATCAGTTTGAGTTGTTCATCATCAAACGAAGGAACATCAATCACAATCTGAATATTATGGATAATGGAACCATCATTCAGCGCCACGAAGGCCACATTTTTATTGCCGCGTTTTGTGCGTACCCATCCCTTCACGTTCACTAAATCGCCTGAAGCACTGGCTTTCAGCAATTCATTGATCCTGGTTCTTTTGAGCTTTTCCATTGTCCACAAATTTTTTGCAAAAAAACAACATTTTAACCAACAAAAAAAATAATACTTGGTTGCAGTGTGATTCTCATAGGGAGGAAAATGATAATATTTTGGATAGGTCATAGTCTATAGTCGGGGCTGCCGGTTTGGTTTTTGGTCATGGTCTTTGGTTTACTATGACTATTAACTATGACAAGACTAAAAACCCTTCACAAACTAATATTTATCAGTTGCTGCAAAATCTTAAATCAACAAATCTAAAATCGTAAATTAAATTGGCACATCCTTTGAATAAAAATTTTACCGGGGACACAATTTTTTAAAATATTTTACGTTTAATAGATAATTAAAGTGGAAACAATAACACAAAATATATTTTCAGGCTTCCCGCCGTTCTTCTACATCCCTGCCCCGGGATGAAATCTTCTTTAAAACCCTGAAAAGTTTCACCCGTAAGGTTGCTTATGGGTTTTTTTATTGTCATTTCTTATTTCGCATTTGCATATAATTATTCACCGAACGGTTATACGTAGCTTCATATTCCTTATTAAAATAGCAGGCAGGAAGCTCACCACTGCTATGGTGATATTCAATACATTCGCAACAAACTCCCTTACGTGAACAGGGATAGGTGCAATTACAGGCTTGTTTGTTTTTTTCGAGGGAACATTCTTTCATCGCTTATTCTCCTATTATTTTAACAAGAACTCTCTTCTTTCTTCTTCCGTCAAACTCACCATAAAAAACAGCTTCCCAAGGTCCCAGGTCGAGCTGGCCATTTGTGATGGCTATTACCACTTCCCTGCCCATGATCTGGCGCTTTAGGTGAGCATCTCCGTTATCTTCTCCCACATTATGATGGTAGCCGTCCCTGCTGAAAGGAGCCAGCTTCTCCAGCCATTCAAAATAATCCTGGTGCAGCCCGCCTTCATTGTCATTTATAAAAACACTGGCCGTGATGTGCATAGCATTTACCAGACAAAGTCCTTCCTTTACACCGCTTTCCTTCACTGCCTCCATCACCTGCGAACTAATATGCACCAGTTGAAAACGACGTTCGGTATTAAACCAGAGCTCTTTACGAAAACTTTTCATAATACAATAATTTAAAGCAAAGATCGAAAAAAAAGTAGTACCAGTTTCTCGAAAACTGAAAATCAAACTCCCTTTAGGGTGAGGGGCAATTTGATTTTCAGAGTCAGGACTAAAGTCCGATAAATTGTGTATTCTTTAGTAACACCGCCTTTTAAGGCGGTGCTAATGAAACTTCCGGACAAAGATTATTTTAGCCACGCCCTTAAGGGCGTGGTTTGTAATGCCATATAAATAGGGGGCTTTAGCCTAAAATCAAAATGGAACGGAATTTTTTTTATTCCTGATTTATGAAATTTTCTTTTTTTTTCATCTTACCTGTGAAACCGAAATAAAAACATGGTAAGATTTTTGAAAGGAGAAACACAATGGAACGCCCAACCAGAAATATCAGAAAAGTCAACATAACCAAAAACTATTTAAAGTTCTTTGTGATAGTTGCATTATTATTCTGCGGAATCACAGCTAATTCCCAGACATTTTTAAACGGAAATTTCGAAAAAAACAATGCAAGTTTAGGCGTGGATGAAATTAATCTTCCCAATGCAAGTTTTAATTCAAAAATGCAGAACACGAATGCCTTTGGTACATATGGCGATATGGATATTGTGAACACTTCCACCTATAGCGGACTGGCACAGGACGGATCATGGTATGTAGCCTTAACAGGCGGAGGAAGCGATGCAATTGCCATGGAGCTTTCATCACCTTTGATTGCAGGAAAAACATATACTATTTCATTCTACGACAGAGGTTCCACGGGATTTACCCCACAGCCGATACAGATAGGTGTTTCAAACTCTAACAGTGCTTTTGGCACAGCTGTTTACACAGCTCCCTTGCCGGAAATTGCAGTATGGAACAAGCGCACTTTTACATTCACTGCTACAGGTAACTTTCAATATATTACAGTACAATTAGGTGGTGCTTACAATATTGGTGAATGGTCACAGGTTGATAATTTCTCTTTCGTTAATTCAAAAAACACCATTCTTACAGGCATTATTTCAGGTGGTCCTTTTTGTGCATGCACCACGATGAATGTTCCGTTTACCAGCAGAGGAACTTTTACTTCGGGTAATGTTTACACTGCTCAGCTTTCAGATGCAAACGGAAACTTTTCCAATCCTGTAAACATTGGAACTCTGACGAGCACAAATAATTCAGGTATTATTGTTGCCAACATCCCTTGTGATGCAATCAGCGGAAACGACTACAGAATAAGAGTTATCAGCAATACACCGGGGGTTATCGGAACAAAGAACAATGAAGATATCACCATCAATTCAACCGCTAATCCAACTGTTCGCATAACCGCAAACAGAACCGGAGCAATTAACGCAGGGGCATCAGTAACTTTTACCGCTTCTCCTACTAATGGAGGATCTCGTCCGGTATATCAGTGGCAGGTGAATGGGATTAACACCGGAACTGATGCTTCCACATATACTTCTTCAGTACTGAAAAACGGCGACATCATCACCGTAGTTATGACTTCGGACGAACCCTGTGCTTCTGTAAACATGGTAACTTCAAATGCAATCACTATCACGGTAAATTCTTTTCTGGTGGCACCCACAGTAAGAATCAGCGCATCTCCTTCGACTACTATTGACAAAGGGACACCTATTACTTTTACTGCTGTTTCCACCAATGAAGGAAGCAGTCCAATTTATCAATGGCAAGTGAACGGAGTGAATTCTGGAAACAATTCCATCAGTTTTACTTCTACTTCATTGAACAATGGAGATATTGTTTCTGTGATCCTTACATCAAATGCTGCCAATCTTTCTGCGAACAATGTAAGATCAAATGTGATCAAAATCAGCGTACGCACACCGGTTGTTAATACAGTAGGAACAGGAAATAACACTACTACTGTGACAACTACAACTAAAAAAGTCAATCATACACAACTAAAGGCTCCTATGAAAGATCTTTTTTCCTTTAAGTGGAAAACAAACAAACGGATTGTATATCATAAGGGACGCATAGGTAAAGTTGCGATTCATAACAAGAGAAACATTAAAAGGTGTTTTAAGTTCTAAGGTGATTTTATTTCCCCTTCGCTAAACAAAGCTTTCTCATTAGTCTTATTCATATAGATATCAATAGCTTTTTATTTTTACCTTTGCTTTCTCGATTATCAACACATGCCAAAGAGAAAAGAAAGACTGAAGCGGTTTTTTGATAAGCTCAAAAACAAATACCGCCTTGTGATCATGAATGATGAATCCTTTGAGGAAAAGTTTTCTTTTCGCTTATCGAGACTCAATGTGTTCATTGTAGCAGGCGCACTAATTATCGTATTAATTTTTCTGACAACATATATTATTGCTTTCACTCCTTTGCGCGAATACATTCCCGGCTATGGAAGCAACAATTCAAAGAATGTGCGTGAACTCATTTTGAAAACCGACTCTCTCGAAGAAGACGCAAAGAATAAGGATCTATATTTTTATAATATCAAAAATATTATTGAAGGAAAAGAAGTCGTAGAACATATTCCGGATAAGCCTGATTGCACTTCCACGAAATATGATAACATCACTCTTTCAAAATCAAAAGAAGATTCGGCCTTGCGTGCTGAAATGGAAGGACAGGATCAGTATAATGTTTCTGTAAACGATGAACCCGCGACACAACAAATAAGTTCCATCAGCAACCTGCTTTTCTTTACTCCCTTAAAAGGCATTGTTGTCAACAGTTTTAATGCTGTCGAAAATCATTATGGCGTCGATATTGTGGCACCTAAAAACGAAGCGATCAAATCAACACTTGACGGCACTGTAATTTTTTCATCATGGACACTGGCCACAGGATATGTTATTGCCGTGCAGCATCAGAGCAATCTGATTTCAGTGTACAAACATAATTCAGTGCTGCTGAAAAAAGAAGGAGCTTTTGTACGTGCAGGTGAAGTGATTGCTATCATTGGTGAATCCGGTGAAGTAAAAACCGGCCCTCATTTACACTTCGAATTGTGGTACAACGGAAGCCCCATCAATCCTAAGGATTATATAGTTTTCTAAGCAGTGCAGCCGGAAAAGAAAAAACGACATATCGCCATATTAGGTTCAACGGGTTCTATCGGAACCCAAGCGCTGGAAGTGATTGCTGCGCATCCTGATGAGTTTGAAGTAGAGGTGCTCACCGCAGGGAACAATGCAGATTTACTGATTGTACAGGCCCTCCTATTCAGACCTAATGCTGTAGTGATTGGTGAAGAGACTCATTATAAAAAAGTGAGTGATGCTTTGGCTTCTCAAAATATTAAAGTTTTTGCCGGAGAAGAATCTATTTCGCAAATAGTGGAAATGGAGTCAATAGATATTGTGTTGGCTGCACTTGTTGGTTTTGTAGGACTTAAACCCACCATTAATGCAATCAAAGCAGGGAAGCCAATTGCATTAGCAAATAAAGAAACGTTAGTAGTGGCCGGTGAAATTATCACAGCTCTTGCCAGAAAAAAAGGGGTAAATATTTATCCTGTTGATTCGGAACATTCAGCAATTTTTCAGTGTCTGGCAGGAGAATCTGAAAAGTATATTGAGAAAATATTTCTTACTGCTTCAGGAGGACCATTCCGGGGAAAAGACAAAGACTTCCTTTCGCGTGTCACCAAAGAGCAGGCACTGCAGCATCCTAACTGGAACATGGGAAACAAAGTGACTATAGATTCTGCTTCTATGATGAACAAAGGGCTAGAAGTCATTGAAGCGCACTGGCTGTTTGGTTTAAAAAAGGAGCAGATAGAAGTGATCATTCATCCACAATCGATCATACATTCCCTGGTTCAGTTCTGTGATGGCTCTATTAAAGCACAGATGGGATTGCCAGACATGAAACTGCCAATTCAATATGCTTTATCTTATCCCGTGCGCCTTCCTTCGGAATTTAAACGATTTGATTTTACTGATTATCCTCAGCTGACTTTCGAAAAACCGGATTTGAAAAATTTTCGTAATCTTGCGCTTGCATATGATGCACTCGGAAGAGGTGGAAATATGCCTTGCATCATGAATGCTGCGAACGAGATCGTGGTGGAAAGTTTTTTAAATGATAAGATACGTTTTATTGAAATGCCTGATATTATTGAGAAGTGCATGCAGTCAGTTTCATTTATTCAGAAGCCGAATTACGATGACCTTATAAATACTGATAAAGAAGCTAGAATTACAGCAAAACAAACAATTAAACATTAAAACAATAATGGAAATTTTTATCAAAATAGTTCAACTTGTTTTTAGTCTCTCAATTCTTGTGATATTGCATGAGCTGGGACATTTCATACCGGCAAAACTTTTTAAAACAAGGGTAGAAAAATTTTATCTTTTCTTCGATCCATGGTTTTCTCTTTTTAAATTCAAAAAGAAAGATACCGAATATGGTATTGGCTGGTTGCCTTTGGGCGGATATGTGAAAATATCAGGAATGATTGACGAATCCATGGACAAAGAGCAGATGAAACAACCTCCACAACCCTGGGAATTTCGTTCAAAAAAAACCTGGCAGCGATTGATCATCATGCTTGGTGGTGTTACGATGAACGTGATACTTGCCATGGGAATTTATATTGTCATGCTTAGTGTCTGGGGAGAAGAGTACCTGCCCACTAAGAATGCAAAGTACGGAATCGCCTGTGACAGTCTTGCCTTGGAGATGGGACTTCGTAATGGGGATAAGATTGTTTCTGTGGACAACAAGGAAGTGGAAGATTTTTTAAAAATCACAAAAGAAATCATACTGGAACAAGCTAAGACGATACAGGTTATTCGTGATGGAAAACCTGTTGAAGTAAAAATTTCCAATCAGTTTATTGGGAAGATCATTGAACATAAATCATTGGATTTTATTACCCCGCGCTTCCCTTGTGAAGTGGGAGGTTTTACCAAAAAGTCCATCGCCGAAAAAGCGGGAATTAAAGTTGATGATAAAATCATTGGCTTAAACGAAACAAAGATTTTATATTTTGATGAATTCCGCACGGAAATAAAAAAATACAAAAACAAACCTGTCACTATTGCGGCATTGCGCGGAAAAGATACGGTCAGGATAAAAATGACGGTATCACCGGAAGGATTAATTGGCTTCTCACATAAGGATCTTACTAAATATTTTGTTTTTGCCAGCAGAGAATTTACTTTTTTTGAGGCTATTCCGGCCGGCATTAAAAAAGCGTATACTTCCGTCGGTGATTACTTAAAAAACCTGAAACTCATTTTCTCGCCTGATACCAAGGCCTATGAATCAGTAGGTGGTTTTATTGCTATTGGAAATATTTTTCCTTCCGAATGGGACTGGCAGTCTTTCTGGGGTCTGACAGCATTTTTGTCAATTATGCTTGCCATCATGAATATATTGCCTATTCCTGCATTAGATGGCGGGCATGTGTTATTCCTCCTCTGGGAAATTATCACAGGGCGGAAACCCAGTGATAAATTTCTTGAATATGCTCAGTATGTGGGAATGTTTATTCTATTAGCGTTGCTGCTGTTTGCTAATGGAAATGACATTATCAAGCTATTTAAATAAAGCTTATTTCAGATAATCATTAAAGTAGTTTTCAATCTTGTGATACAGATGAGCCCTGTCAATGCCCATCACATTATGATCATGACCGGGATACACAAAATAATCAACCTGCTTGCCTTCCTCTACACATTTTTTAATAAATGAAAGTGAATTCTGCCAAACCACCGTATGATCGCTAGTGCCGTGAATGATAAGTAATTTACCGTTGAGGTTCTTCACGTAATTCAGTAAGGAAGCATTTTTAAAACCATCCGGATTTTCCTGGGGTGTGTCCATATATCTTTCGCCATACATCACTTCATAATATTTCCAGTCGATTACCGGACCTCCTGCAACAGCCACCTTAAACACATTATTTGTTCTTAACAACATTGAGATAGTCATGAATCCGCCATAGCTCCATCCGTGAACACCCATGCGTGTTGTATCGACATAAGGAAGTTTTTTCAGGTATTCCACACCTTTCATTTGATCTTCCAGTTCTCTTGTTCCGAGGTTGCGGAAAATTGCTTGCTCAAAAGCAAGGCCCCTGTTTGCTGTACCATGATTGTCGAGCGTGAAAACAATATATCCTTTTTCAGCGAGGTAATTTAAAAACAAACCCGCACCTGCCAGCCATGATTCGCTGATGAGTTGATTATGCGGACCGCCATAGACATATACAATGACAGGGTATTTTTTTGCAGGATCAAAATTAATGGGTTTGATCATACGGCACCAGAGATCGGAACCATCATCGCTTTTAACCGTGAACAGTGATGTTTCGCCCAGTTTATAATCTCTTAACGGGTTGGAATTTCTTAGTAGCGTGTCAAGAGTTTTTCCTTCGGATGAAGCCAGCGTAATTTCTTTTGCAATTTTTGTGCTGTTGTAGCTGTCGATAAAATATTTTCCATCATCGCTAAACAGGGCGGTATGCGTTCCTTTTATAAGAGATAATTTTTTTTCGGAACCAGATTTAATATCCACAGAATAAATATGATTTTCCAATGGGCTTTCTTGAGTGGAGGTGTAAAAAACCTTGCTGTCATTAGTATTTGTTCCAATTAATTCTGTCACACTCCAATTACCTGTAGTGACCTGTTTAATTAATTTCCCTGAAATATCATAGAGATACAGATGATCCCATCCGTCGCGCTGGCTCTGCCAGAGAAACTGGTCGGGTTTTGTTTTCAAGAAATAAAGTCCGTGCAAGGGTTCCACATACTTATCATTTTTTTCTTCAAAAAGTGATTTTACAAAATCACCTGTTGCTGCGTCATATTGATTAAGTTTCATATGATTTTGCTCACGGTTCAGCACAGCAATGAACACATATTTTTCATCAGGACTCCAGGAAATATTAGTGAGATATTGTTCGGCAGGTTCTCCGGTTTTTAAAAATACTTTTTGTTTTGTGATGGGATTGAAAATGCCTACAGTCACATGATGGCTGAGCGTTCCGGCCATTGGGTATTTAATAAGATCAACTTCTGCAATCGGCTTGTCAATGTCGACTAGGGGATAATCAGTGACCATGGTCTGATCCATGCGGTAAAACGCCAGCAAATTTCCTTTCGGCGACCAGAAGGTGCCTTTTTCGATGCCAAATTCATTGCGGTGAACAGCCTGTCCGTTTACAATATTTTTATCCTGATCATTGGTGACTTCAGCAGATTCACCATTTGAAACGACATAAAGGTTGTTGGCTTTTGTGTATGCAACTTTATATCCGTATTGTTCGATGTCAACGTTTTCAGCATCTTTGTCAATACTATTTACTTTTTTTATTTCTTTTGAAATAAGATCATACGTCAGTAAATTATTATTTGCATTGATTATAAATACGGAAGGAAGGTGATCAATCCATGTAGCAAAAGGAAAATGATCAAGATTCTTGGTTAAAATTTTGCTTGCAGCAATGTTCAACTGATCAAGGGAAAGCACAGTATCTCTTTTTGCCGAATTATGGTTTCCTGTAATAAGTTTGTCATTTGCGATGTAAGAATAAGAACATGACGTTCCCATCCAGGAAAGATTTTTTAACGTGGCAGGATATAGTGTGCGCTTTGATGCAGCGCTTTCGAGATTAATAATCTTATTCTGGGCAAAAACGAATTGCGTAAGAAAAATTACAATGATGAGCAAAAAAATCTTTTTCATTAGATAAAATATTTAAGCAATATTAATTTGATTATTTATGCATTTTTATTGGAAGCCCTATGGAATGATTGAATGAACTGCTTTGGCTAATGATGGGATTATTGAGTCATTTTTTTCGATGGCATTGCCTACGACAATAATATCGGCACCTGCATTACAAGCAGCCAGTGCATCTTCGGGGGATTTTATGCCGCCACCAATAATGAGTGGAACGGTAATATTATTTTTCACCTGTCGGATCATCGATGTTGAAACAGCATAGGAAGCACCACTTCCGGCGTCCATGTAAATAAGTTTCAGCCCAAGCATTTCACCTGCAAGAGCAGTACAAACAGCAATGTCATCCTTATCATGAGGGATGGGAAGAGAATTGCTCATATATAAGGCTGCTGTCGGTTTCCCGCTTTCTATAAGCAGATAGCCGGTAGGAATCACTTCCAGGTTACTTGATTTAAGATAGGGCGCAGCGATTACATGTTTTCCAATCAACATTTCTGCATTGCGTCCCGAGATAAGCGATAACAATAATATTGCTTGAGCGCGGGCATTAATCTGCATGGTATTACCGGGGAAAAGTACTACGGGTACCTGACAATTTTGATTAATGATTCTGATACAATTATCAAGTCTATCGTTGGTAAGCAGGCTGCCTCCGACAAAAATAAAATCAACTGCCGCGTCACTGGATGTTTGTGCTATTTGCTTAATTCTGCTGTCAGAAGGTTTATCTGGATCAACCAATACGGCAAATAATTTTTTGCCTTCTAAAACTGCATCGGATATATGTGAGTATATATTCATCACCATGAAATTCACTGCAATTATACGGAAAATAATAAATGCAACAACTAATAAAACTCAAAATACAAATAACAAATTTCAAATTAGAATTTATTATTTTAAAATAAAAAGAGCCTTAAAAAACAAGGCTCTTGATCATCCTGAAAACAGGTGTGTATAGGATTAGCAGTTTTGGCTTAATTTTTCAGTACAAAACTTACAGGAAGGTTAAAATATACTGGAACTGCTAAGCCATTCTGTTTACCTGGTTTCCAGTCGGGCATCATTTTCACCACTCTGGTAGCTTCTTCGGAACATCCTCCCTCAACACCTCTGAGAACTTGCACATCAGAAACTTTACCGGTATTAGTGATTACAAATTTAACATACACCGTGCCCTGAATTCCTGCTGCTAAAGCCGGTCCGGGATACACAATATTCGATGACAGGAATTTCATCATTTCTTCTTCTCCACCAGGAAATTCAGGCCTTTGCTGAAGGTCGAAAATTTCATGAATTTTTGTTCCCGGATCTCCAATTATATTCTTTTTTACTACTAGGTCTTTGATATTTGCAGAGTCATCGTCACCACCTATAGGTAATTTAGAACCAAGCAAATCATCATTGGTCAAGATTTGGTTGTCACCAGTCACATCATCATCCGGCTTAACAATAAAGGGCGTGAAACGGATTGCTTTTACTATGGGCTTTACGTCCTCAATTTTTATTTCATCGGGTTTTACGATTTTTATATCCACTAAACGAGTAACCTCTACGTCTTTTACATTCATGGATTTTGTGAGTCCTTTGATAAGCAACGGAGCGCTTACCGACAGGGAGAAGACAACAACAGTAATCAATACTGCTAAGATGTGGCTTTTGGCACTGATTTTTCTTAGAAGAAAAGCACCATAATCTTTGTTTTTCATTTCAAAAACCAGATCGCACCACGCATCTGAATAAATACTTACTTTCTTTTTCATGGCTAAAAGTTTTTTAATTTATTGTAAAGTTACGGCAATGGAAAACCCGCGTCAAGCCTGAATCAGAATACGGCAGGGTTGGATCAGAATACGGTAGGTTTGAATCAGAATACGGTTAGTTATTCAGCCTTTCGGCTTCATTAAATTGCTTCGCTATGTTGTTCGACCAAATTTTTAAAAGAGAAACGGGTCAAAAAAAAGCCGCTCTGATTTCGCAGAGCGGCTTTTTTTTGATAAGAAAACTTATTTAATTTTTTTCAGCATATCTTCTGCTGTTTTATTTGTTGGATCCAATTCTTTTATTTTTTCCCAACATGCTTTGGATGCAGGCTTATCATTTTTTATGTAATAATAGTAATTACCCAGTGAAGTGTTTGCTTCAATAATCTCTGCTTTACGTTTGTCTTTTGTAGCCTCTGTCAACTCAAGCACTTTTTCATAAAAAGGTTTTGCCAGTCCTTTTTCCATGGTAGGATCCATATATTGTTGGGTTCGGGCTTTCCATAAATAACCAAGATAAGAATCCTTTTTTAATTCTATCACTTTTCCAAATGCAGTATCAGCCTTAATATACAAACCTTTTACAGTATTAGAGTCAAGCTTGGGATCAGCAGCCGAAAAATAATATGCACGGCCCAGTGGATAATAGTCTTGTGACAATGGTTCTGGTCGTTTTTCAATAAGTTTATTATAAGCAATAATAGAATATTTGAATTTTTTTTGTTTGTCGAATTCCTTAGCTGCATCAGACCATATTTCATATTGCGAACTATCCTTTTCTACTGCTTTTTGAAAACTTAATATAGATAAAGAATCCTGTCCTGTTTTCAATAATAATTTTGCTTTATATATATAATCTTGTGCTATGATTTTTTCAGGTTCAATTTTTTCAAAAAATTTGTTTATATAATTTAATCCTTTAGCATAATCTCCGGTTTCATATGAAGAATAAGCTAAAAGCCTTTTTAATATTACATTTGACGAATCTATTTTAAAGATGGCATCAATTTCTTTGGTTGATGATTCATATTCTTTATTCAAGAAAAGGGCTGATGCGTAACGAATCCTGTCTTCCAATGTGTAATCGGCAATGGAAATATATTTTTTATAATCCTTGCTCATCAATTCATATTTGCCGGCAGCAAACTCTAATTCTGCAAGTTCTTTCCACATGGGAACATAATTTGAATCAATAGCCATCACAGCCTGAAAAGCTTTTTTTGCTTCCGGATAAGTGGTGGCATTCTTTGTCAGAGAATTAATATAGCCGATGTAATAGTATGCTTTTGCAAAATTTTTATTCAGGTCAGTAGCTCTTTCTAGTTGTGTCAATGCATCTCCTGCTTTATTTTGCGCCATAAAAATATCAGCATATTTTATATAAATTTCTCCCACCATTTTATCTATCGTTTTTGCTTTGCCTAGATAAATCAATGCCTGATCAAAATCTTTTGATTTGATATAAGCATCAGCAAGTAAGACGTATATATAAGCATCTTTTGATTTATTTATACTGATAGCTTTACCAAATCCTTTCTGAGCATCAGCCTGATTGTTTTTCATTAAACCGATCATCCCCACGCCCACGTGATTATAGGGATCGTTATAATCTAATTTTATTCCATTATCGAAATAATAGAGAGCAGAATCTTGATTTCCTAAAAGGAAATAGGACTCCCCTAACCAGAAAAATGTTTTTGAGTCGCTGGGGTTTTGTTTTAACACCTTTGAAAAAACGTTTTTTGCTCCTTTATATTGCATATAGTCTATTTGTCTCTTTCCATCTTCAATGGATTGAGCAGAAATGGCTGAACTCAAAAAAAGAAGCATAAAAGTCAGGCCCAACCTCTCTTTGATATTTCTCGCTGTCGTTTTCATGGCATTTATATTTTATTGATTATTCAGGATAATCATCTTTTAACTGTACTTTGATTTCTATATTTACCTGAGCAGGCAATAATCCTGCCCTTTTTATTATGCGCTGTCCTTTATCGCCGGCAACAAATCCAATAAACCCCAAACCAAGCCCTGCTCTTCCTTCAGCATTGATCATGTAAACCGATCTGATAAAAGGATAAGTTTTATTGGCAATATAAGCCTGGAATGGCTGAAAACTGTTTTCATAAGTTGCCTTTTCATCTTTACTTATTGCCATTACTTTTATCTTATCAAGAAATGAAAGCGCTGTTGAATCGGCTCTGTTGCTGACCCAGTTTACACCCATAATACCAATAGCTCCTTCGGTTTTTGATACATAGTCAATCACATCAGGATTGGTGTTTAACGCAGATAAATTAGGAGAAAGTTCTTTGCCTTTGCAAATGGAGTCGACGGCAAAACGTACCGTGCTGGAATTTTTATTATCAAAAGCCACTTTAATATCTCCGAGTTTTGATTTTGGATTTAGCTGAGTCCATTTTGTAATCTGTCCGGTCAGAATTTTTTCTACATCTTTCACTGTGATCATGGTATCGACATTTTTATTGTTTACTATCAATGCCAGGCCATCATAAGCAACCTTTGTTTCAACCGGAAACATTTTTTTATCTTCAAAAAACTTTTTTTCTTTTGCCGACAAGCCTCGCGTAACTAAGATCACATCAACGCTATCTTTAAACAGATCGTTAAAAGCTTCATTTTCTGTTTTGTATTTTGGTGTAATAAAGGCAGACTTATAGTCATTCTGAAACACATCAATTTCTTCCTCTATGATGGGTTTAAATGTAGCATCCACCACAATAGTTTTCTTTCCTGTAGTGGGAGTGTCGGTATCTTCACCATTGTTGGGTTTATTGCCGCAGGAAGTAAAAAACAATCCTGCTAACAAAAAAATAAAACCCGGAAAAGAAAGGGAAATGAGATTAGCCTTTATTTTCTTTATAAATCCTGTATGCTCTGAATGTTCCATATATCATAAGAATTATACCAATACTGTTTTTTTGAAAGGGGCTGAGCGCATTTAAAAACACCCCTGAAATTATCATGTACAAACCAAATGCCAAATAAACAAAGACCATAAAAAAACCAAAATACCTGGTAATATTTTTTAAAAGCCCAAGGTATTTTGGTTCGTCAGATTTTTCAAGCATTGTTAAAAATAATCGCCCTCCGCTGAAAAAATTTATTGTAAAATAAATTTAATCGGCAAATTAAACTGAACCGGCACCGCTTGTCCGTTTTGTTTACCTGCTTTCCAATCGGGCATTATTTTTACAACCCTGAGCGCTTCTTCATCGCAACCACCGCCAATGCCTCTCAATACCTGTGAATCTTTTACCTTGCCATCTTTGGTCACAACAAATGTTACATATACCGTACCTTGAATTCCGCTCTCTTTTGCCATTTGCGGATAAACAATATTACTTTTCAAGAATTTCATTAATTCTTCCTCTCCACCCGGGAAATCAGGCATCTGTTCCACAAATGTATAGGGCTTCATCACTTCTTCCACCACCTTTGGCTTGTCATTTAAGGCTGATAAGTCAACGGTATCATTATCATTTCCTATCGGAAGCGTGGTTTTACTTAATTCATCCTGCGTAACGAATTCATCGTCCTTCACTTCTTCATCGGGGCGAATTACGGGAGGAGAAAATTTTACCTGTGCTTTTTCAGGTGGAGGCTGATCGAGTTTTGGTTGATCAATAGGCCTGTCCACTTTTAAATTTGCCAGATTGGTAACCTCCACATTTTTTTCTTTTTCCTTAGGCATAATCGCCTTAAAGATTACAGGTGCACTCACTGCAATACTGAAAAAAAGCACAGAAACAAGAAGTGCAAAAAAGTGATTTTTGGGAGTCAGTTTTCTGAGAAAATAAGCTCCATAATTTTGGTTCTTGTCCTCGAAAACCATGTCACACCAATCTTCTGAAAATAAATTAACTTTTGCCATATTTATGTTTCGTTAATTACATTTATAACACCTGTTTTAATTATCTACAGGTTTAATTAAATCTTTATCTAATTGCGTGATATCCACTACAGCAAAACGAGCAACGCTGCATATGTTCATCTCATCCAAGATGTCAACAAAGTTTTTGTAAGTAGATTCATCCATTGCTTTTATTAAAACAATAGGACCGCTGTTGGACTTTTTTATTTTGCTGGAACGAAGTTTAAATGTATCCTGAATTATTTTTTGGTCCTTTAGTTCTTTCCTTAATTTCTGCATTTCCTTTGATACAGAATCATTTTTTAAAAGCAATACTTTTCTGATGCCTTCGGGGGAGTAATCTGTTTTAACCACTTCTGGGTTTACACCTTTGTCAACAGTTCCAAAATAATAAAACACCCGATCTTTCTGACCGAGAATAATGGTCATTGCCTTTGATGCTTTGACTTTTGTTGGGGGACTTGGATCTTTTTTATTCGAAGGCATATTAATCTCCATTGTCTGAGGCTTGCTTAGGGTAACAGTAAGCATAAAAAAGGTAATCAACAGAAAGCCCAGATCAACCATAGGGGTCATGTCGATATGTGTCGAGAGTTTTTTCGTCCCCTTTTTTTTCTTCTTACCGCCGTCTCCGGTATTAAGTTCTGCCATTTTTTTATTCTTTAATTATAAAATTAATTTCTTTTATTTTTTAGGTTTTTCGGAAGTAGTACCTTTATCATCAAAAGGATTTGCTTCCAGTCCTGTAATTAAATTAAATTTATTCTCATTCCTGTCCTGTAAAGTAGTAACAACTTTTCTCACAATAGGATAGGGAGTGTTCTGATCTCCTTTTACGGCAATTTTTATGTCAGGATTTACCTCACGTGCATACTGAATCCAAAATGCTAATTCGTTATTTGTCGAATCGCATGGAATCCCCAGTGCATTTGCAGGTTTTAACCGATCTTCATTGCTCAGGTCCAGATATTTCGGCATTAGATTCATTGGAACACCCCACAGATCAAGTAATGAAAACTTTTTTATCTGCTTTGGAGTTAGGGTAACTTTATATTTATCAGCCATTTTGCCGATGAGCTTTTCCTTTTTGTCCTGATTGTCGATTCCGAAAAATACTTTTCCATCTTTACCGATTATTATTTTACAGACATTTACATCTGGAATTTTAATTTCCGAAATGGAAGTTGGAATTGTAACAGTAACTGGATCCTGTTCGGCCATTTTTGCCGTAAGAATGAAGAATGTAAGCAGGAGGAATGCCACATCGCACATAGCCGTCATATCAATCCTCGTACTTTTTCTAGCGACTTTTACTTTTGGCATGGTTACACAGTTTTAAATTGATTAATTGTTTTTATGAGTTGCAGCATAAGTCTGAACAATACTGAAACCGGCTTCATCAATGCTGTAAGTCAGTTTATCAATTTTTGTAGTAAACACATTATACATGATTACAGCAAATGCTGCGGTTCCGATACCAAAGGCAGTATTGATAAGCGCTTCGGAAATACCTGTTGCCAAAGCAATGGAGTCAGGAGAACCTGCGCTTGCCAAAGCGCCGAAAGCGCGGATCATACCAAGAACCGTTCCTAACAGCCCCATCAGGGTTGCTATTGAAGTAATGGTAGCCAGAATAACCAGGTTTTGTTCAAGGCTTGGCATTTCAAGTGATGTTGCTTCTTCAACTTCTTTCTGAATAGCAAGGATTTTCTGTTCTTTATCCATGCCTGTTTCAGTTTCCACGTTTTTATATTTTACCAAAGCTGATTTAATAACATTGGCTACTGAGCCTTTTTGTTTATCACAGGAAGCCATAGCACCATCAATATCACCATTGGATAAAAACTGTTTTATTTTCCTTACGAAACTTACTACAGATCCTCTTCCGCTTGCACGGGTAATAGTAATGAATCTCTCGATAGAGTAAGTAATTACTGTAATCAATAAGCACATCAGAATAGGAACGATAAATCCCCCTTTATAAATGATTCCGAGATAATTACCGGGTAAAGCTCCTTTTGCAGGATTTCCTTCAACGAAGTTCATGGAATTTCCCATGACAAAATAAAATATTAAAATACCAACTACCAATGCTACCGGAATAACAATCGCCGAAAACAATGTTTTTAAACTCTTACCTAATGAGCCGCTGTGCTCATCCTTAATTGCATTTTTTCCCATTGTAATTTATTTTAAAGTTAATTAATAAATATTTTTATTTGTTTTTTTTCAGGCTTCAAAAGTATAAAAAATATTGTTTCATCAAATACCAAAAGAACTTTTCTTCCACGGATGTATATTTTCGATGTAAAAATACGAAAATTCCATAACGGAAGTCAAGAACAAATCAGAATACGGTAGGTTTGGATCAGAATACGGTAGATTTGGATCAGAATACGGTAAAAATAAACGGAATTGAATTATTTCAGCCCGAAAAAACAAAGAGCATTATTAGCAGTGATTTCCGCTACTGTTTCAAGGGAAACTTTCTTTATTTCTGCAAGCTTTTGAGCAATATTGAGAATATAAAGACTTTTATTGCGTTTTCCGCGGTATGGAACAGGAGTCAGATAGGGTGCGTCTGTTTCTAGTAGGATATGTTCCAGACCTATGTACTTTACCACCTCTGCAAGTCCGGCATTTTTATAGGTCAATACTCCACCAATCCCCAGCATAAATCCCATATCAATCAGTTTTTTTGCCTGAATAAGATTGCCAGGATAACAATGAAAAACAGCGCGTAAGGGTTTGTTGATAAAATCAGTTTTCAATATTTGAATGATCAAATCCAGTGAATTGCGCGAATGAATCACCAATGGAAGATGATGCGTTATGGACAATTCGACTTGCATATTAAAAGCTGTTTTCTGTTGCTGAAGAAATGTTTTGTCCCAGTAAAGATCAATACCAATTTCGCCGATAGCAAAAAACTTTCTCTTTTGAAGCCATTGCTTTACGGCATTAATTTCGCCTTCTACGTTTGATGCATTTATCGAAGTGGGGTGCACGCCTATCATAGGGAAGCAATTCCCTGGAAATTTATCTGCTAATTCAAGCATAGCAGCGATAGTTGAAGAATCAACATTTGGAAGAAACAAATATTGAACACCACTATTTATGGCTTCTTCAATCACTAATCCACGGTCTTCATCAAACTCTTCCAGATAAAGATGAGTATGGGTATCCGAAAAAATCATCTGGCAAAAATATAAATAAAAATTTTCTGTTCCGAAATAAATATGTTGAGTAGCACGTTAATAAATAATCGATAATATTTAAATCGCAGATTATTTGAAGAAAACTCAGGACTATTAATAACTATTTGTTTTTAGTATCAATGAAATAAATAATTATTATTAATATTGCACTGAAATTATTGAATAAAAATTATTATTAATCTCAAAAATTTATTTTATGAAAAAATTACTTGCATTTTCAATGGTTGCAATATTTGCAATGGCATTGATGTTAACCAGTTGCGGAAAATATGATGACGGCCCAAAGTTTAGTCTTTCCGGCAAAAAAAGCAGAGTGGTAAATGTATGGAAACAGGAAAAATTATTTTACAACGGAGTTGAGCAACCAGTAGATCCGAATTGGGCAAACGAATCTATGGAGCTTACAAAAGATTATAAAAGAATTGATACTTATTACTCGAATGGCGTTACTACCACAAGTAGTGATGTAACGTGGGCTTTCGATAGCAAAAAAACCAGTATTATTTTTAGTTCTTCTGGGTTTAGCTTTACATATAAAATTCTACGCTTAAAATCAAATGAGTTGTGGCTTGAATTTACATTCGGAACGAGTAAATCGGAAGAACATTATGTGTCTAAATAACTGGTCTGATATCTGAATTAAAAGCCACGTTATTACGTGGCTTTTTTATTGGCACCATAACACTTATTTTGTAGTTTTGCAAAAAATTTCAAATTGAAAAAAATTCTAGTGATCCGGTTCAGTTCTATTGGCGATATTGTTCTTACTTCGCCTGTAGTGAGGTGTCTTAAACAGCAAATTAAAGATGTTGAAATTCATTATCTGACGAAACAAACTTTCGAGCCACTGGTAAAAAATAGTCCGTACATTGATAAAGTTTATACCATTAAAAAAAGTGTGACTAAAATATTTCCGGAACTTAAAGCAGAGAAGTATGATTATATTGTAGACCTGCATAACAGTATTCGTTCCACTTCAGTAATATTAAACCTTACACGTCCTTTCAATTCGCTGAAAAAACTGAATTTCAGAAAATGGATATATGTAAATTTTAAGATAAACACACTGCCTGATGAACACGTAGTAGATCGTTATTTCGATGTGGTTGAATCGCTGCATGTGAAAAATGATCATCAGGGATTGGATGCTTTTATTGATCCCGCTGAAGAAGTGAAAATTTCAGACCTTCCGGAAACTCATCAAAATGGTTATATTACTGTGGTAATCGGTGGTAAACACGCTACCAAACGTATGCCCGAAAGTAAAGTAATTTCTATCTGTGCAAAACTCAATAAACCTGTCGTACTTTTAGGCGGACAGGAAGAATTTGAAAAAGGTGAATTTATTGCAGAAATGGCAGGCAAACTCGTATATAATGGCTGTGGTATGTTTTCGATCAATCAGTCTGCTTCCATGGTAAAACAATCGGAAGGCGTGATTACAAACGATACCGGATTAATGCATATTGCCACTGTATTTAAAAAGAAAATAGTTTCGGTATGGGGAAACACTTTACCTGCTTTCGGAATGTATCCTTATTATGAAAAAGAAAATGAATCTCTTTCAAAAATAGTGGAAGTGAAAGGGCTCAGATGTCGCCCCTGCTCAAAACTGGGATTTGAAAAATGTCCGAAGGGCCATTTTAAATGCATGAACCTGATTGACGAAAAAGAAGTGATCAGTTTTTTTAATTAATCATTTAGAAACGGGTTATTCCTTTTTTCTTCACCAATACTTGTTGATGGTCCATGCCCAGGATAAACAACCACATCATCATCCAAAATCAATAACTTCTCCCGAATGCTTCTGATGAGCAGTTCTTGATTTCCTGTGGGCAGGTCGGTTCGCCCAATACTCCCCTGGAAAAGTACATCGCCGACAATTACAAATTTCTGTTCTTTTTGATACAGACAAATACTTCCTGCAGCATGACCCGGAGTATAAAGAACTTTCAACGTTGAACTTCCAATATTAATGATATCATTGTCTTTTAAATATCCGGCAGACATGGGCGCTTGTTCAATATCAAGGCCAAATACAGAAGCATAACTTTGTGATGATTTCAAAAAAGGAACGCACTCTTTATCTATTTCGAACAGTATCCCAGGAAAGAAATCCATCATATATTTGACCCCCAAAATATGATCAACATGCCCGTGCGTACAGATTAATCTTTTTGGCTGGAGATCATTTTTTTTAATAAAACCGGTGATTTTCTGTCTTTCTTCATCATCATAACAGGCAGCATCAATGATCAAACATTCTTTAGTGTCGTCATATAATAAATAGGTATTTACCTGAAAAGGGTTAAAAACAAAGGTCTTGATATGAATCATATTCATTTTTATTAAGGGAGCAAAAGTATAGATTATGTTCCTAAAAAAAACAAGTGTCGGCAAAATAAATTTTTATATCTTTACAGGTCCAATCAGAATAATAAAAAATCAATTAAAATTATTCCTTTTGAAACACCGGAAAATCAAAACAGGCAGGACATTTAGAAAGAATATCAAGGTCATGAGGCCATGGGTAATATTGTTAGTTCTGGTCTTTATTATGCAATCTGCAAGCGTCCGGTCGCAGTTTTATAATGGCTCGCAATTGACTTTCGGGAAAAACAGGGTGCAATACACCGACCGTTTCTGGACATTTTACAGGTTTAACAAATTCGACACGTATTTTTATCTGAATGGGAAACCTTTAGCGATGTTCACCGCTAAAGTTGCAGAAACAAATATTGCCCGCATTGAAAAGCTGCTTGATTTTTCCCTCGAAGATAAAATTCAGTTTGTGATTTTCAATAAACTTTCCGATCTGAAGCAAAGCAATATGGGATTGATCAATGATGAAAAGTATAATACGGGCGGGGTAACCCATATTATCGGTTCAAAGATTTTTTTATATTTCGAAGGAGATCATAAAAAATTCGAGCAACAAATTCGTGCAGGTATTGCTCAGGTTATGATAAATCAATTATTGTATGGTGAACACATCACTGCAAAAATCAAGAACAGTACATTAATGAACCTGCCTGACTGGTATCAGAGCGGACTTGTTTCTTTTCTTTCAGATGACTGGAACACCGAAATTGATAATAAAGTACGGGATGCTATTTTAAGTGGAAGGTACGATCGCTTCAATCAATTGACCGGCGAGGATGCTGTAAATGCAGGTCATTCAATATGGCATTTTGTTTATGAGAAATACAAAGAGAATGGCGTCAATGTAATTCCTAACATTATTTATATGACGAAGGTCAGTAAGAATGTGGAGAGTGGATTTCTTTTCGTCATCGGCACTTCATTCAAGAACCTGGTTTATGAATGGCTCGACTATTATGACAAAAAATATTATGAGCCTGATAAAAAATTATCTCTTCCGGAAAGTGAGCCCCTGATTAAAAAACTCAATACCGATGCAGTTTATGGCAAGGTGAAGTTAAGTCCTGACGGCAAGTTCCTCGCTTATACCACCAATGAACTTGGTCTGTACAAGGTTTATCTTTACGATATTGAACATAAGACAAAACAACGCCTGATGAAAAAAGGCTTCCGGCTGGATGATAAAACAGACTACTCTTATCCTTTGCTGGCATGGCATCCATCAGGAAAAATACTTTCTATCCTTGTGGAATCAAAAGGCCGGCATCTGCTGTATTTTTATGATCTTGAAACCGGGCATTTTGATAAAACAAGATTATTTGATATAGAAAAAGTACT
>Ga0182027_10003785_pt1 | contig 23759 bp, 15 predicted proteins | sample 712E1DmetaG_FD_121300 | JGI IMG/M metagenome (GOLD analysis project Ga0182027, IMG submission 121300) | Permafrost microbial communities from Stordalen Mire, Sweden - 712E1D metaG (Illumina Assembly) | ecosystem: Environmental > Terrestrial > Soil > Wetlands > Permafrost | place: Sweden... | reverse complement strand
ATCTACCTCGCCCTGAACTTCGAGAGGCAGCCCAAGATCGTCAAATTCGTCGTCTACAAAACGCTCGATGGCTGGATTTTGCTGTCCCGGAAGATTGACATCGACGAACAGCTCTTTGAGTCCACCACGCCGCCCGCCCATGATTGATCCGGGCATCTCTGACCTCGCCCTCACATCGGATCAGTGAGGTGGGGCCAATTGCGCCCCTCCGCGTTCATTTCGTCTGCGGCCGAAGGAGCAGCGCGAATCGGGCACTGAGAACTTACGGCGGTTCTCCTGCAACTATGTGCCATTTCCGGCGTATTTCAGGGTGGCTTTTTCTTGTTGAAAAAGCCACTTAGCGATTGTGCCTTGGTCTACCCCTGCAGGAGAACCGCTTTAGCTATTCCTTGATCCCTGCCGACTGATCCCCGTCATCACCGCGCACACCACCAAAATCGCGCCGATCACCGCCAGCGAAAGCGTGACCGGAACAGCAATCCATGGGGCGGCGAGCATCTTCAGCGCCGCAAACGCGAGGATCGCCCCCACGCCGAAGTGCAAATAGCGGAACCGCTCCAGCATGTCAGCCAGCGCAAAGTAGATCGAGCGCAGTCCCAGAATCGCCGCCACATTGGACGTGTACGCCACAAAGGGGTTGTGCGTGATCGACAGGACGGCGGGAATGGAATCGGTGGCGAAGAGCAAGTCGGCGGCTTCAACGGCGAGAATCACCGGCAGCAGCGATCCCTTGGCCGGCTGCAGGCGCACAATCCACTCTGGGATCGCGGCCCGCGCCGAGCCACCGCGCACCATCCGCCACGCCGCATAGAGCAGGAACAGCCCAAAGATCCAGGTAATCCACTCGAAGCGGCGCAGCAGCGTGACGCCCGCGACAATAAACGCAGCCCTCAGCACGAATGCGCCCCAGACTCCCCACAGCAAGGCTGTGTGCTGGCGTTGCCGGCTGATCTGGAAACCCTGAAAGAGAACCAGAAAGACAAAGAGATTGTCTACGCTCATTGAGGCCTCAATGGTGTAGCCGGCCACAAACTCGAGCGCCGTTTGCCGTCCCATGGCTACGGCGACCCAGCACGCAAACCCCGCCGCGGCCAGCGCCAACCCCGCAGGTCCCAGCCAAACAAACGCCGGCGCGTGCCGCGACTCCTGCTTGCGGCCGGGCAGCAACGAGTCCGCCACCAGCACCGCCGCTACCACCGCGTGGAACCCCAACCACCACGCCCAGGAAACGCCTGCGATCATAGGTGGATGCTACAGCACGCATGGGGCGGCCCCGCTGCCGCGCACCCCGCCGCATTAGCCGAGTGTCAAAGTCATCAGGCCAGCCCAGTCGGGCTTCAATCGCTGTCACTTTCGCGCTGGCACGCGCATCCCTTATTCAGAGGCGCAAAAAGACACGCGTTCCAGCGGTTCCACAATTGCTATACCCGGGTCCACAACCGCCGAGTGGCTTTTTCATCAAGAAAAAGCCACCCTGCAAGACGCCGGAAAGGGCACGTGAATTGTGGAACCGCTCTAAGGTGGAGGGCCGCAGCGTGAGCGAATGGATTCAGCAGGTCCAGAACAAAGCCGGAGCCGGTAGCGATGCACCTCCGGCTCGCCGTCCCCGCGTCCTCATTGTGGGCGGCGGGTTTGCTGGCCTTAACGCCGCCAAAGGGCTCGCGCACCTGCAGGTCGACGTCACGGTAGTCGATCGCCGCAATCATTACACCTTTCAGCCACTGCTTTATCAGGTGGCGCTGGCGGTGCTGTCGCCCGCCGACATTGCCCAACCCATCCGCACCATCCTGCGTAAGCAGACCAACACCCAGGTGCTGATGGATGAAGTCGTCGGCATCGATGTGGCCGCGCGCCGGGTGTCTATGGCCAGCGGCGCGAGCCTCGACTACGATTACCTCGTTCTGGCCGCCGGCGCCACCCACTCCTACTTCGGCAACGATCAATGGGAGCCGCTCGCGCCGGGGCTCAAGACCGTTGAGGACGCGATCGAGATTCGCCGCCGCGTTCTGCTCGCCTTCGAGCTCGCCGAGCGCCAGATGCTGGAACAAGGCTGGCACCCGCCGCTGAATTTCGTCATCATCGGCTCCGGACCCACTGGCGTGGAACTGGCCGGCGCCATCAGCGACATTGCCCAACTCTACATGCGCCACGACTTCCGCCACATCGACCCCGCCAAGAGCCGCGTCCTTCTGCTCGACGCCGGGCCACTCGTGCTGGCCGCCTATCCTGAGGATCTCTCCGCCAAAGCCGAAGCCACGCTCAAACGCCTCGGCGTCGAAGTGCACACAAACACCCAGGTCATCGCCGTGGGGCCGGGATGGGTAGAGGTAAAAGGCCAAATGGGCAATGGCCGCATCGAAGCCGCCGTCACGCTCTGGGCCGCAGGCGTGCAGGCCTCGCCGTTGGGCCGCCTGCTGGGTGCGCCTTTCGACCGACGCGGCTGCGTCATCGTCGACGACCGGCTCAATCCGCCCGGCCTGCCTGAAGTCTTCGTCCTCGGCGACCTGGCCCACCTGGTGCAGGACGGCCGCCAGCTTCCCGGCGTGGCCCAGCCCGCCATGCAGATGGGCGATCACGTGGCCAAAATTGTCGCTGCAGATCTCGCCGGCAAGCCGCGCCCCGCCTTTCGCTACTTCGACAAGGGCGATATGGCCACCATCGGCCGCATGTCTGCGGTCGCCAAAGTCGAGTGGCCCTTCAAGGCGCACATGAGCGGCTTTCCGGCGTGGTTCACCTGGCTCACCGTGCACATCTTCTTCCTCATCGGCTTCCGCAACCGGCTCTCCGTGATGGCCGCCTGGGCCTGGACCTATTTCACCTTCACGCGCGGCGCACGCCTCATCACCGGCGATCAGACCCTGCCGGGCTGGCAGGAGCAAACGGAGGCCGGTCAGGCGGAGCCAGATGCACAAGCCGCGTCGAAGGCCGTCGAGTAAACTGGGAATAGAATGCTCGACTTAGGATTCGTCCGCGCCAACCTGGAGTTGGTGGAAGAAAAGTTGCGCGCGCGCGGCGCCGATCCCGCTGCGCTACTGGGCGATTTTCGCGCTCTCGATAAGAGCCGCCGCGAGGCCATTACCCTGGCCGAGCAGTGCAAGGCCCGCCGCAACGAGCTGAGTCAGCAGGTGGGTGCGCTCAAAAAAGCCGGCAAGGACGACGAAGCCACGGCAGTCATGGAAGAGACGCGCGCCCTGAAAGAGAAACTCGACGATCTCGACAAGACCGCCGCCGACCTCGACGAGAAGCTGCGCCAATCCCTCGCCCGCGTTCCCAACCTTACCCGCGACGAAGTCCCAGCCGGAATCTCCGAATCCGACAACAAGACCGTCAAGACCTGGGGCGAGCCGCGGAAATTCGACTTCGAGCCCAAGCCGCATTGGGAGATCGGTGAATCGCTCGGCATTCTCGATCTCGAACGCGCAGCCAAACTCTCCGGCGCTCGCTTTGCGGTCTACATGGGCGCCGGTGCGCGCCTGGAGCGCGCCCTAATTAGCTTCATGCTCGACCTGCACACCCGCAAGCACGGATACACAGAGGTGCTTCCGCCCTTCATGGTCAACTCCAGGTCGCTCTTCGGTACCGGTCAGTTGCCCAAGTTTGCCGAGGACCTCTTTCGCTGCTCCGATGCGGACGCCGACGCGGCCACACGCGGAGAGTATAAGGACAGCGACCATTGGCTCATCCCCACCGCCGAGGTTCCCGTCACCAATCTCTACCGCGACGAAATTCTCGACGAGGCGCGGCTGCCCATCTCGCTCACCGCCTACACGCCGTGCTTCCGTGCCGAAGCCGGCGCGGCGGGCAAGGACACGCGCGGAATTATCCGCCAGCACCAGTTCCAGAAGGTCGAGCTGGTCAAGTTCACGCGCCCTGAAGAATCGGACGCGCAGCACGAGCGCCTCACTCGCGACGCCGAAGAGATTCTGGAGCTTTTGGACTTGCCTTACCGGCGAGTCTTGCTCTGCACTGGCGACACCGGCTTCTCTTCGGCCAAAACCTACGATCTTGAAGTCTGGCTGCCGGGCCAGAACCTCTACCGCGAAATCTCCTCCTGCTCGAACTTCGACGCCTTCCAGGCTCGCCGCGCCAACATCCGCTACCGGCCGAATCCCGAAAAAGGCGGCGCCAAGGCCAAGCCCGAGTTTGTGCACACGATCAACGGCAGCGGCCTGGCGGTGGGCCGCACCTGGCTCGCGATCCTCGAAAACTACCAGCAGGCAGACGGCTCCGTGCTCATCCCCGACCTCCTTCGGCCCTACATGGGCGGACTCGATAGAATTGTTAGGGAGCCATGATGGCGTCTTCCACCTCGAGCGGAGCGGTCGCGCAGCCCAGGCGCGGCGTCAAGCAGATTCTGAGCAGTTATCTCTATTGGACCTATGAGCGCGGATCGTTCCACTACGACGTGATGGTCACGCTGATCCTGCTCTTTATCTTCGTCACCCCACACCTGTGGGACTATGGCGCCAAGCCGTCGCTGGTCGCCGGTCCTTCGCATCCTCTCCAGGTTATCGGCAGCGGGCGCGGCGTCATCGTCTCCGTGCAGGCTTCCGACGTGAACATCCCGCCGGGCGCTTCCAATCAGGAAGTCAAAAAGGCATTGCGCAAGGCTATCGAGCCCGTCATGGGCGACGACGTTTTTGTCGAGCGCTGGGAGACCTTCACCGACGCCCAGGGAAAGCTCGCCTGGAGGGTCTGGGCGCACCGTTGATCCCGCTTCGCGTATCCGCTTGACCCTGCCCTGCGTCAAACAGAATAAGGAAGGCTATGCATCGGAAAAGTACGCTTGTTCTTTTTTTCATCCTTGTCGCGGCGCTGCTGCCGGTTCAGCCGGCCCGCGCCGGCGATCTCGCCACCGTCCTCGAAAAGCTCGACGCCGCGGCTAAAGACTTTCATACCACGACGGCCACCTTCGAGTTCGACACCATCCAGACGGACCCGATTCCAGACAAGGACGTCATGACTGGGACCGCCTACTACGAGCACAGGGGCGATCACTTCGAGATGGCCGCCCACATCACGAAACACAATAATCAGCCCGCGGAGAGAACCTACATTTTTGCGGGCGGCGTGCTTCGTGCCTCCGATACAGGCAAGGAGAGCGATGCCAAGGCCTACACCCAGGCCAGCAAGTACGAGAGCTATCTGATGCTGGGTTTCGGCGCAAGCGGCCGCGAGCTTGAGGAGAAATGGACCATCAAATACCTCGGCACGGAAAAAATCGGCGAGATCACGGCCGATAAGCTCGAGTTGATTGCCAAGGATCCAACCGTTCGCAAGAACATTCCCAAAGTCACCATCTGGCTCGACACGGCCCGCGCCGTCAGCCTCAAGCAGATCTTCGATGAAGGCGAAGGGCAATCTCGCGTCTGCTATTACACCAACATCAAGGTGAATCAGCTTTTGCCGAAGGACGCCTTCAGCTTTGATAGCGGCAAGTGAATCCGCGATGCCATACCCCATAGCGCGATCCCGCCCGCGGCAAACAGCATCGGGAAGCATTCCAGCGTATAGCGCGCCTCGGGCGCTGCCACGTCCAGCAGCAGCACGCTGCGCAGCAACATATACGCCAGCAGCGCGCCCCAGAAGCGCGGCCGCATACACAAGCCGGCGAATCCCAACACCAGATAGAACATATTCAACCCCGCGTAGGCCCAACTGAACTCCGTCTCCGAATGATGATGCGCATAGACCCACCAGTCCAGATCGATGTTCAAATTCTCCACGCGCGGGCGCAGCCACATGTCGGTCACGCGGCCCAGCGGCAGCCACACATAGTAGCGCAGCGGATGCGCGGCGATACGCTCCTCGGCCAGCCGCTCAAAGCGCGCATCGATCTCTGGCGTAATATCCATTTCGTCGGTGTAGTCGTCGGCTAGAGCGACCGTCTCGGCGTACTGCGCGGGCGTATCGAAGGCGCGGCTGGGCAGCTTGCTCAGGTCCAGCTTGTCCCCCGGCACTCTCCAATAAATGTCGAAGGTGGAGACGTAGTCGAGGCACCAGCTCTTCACCCAATGCTCCCATCCCAGGTCGGGTCTATCGCCCGGATCGGTGGCCAGCCGCGGCGCAAGCGGCTCAAAAACATGAAAGGCGCGCCAGTTGCGGGCCGCCCACGCAGCAAACGGAGCCAGCGCCAGCAAAACACAGACCGCCGTCATGCGGACCAGCTTTCGCAGCGGAATTTTTCCCGGACCGTTGCCGCATGGCAATCCGATTGCGAGTGCAGGCGCAAAAGCCACGGCAGCCAACGTTCCATCGGGCCGCAACAGCGCCGCCAAGCTGACCGCGAAGGTGAACCACAGTGCATACGCCCAGCTCGGCTCGTCCCGGAACCGGGCCATCGCCCACATCGCCAGGGCCAGCACGAAGAGCGTCGGCGCTTCGGTGAGGGGAGCAATCGCGTACGACGCGGTGAACGGACAAAGCGCCGCCAGCCATAGCGTTGCCAGTTCGGCGCCACGCTTGAGCGCGGCAGGCGCGATACGGCGCACAAAGCTGGCCAGCAACAGGCAGCCCAGCAATTCGAGCGCAATCTGCACGCACGCTACGGCAAAGTAGTTCTCCATCCCGAAGAGCCGGAAACAAACTGCGAGAAAGAGCGGATAACCGGGCAGCCGGATCAGCGTGGGATGCATTTCTCCGCTGGGCAGCGTATAGGCGAAACGGCCGTGTAGCAGCAGGTTCTTGGCCAGGTCCCCGTAGACCAGCGAGTCCCCGTTGACCTGAAAGATGTCCCGAAGCATCCTCAGGCGCAGGATTAGCCCCGCGGCAAGGGGCAGCGCCACGGGAAGCGCGGCGCTCGTTCGGGCCCCGCGTTGGGCCATGCGCCGCCACGCAGTCAATTGACTCCCTTCGCCAGCTTCCATACGATTTTATGTATAGCGTACGGCATTTCCAGGAATTCCGCGCCCCTGCCGATCAAACGTCAAGGCCGCCGCATTCGTGGAGTGCGACTCTCTGTTTGCGTCCTTTTCGCGGAACCGGCTCAAGTACACGACATGCCCGACCGACAGATCTTCTTCGACCCGCACCGCAAGCGCTGGAAGCGCCTGCGCCGCATCCTCGACGCGGCAGCCGTGGTCTCCACGCTGGTTGTGGCCGGCTTCATCTTCAATGTGCTGCGCAACCAACAGTTGCCCGAGTTGCTGTTGCCCATCCCCAAGCACAATTATCGTGCCCTGCCCGATCAGTCTATTCTGCTGCGCAACGCCAAAAATCAGCGCCCCACGCGCCGCAAGACCGCGCGCAAACCCTCCGACATTCCCCTGAACACCGGTGAAGGCTTGCGCGCCGCCTATTATGTGCAGGACGACGCGGCCAGCTACTCCTCGCTCAAGGAACATATCCACCAGATCGACATGCTGTTTCCGCAGTGGCTGCACGTGGATTCGCCCAAGGGCACGCTGATGATGATGAGCGGCGACAACCTGCGCGAATACCCCGTCATCGAAGGCGCAACGGTGCACGATCCCGACGACATGAGCAAGGTCAAGCGGGTCATTCAGGCGGCCAGGGAAGACACCGAAATCTTTCCCCACATCAACAACTACAACCCGCACACGCAAAGCTGGGACACCGCTGTGGGCGCCGTGCTCGCCGACCCGGAAAAGAGCGCCAGCCTGCGTCAGCAGATCATTCGTTTCCTCGCTGCCTACCCCGACTATCGCGGCCTTTCGCTCGACATCGAAAGCATCCCCGACGAAGATGACCCCGCCTACCTCAACTTCATCCAGGCCCTTTATTCCCAGATGCACCCGCGCAATTTGCGGCTCTACGTCAACGTGGCCGTCGCCACCAGCGACAGCGACCTGAAAGCCATCGCTGCCAACTGCGACGGCATTGTGCTGATGAACTACGACCAGCACCAGGTGACGAGCGATCCCGGCCCCATCGCCAGCCAGCAGTGGTTCGTCGGCAATCTCGTCCGCGTTCTCAAGATCGTGCCCAAGGAAAAGCTCATCTGCGCGATAGGCAACTACGGCTACGACTGGACGCTCTCCATTCCCAATCCAAAAGACCGCAGGCGCCGCAAGCCCGAGGTGCTGAATACTGAAGATCTTTCGGTCTCCGACGCATGGGAGAGCGCCTCCGACTCCGACGCCGATCTCGATCTCGACTATGACACGCTGAATCCTCACTTTGAGTACGTCGACGAGGACTCGAACCAGCGCCACGTAGTGTGGTTTCTCGATGCCGTCACCGTTTTGAATGAGTTGCGGGCTGCGCGGGAGCTCGGCCTGCAAACCTTCGCTCTATGGCGCCTGGGCGAGGAAGACAGCTCGCTGTGGAACATCTGGGATAAGCCCAGCAACCCGGATTCGCTGCAGGCGCTTGGCGCCGTCCAGCCCGGCCACAATGTCGACACCGAGGGCGAAGGAGACATCCTTCGCGTCACCGGCCTGCCGCAGCCCGGCAAGCGCACCGTGGAAGTGGACACCGACGAGCCCGATCCGCGCAAAAAGCTCATCGTCGATGAGCACATGGATGTGTATCCGCACACCTATACCATCGAGCAATACGGCTACCATCCCAATCAGCTTGCGCTCTCCTTCGATGACGGACCTGACCCCAAGTGGACGCCGAAAATCCTCGACATCCTGAAGCAGAAGCAAGTCAAGGGAACCTTCTTCCTGATCGGCGCCGAGGCTGCGGACAACATTGGCCTCATGCGGCGAATCGTGCGCGAGGGAAACGAGATCGGCAGTCACACCTATACCCATCCCGACATCAGCGAGATTTCGGCGCGCCAGCTGGATCTCGAAATCAATCTCACCGAGCGCCTTTTCGAAAGCAAACTCGGCGTGCAGCCCCTCTATTTCCGTCCGCCCTACGATAACGACGAAGAACCGGAAACGGACGACCAAGCCGCGCCAGTAGAGCACATCCAGCGCGACGGGCTCACGATTATCGGTAGCAAGATCGACACCAATGACTGGAACGAGCATCCCCGCAAATCTCCTGCCGAAATGGCCGATTCAGTGCTTGCCCAGCTACAGACGATGAAAACGAAGCCGCAATTCCGCGGCTCCATTGTCCTGCTCCACGACGGCGGCGGCGAGCGCTCCGCCACGGTGGATGCTCTGCCGCTCATCATCGACACCCTCCGCGCCCGCGGCTATGAGTTCGTTCCCGTTTCGGCTCTGATGGGCAAGACCACCGCGCAGGTCATGCCCGCGCTCACCTTCTGGCAGCGCATCCGCACCATCCCCGATTCCATCGCCTTTTCCGTGCTCGACATCATCGCCAACTTCATCGTCATGGTCTTCTTCGTGGGCGACGTTTTGATGAGCGCACGGCTTGTTATCGTCGGCCTTTTCGCCGTCATCGACCGTCTGAGGAAGCCGCACCGCCAGGCGTCGCCCGGATACAACCCGCGCGTAGCCGTTTTGATTCCCGCCTACAACGAGGAGCCGGTCATCGTCCGCACCATCCGCTCCGTGCTCAACTCCGACTACAAGAACCTGCACGTCATCGTGATCGACGACGGCTCGCTGGACCGCACCGCTGAAGTGGCTGCCGCGGCCTACGCGCAGGAGATCGCCGCCGGTCGGCTCCAGGTTCTCACCAAGCGGAATGAGGGCAAGGCCGCCGCGCTCAACTATGCTCTCGATCGCATGAATGAAGAAATCTTCGTGGGCATCGACGCCGACACCGTCATCGCTGCCGACGCCATCTCCAAGCTCATTTCTCATTTCGAGGATCCCACGATCGGCGCCATCGCCGGCAACGCCAAAGTGGGCAACCGCGTGAACCTTTGGACGCGCTGGCAGGCTCTCGAGTACATCACCAGCCAGAACTTCGAGCGCCGCGCTCTCGGCCTTTTCCACGTCATCACTGTCGTGCCGGGCGCGATAGGCGCCTGGCGCACAGCGCCGGTGAAAGCCGCGGGTGGCTATCCGATCAACACCGTGGCCGAGGACGCCGATCTGACCATGGACCTCCTCGAACAGGGACTGAAGGTCGACTACGAAGACCGCGCGCTCGCCTTTACTGAAGCGCCCATCAATGCCAGGGGGCTGATGCGCCAGCGCTTCCGCTGGTCCTTCGGCACGCTGCAGGCGGTCTGGAAGCATCGCGCCGCCTTTGTTCGCAACAAGGCCATGGGCCTCTTCGCGCTACCCAACATCCTTATCTTCCAGATGCTCCTGCCGTTGGTCTCGCCGTTCATCGACATCATGTTCGCCGCCGGTGTGGTCAACTACTTGGTCGACAGGCACTACCACCCCGAGGCGGCCTCCGCGGCCAGTTTCGAGAAACTCGTTGTTTACTTCCTCGGCTTCCTGCTCATCGATTTCATTACTTCGTCGGCGGCCTTCAGCCTGGAACGGCGTCACCCGGCCAACAAAGGCGACGGCTGGCTCCTCTTCCACATCTGGCTGCAGCGCTTCGCCTACCGCCAACTCTTCTCCATCGTGCTCTTCAAGACGCTCAAGCGCGCCATCGACGGCAAGCCTTTCAACTGGGACAAGATTCAGCGCACCGCTAAAATGAGCAAAAGCACCGAGGCGCTGGTGGAGGCGGCGCGGTGAAACGGGGCGCTTCAAGTTTCGACCACTCCTCGGACGGTGCTGATCATCGCTTGGGCGATGCGATATATTCGTGCCAGGTCTCTCCCGGCAGCGCAAAATAGGAACAGGCGGAAGCACGACCGCGCTCTTCCCCAAATCGTCCCGATAGGGGTTTGCCGAATGCGTTTGCTTCATCGATTCGCGCTGTTCGTTCTTTCCGGTTTGCTGCTCGTCGCATTGCCCGGCGCGCACTCCCAGAACGCCGCGACACCTGCCCCAGCGCTCCGCGCCAACTCGAGCCTTGTCCTCGTTGACGTTGTTGTCACCGACCGCGACAAGCCTGTGCGCGGCCTCGATCGAAACCGCTTTCATGTCTTCGAAGACGGCAGCGAGCAGACCATTTTCTCGTTTGACGAGCACCAACCCGCCGGCGCCCCGCCCGCATTTCTGGCGACCGCGGCGCTGCCGCCGAATACCTACACGAACCTGCCTGCGTATCCCGAGTCGAGCGCGGTAAACGTGCTGCTGCTCGACGCGCTCAATACACCCCTCGGCGACCAGATGCGCGTGCGCAGCAAGATGATCGACTACCTGGGCACGGTGAAGCCCGGGACGCCGCTGGCCATCTTCACTCTCGGGACGCAATTGCGCATCGTGACCCAGTTCACCAGCGATCCGGCCGCCCTGGTGAGCCTGCTGAGGAAGCCGAAAACCAACGCGCAGCAGTCGCCGTTGGTGGACACGCCTTCATCGACCGCTCTCGACAACAACCAGGTCAACGCGGTGGCCGGCACACAGCCCGCCACGCCGCCCTCCGGCTCCAATACTGGCGGCTCGAGTCTGGACTCGCAAACTTCTGGCCCCCTCAACGCCTCCGCCGCTCTACAGCAGTTTCAGGCCGACCAGATCGCCGGCCAGATCAACTCGCGCATGCACATCACGCTCGAAGCGATGAAGGAGCTGGCCGGCTATCTCGGCGGTATACCTGGGCGCAAGAACGTAATCTGGTTCTCTGGCGCGTTTCCGCTTGCGCTGTTTCCCGATGCTTCGCTACCCGACCCCTTCGCCAACGTTGCGGGCTTTCGCGAGGAGGTGCAGAAAACCACTGACATGCTCACCGCCGCGCGCGTGGCCATTTACCCAGTGGATGCGCACGCGCTGTGGGAGCCGGCGGAGTTCAGCGCGGCCGACAACCCCGCCATACCTCATGATGTGCACGCCGCGGCTGAGGCCCAAAGCGCGCAATGGTCCCAGGAGCGGGAGCAAAATTCCAGCGACCAGGCCACCATGCAGCAAGTCGCCGATGACACCGGCGGAAAGGCCTATGTCGAGACCAACGACTTCGCCAAGGCTGTGGCCAGCGCCATCGAGAACGGCGCAAGCTACTACACCCTCGCCTATGTGCCGAAGAACGCCGTGATCGACGGGCGATATCGAAAGATTCAGGTGCGCATGGACGACGACCTTGGCCTCAAGCTCGCCTACCGCCGCGGCTACTACGCCGATGCGCCCGGCAAATCATCGCCTGCTGGGAGCGAGCAGACCAACGTGTTTGCGGCAGCTCTTGCCCACGACTCTCCAGCGGCCACCGGGATCCTGCTCAAGGTGCGCGTGCTGCCCGCTGCCGATCCGGCATTCCAGGGAGTAAGCCTTCCCAGCGGAGCTGCCGGAGAGAAGTCGCCTTCATTCAAGGGCCCCGCGCAACGGTACATCGTCGATCTCACGCTCGACGCGCATGGCCTGGCCCTCGAGACCGCGCCCGACGGAAGCCACACGGCCGCCATCGAGCTTGCCATGATCGCCTACGACAGCGACGGCCAGCGGCTGAGCTACTACACACATTCGTTCCAGATGGGCCTCAAGGCCGCGCAATTCGAGCAGATCATGACATCGGGGATTTCCGTGCGCCTGCCATTCGATCTGCCCGCCGGTCAAGTCGATCTGCGCATCGGCGTTCACGACCTCAATGCCGACCGCGCCGGATCGCTGGAGATTCCCCTGGACGTCGCGAAGTAAGCCATCCCCGGCAACTAGCGCCGTCATCGCGGCCCAAAATATCACGGATCCAGATAAAGACTCACGAGACCCCGGTCGCTTGCTCCCTTTTTGCTGTCTGCCGTTTGCTGTCTCCTCCCCTCGTTCCCTTGGTCCCTGTTCTCTGCCCCTTGTAGCGCCGGCGTCCCCGCCGGCTGTCGTGTGGGCGTCCTCGCCCGCACTTCCCTAATCCCCGTCTTACTAATCCCCTGTTCCCCTGTTCCCTGTCTCTTCGTAGCGCCGGCGTCCCCGCCGGCTGTCGTGCGGGCGTCCTCGCCCGCACTTCCCTAATCCCCGTCTTTCTAATCCCCTGTTCCCTTGTTCCCTGTCCCCTCGTAGCGCTGGCGTCCCCGCCGGCTGTCGTGCGGGCGTCCTCGCCCGCACTTCCCTAATCCCCGTCTTTCTAATCCCTTGTTCCCCTGTTCCCTATCTCTTCAGGCCGCGTGCCCCCGGTCTCGCTTTTGAGACCGGGGAAGTCGCGAAAGCTCCGGATTGGCAGACCCATTCGGCGACGTGAACGGCGTTTTTCATTACCAATCGACGATTGAGTTCTGCAGTCTGACGATGACGACTAATCCTCGGTATGCTTAGGATCATGGAAAAATCTACGATCTTCGTTTCATGTGGCCAGCGGACGGACGACGAGAAGCGGCTCGGCTTGGCGATCTGCGACTTGGTGTCGTCGGCGGGGGCATTTACACCTTTCTTTGCACAAGAACAGAGTGACTTGAATGGCCTGCACGATAACATCATGGGTGCGCTAGAAAGAGCTGTTGGGTTCATCGCGGTCATGCACCCCCGGGGAAATGTAATAGCGCCCGGAACTGGGGATCTGATTATTACGCGCGCTTCGGTATGGGTTGAGCAGGAGATCGCGATCGCGGCGTTTATCAACCGAAGCAGAAAGCAGAAGATTCCAACGGCCGTCTATTGTCACAGGTCGGTCGGTCGTGAGGGTATGCGTGATCTCTTGCATCTAAATCCCACCGGGTTCGAGAACAACGAAGAAGTTATCGGTCATCTCAGCGCACGCTTAACTGCGTGGGAAGTGAACGAATCCAAGGATGCGGATGGGGAATTATCGCTGAGGGCGAGTCCAATATACTCAGCTAGCTCGGGGCGGATCGTAACCCTCACACCGATATTTCGTAACGATGGGCCACGGGCAAACCAGTATTCCTGCACCATGCATCTTCCGACTCTTCTTGTAAGGGCCTCTGGCCCCTGCTGGGTGGCGATACCTTCCCAGGAGCAGGGCTACAACGCATATCAGTTCACGGAAAGCAACCGGAACAACGCACCGATCTTAAATGGTTCTACTGCAGAATTCATGGCAATCGAAGCGTCAATGACAGATCTCAATTCTGCGGAACGCGCAACGTTGGCGAATATGCCGATCCGGGTTTCAGCTCAGATCGGCGAGCGATTCTACAAGGCCGTCATTCCTGTAGCTGATGCCTTTCCTTTAGGTCGAACGAACACGTAATGCAATTCTCTACAAGCAAGAGGCGCTTTCGGGAGAATAGAAATAGGAGTTTTCCCCAATGCGGGAAGCACAGGCTGTTTTCGGTCCAATTGCGGATTTCGAGCGAACTGGGCCGGGCTACATTAGCCTCACTAATGTCGACGTAGGCTTGCTTGTCAGGCGCCTCGTGCTCTTCGACAAGGTAATCCTCAGGTCGGTTCGACTTCGAGAGCTTCCGGTCCTCGTTAGGGCATTTGGGGAGAGCGGGCTAAGATCGCTCATCAGTGCAGGTCTGCTGCATTTTTTTGCGACCAATTGCATGTCATCACCGATGTCGCCAGGAACGGGGTCCGGCACCTTCCACAATTTCATTTCAATTTCGGAGTTGCGAGGATGGTGGCCCATGAAGATAGTTTGCGGAAAGAATTTGGTTTACTCCAAACTATCTCTGGGCTCAAAAACAATCAACGCGAGGCAATCGAAGAGGCAGTCTGGAGCTCACAGGTTCGCTATTCGAGCGAATTCGGGGACGCGCTCCTCAAACAAATCGACAGCGACCTTCGATCGAACTCTCCAGCGCTCAAGAGTGGGATGGTTGAACAACTGAGGCGACTCAATCTCGAGGCCAATCTATCCTCCTACGATTTCAACCTGCAGATTGAAGAGACGCAGCCGCGAGTATTTAGGATTCAAGCTCCGTTTGGGAATGATTTTGGATTAACTCAAGAAAAGGTGCACGAGATCATCCGTAGCGGTGTGACATCAGCCGCGAATTTGAACCAGCGCCTTCTGGAGATGATTGAACTATCCGCTCTGACCGGATATCGAGAGGAAGAAGCAAATCTACTGTTCGGCAAGCTTGCTGGCTTGGTAGCGCAGAATCCGACGGCCATGGAAGTGCAGTTCAAGCGTGTTATAGAGATCGCGGATGTTCCCGACTTCAAACCAAATCAACGGGTTGACGTCGAGAAGCTTTTAGCGATTCGCGAGAGCGACGAATGTCGCGCATTCAGAGATTGGCTGTCGGAAGCATCAGCCCTCAGCGATGAGGAACTTCGCGTGATGACACATGGGATCAAGAACAGAATTTCGACTTTAGGTTCAAGCACGACGGGAAAGATCCTCAGACTAGCCACTACAGTCGGCATCGGCCTCATACCAGGCGCTGGCCCTGTGCTCGGACCAGCGGCCAGCGTAGTAGATGCGTTTCTGGTCGATCACTCCCTGAAGAGGCCGGCAGTAGTTGGATTCCTCACCGCCAGCTATCCATCGCTGTTCCAGAGCGCATAAGTCTCTGCCGCTGGGGAAGGTCGCGAACCTTAAGCGGAGGGGTCACGCGCCGCTATGACCAATACCGCTAAAAATGCGGGGCTTCAGCGGAACCTCGGATCTACCATGGAAAACGTGGCATCCGGAAGCGATTGCTCCTATGTAGTCGGCTACGCTTAACCGATCCCCTCCGATCCAGGCCGTCCAGCGCGCCGCCCCAGCACGAGCACCGCGATCTAGATGCTCCAAGTTTGGCCCATCCAAACCGATGTCAAGCCCCCGCGACGCTCCGCCTCGTTCAAGCCCGCCTTCAAACTCGCTGATTTCCTTTCACTTATTCACTAATTCACTCCATCACTTTTTCCTCGCGAAGTTTGCCGGTTAATTCCGCGATTCCTTCATACTTGTATTCAGTAGCAGAGGCGCCGGCCATCGGGCGGCGTACCGATGCTGATTCTGGTTTCGGTGACCTGCATCCCCCGCGCCGCCGATTTTTTCGCGGGGGTGTACCCCCGCGACGGGCTGACGAAGAAACGATGCCCGAAAAGACAAAAAGCGAGCCCGAAGGGCCAAAAAACGCCCGTAACTCCTGTAAATTTGTACCTTTACGAATTCGACCCTTTGCAATCAGCTATTTACGGGAAGAGCCGAAGGCAAAACGCGCGTAACCCTTGTAAAATCGTACCTTTACGGGTAAGTCCTTTAGAATCAAATATGGGCTCCATACCCCCCTGCCGTAAACCCTTTGTTATCAAATATGGAGGTATGGCATACCGGGGGGGAGGGGGGAGTAACCAAAATATCAATAGCGGTCGGCTCTGAAGGCGCGTCAGCGAGGCGCCCTCGGTCCCTGTCTTTCTAGTCCCTGATCCCTGAAAGCTGGCAGCGATGAGCCAAAAGCCAGGAGCTAGAAGCTAGCAGCTTGTCTTTCTACGGCCCCAGATACAGATTCACGCCCGGCGGCGCAAAGCTGAGTTGGCCGGTTTTCGGATCGTAGGCGAGGTCGAGCGCATCGCTCTTGCGCCCGTTGATGAATACCGCCACCAGAAGCCCGTTGCCATAGTGGCCGGCGAGCGCAATCTTGTGGCTGCGGATGGCGCCGTATTCATTGTCCGGGCTGGTGGGGCCCCAATCGCCCTGAAAGCGGCTGAAGGGATACACGCTGTATTGCGCCGGGTGCTGCTGCCAGTTCTTGTCGTTTTGCCAGATACCGTAGGCCTTGGCCAGGTCGTTGGCTTCGACTGCCGTCAGGAACTTGTTCACCGCGGCGCGCCCGAACAGGTAGTGGTTCCAGTTCCACGGCCAGTCCACCGGACGGCCGGCCACCAGCCACCAGGCCACAAAAAGCACCACCAGTGCGCCCGTGCAGCACTCGATGATGAGGGTTTTGCGCTTCGCGCGCGCGGCGTCGAACTGTGGAGCATCAAGCAAAGTCATGAGCGAATTTCCTTCGCATCCAGCATAAGCCACGGAACCGTGGTTCGTGGATCGTGATTCGTGATTCGTGGCCCGGGGGCAAGAGAACAGCGATCAGAGGGCGTCAAGAGTTCTTCTGTTCTCTGTTCTCTGTTCTCTGTTCTCTGTTCTCTGTTCTCTGTTCCCTGTTCTCTGTTCTCTGTTCTCTGTTCCCTGTTCCCTGCTTTTTCACTCTTCCCTGCTGTACGAGGTCTTGTTCTTCTCCGCTTGCCGCTCCAGCGCCAGCTCAAGCAGCCGCGTGATCAGCTCCTTGTAGCTCAGCCCTGACGCCTCCCACAACTTCGGATACATGCTGATGCGCGTGAAGCCGGGCATCGTATTCACTTCGTTGACAAAGATTCGCTTTTTGCCGTCGGGCTCCATGAGGAAGTCCACGCGCGCAAGACCCGAGAGATCGCAGGCCTTGAACGCCGCAACCGCCATTTCCCGAATCTTCCAGCTCTGCGCCTTTGCGATCTTCGCCGGAATCACCGGCACGGAACCTTCCGACAGATATTTCGCCTCGTAGTCGTAGAACTCCTTGCCGGGAATGATTTCTCCCACCACGCTGGCCTCGGGCGAATCGTTGCCCAGCACCGATACTTCAAACTCGCGGGCGCACGCCGCCTGTCCGCCACGGCCAGTCTTGCCGCCCACGCCCTGTTCCACGATGAGCTTGCGGTCGTACTTCGCCGCCACCGTCAGCGCCGGCCCGAGTTCTTCACGACTGTGCGCCTTGGTGATACCCACTGAGGAGCCCAGGTTCGCCGGCTTCACGAAGACCGGGTACTTGAGCGTCTTCTCCACGAGCGCGATGGCCTTCAGCGGCGACTTCTCCCAATCGGCGCGGAGCAGGGTGACGTGTTTGACGATAGGCAGCTTGGCCTGGACGAAGAGACGCTTCATCACGTCCTTGTCCATGCCTGCGGCCGAGCCCAGCACCCCCGAACCAACATAGGCAATACCCGCCAGCTCAAAGAGCCCCTGAATGGTGCCGTCCTCGCCGAAGGTGCCGTGCAGCACGGGAAAGACGACGTCGAGGGACTGGCCGTCCGGGCGTTGGTTTTGGCCCAGAGCCGTGGAACTGCGTGGCTCAGGCGCCATCAGCGTCGGAATCCCTTCGTGCAACAGCTTGGCACCGGGCGTCGCCTCGGGATCGCCCGCGCGCAGCCGCCGCGCCACCGCACTCGAACCACCCTCCAGCAGTCCCCGCGCGTCCGCGGCCGCCAGCCAGCGGCCTTCTTTGGTGATGCCAATGGGCGTCACGTCGAACTTTTCGCGATCGATCGCCCCCAGAACCGAGGCCGCCGACAGCAGAGAAACCTCATGCTCGCCGCTGCGCCCGCCAAAAAGAATGCCAACTCGGAGTTTCTTTGCCATGTTCCTGTCGAATCGCCGTGTCCGTTTCAAAAACGGTCCACCTTCAGTGTAGAACCCCGCACGGCGTTGCATCTCGCAACTTCGGCCTCGGCGGGGTTTGGTCGTCAGTGCAATAACCTCCTACGCAGGTAAGTCAAAAATCGCGGTTTTGCCGCAGTCACCTGCATAGCTCGGTGCGCGCTCAAGAGGCTTGGACGGCGGAGGAAAAGTCTTCCATCCCGGCGCACCAAAGTGCTATTTTCAATCAGTTCCGCGTGGGTAAGATAGGTTCAAGGTAATCCCCGGATTGCTTCTACTCGCGCAGCGCCAGGCTCATCCCGCGCGCCAGGATGAATGAGCCAGCGAACAGCGCTGCAAACAGTTTGCGAGCCCGGAACGATCGCGGCGATGGAATGAAGTTCGTTCTGATGAAAAGGCTCGTCCTCGCGGCTGCCATCCTCTCCGCAAGTGCACTGGCTGCGAAAGCGGCCCCGCCCCCGCCGCTGACCACAGTGCACGCCGCGGCGACTCTCTCCAACGCCGACGCTCTCCATCGCGCGCCGGTCTCCTTTGAAGCCACCGTCACCTACTTCCGCTCCTACGACAAAGACCTGTTTGTGCAGGATGGAGGCGATGCCATCTATGTGCACGCCACCACCAGCCTCAAGCTCACTCCCGGCGATCGCGTCCGGGTACGCGGCACCATGCGCGAAAGCTTCCGGCCCTACGTGAACAGCGCGGATATTACCGTAGTAGGCCACGCCACATTGCCGAAAGCCGAGCAGCCCAGCTTCGAGCAGATGATCCAGGGCGAGATGGATTGCAAGTTCGTCACCGTGAACGCCCTCATCCGCTCGGCCGATCTGGTGCCGAGCCCACGTTCCCCCATACTGGCGACCTACCTCCGCACGCTCGTCGACGGGGGACCGGTAGACGCGAACGTCGACAGCGAGGATGAAAACGCCCTAAAAGGCCTGCTCGACGCCGAAGTGCAGATCACGGGTGTCGTTGCCGGCCACTACGACAACAAAATGCAGCAGACCGGCATCCTGTTCCACATCCAGTCCATGGCCGACGTCAAAGTCCTGAAACGTGCCAGCTTCGATCCCTGGTCGCTGCCGGTTACACCGATGGATCGCATCATCACAGGCTACCGGTCAGTGGATGACGCGAAGCGACTGCGCGTACAGGGAACGATTACCTACTTTCAGCCCGGTTCGGCGTTGGTGCTCCAGGACGGCTCCAAGAGCCTGTTGATTTCAACCGACACTTACAGCCCGATGCGGATTGGCGATCGGGCCAGCGCTATCGGATTCCCGGGCGTAGAGAACGGTTTCCTCACTCTGACCCATAGCGAAGTCCAGGACAGCTCTATCCCGGCGCCGGTCACCCCCTCACTCTCCACGTGGCACGACCTGGCCCTGGGCGGAAACGATGGCCGCAGCCACATCTTCGACCTGGTTTCCGTTGAAGGCGAGGTCGTCGCCGAGGTGCGGCAGGCCACACAGGACGAGTATGTGCTCAAGTCCGACGGCCACCTGTTTTCCGCCATCGTTCGTCATCCCGGCGCGTTGCAGCCGGTTCCGCTTCCCCCTATGCGGCAAATCCCTGTGGGCTCACGCATCCGCGTCACCGGCATCTGCATACTGGCGGACGCCAATCCCTTCTACGGCGAGGTGCCCTTCAATATCCTTCTGCGCGACTTCGACGACATCATGGTCGTCGCCAAGCCGCCGTGGTTGAGCGTGCCCCATCTGATGATGATCGTCGGCCTGCTGTTTGGCGTGGTCATCGCGCTGGGCTTGCGGGGATGGTATGTGGAAAGGAGAAACCGTCGCAAGATCGGGTCCCTGGCATACGTGGAGCGCCGCCGCAGCAAAATCCTGGAAGACATCAACCATTCCAAGCCGCTGGCCGGGATTCTGGAGCGAATCACCGAGTTGGTTTCAGTGCGGCTGAATGGCGCGCCCTGTTGGTGCCAGGTCGCGAATGGATCCGCGCTGGGTAACCGTCCGCCGCGGCTTGCTTCCTCGTCCCTGCGCACCGTCGAGCATCCTATCCCCGCCCGCTCCGGCCCGGCCCTGGGCACCATCTACGCCGCATTCGACGCGCGCACGAATCCCGGCCCCTCACAGAATGCGGCTCTGGCGATGGCGGCGGAACTGGCCACGCTGGCTATTGAAACCTCACGGCTTTACTCCGATCTCGTCCACCGCTCGGAGTTCGACCTGCTCACTGACGTGCAGAATCGTTTTGCATTGGAAAAAGCTTTGCTCGCGCAGATTCACGCCGCGCGCCAAACGGCTGGCATCTTCGGCCTGATCTATATTGACCTGAATGAATTCAAGCAGGTGAACGACCTGCACGGGCACCAGGTGGGAGACTTGTACCTGCAGGAAGTGACACGGCGTATAAAGCGGCAGTTGCGCCCCGGCGATGTGCTGGGGCGGCTCGGCGGAGACGAGTTCGCATTGGTGATTTCAGAAGTACGCAACCGCACGGAGGTCGAGGAGATCGCCGCGCGCCTGGAATGTTCCTTCGTTCAACCGTTCGACGGAGAGGGGTATAGCATCCACGGTTCGGCAAGCTTTGGCATCGCGATCTATCCTGAAGATGCCACCTCGGCCGACAGCCTGCTCCGCGTGGCCGACGCCGCCATGTATGCGGTCAAGTACACCCGGCTCGGCAGAACCCCGGTGCTATAGAGTCAGGAAGGCGGCGAGTTGGCGCCAAAAGACCATTTCTGGCATGGCGCCCCTCCGTACGACGCGGGCACAAGACCCTGCACTGGGTTAATTTCTTTTCCCAAATCTGCCGATAATGTTTTTCGGAGCCGGATTTTGTGCTATCCGGCCGGCGTGGACACAGCGATGAAGACGGTGGCTCTCCTGTTCGCGATGCTTTCCCTGTGCGCCTCGGGCGCGCGGGCCGAAGCGCCCGGTCCGCTCACCACGCTCGGCGCAATTACCGCTCTCAGCAATGAGGATGCCGGCCTGGCCCGGCCGGTCGCCTTCGAAGCTACGGTTACCTACTTCCGCGCCTATGAACTCACGCTATTCGTGCAGGACGCAGGCAAGGGAATGTATGTGCGCGCCACCACGAACCTCCCGCTGGTCCCCGGCGACCGCATCCTCGTTCGGGGAACAACCTTCGCAGACTTCCATCCCGATGTGCAAAGCAGTGACATTACCCTGCTCCACCATGGCTCTCCGCCCAGGCCAGTTCCGGCGACGTTTCGGGAGATGATCGAGACGCATTTGGATTGCTTCTATGTCATCGTGCGCGGTGTGGTGCGTTCGGCCGATGTTGAATTGAGCGCCGGACGCCACGTGACGCAGTTGGAGCTGGCTGTCGACGGCGGCTACGTGGGAGTGACCATGGACAATGGCGATCCGGCCCGGCTCAATGGCTGGCTGGATTCCGAGGTCGAGATCACCGGCGTTGCGGCGGGACGGTTCGACGGGAAAATGCAACAAACAGGCATCCTGCTGCACGCGACTTCGTACAAGGACGTGAAGATTCTGCGTCCGGCGACACGCAGCCCGTGGTCGCTCCCGGTGACGCCAATGGACCAGGTGCTGGAGACCTACAACATCGAGGACCACACGGGTAGGGTGCGCGTAGAGGGCGTCATCACCTACTACCACCAGGCACAAATGGCGGTCCTTCAGAACGGCAGCCGCAGCATTCGGGTGCTGACCCCGGAGATCGATCCGCTGGAGGTGAGCGATCGCGCCGAAGCGATCGGGATTCCGTTCGTGGATAACGGCTTTCTGACCCTGAAGCTGGGCGCGATTCGCAGCTTGGGAGCCGCCCCTCCAGTGGTGCCGGCACCCGTGTCATGGAACGAGCTGGCGGCGAGCAAGCATGCCTTCGACCTGGTTTCAATTGAGGGCGACCTGGTGACCCAGGTGCGCGAACAGGCCCAGGACGTGTACATCGTCCGTTCGCAGGGCCGCTTGTTTTCCGCGGCGCTCCGGCATCCTTTTGTGTACGAGTGGGGAGTAGTGAAAGAGCCACCGCCCATGCCGGTCATTGCCACAGGCAGCAAGGTCCGGGTGACGGGCGTGGCCATCCTCGACGACGGCAATCCCTTCAATGGCGCCATGGGATTCGGCGTTCTGTTGCGCTCGGCACAAGACGTGGCCGTCATCGCCGGCCCTTCCTGGCTTAACGTGAGCAATCTCTTGTGCATCCTGATCCTGCTGCTGGCAGCGGCGATCGCGATCGGCGCATGGGCCTGGATGTTGCAGCGCAAGGTGCACCGCCAGACGGCCGCTCTGGCTACCCGGATTGAAGCCGAAGCTGTCGTGGAGCGTAAGCGAAGCCGTATCCTCGAGGACATTAACAGCGGACAGCCGCTGGTCGAGATTCTCGAACAGATTACGGAGCTTGTCTCATTCGGTCTCGACGGCGCAGACTGCTGCTGCCAGGTGACAAATGGCGCCTGTGTGGGAAACTGCCCGCCGGAGGCGCACAACCTCCGTGTCGTCCGCCGCGAGGTTCCCGCGCGCACCGGACCGTCGCACGGGACCATTTTTGCAGGAGTCGACCCGCAGGCGCCTGCCTTCGCCAATGCTGCTACTGCACTCTCAATGGGCGCGGGCTTAGCCACATTGGCCATCGAAACTTCTCGCCTCTATTCCGATCTCGTCCACCGATCGGAGTTCGACCTGCTCACCGACGTTCCCAACCGCTTCTCGCTGGAGAAGCACCTGGGCGCGATGATTTCGGAAGCCCGTAGGTCTGCCGGCATCTTCGGCTTCATTTTCCTCGATCTCGATCGATTCAAGCAGGTGAACGATCGGTTCGGCCATCAGGTGGGAGACTTGTATCTGCAGGAAGCCGCTTTACGCATGAAGCGGCAGCTCCGTCCCGGAGACACGCTGGCGCGGCTGGGCGGCGATGAATTTGCGGTCGTGGTCTCGGCAGTGCGCAACCGTGCCGAAGTGGAAGAGATCACTGCGCGCCTGAATGGCTGCTTCCAGGAACCGTTTATCGGCGATGGCTTTATTCTGCACGGCTCGGCAAGCTTTGGCATCGCGATCTATCCTGAAGACGCCTCCTCCGCCGACAGCCTGCTTCGCACGGCCGACGCCGCCATGTATGTGGCCAAGTACACCCGGTCGGCGAATTCCCCCGCCCACGAAGAACAGCCGGAAGGTGAGCTCGCGCCAGATGACCATTGATTGTTAGAGATGTGACGTTCCCCTCCCACAATTCCCTGGCACAACCGAATTTCCTCACTCTCCCGTTTATTCTTCTCTCCTCACCTGCCGATAAAGACCTTCAGAGGATCTTCGGCTCCCTGATTGCCGTCTGGATATCGCGCGAGGTGGCTTTTTCAGGAAAGAAAATGCCACTGAGTGTCCAGCCTGCGGTAAGGAATAGAGCCTTCAATGCACTCGGGTCGGATCCGTCGTCATCCATCCCTTTGAGCCGCGCCGATGAAGAAGGTTGTCCCCCTGTTCGCGATGCTTTTGTGATTTAAAGCATAACTTTGCCGTTTGGCAACGATATGCTTTAAATGACCTTCATTTCCCGATTGATTGTGTCGTGAATGCCGACCGCGAGCATCCGCAGAACCCCGGATTCCTCTCGAAGAACCGAAAAGTCGCTGTTTCTGAATGTGACGGGACTTCGCACCAGGTTGTACTCGCGGCAAAGTT
>Ga0182027_10003784_pt1 | contig 23759 bp, 22 predicted proteins | sample 712E1DmetaG_FD_121300 | JGI IMG/M metagenome (GOLD analysis project Ga0182027, IMG submission 121300) | Permafrost microbial communities from Stordalen Mire, Sweden - 712E1D metaG (Illumina Assembly) | ecosystem: Environmental > Terrestrial > Soil > Wetlands > Permafrost | place: Sweden... | reverse complement strand
TCTGGCAAGCTTCTTCGGTAGAGAACATCGACTGGAACTCGCGCAAGGTTTTCGCAAACGCTGGGCGCGGCATGCCCATATACTACTAATTGGGGCTTGCTGAAACAACCGGATAAGCATGAGTCGTCTAGGTACACTACGCGCAGTCATTTCGCTTTGTGATCTATCCACAATCTTGTGCGAAGAAACCCCGCATTACGCCGGCGAGTCGTTCCCCAAGCAAGAGACGGATTCCGCTCCGTGCACCGTGCTCGAGGTCCTGCCAGATGAAGAAGAGCCGGACAGGAGAGCAGGTTTCTATCTCCTCGACAAGCAACCATCTCAATTTGAGGATGGCCTTCGGACCTTTTGTAAGGTAGCCGGGAGCCGAATGTGAGGCATGGCTGATCCGGTCGGTACCCAGCGTGGCAATTCTATCTGCTTCTAACCCCTAAACGTGTGTCTGATTTAGGAAAACCCTGTGCAGGTGGGGCTCAACAAGAACGCCAGAAATGGAGCAATGGCGCAGACATCCGTTAGGTAAATTAGGGCTGACAAAAGGTAGAAGAATAGTAGAATGTATGTAGAATTCTTTGGAGATTGCGCAATGGATACCGCCATTGTTGTTGAATCCGAGAAGTCCCGGCAGAAGCTGATCACGGGTGTCTTAGAGGAACAGGGGATTCAAACCCAGGTGTATGACGAAGCTGAAGAGGCTGTCAGAAGGGTCGAGGAAAATATCCCTGATTTGATTCTGATGGACGTTATGATGCCAAGCCTGTCTGGTTTTGGACTCCTCGAGAAGCTGAAGACCCTGGATATCAAAGTTCTTTTGCTTACAGATGCAGAGCCCACATCCAGACAGCTTTCCACCTATGGTGGTATGGATTTCTTTGTAGCTCCATTGAACCGCAAAAGACTAGCGGCCCGCATCACCGAGATCAAGGCAAACCTACCGAAGAGACCGAGGGGCACGAGCGTCCCGATGCTTAATTCTTCTCATGCGCTGACATCGCACATGCTTGCTGATTTGCATGATCCTAGCAGTGGACGTCTCGACGCTGGGCGAATCGCCGACTACTTGGACGTCCCCTTGTCGGCGCTCTCGAAGTGTCTGGAGAGGAGCGTTGCCGGTGTGCACAAGAGCCCATCGGCGCCGACTATTCAGCATCTTCTGATACCCATTGCCAGTAGCATTGCAATCCTCGCGCGCCTGCTCGGATCGAAAGAAAAGGTGCGGATCTGGATGAATAGCCCTCACCCTGACCTGGAGGGTCGGACCCCGCTCAGTGTGATCCTGGATGGGAAAACCACGGTCGTAACAGAGATGCTCGAAGCAGCTCTCGCGGGGCAACCTGCCTGATGCTCTCAGAAGCTGATCTGAAGGCGGCCCTGGGCCAAATTGCGCCCATCTCAATTCACGGTCCCTTCAGCCGCTGCGTCGCTTTCCAATATCTCGTGTTGAAACCGGGGCCAGCATCACATGCGGGCAAGCCAAAGCCGCTCTGGGGATTGGGAAGTGCAACATCCGGCGCAAGATTTACGCCACGCGGTGGTTTCCAGTCAGTGTATCTTGCTACAGATCCTATTACGGCCTTGGCTGAGGTCGCGGGTGTGTTCGTGCACCCGCAAGTGCCCGCTGTCACACTCCAACCTCAACCATGGGTAATCATGACTGTGCGGGGCATTCTGCGGTCGGTGCTCGATCTGACTGACGCCGACATCATGGCAAAACTAGGCTCAAATCGCCAGGAACTGACCGGACCCTGGCGGCTCGCAGGGGCCGGAACCGCACATGCTCCGACCCAGATTTTGGGCCGCGTCTGCTTTGAGAGTGGTCGATTCGACGCCATCCGCTACTTCTCAAGTAAGAACTCGCCCACGGGTGTGTGCGTAGCAGTTTTTCCGGACAGACTGACTGGCGGGGCTTTCATCGAAGTCTTCGACCCTAATGGTGATCTGGTTCAACGGATTCCCTGAGAATTACAGCTACGCGGGGTACCCGCACAGCGCTAACCAGTGGTGACACGCCGTAGTTTGTCAGGGTCACGCAGAGGATTCGATGGACGTCCCTCCTTCTGATCCCGGCGCCAGGAATACACTACCTTATCAGCAGAGAAATTAGAGATACGTCCTTGAATTGCGCTACTGCTCGTGCTCGTCGGCCGCCTCTTCGGCGCAGGCAAACGGGCCACTTGCAGAGCCCCACTGTCGGTTTAGGCTCTCAAAGTGATATCGCAGCGGTCCGAACACCGTTGGTCAAGAATCAGCCCCCGCGAGCAGCAGAACGCCCTTGACCAGTGCGCGCTTTTCGGCGTCGGTTTCAGAGCCTAAAATGTCGTTCGGGCCAAAGCCATCAAGATGGATGGTTTCCGGGGTAAAAGTCGCACAGACGGAATCCTCATCTCTCTCGACTGTGAATTCTTTTGGAAGCTTTTGAGACTTCAGTGTCCAGCCACGTGCCTTAACTGCGGCCACCATGCTTTCCAGATTGCGTTCTGTGGTCAGTTCAAATTCCATTTCCGTCGGATCCATCCCCACAGATTTTAGAATCTTCAGCATAGATTCGGGCCGGTCAAACCATTCCTTTTCAAATGAAACTACGTGGTGTAGCGTCCCACTCCTAAGATCGTTCGCTTCGTAGGTGACTGCATAAGCGCCGTCGGGAAATCTCAGTCCAGCGTCTTCGATCACGACTTCAGAGTGTGGGATTCCGACTTCATTGGTGAGCTTCGCGGCACATCGACCAAGTCGGTCTTCGAGATATCCGGGCAATGTGCTGTTAACCTTTCCCTCCAGGTATTCCTGACTGTAGTTGTTCCACCGCTTGATGTTTTGCAGCACGTCTTTGACATCCGCACTTTCAAAATCGAAAAAACTGACCCTCTGCACGGGGTATTGTCCCAAATCAAGAGTTGCGTCTTCAAGCAGAGGACGGCTGAAGTCTGCCAAGATCAGAACTCCCTGGTGATTCTGTGTTCGTGCAGGCCGCTGCTTTTGGTGATATGAATTGGCTCGTTTAGTTACCTCGACCGAGAGATATGAGTAAAGCGAATCGAAAGTCAGGCGGCCATTTTCCAGTGCGTCCTCATTTCCTCCGAGAGCCTCACAGAAATAGTGAGTGAAGAGAGATAGTCGCGGATTTGGCGACTGAGTCGTGGATCTTTCTTCGGTACCGCACGACGTTATTACCGCGCAACCAACAGCGTTCGCGAGGTACTCCGTGAGGAACTTGGTCGATAGCTTAGCTGGTAGAGTCTTCAAGTGCGCGACGTCGGGACCGCTGCCACATGCATCCAGAAATACTATCTTTTGCTTGGCTGCTGAACCATTCAAAATCTGCAATACGTCGCCGAAGGATATGAGTGCATCAGGTCGGTCATTTGCGTACGCGTCCTCAGGCACAAGGTAGAACTCCTCCTTCCCACCGAGTGCACATAGTCTGTGACCGTGCCCGCTGTAGTAGAAAACGATCCGGTGCGTCGAATCTGCATTGTCAGCCAATTCGTGCAAGAGCCGAAGAATTTCGCCGCGCGTGGGCGGATTTTCGCTTTTCGACGTGCATGCCTTGCAATTGGCCTTATCAGCGTTGAGCTGTTCAATGTCGCGGAAACGGTCTCGAACTGCCTCCGCATCATTGCCACACGCCTTTAGGGCATGGAAACCGGACGAGGTCCGGTAAGCACTAACGCCAACTGCAAGAACTCTTGCCAAGCCATGGGCTGCCCGAAGCTGTTGGATAATTGACCGAGGTTGCATGGTAATTGTGCCCTCTGAGGCTCGCCGCAATTGATCATGTTGGGTCATCGGTCCACGTGTAGAACAAAAATATATTATAGGTCATTTGTCATGGCAGTTGCTGATGGTTGCCCAGGCACGGGACGTATCAGGTCCTATCCCCGCTCGCGTGGAAACACCATGCCGAAAAATTGGGCGCCCGGATATTTTCTCTGAGCCTCACGAACGAGTAAGATTGACCTTAAGTATGGCAGGTGAACCTGATGTTGTTCTGAAGTGGTCGTTGCCCTTCCGCGAAGAAGACGATTCGCGATGGCACAGCTACGGTCTTTACGCGTACCTACGCCCGCGCCATTCGGAGATCCTCTACATTGGCAAGGCAGTGGGACGCACTATTCTCCAGCGTGTGAAGGATCCAGACAAAGACATGCTTTTCGATGATTTGGCTAGAGAGCGAAATATTCATGGAGTGCGAGTAATCGTTGCCCAATTTGAGGCGAACCAGACCATCACAAGGGAGTTGATTCTCGATGTGGAAAGTCTTCTTATCCACGAGATAAAGCCTTGGGGCAACATTCAATCGAGTCGGAGTCGCGGCATCTCCAGGCCGGGTCTCGTAGTCAAGTGCAGCGGTGAGGATTGGCCCCTTGCCAAACGAGTGTTTCGTGACCATTGAGGGTCTTATGGCAAGCTAGCTATCGCAGCAGGTCTAACCACGGTCCGCAGAGCGGACGTCCGTCCCACAAGCAGCCAGCACTTCGGTGTTTTGGTGCCTTCGATTTGGCAAGCAATTGAGATACTCTTCCTGGTGACCTTCCGGGGCATTGAGATCATGCCCTGGCGGGTGCGATTTTGTGCTTGACAAATCGTATGGGTCATACGAATATAAAAATGAAGACTTACTCTACCGCTGAAGTCGCGAAGTTGGTTGGGATCAGTTGGGACACTCTTCATCGCTGGATGCGTGAGAAGAAGATTTCGACTCCACGAGCAAGGACTCTGGGCAAACTCAGTGTTCGCCTCTGGACCCAAGATGACGTAGAGCAAGTCAGGAAATACAAAACCGAACACTTTTGGGGCAAAGGCGGTCGGAAGAAACGAAGAAAGTGACGTAGCGGGACGCGCCGGTGTTGGCACACCGAACGCGCCCCTGACCACAGTCGCACGGTTGAGGTGCAACGATGGCTGTAAGAGAAGTTATCTATTTCCATCCTTGGGTGCAACTCCTTGCGCGCCCGAAGGTTCCGGCCCTTCTCCCTCCTGAGCCGGTTGCAGAACCCCCTCCCTAACTAAATAGCAGCGGATTTGTGTCTCTCCTTAGCGTCTGACTTTTGGCCGCGCCGTCAGGGGTGTGCCTCGGCGCGGGCACGGCAGGCTGAAGCGGAGGACCGGGCTGAAGTCCGGCGCCTACGCAGCCAAGCAGGCTTTGAACCGCGACTCCGAGTCGCTGAAAGGAATCCTCGACCAATGAAAATGGATGCCTATGCTGAGGTGTTTTTGTGGAACCGCAACCTTGACGGACTCATTCGAGTCCTCCAACGTTTGGAGCCCCTCTCGATTCGTCCAAAGCAAGAGATGAAGGCATACGAGATCTGGCTGGAGGAAATCCGCGCCGGGCTCAATGCCGATTTCGCCGAAGCGATGGTCACGCGAGAACGCGCGGATCAGTGGAGACTCAAGAGACAACGAACCGGGTGGGAAAACCGCGAGAGCGAAGGGACAAAGGGGTAAGCAGGGTGAGACGTCCCAGCGGCCCCACCGGCAAAAGACATTCGTCTTTGTTGTGAAGGTCCGCTGGCAACGTTATGTATGCAAACAGGCAATGGGCGAATGGAAAATCCAAGTCAGCGTGAGGGTCAGCCAGGCGCTACGGGCAGAGCTTGAGAAATACGCCGCTGCCGAGAAGCGAACCCTGGGCAATTTTGGTGCGGTCATTCTGGAATGGGCCTTCGAACAGCTCAAGGCTGCTGGTTCTACGGAGCGATTGCTGAAATTCAAAATTCGTCCCCCAGGCGAACGCTCCAAAAAGGCCTAAAGACTGCCAGCCTCAACGCCGACTCAGTTTTTTTGGCTAGGAGATTCCAGGGAACACGCACCGGTAGATGAACCGATTTAGAGTCTGGATCATTCGATGAGTTGGACTACTACAACTCGCTTTCCGGTTTTGCCAATCACTCGCAGCAGACCAAGCGGTGGAGAAGGAGCGTCGTCGGCCGCTGAGGAGTTTGCCGACGCACCAGACGAGGCCCTGCTCGCTTTCGTCCAGGCAGGCAATCGCGAAGCCCTCGGCGTTCTTTTCCGCCGTTTTGCTTGGCTAGTACGCAGTGTGAGCTTGCGAATCCTCCGAGACGAGGGAGAATCGGAGGACTTAGTCCAGGAACTTTTTCTTTTCATCCATCGCGAGGCTGCAGTGTATGACAGCACAAAAAGCTCGGCACGGTCGTGGATTGTTCAAATGACCTACAGGCGAGCCATCTCACGTTGGCGATATCTGAACGCTCGGGGGCATTACAGAAATGCGGAATTGGACTGCTGTCATTCAGCGATGGGGAGCGTAGTTGCTCCTACATACGATTCATCGATCGAAGCGCTGTTCGGAAAAGAGGGACTAAAGAAAGTGATGGGGGAGCTGACTGCCGAACAGCATGAAACCCTGAGGCTCCATTTCTACGAGGGGTATACGCTGGCAGAAATTGGCGAGAAACTCGGGCAGTCCCCGGGAAATGTGCGGCATCACTACTATCGGGGGATCGAAAAACTCCGCAAGCAAGTGCGCGAAAGCCAATTGCAGAATCGCTAACTGGTATGGTACATACTGGGGGTAGTCCAGACGAAGAAGTGTGGTCAGCCATGGGATCGCATGAAGAATTCCGGGAATTGTGCGCCGTTTCCACCTCGGGCGACCTGACCGAGGAAGAAAAGACAAAGCTACAGAAGCACTTAGCCGTCTGTCCAGAGTGCCGTGAAGCGCTGAAGGAGTACCAGGTAGCCGCTGAAATCAGCTCGCCCCTTTTTGCCGCCGAAGAATCCGCAGGTCCGCCCGCCAAAACAGATGCATGGTCAGTTGATGCAGCGGCAGCCGCGTTCCGGGAGCGCCTTGAGCGCGAGGGGACCGTGCCGATAGCGAAGTCTGCGTTTGCGCAGACGGCGAGCGCGAGCGTAGTTGATAGCCGAAATGGGAAGCCGCTCTTGAGTGAACACTGGAATACAGTGTGGCTTCCGTTCGCGGCGGCAATTCTGCTTGTTGCCACGCTTGGAATCTATGCGTACCGGGTGGGCGTTCGGCGCGGAGCTGAGAATGCGCCGCCTGTGCAGGCCTCGATTGAAAAGCCTATTGTAACGCCGCAGCAACAGATGAGCGATGCGGGACACGACCGTGAACTGCTACTCGCGCAGATGGCTGAGCGCGACACGGTGATTGTAAACCTCCGCCGGCAAGTGGAAGAGCAAACGGCAGAGTTAAGTAAATTGAGGGATGAAGAGGCTTTACTGCAAACTGCCTCCAAAACAAGTGAGGAAGAAAAGCAACAGCTCGCTGCAAATGGAACTGCGTTGACGCAGAAACTGGAAGCGGCGCAAGCGTCGCTCCAAAGAACTCAGAAAGAATTGGAAACACTACAAACACAACGGTCGCGGGACGATGTCGGATCAAACTCTCTTCAGGCAAAGATTGGCGAGCTGACGCAGTTGCTGAGGGAACGAGATTCGACGATTGACCAGCAGCAGGAGCTTCTCGCACACGACCGGGACATCCGGGAATTGATGGGTGCGCGGGATCTTTATATTGCCGAGGTTTTTGACGTAGCGAAGAACGGGGCAACTCAGAAGTCCTATGGACGAGTTTTCTTCACAAAGGGTAAGTCGTTAATTTTTTATGCCTACGATCTCGACCGGCAGCCGGGATTAAAGAACGCAAGCACATTCCAGGCGTGGGGTCAGCACGGGACTGACAAAGCACAGGCCTTAAGCCTTGGCGTCTTCTATGAGGATAATGTCTCCAAAAAGCGGTGGGTCCTGAAATTCGACGATCCGCAGAAACTCGATCAAATCGACGCGGTTTTCGTGACCGTGGACCCAAATGGCGGCAGCGACAAACCAAGCGGTAAGCCCTTCCTCTTTGCTTACCTGAAGGTGGCCCCAAACCATCCATAGCACAGGGGCATGCCGGCGCTTCTCGGATTGGTTTCTGTAATTCCATGAACGTACGTTGGTACGACAGTGTCCGCTCCTGCGAAAACGGGGAGAGTGAGTGCAAACACTTTGCTCCAAGGAGATGCCGCGTGCGAGTGAATCTGACTGCCCTGTGCTTCATAACTCTCGTTCTATTCATAAACACCGTCCCAGCGCAGTCGCCGAACGGTACCGTAAGCGGCATTGTCCTCGATCCTTCGGGCGGCGTAATTATCGGCGCTGACGTTCTGATCATTAATGACGCCACGGGAGTTCAATATCCTGGGAAAGCAAACAGCGAAGGGTATTACGTGGTGCCGAACCTTCCTCCGGGGACATACCGGATTCAGGTTTCAAACAGCGGCTTCAAGACGATCATCAAGCCGGACATCGTCATTCACGTTCTGGACGCGCTTGCGATCAATTTTACTCTGCCGATCGGCGCCGCCTCAGAAGTTGTCACAGTTCAAGGTGGCGCGCCGCTGATCAATACTGAGAATGCCGCAGTGAGCACCGTGATTGACCGTCAGTTTGTCGAAAATCTGCCGCTCAATGGGCGTAGCTTCAATACACTACTTCAGTTGACGCCAGGAGTTATTATTGCTCCGATCGTGGGTCCATCATCAGGACAGTTCAGTATCGCGGGTCAAAGAGCAAGCTCGAATAATTTTCTCGTTGACGGTGTGTCTGCGAACTTTGGCGTTGCCCCTGGCCAAAACCAGGGAGCAGCGGGAACTGGCTCGGCACAAGCGTTTAGCGCACTCGGAGGGACGAGCAGCTTGGTTTCTGTGGAAGCGCTCCAGGAGTTTCGCGTCGAGACTTCTTCTTTTGCCCCGGAGTTTGGGCGTTCGACGGGTGGACAGGTGATCCTGAATACGCGTTCAGGCACGAATAGTTTTCATGGTGGAGTTTATGAATATTTCCGGAACGACGTCATGGATGCCAACAACTGGTTCAACAACTGGGCTATTCCTGCCATCGCGAAGGCTCCGGAACGACACAACGATTTCGGCGGATTTCTGGGTGGGCCGATTCAAAACGATAGAACTTTCTTCTTCGTTTCCTACGAAGGGGCCCGACTGAGACAACCAAACACAGAGCTCATCCAAGTGCCCTCCGAATATGCCCGGACGACTGCTCCGACTGACTTAGCTCCCTTTCTAAATGCATACCCGCTGCCGGACGACAAAACCATAACGCCAGATATTTATAAGGCAAATTTCACGGGCAGTTATTCCAACCCCGGTACGCTTGACGGGCCCAGGAACTGGAACGGTCAGAACATCCGAATTGCTGAGCGCAACTGGTTCGCCTACTCATGGAGAGTGCCGGAGGGCCTGCGCCCGATTGAAGCCCTCATAGCGCACCTGCAGGCACTGCGATGAACGTTAGGCTTCGAATCACGCGCAAAGCGATTGAAAGAATGCTTGCAGATTTACAGCGTCCACATGAGTTCGCGTATGAACGCGTAGGCTTCATGTTCTGCAAGCAGAGCGAGATTCCATCTGGAATTCTGCTTCTTCCTTACAGGTATCAACCTATAGCAGACGAACAATACATCGCAGATGAAACCGTTGGTGCACGGTTCGATTCGTCTTCAATTCGAGAAGCTATGCAGATAGCACTCACAGATGGCTCTTCCGCTCTTCATGTGCATTTGCACTGCCACAAGGGAATTCCAGCTTTCAGTGGAACAGATCGTCGCGAAATGCAGAGTTTAATGCCGTGTTTTGTAAACATGCGTCCTGACCGGGTTCATGGGGCGCTCGTATTGAGTCTCAATTCTGCAGCTGGGGCGGTGTGGAGCACCGGACGGACCGATAGCCAGCGAATCAGGATAACGCTTATAGGTCCGACGATGAAATTCTTTGGATGGTTGCATGGAAACCCGATTTAGCCGCCAATCATTTTTAGGAGCCGAAGCATCAAGCATTTTCTCCGAGTGCACGATTGGAGTCGTCGGCCTAGGTGGCGGAGGCTCGCACATCGCACAGCAACTCGCGTACTTGGGCATTGGCAGGTTCCTCCTTTACGACGGCGACAAAGCCGAATCAACGAACATGAACAGGCTCATCGGCGCATCCTTTGAAGATGCTAGACAAGGAACGCTGAAAGTTGAAATTGCTGCCCGCTCAATTGCCGCAGTCAATCCGGATGCCCGCGTCCATCGCTACCCGTGTGTTTGGCAGGAGGCCCCAAAAACTATACGCGAGGCCGACATAATTGTGAGTTGTGTAGATTCATATTCTGCCAGACAAGACCTTGAGGTAACTGCGCGCAGATTCTTAATTCCGTTGGTCGATATCGGTATGGATGTCTTCCTGGTTGACAACAACCCCCATATTGCGGGTCAAGCGATCCTCTCGGTTCCGGATGGACCTTGCATGAGATGTCTTGGATTCTTGAACGATGAAAACTTACGCCGGGAAGCCGAGCAGTACGGGGCAGCTGGAGGCCGTCCTCAGGTTGTTTGGTCGAATGGCGTACTCGCGTCTATCGCTGTCGGGATTGTGGCGAGTCTGCTGACCGGCTGGAACGATCCACTAAGCAATGGGGAGTATTTACATTTCGATGGAAACACAAACAGAGTATGGCGCAGCCCGCGATTGGAGTATGCACCGAAACGCTGTTCCCACTTTCCCGAGGACTTCGTGGGAGAGCCGACTTTCGGGTAGTCACTGTGGAGGCTAAGCCCTGTGGAACTAAGCCAAATCGATCCTCAAATAATTGTGGATGACTGTCCCGAGCTGATTTTAGGTCAACACCTGAAGACGGGAGGACAAAAAAGAGTTTGGCGTTGCGCATACAAGGGCAAAGCTTACGTGATGAAGGCGTTGATGGTGGGGCAAGAGACACGTCGGCGAGTCAGGCGAGAAATCCAAGTGATGCGAGCATGCGCATCACCGTATCTACCCAAGTTTGGACCGATCCCGCTACGGGAGCTCGGACTTAAGGAAGGCCCCAAAATTCTTTATTTCCTGGAGGAGTACATCGAAGGAACCCCTCTAGCTTCCGTCTATAAGCCAATGCCTTACGCCGAAGTAGCTCGGCTAGGGCTCTGCCTTGCTGAGGCACTGGCTACATTGGCGACGAACGGCTACTTGCACCGAGACGTAAAACCAATGAACGTCATCCGAAAATCTCCGACGCACTTCATCCTGATCGATGCAGGATTGGCTCTTGACCCAGACGGCGATGCTATAACGATGCCTGGCAAGGTGGTGGGCACCCGCGCATATCTCTCCCCTGATCAAATCACTCTCCCTCAAAAGAGACTCGACATCCGCTCCGACTTCTTTTGCTTGGGATCTGTTCTCTATGAGGCTGCTACAGGCGAGCATCCTTTTTGGAACGACGAGACGCCTAAAGGGGACATCATCCACAATATTCTTAGCTTCGAATGCATATCTCCGGTACGGTTTAACGCTCACCTACCGAACCCCTATGCGACGATCATCCTGAAACTGCTGCGAAAGAATCGAGACGAACGGTACCTTGATTTCAAAGAACTGCACGATGCTCTCGCTCCACTGGTGCAGGACAGCCCGAATCGCTCACTGGCCAAAGGAGAGAGCGAAGCCAGCAAGAGACGCAACGTCGAACGAACATCGGCACGGGATCAAGGCACGTCTCGTCGTCGCATTTGAGGGCATGAATCGGCATAGGGGGAGCGGTCGCCCGCCTTCCCCTGCCACCGTACATGCGGGTCCGCATACGGCGGTTCAGTGAGTTAGGCCCTTGCGGGCCGGAGGTTCGAGTCATCGTTCGCCACAAGGGCTTCGCCGCTTTGCAGGTTTCCGTTTCGGCTTCACCGTCTTCTGAACCTGTAAAGCTCAGCCGAAGCTGATTGGCTGGCGCAATGCCACCCGTGAGTTCGACGTTCTACTACTCGCTCTCACTGTTTGGGCCTTCCTCACTTCCGTGAGTACTACGCCCGCTGCTGACTTCTGCTGCAGGGTCAGGGTGAATTACTCCACCCTCAGTCACGAATCCGAGACGTGCAGCAGATCTCCCGCGATAAGCTCGACTGCTTTCGATACGCGACCGCCGGATTTACCACCAGCGTCCTTGATGGATACGGACTTCGCGATCAGTTGCCCGCTCGTCCGACGCCGTAGGCCTCAAATCCAGTTCTTGTCCATCGGCCCGTATCTTTGCTCCACGCTTCCTTCAGACCCCACCTCACGGTGACGCCCTTGCGCTTCGCTACCCTTCACCTCCATCAGGTTGGGGCGGGACTTTCACCCGCCAGCTGCCGAACATGCACGGCGTACAACAAACGGGGCTGCACTTAAAGTCCAGCCCCGTTTGGCTTGAGAGTTAAAGCTTTCTAGTTAGGTCGCCCCTTGGCTATTGCCTTGCGACGTGACGTTGTGGGATTCAGTGATTTCTCGCCCGCGCGTGCTTGGGGTCGGCGACGTGTCGGCCTTTTTGCCAACTCCGTTTGGACACCTTTGGCGACCTTTCGAGTATCGACATTGTGCCGCGCCGCGGTGCGGGCAAGGTTGGAGTCCTTCGCGAGCGTCTGTCTCGGGTCGTAGCCGGGGCAATACAGGTCCGAGACAAGAGCGCAAACGACGAGAAAACGATGGAGGTCTGCGGCACTCATGGCTTGCACTGCTGCCGCCGCGATCTTCTCGTAATCCACGGTTTCAGCGCCCCATGACGTTTTGCTCTTCTTCTCTTCCCATCCGTACACCTTGCAGAGACGACGGTGATTGTCGTGCCCCAAACGTCGGAAGTGGTCGAGCGCAACCATCTCCAAGTCAGGCCGCAAGAGAACATCCGGCAGCTTCTTGCGGATGGCGTCCAAGATGCGCACCCGCGATTGCTTTTCGACGCGCTCGGCAAGCGCTTCTTTCTTGCGTTGGGCTTGCTCCTTCGGCGTCGGCTGGTATCGGGTCACGTGATTGTGGACGGCGCACTTCTCAGTCTGGCAGAGGTAGAAGATGGCTCCAGCATTCTTGCCGTCGATGAGAACAGCGGCCTTTGTGTTGGGGCACTCCTCTTTTGCTTTGGCTTTCCAGTACTGCCCCTCATGGAGCAAGTCTTTTGCATGGCCGTTCGCCTGCCATGATGGAGCTTGCGAGACGCGCAGCGGATTCTCCCCCTTCTCGTCAAGAGGCTTCACTCGAATTTGAACGAGAGCTTCCACTTTCGCTCGGTAACATTCCCGGTCCGTGCAAATGGACTTCTGTCGCACTTCGGGAAAAAGAAGCGGGTTGTTGCCCGTCCGCTTGGGGCAGCGGGAACACGCTCCCGCCGATGGAAGAAGCGTTTCATCCTGCGGATCGAATGGCGCGCTGGAAAGGTCGAGATGGATTTCCCGTTCAATCCATTCCCGGAGTTCCCTCACCGTCACGGCCTCGGCCTTTTTGTCCTTGAGGATGGACGCGGCGTTGCGATGATGCGGGAAGCACTCCTGCAAGGCGCGGCGCTGATCATTTGCTTGCAGCCGTGCGATCTCGAACGCATGCGCAACCGTCAGCTTCGCCTCATAGAACGCTTGCTTCGCTTCGGGGATTAGTTGTGTCAATCGCAGACGACCGTACACATACGCTTGCGATTTGCCCACCTTTGTAGAGATAGCCTCCACGGTGTAGGTTTCCGGTTGGAGTTGCATGAGTGTAGCGTAACCCTGCGCCTCATCCAGTTCGTGCACCTCCGCCCTTTGGAGATTTTCAATTAGCTGCATTTCAAGGGATTGAGTGTCCGTCAGTTCCCTCACAGTTGCCGGGATACTCTCGCGGCCTGCGAGCTTCGAAGCGCGATAACGCCGCGCCCCCGCCACGAGCTCGTAGATGCCCGCTGCCCCTTGAGGCAGCCGACGCACGATAATTGGCTGGAGGACACCGTGTTGTCTAATGTTTTCCGCGAGTTCGGCCAGCTTTGCTTGGTCAAAGTAGCCTCGCGGGTTCGTTCTCGACTCGCGGATTTTCTCTAGCGGAATGTCCTGAATAGACGAAACCACTGGTGGTACTGCTTTTGCTTCACTTGCTACCATCGTTGCGCTCATTCTGTTTTCTCCTTTTGTGAATTCGTTCTGCTTAGTACTCTTCGGGCAAAAGAATCGTGGTCACACTGCGGTCGGCTTCGGTGATTACGTAGAGTTTTGTGTCGCCTGCGTTGGTGTGGTAGCTACTCAGGAGCCGGAACCCGCGTTCCAAGCTGAGTTGGTTTTCCTTGCGGTCTTCTTCGCATAGGTCGCCCCAATCGCCACCAACGTGGCGCGAAAGGAACTGCTGTGCGGTTTGTCCTGCCTTTTCGAGAGCGGCTAACGCGCCGGGTGTGGCGACGACTTGGCCGAGTGGAAACAAAGGTTGTTGTCTGGTTTGCTGCATGAGTAGGACTCCTTTGAAGGGTTTTGATTTTTGCTTTCGAGGCAACGCGAAGCGGTGCATAAAAAGCAAATGCCCTTCCTGGCGGTCCCGGGCGACTAGCCGTCCGCGCTGTCAAGGGCGCGCGGGGTACGCGTTCACGGGAGCGAAGCGGACGCCCTTGACAGGGGAAGCGGGCGGTCTAGGCGCAGTGTTGCCGCAGGAAGGGCAGAAAAGAGGGAGGACAGTTCCGTTTGGAAGTTACAGACGAGGGTTGTGGTGTTGTAAATGTGCGCAGTCAGGGTAGGACAGTGTCCTAAGACAGGAAGTCATATGCTGGCATTGGCAGCCAGGAACGGTGAGCTGGATTTGCGAAATCAATTCCTTTTGCGGTTCATTACGAATTTCCTGAGTTGCGAAGGGCTTCGGAAAGCCTCGGCACGAGTACCGGTGGCATCATCTCAAGCCAAATCAATCCTATTCTGATTGACCGGGTTTACAGCGGGGGCGGAGTACGGCTTATGTTTTGGGAGAGTGGAGCAGTGAAAGTAAAGAGAGGCGGAGAGCGTAAGAGGTGGCGAATGCTCTAGTGAGTGAGCGGTTCACTTCCGTAGATCGTCTAAGAATTCTGAGGCTGGAGCGACGCTGGTAATCAGCAATTGGTCGCGGGCGCGCGTACAAGCAACATAGAGCAATTGTCGTTCTGTGTTGTAAACCTCCTCGAGATCGGAGTCATCCGCGACGGTCTCAATTCGCCCCTGCAATGGAATTATCTCATCGTCACAAGCCATTACAGCGACAGCACGAAACTCCAATCCTTTAGCAAGGTGCATCGTGGCAATTGAGATTTGGCAATGCGTCGTCTCAACTTTGTCATCGAGCACTTTGAATGGAAGCCCAGCGGCCGTGGCGGCTGTCTGTGCTCTACTCAGTTCATTCGCTGAGCGAACGAAGATCGCGATTTCGTGTGGTAGAAAGCCTTCCTTTGCCCTTGCCTTCAGCCAATCACTAACAGTCCTGGACTCCTGCTCGACAGAGTCCAGAATTTGAATTGTCGGAAGTGGCCCGTTGAACAGCGAGATCGTCGTGTTGCGCTCCTCAGAGTTCCCATCCACATCCGCGAGTTCTGGCCCAAGCAGCCTATCAGCCTGCTTCCTGATCTGGTGGGAGGTTCGGTAGTTGATTCTCAGTGTCGTTGAACGCCCTCGGATATCCACGCCCAGCGCCTTCCAGGAGAATGGCTGCTGGAATATGCGTTGGCCTAGATCCCCGGCAAAGAATAGGCTATTTGCTCGATCCCCACCCAGAGCGGCTAGAAACCTAAGCTGAGCGATGCTCATGTCTTGTGCTTCATCTACAACTAAGAAATCAAAAGGCAGTGAGACGTTTCCCGCATAGAACGACGCGAGTCGAGTGAACATTTCAGAGTGTGTAATCAGGTCTTGTGCTTTGAGGGCTGCTCTAACCCGCTCGAAAATGGACCAAACCACAACCCGCTGCGGTTCTTTCAGGCGGGTCTTGCGTCCGAGTCGTGCGACATCACGGTACGCTTCCCAGGTGTCCAATTGCCAGGCATCAACAACTTGGTCCCATTCCGTCAGCAGGAACTGTACCGAGAATCGACTGCCTACGGTCTCCTGTGCCGCTTGTTCAAGTAGTTCTCGGGTCTTTTCAGGCTGTGCAAACTGCGGTTTCCCAAGGTTGACTTGATATAGCTGCCTGCCGATGGAATTCATGGCGTGTACTTCGATGCGTTCTCCGAGGCGGGGCTGATTCCCAATGAGGTATCGCAGTTTTGTTCTCAGTGCATTCGAGAGGGGGTCTGAAAACGTCGTGAGCAGGAGCCGGGAGTCAGGATTCTTTCGAGCAAGATAAGCCACCCGATGGAGCGCAACGATGGTTTTGCCCGTGCCCGCCGACCCGGAAACGCGCGCGGGACCACTGTACTCCTGTTCTACGAACTGACGCTGTGCGGGGTGGAGAAATACGGTCCACTTTTCCCAAGGAGAGTCGAGTGCCTGCTCTAACTCTTCCAGGTTGTTTATCAGGCGGAAGCGCCTCTGAGCATCTGGATGTTCAAAGGATTCTGCGGAAACAGTTGTCCCTTGTGCCTGCGGGACGCTTACTTCAGGCAGTACAACTTTCTCTATGCCCACACTCGGTCGCAGTTTGACGGCGTGTAAGTCAAGCTGCAAATGCGCTGGAGTCGCCCCCGTCGCCAGTTCGAGCAATGCTTCCGCGGCCTCTTTCGGAAGATGATCGGCAAGCGAGAGAATCGTATCCTCGTTCGCCTTCCGCACGTCGGGTAACCATTCCTCGGGGACGCCGTAGGCAAGCAACTCGCTGTCGGAACACCCCTCAAACAGGAAGGGCTTCGGAGCAGGCCGCATCTCAACCGCTTCCACATACTTTGGGATGGTAATTTCCTGGACTCTCTCCCTGATTTCAATCAACTGCGCCGCACCAGTCTTGGGGTGTGTTTCTAGCTTTCGACGTTCTGCCCATTCGTAAGCTTCGTCGTGGTGATTCACATAGCAGAGCAGCAGGCTTGTTCCTGTCCTATGGACGATCAGCCGGAGATTGCGACTGACGCGGATTGACCAGAAATTCGGGTCTTTAGCTCTTTCCATCTTGTGGAATTGAAGGCCAGGATTTGCCGGGTTCATCTGAAGCTCGAATGCAGCAATCTTGACAGCCTTCTGCTCTTCGCCCGTCAATCGGGCAAGGCTGTCAGTAAACGTGTCTGCGATTCGGAATTCCATTATTCTTCAGGCCAAAAGTAATGAATTGGTGCCAGCCAGAATGTCGATGGGTCCTGTTCACTCGGATAGCGCGTTGAGCCTAGATCATTCAGCCATCGCCCTTCAAATCCTTCACGTGCAGCTACCGCTGAAATAACAGCGTCGCGTTCGTGTTCCTGTTCGACTCGAATCTCAACTGCCACCGAAAAACGTTTGATAAAGGCGCCCCAGCTTGTCACTCTTAATGCCTTCCACACCGCTTTCGGATGAGTCTCGGTAACGCCTACACCTGGAAAGTGTTCCCGCATCCTCTGCACGAACATTGCGCCTTGGACGAGCGCCGCACCCCGCAGCGAGTTTGCCGTTTGCACCTGCCCACCGGAGAAGAGGTATTTTGTTCTCAACCACTGGTCGGCCTGACGATCGCTGGAACGTCCAGATGACCACCACAAGGGCGCATCCACACCAACACCGGCGGGCGTTGAGTTCGCGTGTCGAGCAACCACCGCAATGGCTTCGTCGGCGCAGTCCACGCAACAGGTGTGGGCTGAGCCGTCGGATTGGAGGACGGCCAGCCCGAAGTTTCCCTTGCCGCCCGGATCGGCACCAATCCAAATCTTATTGCCGCGATTCATATCTTAAAGACCTTCATCACCTCATCGCCGAGGTGGTTGATCACCTTTACCGCAATTCGTCCAGATTTTGGTTTGGGGAAGGCGCGCGAGGTATCGCTGTTGAGTGTAGCCCAGGCTTCCTCGTTGATCTCGGCTTTGAGCGTGGTTTTGAGTGCGCTGTAGGGATCGTTCGCACCCAGGAAGTAGGCATGGCGAACGAAGAAGCTTTCTTCGTTGTAGTCGGTATCGATGAACCAGCAGGCGATGCCTTCGGCGTTGTCGCTGCGAACCTCACCCGTTTGCGGGTGGAACACGTCCACGCCGTTGACCCTGACGCGGACCTTGCCGTCCTTCTCCGGGAGGAGAGTAATGTCCGGCTCCCCGAATATGACAAACAGGTTGCCTTTGCCTGTGTTCTTTAAGTCGCCGGCCATATGCAGGTCGGCGTTCATCCGCGCCTTGAGCACGGGAATGCGTCCAAGTTTGCTGAACTCCGTGGCGTGGGCTTCGTAGTTGAAGGCGCAGGCGATCAGCACGTCAAACTCGGCATCACCTGCTTCCTTGGCGGCCGCAACCAAGTCGGCACGCTGGACGGTTCCGAACTCGGGGCCGATAAAGATGGCGGCTCGTTTCTCCTTGGCGCCCTCCGTGTAACGGCCATCAGCGCAGACGAGGTCGCCTGGCCACGGCGTAAGCGCAGTGAATGTGATCTTGTCTTCCTTGTGTGCCTGTTGAACACCGGCAATCTTGAGATTCTCCAAGATCATTTGAGGGAAGGTCTGTTTTTCCTCGTAGTCAGTGCCGGGCTCCGCGATGTGTTTGGCATTGCGGTCGATCAACTCATCGTTCTCGTCCACCCCAAGCACCCGGTGCGGCGAGAGGCTCTCAACCGTGAACGGCCCGGCCACGCGAACTATCTTCTTGTCGTCGTAGGGCTTGTCGTAGAGTTTCTCAGGCTCGGCCTTGGCTGCGATGGAGGCGTCGATCTCCTACTGCCGCGCAATGCCGGCCTGCCACCAGTCTGCGTGCAGCTTCTTCGCCGCGTCGGGCCACTTAGTGTCAGCCTCGCGTGGAATCTCCCACTCCTGCCAGGTCTTCTTGAGCGCGGCGTTCAACGCCTCGCGCAACGGCTCCAGCTCCCCCTGCCATTTGTCCCAGATCACGTCGATCTCTGCGTTGTTGGCGATGGATTTAAGCGTGATGTGCGGCACTCGCTCATAGACGAAGCCATGGCGGATATTCCCGTGCACAGGCTGCGAACTCGGCGCGGTGCGAGTGATTTCGGCTTCCTTGAACTGGCCTTCACGGGAATCGGCCAGCAGGTAAAACGGATAACGCGCGCCCATGATGCGGGCACGGGCCAGCGCCAGAGCCACGCGCGAGGTGTCAATCGTGATCCAGCGGCGGCCCCATTGCTCGGCCACATAGGCTGTCGTACCCGAGCCGCAGGTTGGGTCGAGGACGAGATCGCCAGGGTCAGTGCACGATAATATACATCGTAGGATTGCAGTTTCAGAAGTCTGAACCACGTAAATCTTTTCCGATGCTCCTCCGGTGTCCGCCCATAAAGAAGTGAGACGTGTCACAGGATAATCGTCATGAAATAGAACTTGTTGGATTGAATGACCTGTCTGCTGAATACGTCGTGCTGCGGCCATTCTCTCCATCCCCGTGAGAGTTGTTTTCCAGCATGACTTTTTGGGGGGATCGAATTTCTGGCCGTTAAAATTGAATACAAAGTCTTGATTTGGTCGATATTGGGCTGGAAGCAATGATACGAGCCTATATACACGGTCATCCTTAGGCAAGGATTTGTGATTATCTCGTTCGGTAGCACTTATTTTGCGGTGTGATCCATCTAGTGCTTGTGCCCAAGTCCAGAGATTGTCGCCTTCGACACTTTTTCCTCTCATCAAAGGTCGCGTCTTAACTGAAGCTTTATTTTTGGCATACCAGAGGATGTAATCTGATACTCCTTCGAAAAACTCAGACCCCAGTGGCATTGTCTTTTTTCGAAATGTAAGCAATGAGCAAAAATTGTCTCCCGAAAAAACTTCGTCCATTAGACCACGCAGTAAATGAACGTTTTCATCGCCAATCTGAACGAAGATCGAGCCAGAATCGGCAAGCAGATCTCGCGCCACGGTCAGACGGTCACGCAGGTAGGTCAGGTAGGAGTGAATGCCGTCGCGCCACGTATCACGAAAGGCCTTCACTTGCTCCGGCTCACGAGTGATGTTATCAATCTTGTCTCGAACCTCTTTTGTGGTTGTTGACCATTGAAAATTCGAGTCAAAACGAATGCCGTAGGGCGGATCGAAATAGATGCACTGCAACTTGCCTCGCAAGCCCTCGCGCTCGGCGAGGCTAGCCATCACCTGCAGGGAGTCACCGAGGATCATGCGGTTCGACCAGTTCTGGTCGTGCTGGTAGAACTCCGTCTTATCCACACCCATGGGGATACCGTTGAAGTCGGCGAACAGGTCGGGCGTAGTCTGCCCGGCTTCGTGCTCGCGCTCCCGCGTCTCTCTCAACAGTTCGTCAATTAGCACTTTCGGCTGCACTTTTTCCTGGATGTAGAGCGGCGGAGCGTGGACAACAAGGTCGCTGCAGTCCTGCTCATCCTTGCCGCGCCAGACGAGTTGCGGATCGAGGTCGCGATTCCTGCGCTCGTAGGCTACGCGCACGGGGTTGTCAGACTGACGCGTCAATTCCAAATCAACCCCTTCGCTGTAGTGATTTAGCACGGTAAATCCTCCCCTGCGCGGGTCAAATGAAATCGCAAGAAGCATTTGGACGATTTTGCCGTACTCAACTGGCCAGCGGCGATTGATGGCCGTCAACGCTGAGAAAGTGTCAAACCGCATGGATGGCAGCCGAGCCATCAAACTGAATGGTGGGTCCGCTGGTCGGAGTCCAATCTTTCACGACGCAGGAGATCTTGGTCTTAGTCATCTGCATGACTTCATCTCTAAGGTCGTCATCCGCTGTTGCGACGATCACCTGTCGAGCTTCGCAAAGTAGGGAGAGCGCGGAGCATAGACTCTTCTTGCAGGCAGTGTCGAGGCTCTGGGAGGAATCATCCAAGATCACAATTCCGAGTTCATGAGAGATTTGTGTGCTGCTCGCCAGGGCCAAGAAAATACTGAGGGCCGCACAATTGAGATCGGCGTGATTCAGAAGGGGTAGTGCCGGCCTTGTTGTGCCGGAAGCATTGACTAGTTCTATCGCATATCCATCGCCAACGGCGGAGACCTTCAGTCCGGGAAAATCGGCACGGTTGGTCAGGTTCGTGAAAGTGGATGAAATCGCCGCCTGGACGCCCACCAATCGCTTTTCAGCCTCAGCAGTTACCGTATTCTTAAGTCCTTCGACAAGTAGTTCCACGTCTTCCGCGTATTGTTCGCACTCCTTTCTGATAAGTTTGAGTTGCTTATATGCTTCGTCCTCGTGGATCGCTTCGATATTCGTCATCTCCTGCTGCGCCTTACCAATTCTCTGAAAACGATCGAGGTCTAGTACAGATCGCTGAAACTCATCTAATCTGGAGTTAATGTCGGAGACTTGTTGTTGTAGACCTGCGATTGCATCGGTCAAATGCTTGATTTCAGCATTGAGGATTGCAGAAGGATCATCGGATGGAAGAACGGTGCGCCCAATGGCTTTTTCAATGCCGGTGACGCTGGCCGATAACTTGAGTTTTTCAGCAGTGACTCTTTTCTGAAGGAGAATTGTCTCTTCTTTCTGCTTTTCGAGAGCACCGACTTGGTTTGCAAACTCCTGCTTTTTGGTCTTTAGTGGACTGAGATTTTTGGCTTCAATTTCATGTTGGATGTGGGCGCGCCAGTCCTGCACTGTTCGGCTAGTTTCACCACACAGCGGGCAGGTTATTTGCTCTCCAGCCATTCGGTTTTCGAAGAAGAGCAAACTGCTATCTAGTATCGTCGCGTTCTTGGAGACTTCTCTCATTTCCGCGTCAGTTGTGGCGACTTCCGCCTTTGCGCGTGTAATAGCGTCATCGAGCTGATCGATGGTTCGCTTCTCTGCGTGGCTCGCAAGCGCTTTTTCGGCATCCGCTGTGGCCGTTTGCTGTGAAAGATAGCCAACCTTTAATCCCTCAAGAGCGCTTTTTTGGATCAAAAAATGCCCCTGGTCCGTGAGGACAGGATGCTCGTTTCGGAGTGTGTGAATTGCGTCGGGAAGGTCCGTGACGAATTTCTGTAATCCGCCAAAGGCAGCGAGGCCGCTGATATTGGGTGCGGTCAGATGATACGCCGACGCAAATTCCTTCAAATCACCCAACACCTTATTGGCGTATTCTTGCGCGCCCACGGCTGTGAGAGCGCTTTGGGGAATCCCTTTACCCAACAGCGCAGCCGATTCGGTATCGATGGTTCTCTGTTTCTCGCTGAGAGCCGTGGTGAGCGTCGCGTCAAGGACTTGAAGAGTTTGGTCGAGCGCAGCAGTCCACTGACTCGGCTTTTCAGCTGCGACTGCATTCAGGGTATCGCGGAGTTCGGACAGGCCGAGAAGTCGGTCAATAGCTTCCTTGCGCTCCTTCGGTTTCGCGATGATAAGACTTCTTATCACTTCGGGGTGGAGATGGACAGATGACAGGTAATCAGTCGCTGAAATTCGGAAGAGGGCATGAAGCTGCTTCTCTTCGGTCGAAGTTGGTCCATTGTCGATTCGGTACGACAGATCGCTCGTTCGAGAGGTCTTGTACGTCCGCTTGACAGTTACGGTCTTGCCGTCATCTGATTGGAAAACGCATTCGACATAACATGCAGGCGAGTTAGCGTTTTTGACTTCCCAAGCGTCGCGCTCTCTGATGTCCCCATATTTCATTGCGGCGACTTCAGGCATTGGGAACAATAACGATCACTCCGGCATGCAATGGTTCTTGACCATGGAGAACAAGAAAATCGGAACGATTGTTCGTTACAAACGTGTAGTCCTGGGCGCGGATTGTGGCCATGAGTTCCCAGTCTTTCGAGCCGCCGAGACCGAGATAATTGACATGATCCGCCATGTGACTCGCCGCATGCGCTACTTCAACTAAGGAAGTGTGTAGGCATTCGTCAATCAAGAACTTCACTGTCACCCCGCAAGGGCACGAGGATGCCGGGTTACACGAAGCGGTTTTCGCTTCGCCCAAGGGCGCGAAGCCGGACGCCCTCGACGCGGAAAGGCTTGCACGTAAAGCGGAGCGAGCTCGACCTTCTCCCGATCCAGAGCTGGGTAACCCTCGAGGATCTCTTCTGGTTTCGCTCCTTGGCTCAGCATATCGGCAATAAGCTCGACTGGAATACGCGTCTCACGATACACAGGGGTACCGCGCATAATCTCAGGGTCGGAAACAATCATGTCCTCTGCACGCTGAAGCTTCCTAAGGTCCAGGTCGAGTTCCAGCCGCACTGACTTCACTTGAATTACCACGGCTAAACCCTCCGTAAGAGCTACAGCGTCAACTTCGGGAGACGACTCAATCTTCTTGGCGATCGCGCGGCGAGCGGCGAGCGGTAAGAGCCGCACACCCTCCGCTTCGAGACGCAAATACAATACTTGCCCGCGATTGAGCATCCGTTGGATGGAACGGCCCGTGCGGAGCCGTCGCGGTCGAATGAGGCGACGTTCGATAAGCTTATGAACGGCAGGCAGTGGCAGATTCGCGACAGCCGAAGCCTGCGCCGGGGTATATTCTGTAGTGTCCATACGCTTATTCTACCTCAAAGGGGACAGAATTAACAGCGAAGGGCGGATTTGATGTTTTGGGACGCGAATACGCCAAAATTGTACGTTTCATTTGGACGTACCTCACGTGTTCGCCTCTTCTTCGCTATGGGGAAAATTCAGGGGACTCCAGACATGCGGAGCCACATTTCCGTACATCCCGTCACTACCAAATATTTTTCTAACTCGTGTGTTTTCAAAACTAAGATTGAAAAGGAAGGACTTCCCAGAGGTAGCCCGGCTGGCTTGGGCGCAGGAGGTCCCGAGTTCAAATCTCGGCGCCCCGACCACTTACTTCTTTATTTTCAATGAACTGTCTTTGACACTTCAGTGCTGGAAACCGAATGGAGTGAACCCTTGAACTGACACACAAAAATGGGGCACAGTTTCCGGGAAAGGAACCACAGTGAAGAGAAAGCGGTACTCCCGGAAATTTCAACGAATGGCTGTCGCGCGCATGGAGACTT
>Ga0182027_10003783_pt1 | contig 23760 bp, 9 predicted proteins | sample 712E1DmetaG_FD_121300 | JGI IMG/M metagenome (GOLD analysis project Ga0182027, IMG submission 121300) | Permafrost microbial communities from Stordalen Mire, Sweden - 712E1D metaG (Illumina Assembly) | ecosystem: Environmental > Terrestrial > Soil > Wetlands > Permafrost | place: Sweden... | reverse complement strand
CGGCAGGCCACCGACCTCCAGCAAGGCGCCGCGGCGGCCGGAGAGGCGGATCCCTTCGTCGACGTGGCGAAGCACCGAGGGACCGCGGCGGGTGTTGGCCGAGACCCACAAGATGCCGCCCGAGGGTGGCAGCAGCTTGGTGGCCAGAGCGAGGAGTTGCGGGTAGTCGCGCTTCATCGACCACTGCGAGGCGCGCGCGGCCGATACGGTGGGAGGATCGAGCAGAATGGTGTCGTAGAGGCTGCCGCGCTCGACTTCCTTTTGCATGAAGCGTTTGACGTCGGACACTTCGAAGCGGAAACGCGCGTCGCCCGCGGCGAAACCGGACAGACGGAAGTTCTCGCGCGCCCAGGCCAGCACGCCCGACGACAGATCCACGCTTGTGACGCTTTCCGCCCCAGCGCGGGCGGCGGCGATGGACAGGGCGCCGGTGTACGCGAAGGTGTTGAGCACGCGGCGGCCCGTCACGAAGCGGCCGATGTGACGGCGTTGTTCGCGCATGTCTGGGAACAGCCCCACGTTCAGGGATCCCAGCAGGTGAACCTCGTAGGGCACGCCAAGTTCGTGAACCATGTACTTTTCCGGCGGCGTGGCGCCGATGATCTCGTCCTTGTGCGAACGATCCTGGGGATCCTTGCCGCGCACCTTGATCACGGCCCCGCGCAAGCGCGGTTCGTCTATTGTCGCTGGCGTCGCCGGCGCCGCCAACGTCGCTTCAGCCAAAAGGCGCGCGTAGGGCAAGAGCGGACGGCTGGGCGCACACACCACTGCGTATTCGCCGAAGCGATCCACCGAGAAGCCGGGCAGTTCGTCGCCTTCGGCGTTGACCAGGCGGTAGGCGGATTCTGCCGTGAAGCCGATCGCGCGCCGCAAGTCGAGGCTGCGATTGAGACGCTCGGCAAAAAACTTGGCGTCGAAACCGCGTACGGCTTCCAAGGCCATCACCTGGATGACGCCATTTTCTGGATCGGCGATACCACAGGCGACGAGATCGCCGTGCGGGTCGACGAGTTTGACCTGCCGCCCCGGCTCGCACCCGCTGGCGCCGGGCAGTCCGTCGAGTGGAAGCACCGGAGCGCCAGCGCGCAGCCTGACGTCAACCCCGTCGGGGAGGGTCAATCCGAAAAAACTCGACACGTTAGCACTGCTCAAGCGCGGTCATTTTTAGGGTGAGCGAGGGGTATCGAACCCCCAACCCTCGGATCCACAATCCGATGCTCTACCATTGAGCTACGCCCACCATTTCCCCTTGCGAGGAGGTGAAGATATGCCGTGAGGGTGGTGTCCGAGTCAAGAGGACATTCAGGATCTGCACCGCGCCGACTTTTTCAGGTTGACGAGGCGAGCATCTAGCCGTGAACATAGGCCGGCAGCGCAACCAGGTGAGGAAAACATGACTAGATACGCGACCATGTTCCTGTTCCTGGCCTTTCTCGCCGTGCCAGTGATGGCACGAGCCGGGGAGGCCGACGATTTGCAACGGCAGATCGATTATCTCAAGCAGACCACCACCGATCTCGAACGGCAGGACGATCAGAAGTCCGTGGCCAGCGACATCATGATGATGCGCGCCTGGCTGGACAACGGTTGGACCCTGCGCTCCCAGGAGAAATACGACGAGGTTCGCATCATCCTGGATCGGTGCGAAGCCCAGGCCAACATGGTCCGCCAGAGGCTCACGGCGGCCAAGTTGTCGGCCCAGGCCGCCGTCAAAGAGGACGAAGTGAAACGGGCACGCGGCCAACTGTCGCGCACCAAGAAGGCTCTCGAAAACGCCAAGATTCAGAAGGCGCGGCTGGAGGGCAAGGTATGAAAACCGCTGTCATCGGGAGATCTGCAATGACCACCGTCTTTCGTGCTTCACTTCTTTGCGTGTTCGCGGCATCGCTGCTCTCATTGGGATGCGCGACGCCGCCCAAGCCGCGCGAGCTGGACGCCCTTGAAAAACTTCGCGCGAATCCGGAAATGCCGGCGGCGCGCAAGAAGGCGCCCGATCTGTGCAAGAAGGCCGACAAGGCGTTCGGCGCGGCCACCGACAAGTGGCACAGCAACGATCTGAACGAGTCGGTTAACCACGCCCTGCTCGGTCAGATCTACTACCAGCACGCCCTGTCTCTTGCCGATCAAGACAAGTCCAATGCTCGCATCGCCGAGGCCGAGGACGCGCTTTCCGCCACGGCGGAGGAGCATGAAAAGGTCCAAAAGGATCTGGACGACACCAACGAAAAGATTGGCCTTCTCCAGAAGAATGTCCATAAGGACGAGGAGATGAAGGCGCTTGAGGCCCAGATGGCGGCCGACAAGAAAGCTAACGACGACAAGCTGAGCCAGGAGAAGCTGCGCGCGGAGACCGCGGACAAGGTTTCGGATGCGGAGCTTGCGGTCAAGACCGCCGAGACGGTGAATGCGGCGAAGTACGCGCCTGAGCTCTACAAGTCGGCTGCGCAGATCCTAGCCAAGGCCCAGAACGAGATGCAGGCGGGACAGATGCAACAAGCCCAGTCGAGCGCCGGAATCGCCAAGAAGACGGCCGACGACGCGGCCGCTGCGGCCAAGCCAGGCTATTCCCGCGACTCGCAGACCGAGGAGAGCCGCAAGAAGGCGGATGGCCTCTTTGCCGAGGCGAGCAGAATCCCGGGTATCACCGCTCGCCGCGACGTGCGCGGGTCGCTCCAGCGCATCATCATCACAGTGCCGGCCGATACCCTGTTCACGAAGAAGCAGACCGTGCTGGCGCCGGGCAGAGACTCGGTGCTGAATCCGATTGCCGATCTCATCAAGAAGAAGGACTACCAGGACTTCCCGGTGCAGGTGGTTGGGCACACCGACAGCAAGGGCGGCGCCCAGTCCGCCCTGTTGGCGATGTCCGGCGCCCGTGCGCAGTCGGTGTTCAACGCCCTGGTTACCCGAGGCGTCGACGTCAGGCGCCTGATGGCCAGCGGTCAGGGGGGCGCCGAGCCCATCGCCGACGGCCGCACCGCCGCCGGCCGCGCCAGCAACCACCGCGTGGAAATCGTCTTCCTGTATCAGTAGTCGGACCAGAGGAGAGCACAGAGAAGGCAGAGGGCACAGAGCCCGGAAGAAAGGGGTTCGGATCCATGGTCCGAGCCCCTTTTGCTGTTCTTGCTTCAGGGGAGTGCTAAGGAGCGGTCCGGATCTGGATTTTTCACCACAGAGGTCACAGCGGCCGGAGAAGAAAGGGTTTCCGGATCATGGAATCGCCCCCTTATTCCTCTTCTTCCGTCTCTGTGTTCTTCGTGCTCTCTGTGGGTCAGTTTCTTCAATCCGAACCGTTCTATTTCCGGCCTTTGTGTCCGCCGCGCTCTTTGTGGTGAGAATCTCCCCCTCCGCCACTCACCCACTTGAGGGTGGGTGAGATCGTGACCTGCTCCTTGGGCAGCTTGCCAAGGGCGTCCTTGTAGGTCTTGCTCTTGAACTGTTCCTGCTCCTTTTCGGCCGCCTCGCTGGTCTTGGCGCCCATGCCGATGGTCTGGAAGGTGATGGCGGCGTGGGACGCGATGGTTTCCTGCAGGCGAGAAAGGGCGTTGTCATACTGCTGGCGCGAAATGGAAATCTTGATCACCGGCTCTTCCTTGTAGATCCCGACGAAGGTCAAGGACTTGAGTTGCTCGGCCTGGCTGAACATGCTGGTCATGTACTCAGCCCACGCGGCCATGGCCGAGTTGGCCTTGAGATCCGCCACGAACTCGTCCTTGCCCATTTCCAGGAAGGGGTAGGAAATCTCGACCGCTTGGTTGCCAGCGTCGAGCTTGTAGGCCGTCTTGTGGGCGAACTTCTCGTCGTAGCGCGGCTGCTTCTTCTTCTCGCCGATGTGGCAGGTGTCGTTGAGATCCTCTGCCAACTCCTGTTCGCCACGCGTGCTGTGAATGAAGGCCCGGTCGACCTGCTCGGCGAAGTTGTACTTCACGTTGTTTTCGCACTTGGGCGCCCGGTCGGTTTGCTCGCGCACGATCTTGGCGATGATGTTGCTTTCGCTGCCGGCCTTGGCATCCGACTCGCTGGCGTAGAACCAGCCCTCGAAGTGGATGGGCTCGAAAGCCGTGCGCTTCATGATGCTGGCGTAGAGCACCTTCATGGGCGCGTACATCTGTTCGCGCTTGACCGGCTGGAGCATGCCCAGCTTCATCATGACCTTCTGCCCGTCGGAGGGGCCGGTCACGTCTTCGGCGACCACGGCGAATTTCGCCACGCCGGGCGGGATGTCGATCTGCGTGCAGCAAGCTTTGGGACCTTCGTCGGTCTTGGTGCAGGCGGCTGCCGCGAGTGCCGTCGAAAGGATCAGCAAGGCGGTACCTGTCTTCCCAGTCATCCCTGTCTTCATGGTGCGGGCCTCCAGTTCGGGGGAATATGAAGCAGCGGGCAGCATACACACACACGGGCCGGGCGGGAACCGTGAAAGGACAGATTCGGCCTTCTATTCAGCCTTCCTGTCAGCCTTCCTGGCCGACGTCGAACCCGCCGGAAAAAACGCTTGCGGAACGTGGCTTTCCCGATTCCAGCGGCGTGTTCGGCGCTATAGTCGGGGGCCTGGCAAAAGGTTACCCGACAGGCGCGGAGGCTTGGATTTCCGACATGACCAACGACATTTCCACTGCCCTTAGAACCTTGCGACTTTATCCGGACGATGCCAAGGCACTGGAGGTCCTCTCTGGGCTTAAGATTCCTGAGCCGGCGGACGCCGCCCGCGAGGAACTGGCCAAGGCACTTGCTGCAGAGCGGGCCTTTCACGCCGAGTCCAACTGCCCCGGCCTTTGTATCCGTCTCCTCGATCTTGAGTTGGCCGTCGCGGGCGAGCCCGCGGCGCGGGCCGAGCTTCTCGTCGACAAGGCGCGGATCTTGGCGGGCGAGCTCTGGCAGTTCGAGGCGGCGCGCGCGGTAGTGAAGCAGGCGCTGGAGTTGGTTCCCGACCTTCCCGCCGCGGCGGCCATGCAGCGAGAACTCGACGTCGAGGATGCGTCCTGGCAGGAGCAGGCGGAAGCGCTCTCGTCCCAAGCTGCGGAGGCCGGCGAACGGCCCGCGGCTGCGCCTTTGTTCGCCGCCGAGGGCGAGCTCTTGCTGCGCCATCGCTCGATGACCGAAGAAGCCGAGGCCATGATCCGCCGCGGCTTGCAGCTTGACCCACAGAATCGCCGGGCGGACTTCGCGCTCGAACGTTTGTTGCGGCAGGCTGGCCGATCGATGGAATTGGCCGAGCACCTGGCGCGTCGGAGCGCGAACGCGGCCACGCCCGAGGACAAGAGCTCGGCCGAGTTGGCTGCCGGCCACCTGGCCGAGCAGATGGGTGACAGGGCGCAGGCGCAGGATCACTACCGGCAGGCCTTGCTGGCCGCCCCAGGCGACGAGCGAATCTACTATGCCCTGGACAATCTGTTTGCGACCGGAAATGAACCGACCGACCTCATTAAATTGTACGAGGCAGCGCTGAGAGCCGCGAAGCGGGGGCAGGCCGAGGTGCCCGCCGCGCTCGCGCTCGGTGAACTCTACTGGAAGCGCCTGAACAAGTTGGACGAGGCCGAGCTGAGTTTTCGCCGGGTGAAGAAGGCGCAGCCTTCTCACCCGAGGCTCATCGCCTTCTATCGCGAGTACTACCTTTCGCGCGACGAGATTCCTCAGTTGCTCGTGCTGCTCGGCCAGGCTCAGAAGAACGAAACCGATCCCGACATACGGATTCAGTTCGGCATCGAGATGGCCACCGTGGCCGAGCGCCGTCCGCAGCTGCTTGAAAAGGCCATCGACGCGTGGAAGTTGCTCTTGCGTATCCGGCCCGGTCTGCCCGAGGCGGTGGATGCGCTCCGCCGTCTCTATACCAAAGCCGAGAAGTGGAACGCCCTTTTGGAACTGCTTAAAGACCGATGCGAGGCGCTGCCTGCGGGTGAGGTCGACCAGAAGGTCCAGTGCTATCTCGACATGGTGCCCATCTACCGCGATCGCTTGAAGCTTGAGGTGATGGTCATCAATACCTACGCCGCCATCCTGGCGCTGCGGCCCGATCACGCCGAGGCGCTGGTCGCGTTGGCCGAGCGCTACCAGGCGCAGGGCCGCTGGGGCGATCTCGCGGGCGTTCTCGTGCGCCAGGCCCAGGTCGTCACGGATGCGGCCGAGAAGGTGGCGCTCTACCACCGCATCGCCAAACTGTGGATCGAAAAGTTCGGCAACCATCACAACGCCATCGCGGCCCTGGAGAAGATCCTCGAGATCGATCCCAAGGATGGGCCGGCTCGAACCACCTTGCGCGAAATCTACACGCGCGGGCGCTCGTGGCGTGCCCTGTTGGATCTCCTGCGGCGCGAACTCGGCTATCTCGACGCGGATGCGCGGCGCGCGCATCTGGCGGAAATGGCCGTGCTGGCCGCCGAGCGATTGGCGGATCTGCGCCAGGCCATCGGGCTGTGGAACGAGGTTCTCGAACTGGCACCCGGCGATCGCAGCGCGGTGACCGCGCTGGCCGGGCTCTATGAGCGCGAGAAGCGCTGGCCGGCCTTGGCCGAGATCCTTGTCCGGCTCGCCGAATCGGCGGGAGGCGAGGGCAGCCCGGAAGGTTGCGCTTTGCTCGAACGGCGTGGGCTCATTCTGCTTGAGAAACTTGGCGCGGGACAGGCCGCTCTGGAAACCCTGCGCCGCGTGCACTCGGCCCAGCCCGAGAATCCGCGCGTACTGCGCGCCTTGCGCGAGGCCTATTCGCAGACCGGAGACATCGATGCGCTGGAATCGCTCTATTCCGCACGCCACGCGTGGGACGACCTGTGCGACGTCCTTTCCGGGCTCGCCGAGCGCACGGCGGACATGCGCCTGCGCACGCGCGCCTTCGAGCGCGTAGCGGACATCGCGCGCAATCGCCTTGGCCAGACCGAGCGCGTGATCAAAGCCTACGAGGGGATCCTGGCCACGGATCCAACCAATCGCGCCGTGGCGCGCTTGGCCGCCGAGCTCTACGAAAAGACCGAGCGCTGGGGCCGTCTCATCGCCTCCTACGAGATCCTGCTCGGCACCGAGTCGGAGCCGGCGCTGTCACCCGAGGACAGCCTGCCCGTCTTGGAGCGGGCGCGCACCGTGTGTGAAACCAAGCTGCAAGCCAAGAGCCTGGCGTTCAAGTGGTGTGCACGGGCCTTCCGCATCGCTCCGACGAACGTCAAGGTTCGATCGGATCTGGAACGGCTGGGCGCCGAGGCCGAGGAATGGGACATGCTGCTGGCGCTCTTGATCGAGCGCCAGGGCATGGGCGGAAAGACCGGCCCCGATGCCGAGGAGCGGCTGTATCTGCTTCGCCGCTGTTTGGGCTTGCTCGTGTCCCACGTGGACAACCCCGTCGATTTGCAGCGCTTCGCCGAAACCATCCTTGCCGAATCGCCCGGGGATCCCGACGCGGAGCTGGCGCTCATCAAGCTGTTCACGCAAAAGGAGCGGTGGCCAGAGCTGGTCGCTTTGCAACAGGCGCGGCAGCGCCGTGTGACCGAACCGTCGCTGCGGGCCGAGGCACTTCTGCGCATCGCTCGCATCGAGGAAGAAAAGCTTGGCGATCGCAAGGCCGCCGCGCGCAGCCTGCAGGAGGCGTTGCAGGTGGAGCCGGAAAACCTGCGTGCCATGCGCGAGCTCGGGCGCCTACTCGAAGAGCAGGGGGATTTTCGCAGCCTGGCCGCGGTGCTGTCGCGCCAGGCCGCGCTCAGCACCGAGAACGATCGCGCCGCCGCCCTGCTTCGGCTGGGCAAGGTCTACGAGCGCGATCTGGGCGAGCACAAGGAAGCGACCCAGGCCTACCTCGAAGCTCTTGAACTCGACAACATCGCAAGCGGCGCGGTCGAGGGCCTGGAGCGCATGTTCGCCGCCGACGCCATTCGCACCGAGGATGTGGCGGCGGTGGCTGGTCGCCTCGCGCCCTACTACGAGCTGACCGAGAACTACGCCAAGTGGGCGGGCACGCTGGAATCGCTGGTTCGCGTCGCCAAAAACGAGGCCGAGCGCAAGGGTCATCTTGAAATGCTGGCCGATCTCTATGCCGGACCGCTCGGCGATGCGGTGGCCGCCTACAGCGCGATCCAGCGCATCTTCGAGATCGAGCCGGCCAACCATGCCGTGCGCGAGCGCCTGGTTCAGCTGGCCGAGTTGGTGGGCAAGTTGCCCGAGATCGCCGAGAGTGCCCGGCGCGTTTTGGCCACGGCCAGCGAGCCGACCTTGCGCCAAGAGCTGCTCATGCTGGTGGCAGATGTCGAGGAAAGGCAGCCCGAGCGCCTGAGCGACGCCGAGGCGGCGCTGCGCGAGGTGCTCGAGATCGATCCCTTGCACCTTGGCGCCTATCGAACCCTGTGCCGCATCTGCAAGGATGCCGAACGGTGGAGCGCCTTGCGCGACATCATCGCCGAGCGCGAGAAACACCTGCCGGACGTCAAGCAGCGCGTAGAGCTGCTCTGGCAGGTCATCGAAATCGACGAAGGGCTGCTCTACGACCGGGCCAACGCCACGGCGACCTTGGTGAGGATCATCGGGCTCGACCCCAGCGATCTCAAGGCGTATCGCATTCTCGAACGCCATTTCACCGAGGCACAGAAATGGCGGGAGCTCGACAACCTGCTGCAGACCGAGATCTCCATGGTGTCCCGCAACGACATCGCGGATCTCAAGGCGCGGCGGGCGGAGCTGGCGCTGGTGCGTTTCGACGACGCCGCCGGGGCTTTGCACTTCATCGCCGAGGTTCTAGACATGGTGCCCGGCCACGCCCAGGTCATCCCGCTGCTTGAGCGCGCGCGGGAGGTGCCGGGCGAGCGCCAGCGCGCCGCCGGTATGCTCGATGCGCTGTACGCGGCGGCCGGGAATTGGGCCAAGCTGGTCGAGAATCTCGACATCGAAAGGGAAGGCCTCGAAGGGGCCGGCGCCATCGCCTTGCTTATGCGCAGGGCGGAACTGCAGGAAAGCAAGCTGGAGGCGCCGGCGCAGGCACTCGACACCTGGCGGGCTGTCCTTGATCTCGATGCCCACGCCGACCGGGCGCTTTCCGAGGCCGAGCGGCTGGGCGCGGCGCTTGGGCGGCACGGCGATCTCATCGCCATGTACCAGGCTCTGGCGGACAAGCGCGATCCCTCGGACACGGCTGGCATCGGCGACCTGCTGGCGCGGGCCGCGCGGCTGTGCATGGCCCACGTTCCCGATCGCAAGGCCGCCATCGCGGCTTGGCGCCGCGTGCTCGATCTGGATCCTAGCAACGCCGACACGGGCGCCAAGGCAGCCGAGGCCCTGGAACTGCTCTACACGGAGGCTAACGACGTGCCGGGGCTGGTGCACGTGCTGCGCACCAAGGCGGACTGGACCAGTGACATGGCCGCGCATGGGCAGATCCTTTTGCGCGTCGCCGACTTGCAGGAGAATCGGCTGAGCCAACTTCCCCTTGCTGTGGAAACCTATCGTGGTCTGCTCGACGGCGAGACTGGGGTTGCGACGCAGGCCTTCGACAACCTGGATCGCATCTTCCAAAAGACCCAGCAGGCGCGTGAGCGGGTCGACTTGCTCAAGCGGCGCCTCGATCATATGGATGCCGGCGCCCGCCGCGCCCAGCGCTTCCTCATCGCCGCGATTCTGGAAAAAGAACTGTCCGACCTGGACGAGGCCGTGGCACAGGTCCGCCCGATTCTCTACGATCTTCCCGAGGATCGCGAGGCGCTGACCACGCTGGCGCGCCTGTACCAAATCCAGGGCGTGCCGGTCGACCATCTGGAAATGCTCGAGCGCTTGCTGGCGGTGGCGTCGAGCGACGCCGAACGCATCGATCTGTTGCGCCAGATCGCGGGGCTTTTGCAAGGGCCGCTCGGTCGCCGGGCCGAAGCGCTCGACAAGTGGCGCGAGATCCTGCGACTGGTTCCGAAGGATCCGGGCGCAATGGCCGAGATGGAGCGCTTGCTTGCTTGCGACGACGTGAGCCTGCGCTTCGCCGCCGCCGAAACGCTTGAACCGATCTACACCAAGGCGGGCGAGCACGCACGACTGGCGGAAATCCTGCGCGTCTTCATTGCGCTGGCCGAGGATGGCAATGCTCGCGCCAGCTATCGCGCTCGTCTGGCTGGCATCGAGGAAGTCCAGCTCGGCGACAAAAAGGCCGCTTTTGCGACCTGGGCCGCGGCCATCAAGGACGCCACCAGCGATCCCGAACTGGACCGCTTGCTCGACTCGTACGAACGTTTAGCCAGCGCTCTCGGCCAGGACACCATCCTCGATATCGTGGACCTGTATCGCGCCATTGAACCCGACATCCTGGCGGACACCACGCGCATGCGCGTTCAGCAGACCATCGCCCGCTACGCCATCAAACTCGGCGACCTGCCGGTGGCGACGGATTACTACAACCGAATCGTCGAGCGCCGGCCCGACGACGACAGCGCGCTCGCGGCGCTGGAAACCATCTACGAAGAGCGCTCCGAGAATGAACCGCTCTACGAGGTGGTGTTGCGGCGGGCCGACTTGGCCCAGAACGCGAAGGCCGAGCAAGCCCTGCGCCGTCGCGCCGCTCTCTTGGCTCAGAAGCTCGGGCGTCACGAAGATGCCATCTCGGCCTGGGAGCGCGTGTGGTCGATGAACAGCGGCAACGGCGAGGCAGTGGCCGCGCTCGATGCCTTGTACACCGAGCTCGGCCGCTGGGACGATTTGAGCAATCTGCTCGAGCGCTGCCTGGAGCACGGTGTCCCGGCTGGCGTCGCCATCGACCTGCGTTTCAGGCTGGCCGAGATCCAGCGCGTTCATCTTCTCAACCGCACCCGCGCCCTCGACTACCTGGGCATCGTGCTGGCCAGCGAACCCGATCACGCCAAGGCCATCGAGATCCTGCACGAGATGCTGTCCGATCCCGAGGTGTGCGTCGAGGCAGCCAATCTGCTTGAACCGGTCTACATTCGGCGCAATGCCTGGAAGGATCTGGTCGCTATCGACAGCCTGCGCCTGAAGTTCAGCGAGGATCCGGCATTGCGCCTGGCCTGGACGCAACGGATTGCCCAGATCTACGAGGAGCAGATCGAAGATCTGGACGAGGCCTTCAACTGGTACAGCCGGGTCTTCCAAGAAAGGCCGACGGACACGGCGGCGCAAGAGCAGCTCTTGCGGCTCGCGCCCAAGCAGAATCGCTGGCGCGATCTGGGCCGCCTGCTTGACGACTATCTCGCGGGCGAGCCGGCGAATTCCGACGAGATCTTGGCCTTGGTTCGCATCGCCATCCGTGTCTACGACCACGAACTCGGCGAGCGCGACAGCGCGCGACGGCACTACCGCCGCAACCTTGAAGCGCTGCCTGGCGATCGTTCGGCAAGCAAGCTCTTCGAGGAAGCACTCGAACGTTGGGAAGCGTGGGGTGAATTGCGCGACCTGCTCGACGATCAGGCGCGCCTGGTGGAGTCGGCCAAGGACAAGGTGGCACTTCTCCATCGCAGCGCCGTGCTCAGCGACGAAAAGCTTCTCGAGGCATCGGCGGCCATCGACGCCCTCCGATCGATCCTAGAAATTGAGCCGGACGACAAGCGCGCGGCCACCAGTCTAGAGCGCCTGCTTGGGCGCGAAGAGCGCTGGGAAGATCTGCGCGATCACCTGGTTTGGATGCTCGCGCGCGGCGAGGACGCGCACGCCAAGGACAAGCTGACCCTGGGGTTGGCCAAGGTCGAGGTCGAGCACCTGGGCAACCCGTCCATGGCCGTGGATCATTATGGCGAGGTGCTGGCGCGCACGCCGGCCAACCTCGATGCCATCGCCGCACTGGAAACGCTGCTGGGCGAAAGCGAGTTGCGCGCGCGCGTCGCCGAATTGCTCGAGCCGGCGTTCCGCACTATCCGAGACCTGCGCAAGCTGGCCGATACGCTGGAAATTCGTCTGGAGACCCTGGACGATCCCGCGCGGCGGATCGCGGCACTGCGCGAGATCGCAACCATCGAGATGCACCTCGGCCGTCCGGTCGAAGCGATGGCCGCGCGCGGCCGAGCCTGGCTGGAAGACGTGACCAACGCCGAGACGCTGGTCGAGGTCGAGGCCCAGGCCGCCGCGCTGGGCGCCTTCCAGCGCCTGGTCGAAGTCTTGGACAAGGGCGTAGAACTGACGATGGACCCCGACTTGCGCGGGGATCTGTGCGCCTTCAAGGCCAACATCCTCGACGCGCGCCTGGCCTCACCCGAGCGAGCCATCGAGGCATGGCGTGAAGCGCTGGCCGCGCGTCCGGATCATCAGGATGCCTTCGTTGCCCTCGAACGTCTGCTCGGCGACGCGAACCGTACTCTCGAACTATGCGAAACCTTGGAAAAGCACGCCGAGGTCGTGGTCGAGGCTCCTCGGCGCGAGGCTCTCATCAAGCGCATGGCGGGCCTCTACGAGACGCCGCTCGGCGATCTGGCCAAGGCCACGGCTGCCTGGCGGTCGGTTCTCGATCTGGATCAGGAGAACGCAGAGGCCCTGGACGCGCTGGCGCGTCTGTACGTCGCCACCTCGAACTGGAAGGAGCTTGCGGAAATCCTCCAGCATAAGATCGACTGCACGAAGGAGCCGCAACTTCTGCGCGCCCTTCGCTTCGAGGTCGCCGAATTGCTCGACCTGAAGCTCGGGCAGCTGACCGACGCCGCCGAGCACTTGCGCCGTATCCTCGAAGTCGCGCCCAACGATACCGACGCTCTCGACATGTTGGCCAGCATCTTCGTTCGCGAGAAGCAGCATGGCGAATTGGTCGATGTTCTCGACCGGCGCGCGCGCATCACCCTGGCGTCCGCCGAGCGCGATACCCTGGCGTTCCAGGCGGCCTACGTCACCCAGCATGAGTTGCTCGATCTGCCTGAAGCCATCGCCCGCTACCGCCACATTCTCGAGGGCAATTCCGACCACGCCGAGGCGCGCGCGGCGCTGTGGACCCTCTGTCGTGGCGAGGACAACCGGCTGCTCGCCATCGGCGCCCTTGAACCCATGCTGCGCTTGGGGCAGGAGTGGCGTCCGCTGTGCGAGATCCTGGAACTGCGGCTCTCCGTGACCGATGCACCGGCCGAGCGGATCGACATTCTGGCCGACATCGCTCAGGTGCAAGAGGTAGCGCTTGGCGATCCAGCGGCAGCTTTTGCGACGTATGCACGCGCCTTGGTCGACGATCCCAGCAGCCAGGACGCGCGCTCGGCCCTCGAACGTCTGGCCGAGGCGGGGGGGAATCTCTCCAGTCTTGCGCAGATCTACGAGGAGCGCCTCAAGGCGGTGTACGACAGTGAGTTGCAGCGCTGGTTCGCCAGCCGACTTGCCGAGATCTATGAGGCCAAGCTGGGCAATCCCGAACGCGCCGTGGAGCTGTGGCGCGAGATCGAGACCATGCCGGGCTCCGAAGCCATGGCGTTGGCCAGGCAGGAGACGCTTCTGCGCAGCCTAGGCAAGATGCAGGATCTGGCCGACGTGATCGCGCGCGAGGCGGAGGTCGCCACCGATCAGGCCGTGCAGGCGGAGTTCTGGGCTACCCTGGGCGAACTCCGCCTGGGCGCGCTTGCCGATCGCGATGGCGCCATCACCGCCTTTCGCTCGGCCCTCGACTGCGCGCCCAAGCAAGCGCGGGCGATCGGCGCTCTGCGTACCTTGGCACTCGGCAAGGATCCTCCGGTGGAGGTGCTCGACATTCTCGAACCGTTGGCGGAAGAGCGGAATGACTTCGCCGAGCTCGTGGCTCTGCTCGAAGCGCGTCTTGCCATCCTGGATGATGCCGGCGACAAGGCCAGTCTGCTGCGGCGGATCTCCGAGATCTGCGAAACCAAGCTTGGCGACCTGCCGCGGGCTCTCGACGTTCTCGGCCGCGCGTTGGTCGCTGAACCAAGCGCTTCCGAGACCGTGGACCACCTTGAGCGGGTGGCCGATCTGAACGGCACGCCCATCGAGGCCGCCCGACGGATCGAGGCGATTCTGGACGCGGTCGAGCCAATGCTTTTCGCGGAAATGGCATCGCGAGCCGCGCGCTTGCACCTGCGTGCGGGCGTGACTGCGCCAGCGAGCGAGGAGGCTGCTTTACAGCTCTATGTTCGCGTGCTTCTTGCCGAGCCCGAGAACGCGACGGCTCTCGAAGCCCTGGATGCGCTCTACCGACAGCGCGGCGACCATCAGCACCTGGCCGAGATCATCGAACGTCGCGGGGCCATCGAACTCGATCCCTCGCACCGGTTGATGCTGTACGCGGAAGCCGCGAGCTTGCACGAGGGCAATAGCAATCTTGCCGCCGCGATCGCGGCTTGGCGCGCGGGCCGGGAGGGCGACGAAACCAACCAGACCGCGCTCGACGAACTGGCCCGGCTGTACCAAGCCGCCGGGGAGCGCGACAATCAGGTCGAGATTCTGCGCGAGAAAGCGAGGATGCTCGACGACAGTCGGCAGCGCTGCGCGGTGCTGATGCAAGTGGCCGCGATCAAGTCGGGGCCGCTCGGCGACATGGAAGGCGCCGTGGAAGCAGTCAAGGAAGCGCTGGATGCGGATCCCCAGGATTTGTCCGCCTTGGCGGCGCTGGTGGAACTCGAGGAGCGTCGCGGGGACTTCACGGCCTTGGAAGAGGCGCTGCTACGCCAGTCTTCGGCCCTCGGCGGGGCCGAACTGATTCCGGTTCTGGAGAAACTGGCCAAGAACGCGGCCGAGCGGCTGAACGATCTGGAACGGGCGCTGGTCTACCTTCAGCAGATCCTGGCTGCGGATCCGCACAACCACGATGCCTTCGAGGAAACCGTTCGGCAGCTCACCGCGCTCGAACGGTGGCACGAGCTCATCGAATTGCTCGAAAGCCAGGCCAACGCCGAGGCCAAGCTGGGCAACCACGCGGCCGAACTCACCTACCGCGTGCAAGTCGCCGCCATCTGGGGCGAGAAGCTGGGCGCCGAGGACAGCGCGCTCGAGGCGTTGCAGGCAGTGCTGGCCAGCGAGCCAAAGCATTTCTCGTCGCTGATGGCGGTCGCGCGCATCCACGAAAACCAAGAACACTGGCCAGAGGCGAGCGAGGCTTTGGCGAGAGCCGCCCTGGCGGCGACCACAGGGCACGACCGGGCCGACGTGTTTTGTCGGCGCGCCACTATCGCGGCCGCGACTGGCGCCAAGCCTGAGGATCTCGTGTCGCTTTACGAGGCCGCCCTGGCCTACGACCGGACGTGGCTGCCCGCGATCACGGCGCTCGAAGGGATCGCGCGCAAGACCGGCAATCACACGCAGCTGGTGGTGCAGCTCACGGCGCGCCTCGATCTGGAAAAGGACGAGGCCAAGCAGAAATCCATTCTGTCCGAGGTGGCTTCGCTCACTATGGGCCCGCTCGGCAAGCCCAGCGAGGCCGTGCCCGCGTTTGAGCGTCTAGCCAAGATGGCGCCGAGCGATCTCTCGGTCCAAGAGAACCTTGGCCGTGCCTTGATCGCGTGCGGGCGCGTGGACGAGGGCGAGTTCGCTCTGGGGCAACTGGTCGAGCAGCTCGGCAAGGCCAGGCGGCAGAAGGACGTCGCGCGGTTGCAATGGCTGCTCGGTAGCTTCGCCGAGGCGCGCGGGGATCTGGCGGCCGCCAAACTGCGCTACACGGCGGCCTACCAAATCGATCCAACCCAGGCCGGGGTTTTGGGGGCGCTGTCGCGTTTGGCGATCCGGCAGCGCGACGCCGAATCCGCCCGCCGCTTCCTGCGCACGTTGCTGCTGCAAAGCTTCGACGAGAAGGTCGCGGGTATCACCAAGGCCGAAGTGTACCTGGCCCTCGGCAATCTGCATCGCGAGGCGGGCGAGAACGCCAAGGCACGCAACATGTTCGAGCGCGGCCTCGAAACCGATCCCAAGAACGAAGCCTTGAAACAGGCCCTGGCATCCGCGCCGAAATGAGAGCCGTATTGTCGTAGACCTCTTTCGTGGCGACCTCTATCCATGCCTGTCCTCGCTGTGGCCGGCCCGTGCGCAGCGCTCGGGGGTGTCGTTGCGATCAGGAGGCCGCGCCTGAGAAGGCGCCCGCGTCCACCTCACCGACAGCAGGCGGAGACTATGCCTCGTGGAGGGGAGCGCAGCCCAAGGCCAGATGGGGAATGCCCGCGATGGAAGCTGCCATCGAGCGGCGCTTTCGCCAGTTCGCTCTGCCCATCGCGCTTCTTGGGGCCTGGGCCGTGGTGCACACGGGGTTGCCGCACCTTCTGTTGCGAACCGTACTCAGCATGTGGGTTCACGAATTGGGCCATGCCGCCGCGGCCTGGATGTGCGGCCGACTCGCCTTCCCGGGACCGTGGTTCACGCCGGTTGGCGCGCAGAGAACGTGGATCGTCGTGGTGTTGCTCGCAGCCGGATTGGGCTATGGCGTGTTTCGTTGCTGGCGAAGGAGCAAGCCGTGGGCGGTGTGCTTGCTTGTGGCACTGGTGGCACAGGTCTATTGCTCGTTCGTTCTTCCCGACCGCAAGGCCATGGCGCTCGTCGTGTGGAGCGGCGATGGCGGCTGTATGATCCTGGGGACCTTGCTCATGCTTTCGCTCTATGCGCGCAAGCGCAGCCGGTTGCGCGTGGGGTGGCTACGCTGGGGCTTCCTGGTCATCGGTGCGGCGGCGTTCGCGGACGGATTTGCAACTTGGTGGGCCGCGCGCACGGATCGTGAGGTCATTCCCTTCGGCGAAAATGAAGGGAGTGGCCCGTCCGATCCGACGGTCCTGATTTTCCAACGAGGGTTCTCCATACCGGGGCTGGTGAACGGCTACGTTTGGTTGGGGTTCGCATGCCTGGCCGTGCTACTCGTCGCCTACTTCTTGGGCTTGCGCAAGGAGCGCCAAATCCCAGAAGAGGAGGAGGTGTGAGACTCCGACGCTGGCTACCCTTGGGTGCAGCGGTTCTAGTGGCGGTGGGACTTGCGTGTTGGCTGTCCTGGCAGACGCGCTTGCAGGTCCTGCGCAAGGGCGGCAAGGGGCCACCCACCTTCGTGCTGCTTCACGGGTATGGCTCCGCGGCCGAACACTGGCTGCCTTACGCGCGGACCATTTCTTTTCCGCCTGTGGGGCGATTTCTGTTTCCGCAGGCACCGGAAATGGTCGCGCGCACGGATGGGGTGCTGGACGGCCGCGCTTGGTGGAATCTAGATCTGGCGGCGCACCGCCAGCCCGGAAGGCTCGGCGTGGATCTGACCCAGGAAGATCCGCGCGGCCTGGAACGCGCCGCGAAGCTGGTGCGCAGGGCGATGGCCCGCGAGGGAAACTCGAAGGCGCACCCGTTTATCTTGGGCGGATTCTCCCAAGGCGCCACGGTCGCCTGCGAAGTCGCATTTTCGTCGGACGAACCCTTGGCCGCGCTGGTGATCCTGTCCGGGACGCCGCTCGACCGGGCGGGCTGGCAGTCGGGGATGGCGAAGCGAAAGGGGCTGCCCATCTTCATGTCGCACGGTCGCGCCGACAACATCTTGCCCTTCGATCTGGCCGAACGTCTGCACGGCGAGCTGGTGGCCGCGGGGTTGGCGGTGACTTTTTTTGCGTTCGACAGCGGTCATGAGATTCCCGAAGAAGTGGTCACGGCCCTGGGCGCGTTCCTGGCGCGCGTCGGGCGGTGAACGCCTGCGCAATCGAGCGGGCAAATCCCGCGGTCCTCGCACTCGGTACGCGCTATAAGGGCGGGAATGGCCGTCTCGCTCGATAATCTGGTCGCGCTCGTGAAGGAGCGTGGAACGGAAGATTCCTTCCCGCAGCGAGAGGAACTGCACGGTTTGCTAGAGCCTTTCCGCCTCCTGCGTGACCAGGAATCGGTGCGGCTGGCGCTGGCGGCGACCGCGCGCAAGGGCGATCGCCTCGTGGCCCGCGTGGCCTGCGAAGCCTTGGCCTATCTCGGCGGGGACGCGGCGGGATCGCTCCTGATCGAAATCGCCATGGACGCTTCTCTTGGCACCAGCCAGCGTGCAGCGGCTGTCTGGGCACTTGAGCATCAAAACCCATCTTTTTGCGAGCGCCTTACGGCCGACGAGCAAATCGCCTGCATGAGCTTGCCGGTCTTCGAAATGCTGGAGGATCCCGAGGCCGATCAGGGTTTTGGGTTGCAGGCGCTTCAGGACAGCTACCTGGAATTTCCGCCACACTTCCGCTCCTCCTTCCTCAAGGCCATCACCGGGTTGGCTGGCGAGCACAAGCCCAAGCTGGCCAGCCTGTGCATGCACTTGCTCGGCGCCGAGGAGGATGATGATCGTCGCGGCAGGCTGATCGATCTTGTTGCCGCCGATGCCACCCAGGAGGCGGCTGATCTGCTTGCGACTTTCGCCGCCAAGGCCGACGACCCACAAGAGGCCAAACGGGCACGCAGGCAGCTCCATATCCTTCGCGCCAAGGGCCTGCGTGGCACCGTCCACCAGGACATGGAAGCCGCGCGGGCCCTGGTCACCGGCGTCGACGGTGATGCTTGTTTTGCCATCAACATCATCATTCCGCGCCTGCCGACCTTCGATTTCGCCAACCTGCTGCTTCACTACGGCAATGGCCTGCGCGACGGGTTCGTCATGAAGAACCTGCCCAGCCGCAGCGTGGACGAGCTGGTGGAGAAGATCAGGAAGGGTTCCGGGAATCTGGCTGCCTTCGTTCCCATACCGCTCGCGGCACGCCTCATCGACGAGGCCGTGCAAGCCGCCAAACCCATGACCCTGTCCGACAGCGATGTCGCCGAGGCCATGGCGCTGGCCGAACCCGTCTTGGCCACGGCGCGGGCACAGGCATACGTCGAGCCAGCGGTCGAATCGCCAGCCGAGACGACGCCAGAGGAAGTGGACGGCCTGCTCGACAGCGAGTCGTTCGAATCGTGGTTCTTCGAGGCGCGCGAAAGCACCGTGCAGGAATCGCTCGTGCTGCTCGACAAACCCATTCGCGGCAAGGGCAAGGCGGCCTACAAGACCGCGGCCAATCGCCTCGCCACGGCCACGAAGAATCTGTGCAAACGCCTGCGTGCCGACGACGAGCCCGCACGTCTCGAGCGGATGCTCCGCCACCAAGCCAGGCTGTTCGAGTGCGTGGAAAACGGCGAGCGCGCCAAGCTCTGTCGCAAGCTGGCTGCCGAGGTGAGGCAACCCGAAAGCGTGTTTCTCGCGCAAATGGCGCTGCGCTCGCTGCTCGCCGCCCTGGAAGCGCCGCCCGAGGCCGAACGGGGCCTGCGCCTGGTGGAGGCACGCGACCACCTGCGCGCGCGTCTCTCCGGCGACGAGCGGGATCACCGCAAGGTCGACGTGATTCATCTCGACATCTCCGCGGTCGCTCACGTTGAGCTCAACATGCGCAACCGTGAAGAGCCGTCTTCTCGTCGCGCTCCGCTGGGGACCATCGAATCGGCTGCCTTGGCCGTGGGTGACGCGTTCGTCGAGCATGTCATGGGTGCCAGCGGAGGCGCGGGCTTCTCCCGGGCCGTGGAAAAGATCCTGGATCGGCACGACCTTTTTCCGCCGCAGGCGCGCGTTTCCATCGCGGGCGAAACCATGATGGACATCGCAGATTTCGCCAAAGGCATTTGCCGTGACCTCTGTCCCCACCGCTGTCTTGGCGACCCCAAAGGCGACGGCCGCATTCCCTACTACACAGGCGGACTGCCGTGGGAAGGCCCCGCGCCCTCGAAGCGGCGCCCGCCGACGGGCCGGGCGTAGAACCACCGCGCCATGCTAAGCTTCCGCCAGCCGTGTGATATGAGGAATTGCCAACCACCAACCTTAGGATGATCCCATGGCACTACTCGGACGCGACACCCTGGTCACGGGGCCATTGCCCGATGGCACGCTCTTGCTCGAAACCTTTCAAGGCAAAGAGACGCTTGGGACTCCGTATCGCTACGATCTTACGCTGCTCTCGAGCGACCCCGATATTCCCGTCGACAAGGTTTTGGGCCAATCGCTCACCGTGCACCTCAAGCTCGACACGGGCGACACGCGGTTTTTCAACGGCATCGTCACCTACTTTGGCAAGGTCGGGCTGTCGATGCACCACACCCGCTACGTGGCCGTCCTCAACCCGAAACTCACGCTTTTCGACTATGCCCGCGATTGTCGCATCTTTTTTGGGCAGGACGCGAAGGCTCTCGCAACCGACGTGCTCGCCCAGCGCGGGTTCACCGACGTCGAATCAGGTTCACTGAAGGGGGACTACCGCAAGCGCGAGTATTGCGTGCAATACCGTGAGACCGATTTCAACTTCGTCCAGCGCCTGCTTGAGGAAGACGGCATTTACTATTTTTTCAAGCACGAGAACGACAAGCACACCCTGGTCCTGGCGGATTCCGCCACGGCCCACGCAAAGGTTCCAGGCTACGAGTCTGTCCTATACTTGCCCAAAGCACGCAAAGAGATCCGCGACGAAGAGCACTTCTGGACGCTCAGCGTGGCCGGCTCGCTCTACGCAGGTAAATTCACCGTGATTCGCGGCTACGACTACGCCAAGGCTAGGCCGTCGGCGACGCTGGTCGAGGTGAAGTCTTCCCTGGCGCCCCAGCCTGGCGCGGATTTCGAGGACTACGACTATCCTGGCGGACTTTCCGAAAAGCCCGACGCCGAAGCGGAGGCTACGGTGCGTTTGGAAGGCGACCACGTCGGGAACACCCTCATCGAGGTCGAGGGCAACACCATGGGCCTCGGCGTCGGAAACCTGGTGACACTCAAGAAACCGGCCTTTCTCGACGGCGACTTCAATCCGTTTTGGGACGAGGCCGACTTCAAGAAGGAATACCTCATCGTCTCGGCGACCTACTCGATCAGCCTCAACCAGTACGAAACCGGCGACGTGGCCGAATCCGACGAACCATTCAAGGCGACCTACGCGCTACTCGACAGCCAGTCGCCCTATCGGCCGCGGCGAAGCGCCACCAAGCCCAGGATCGAGGGACCGCAAACCGCCTTGGTCGTCGGCCCGGCCGGGGACGAGATCTACACCGACAAATTCGGACGGGTCAAAGTGCAGTTCGACTGGGACCGGCTGGGAAAACACGACGAGAAGGCTTCGTGCTGGGTGCGTGTGGCCCAGGTCTGGGCGGGCAAGCAGTGGGGCGCGATGCACATCCCGCGCATCGGACACGAGGTCATGGTCGAGTTTCTCGACGGCGATCCGGATCGGCCCATCATCACCGGCCGGGTCTACAACGCCGACAACATGCCGCCCTACGCTCTGCCCGACAACAAGACCCAGAGCGGAATCAAGAGCCGCAGCAGCAAGGGCGGTTCGGCCAGCAACTTCAACGAGCTTCGTTTCGAGGATCTGAAGGGCAAGGAAGAAGTCTATCTGCAAGCCGAGAAAGACATGAATATCCTGGTTAAGAACGACGAGACCCGCTTCGTCGGGCACGACCGGGTCAAGAAGGTCGATCACGACGAGACCTCGACCATCACGGCGAATCGAACCGAGGAAGTCGGCAAGGACGAAACCATCACGATTCACGGCAGCCGAACCGAAAGTGTGGACAAGGACGAATCCATCACCATCTCGGGCGGTCGGACGGAGTCCGTCAGCAAGGATGAAAACATCTCGATCGGCGGCGCGCGGACAGAGTCCGTTGGCAAAAGCGAGTCTATTTCCATCGGTGGCGCTCGTTCCGAGACCGTCGGCAAAGGCGAAACCATCACCATCAGCGGCGCACGCCAGGTGGATGTAGGCAAGGCCGACAGCCTTTCCGTCGGCGCCGGCAGAAAACAAACCATCACCGGGGACGATCAAGTCACGGTCAGCAAGAAGATTCTGTTCGACGGCGGTGACGAAATCATGCTCAAGAGCGGGGACGCGAGCATCACCCTGAAGAAGGACGGCACCATCATCCTGAAGGGCAAGGACGTCTCGATCACCGCCTCCGGCAAGATCAACGCCAAGGCCTCCGGCGACATCATCATGAAGGGAAGCAAGGTCAGCGGGAATTGAGCGTGGATGCCTCCCGTCGGGGGCTGTGCGCGGGCAGCCGGCGTTCACATGGAGAACGTGATGCCGGTGATGCAGAGGTCCGTCACGGTGATCGCCGTGGGACCAGACGAAACCTGCACGGCGATCGAGTCGATGTTTGGCACGTCCGCAAGCGTGAGTGCCACACCATCGGGCGGAGTGTCGTAGCATTTGGTGGTGAAGGAGGTGAAGGGTATGGCGGTCCCCGGGGTCATCATAGCGCAGTAGTTTGCTCCAATCGGATCGCCTTTCCTGGTGACCTGTGCGCGAATTCCGGACAATAGCGATCCGGTAGTGACCGCAATCGCGATGCTGGTGAACGACTGCCCAAGGGTTTGACCAAAGTCACCGAGTCTTCCATCTTGATTGATCGTCGCGCTGATCCCAAGGGTGATGCCCCAATTGTTGGTATAGTCTGGATTCAACGCCGACACGGCGGGAATCGAGCCCGAAACGCAGAGTTCGCTGGTGCTTGACCAGTTTGGACCTGCAGCGCAAGGCGTGGCGCTGGCGACGGACGCATCCGTTCCTCTGCACGTCGGGTCGGTGACGGTATCCAGCGAACCCGCGGCAACCCAGCCCCAGCCAGTCATGGCCCCGCCCGCTTTGCCATTGTTGAAGGTAACGGTGGTGCCGGTAGGGCCGCATGCGCTGCACTGGGTGCCGCCGCTGCCGCACATGGAGGGCGTCTGACTAGCCACGCACACAGTGCCGTTGCAGCAGCTTCCAGGGCACGAAGTCCAGTCGCATAGGCACGCGCCGCCCGAACAGTGCTGACCCGAGGAGCATGCGTTGCCGCATCGGCCACAGTTGTACATGTCCGCGGTCAGATCCGTGCATGTGCTCCCGCATGTTGTTCGATAGCAAACCGATCCGGACCCGTCGGTTCCACCCGCTTCACCGCCCGCGTCTGTAGAACCTCCACCACCTTCGCCCGACGCATCGACTGCGCGTGGCGCATCGATTGCGGCCGGGGTATCGACTGTGCGCGGCGCATCGACCGTGTCCGCCGCGACATCCGCGCCTGTTGCACCACCCGCTGCCCTCGCGTCGGCTACGCTCGTCGCGCCGCCGGTGCTCGTCGCGCCGCCGGTGCCCGTCACACCACCCGTACTGTGCGCACCGCCCGTCGCAGAGCCTCCGCTGGCGCCGCCCAAACTGCCCGGCGTCGTCGTGCCGCCCGCACCTCCGGTGCTCGTGCCCATCTTCAGATCCGGATATACACAGCCCACCGCCGTCGCGGCGACTAGCAGCGGCAACAATCTTGAGACCCTGAACATGAACGTTGCCTCCAAAGATCTTTCAATTGATCAGAATGCGCCCTTGACGCCCGCCGAACTCGGGCCAAGCCAAAGCGCCATGCCTGGCGCTGCCGCTTGTTTCGGAGTCCAGAGTAACAAGGTCACCCCGATTGCAGTTCCAACACCGCCAACAATGAACCCCGCCGTCGAAAGGTTGCGCATGGAATTGTAACTGTTGAGAGAGTCGCTCCCAACCTTCGATCGATTGCAGGTGCCATTTGGACAGTTTCCGCGCAGATCTGAATTCGCCGCCACGTCGATTCCCGCCACCACCCCCGTGAGCAAGCCTGCCGCCCCAACACCAAGCGTGACCCAGCCCCACGTCCGCTGGGCTGAGCCGCTGCGAGGCGCCGGTTGCGTCTCGGCCAAGGTCGGCGCGGGCGCCGCCGGCAATCCACCCTGAGGTACCTGCGGAACCACGGTCGGGCCCGCCGCCTGTTGATTCGCCTGCGCGGCCGGGAAAGGCGCGACCGCGATCGCTGAGCTGGGCGTGGCCGCGTTGAATTTCAGCAGCGCATCCTTGCGTTCGCCTTCGTTGAGATTGATCGTCTGCTCCACAATCTCCGCACCCCGCTTGCCCACGATGTGCCGCGAGCCGGGATCGCTCG
>Ga0182027_10003782_pt1 | contig 23760 bp, 19 predicted proteins | sample 712E1DmetaG_FD_121300 | JGI IMG/M metagenome (GOLD analysis project Ga0182027, IMG submission 121300) | Permafrost microbial communities from Stordalen Mire, Sweden - 712E1D metaG (Illumina Assembly) | ecosystem: Environmental > Terrestrial > Soil > Wetlands > Permafrost | place: Sweden... | reverse complement strand
TCAACCCCGCTGGGGTTGCCTGATTCTGTATGTTCCTGGTTATCCGCAGGTTAAAACCTGCGGCTATTCAGAGTAGGCCCCTGCGGGGCCATTTGAACACACCTTATTCTAGCGCCTATGCCCATTGGACTCGACCTCGAGAGTGGGCGCGTAAAGGCCGAGGAACTTGCGCCTTGATACGAAGCATCATGCACCGGCTCATGCACAATGTTACAATAGGCGGCGTTTTGAACTACATCTTCATTCGCGAAAAAGAGGAATCATCTATGACCGAGCAATTCAACCGACGTGATTTCATCAAGCGGGCGGCGGTGGGCACTGCGGGCGTCAGCCTGGCGATGTCCGGCGTTGGCACAGGTAGTGTCCTGGGCGCCAACGACAGAATCCGGCTGGGCCTGATCGGGTGCGGACGCCAGGGCAGGGACAACATGGGACATTTTATAAGGCACGGTGTGGAAGTGGCCGCAGTGTGCGATGTTTACGAACCCAATTTGCAGAAAGGGCTGGCGGCGGCGGGCGGAAAGGCAAAAGCGCTGAAGGACTTTCGGCAAGTTCTCGACGACAAAGATATTGACGTCGTTATCGTCGCCACACCTGACCATTGGCATGCCCTTCCTACTGTAATGGCCTGCCAGGCGGGGAAGGACGTATATGTTGAGAAGCCTATAAGCGTTGCCGTCGAAGAAGGTAAGAAGATGGTGGAGGCCGCGAGGAAATACAAGCGCGTCGTGCAAGTGGGGCTTTGGCAGCGCTCCAACCTGCACTTCCAGAAAGCTGTGCAACTGGTCCAGGACGGGCTGATCGGAAAAGTCACTTTCGTCAGGACAGAGAACTATTCCAACATCTACCCGGAGGGCATTGGCAATCCACCGGATTCCGACCCGCCCCCGGGACTCGACTGGGACATGTGGCTTGGGCCAGCCCCGAAAGTGCCATTTAACTGGAACCGTTTCGGGGTGGGCGACCGCTGGTCAACCTTCCGCTATTTCTACGATTATGCCAACGGGTGGCCCGGCGATTGGGGCGTGCATCGGCTCGACATTGTGCAGTGGGCGATGCGAGTGGATGGCCCGCATACCATCACGGCTTCCGGCAGGAAGTTCTACCTCAAGGACAACAGCGACACCCCCGATACGCTCCAGATCACACTTGAATACCCCGACTTTGTTGCCACCTACGAAAACCGGCTGTGCAATGAGGGCACGAATGACACCCACGGTTACGGAATCGAATTCCGTGGCACGGATGGAACAATGTTTGTGGACCGCAACGGCTTCCAAGTCATTCCGGAAGGCAAGCCGCCAAAGACCGCCGAAATGAAAATGGAATGTGTGGACGATGGGGTGGATAACCACGTGGCCAACATGTTGGAGTGCATGAAGACCCGCAAGGCGCCGCAAACCGACATTGAATTTGGCTACCGCTCGACCAGCACTTGCCTTTTGGGTAACGTTGCCCTGCGGAGCAAGGAACGGCTGGAATGGGACGTGGCCGGCCAGCGGCTGATCAAGGGCGGCCCCGTGGCACAAAAGCTCTTAGGCCGTGAATATCGCGCTCCCTGGAAGCTGGTGGTGTGAGGAAAGTTAACAGTTCACAGTTAACAGTCTTAAGGGCGGAAAGTCTCTACCGCTTTCGACTCACCAAGCCGTTAAGGAGTCGACAGGCGAAGGGTGAAAGTCGGGAGGCAGACAGGGCCGCTGCCCTTTGGACTTTTGACGTTAGACTTTTCGGATTCTTGAGTCTCGACTCTCGACTTGCCTTACGGAATGGAGGTGACGTATATAGCCGACCCACCCTCGGAGGCGCCGGGCGCGATGAAGGCCTCAGTTTGTTGAGAATCGCCCGCCAAAGAAAGAATGGGCTTTCCCGGCGCGGCTTGGACTATGGGTGAGAACTCCTCCGCTGAAGTCAGGCGCGTGACTTGCCCATCGCAGAAGCAATAGAGCCCAAGGTCATCGGGTGAATCGAGGGGTGTGGCGGCAAAGATAATGTTCCCTTGCGCGGAAGTGGTCTGACCCTCGATCTGCCCCAGGGGTTTGACCTCCGGGGCGCCCGCGCTATGCCTGGCCATCATCGGCTGGGAAGGGTCGCCGGGCAAGAGCGCTGTCTGCACGTTTCCACCCTCCATGATGACTAGAACCATTTGGACCGGCGCCTGGCCCGCACGCGGAGCAAGAATCTGAATGGCTTCTGCCGGATCGGGTGGAGCTTTGAGCTCCTGAAAACTGCGAATCGCTACGGCGCGGAAGAACTGCTCGATGGCCGCCTCCGGGGGAGTGCCGTGGAGAACCAGCGCCGCTTCATCGTGGCTGAAGAAGATGGGCTCGAACAGGTCTTTAGGTGCTGGAGAGACACCGGACGGAAATTCCAACCTGCGAAGCTCGCGCGGAGTCCATAGGAATAAGCCCGAACCCGGATTTTTCCCGCCCCAACGCGCGCCGAACAAGATGGTCCCTTGCGGGTTGATTAACGGCGCTGAGAATTCGAGGAAGGCAGCGTCCGGAATTCCCGGCAGGCTGTCCGCACTCGTCACCAGGGCCCTGGCGCCTGTTCCATCCACGCGGATGATGGCGCTGCTTGCATTCCCCTCTGCGTCCTTAAGCTCGGCTGCAAAGCAAATCACCCCCGCGTCATTAAGGCTGGGCGCGCTGAACGAATCGTAGGACGTCTTAAGGATCGGCGCTTGCAGACCCTGAAAGGCCACCACAGAAAAACTGACGCCGCTGGACTTGACCACAGCCCGCAGCTCATTTCGCGGACTCCGCAGGGATGAAAGGAAGACGGCCTCCCGGTTGTCATTCATTGCCAAGTTAGAGAACGGCCCGAAGGAAAAGCCCGTGTGTCCCGGCACGCCGGACCCGGCGGCCAGCAGCAGGCGCGTGTTCGATTGGGCAGACAATCGCGAAGATAAGCCCAGCCAAAGATTCAGGGCGACAACGGAGAACACCAGACATCTTTCCACTCGGCTCATGAGGTCGCACCTGCTTGGCAAAATGGAATGGAAACCTCGCGCGCGGCCATCTCAGGATTCAGGCGGGTTGAAGGCTCGCTTCTTCCCTCTGGACCTCTTTGCGACATCGGATGGAGCGCCCGGGGCAAGCGGATCTGCTTCATTCACTTTGACCATGGCCGCTGCTTCGTCCGGCGCAATGACGAAGAGTTGCGAGAACTTAACCTCGTCCAGGATCTTCTGAACGTGTGCATTAATATTCGCCAAAACCATTCGCGTGCCGGCATTTTGAGACGTCACACGGGCCCCCGCAAGAAAACCCAGGCCCGTCGAGTCAATATATGGGACATCGGCAAAATCAATGATAAGTTTACTCGTCCCCGCGTCGATCAAGTCTTTCACCTTTTGTCGCAGGTAGGGGCCATCACTGCCGGCCAGGAATTTTCCACTCAAACTCACAATGGCAATATCATTGGCGAAACGGGCCGTAATTCGCACGGTTGCACCTCGCTGCGGAACCGCTCAAGAATCCACACGCTCTTGAGCTTTCCGCCGATTCTCTTATTCCGGCAAGGCTGTTCGAGAATCGGCGTTCCAAAATAGAAAGGCAAGACTGCAAAGGGTATGCTACGGGAGGGGGAGAAGGCTTGTCAAGTTTCGCACAAATTTGCCCAGGTCCCGGAGGGTCATTGCCAGGTGTTTGAACTGCCGAAGGGGCAGTGCGTTGGCGCCGTCCGACAGGGCCTGCTTGGGGTGGTTGTGGACTTCCATGAAAAGGCCATCTACTCCCGCCGCCACTCCCGCCCGCGCCAGGGTGTTGATAAATTGCGGCTGCCCACCGCTTTGGTGGCCTTCGCCGCCCGGCAATTGCAAGGCGTGGGTCACGTCAAGGATGACGGGGAATCCAAAATCCTTCATAACGGCGAGGCCCCGAATGTCGACGACCAGGTTGTTATAGCCGAACGTGCTCCCTCTCTCGGTCACCAGGATTCGGTGGTTGCCTTGGCTCGTGACCTTGTCAAGGGCATGACGAACATCCCAGGGCGAGAGGAATTGCCCCTTCTTGATATTCACCACGGCGCCCGACCGGCCTGCTTCGAGCAACAGATCGGTCTGACGACAAAGGAACGCCGGAATTTGGATGACGTCGCAAACTTCCGCAGCCGGGTTAATCTGCTCTGGCTCGTGCACGTCAGTCAGTACGGGTATCCCAAACTCCCTTTTGACACGCGCCAGTATCCGAAGTCCCTGCTCCAAACCAGGGCCGCGATAGGAATGCAGCGAGGTGCGGTTGGCCTTGTCGAAGGAAGCCTTGAAGATAAAGGGAATGCGGAGATCGCGCGCCATCGTGGATAGCCGCTCGGCCATCATCAGCGTATGTCGCTCACTCTCGATGACGCACGGCCCGGCGATTACAAAGAGTGGGTGGCCGGTTCCCAGCCTCAGTTTCCCGACAGGAACCACGTACCCCATTGTTCACTCACTCCTGGCCAATCAGAATTGCGGACCGGTCGCGTCCTGAGCTGAAAATACGCCATCCGCAACCGCTTCCGGGGCGGTCACCTTAGGCTCTTCCGTCAATAAAGAGCTTGCGAATGACCCCAACCTACTTCGGCGATACTGATAGGCCGCGCCGATGAATGCTTTGAATAGGGGGTGAGGCTCGAGGGGACGCGACTTGAATTCGGGATGAAACTGGCAACCCAGGAACCACGGGTGGTCGCGGACTTCAACGATCTCCACGTAGGTCCCGTCCGGGGTCTCACCCACCAGATCCAACCCGTGGGCTACCAGGATTTCCTCATATTCGCGGTTGAATTCGTAGCGATGGCGGTGGCGCTCGGAAATCTCGAGCTGCCCGTAGGCCTGATGGGCAAAAGAACCAGGCTTGACCCGAGCGGTCCAAGCTCCCAAGCGCATGGTTCCACCAAGCTCATCTATGCCTCGCAAATCACGAAGTTTGTATATGACGCGGTGCGGCGTACAGGGGTCAAACTCTGAACTATCCGCGCCTGTCAAACCGCAGACATTGCGCGCGAATTCAATTACCGCGCACTGCATGCCCAGGCAAATACCGAAATAGGGCACCTTGCGTTGGCGGGCGAATTGGATGCCTCGCAACATACCCAGGATTCCTCGTTTGCCAAAACCACCCGGGACCAAGATGCCGTCCAGCTCTTGCAGTTTCCCTTCCCAGCTTTCACCCTCCAGTCCCTCCGCTTCCACCCAAACCTTGTTCAGCTTCAAGTCATGGGCAATACTGCCGTGGACCAGGGCTTCGTTCAAGCTCTTGTAAGAGTCCTGGTAGCCGACGTACTTGCCCACGATACCGATGGTTACCTCGTCCTGCGGATGGCGGATCCGGTCCACAAGGTCTATCCACGGCTGGACGTTGCGCTCGCCGGTCTTCAGGTTCAAGCACCGCAGAACCTGGGAATCCAGCCCCTCTTTCCCCAGAACCAACGGGACTTCGTAGATGTTATCCACGTCTTTCGCGGTAATGACGGCATCTTCCGAAACGCTACAGAAGAGGGCGATCTTGCCTTTAATCTCGGCAGAAAGAAAGCGGTCCGTGCGGCAAAGGAGGATGTCCGGCTGAATGCCGATCTCTCGCAATTCCTTTACAGAATGTTGTGTGGGCTTGGTCTTTTGTTCGCCTGAAGCTTGTATATAGGGTACGAGCGTCAAATGCACGAAGACCACATTTTCCCGGCCCAGTTCCTGCCGCATCTGACGAATAGCCTCGAGGAAGGGGAGCGATTCAATGTCGCCCACGGTTCCGCCCACTTCCACGATCACCACATCGACGTCATTCGAGACCCTCTTGATGGCAGCCTTGATTTCGTTGGTAACGTGGGGAATGACTTGAACCGTCTGCCCCAGGTAATCGCCACGCCGCTCCTTCGTGATAATGATCTCGTAGATCCGTCCCGCAGTGCAATTGTTGTCGCGCCGCGTCCGGACATGGCTGAAACGCTCATAGTGACCAAGGTCAAGGTCGGTTTCGGCGCCGTCATCGGTGACGAAGACTTCGCCATGTTGAAACGGGCTCATCGTCCCAGGATCAACATTCAAGTAAGGGTCCAATTTCAAGAACGACACCTTAAGTCCCCGCCCCTCGAGCAAACACCCAATCGAGGCTGAGGCAAGGCCTTTACCCAGCGAACTGACTACACCGCCAGTCACAAAGATGTATTTGGCGCCCATGGGCCTCCTTGAGATTGCCTAACGGGTTGGCGGTTTCCCAACCAGCGCTTGAAGTCTTGCGCCCGTAATGCACGTTAATGCACGGGGCTCCCCAGTCAGGTCATTTGTACCGAAGTAAACGTTCGTCGGAAGGAATCGGTACGGTCAATTATCCAGTCACCCTCACGGTTTGTCAACGACAAATACCCACCACAGAACCAGGACGACCAGTTCTTTGACAAACCCCGCTAAAACTCCCGCATTTTATGTTCCGCCCCTGCATCTGGGAACCGGAAACACGAACTGTGCTAGAATATTAGCGTTGACGGACCGTGTAGGGTCGCACGGTTAGGATAAAGCCGGGGGCGGGCTGCCACTTGTCTGCGGGGGGCCGCGAGAATGAAAACATTTTCCATGCGCCGAGTTTCCCGACTCTGGGTTCTGAGTTTCGCCGCAACGAGCATTTTGGGAGTTGCCGCCTCCCCCAGAACCGCAGATGAACACAGCGCACAGCAACCCCCCGGCGACGCACAATCTTCACCCATCACCATCCGCAAACCAGACATCCACGTCGCACCCTTGCAGGTGGACGTCAACATGGTGGTGGTCAATGTGACGGTTACCGACCCATTCGACCGGATTGTGACCGGGCTCGAGCAGAGCAACTTTCAGGTGTTTGACGAAAAAGTCGAACAGAAGATCGAAGCCTTTTCTACCGAAGACGCACCCATCTCGGTCGGCTTGATTTTTGATAGCAGCGGCTCCATGAGCGACAAGATCCAGAAATCCAAGGAAGCAGCCTTACAGTTTTTCAGGACATCTAATCCCCAGGATGAGTTTATGCTCGTCAGCTTCAGTGACCGTCCTAACCTGATCACGGGCTTCACGTCGAAGGTCGAGAACATTCAGGATCGGTTGCTGTTTGTGAAAGCGGAGGGGAAAACTGCATTGCTGGATGCCATTTATCTGGCGCTGAGCGAAATGAAGAAAGCCACAACGAGTCGGAAGGCCTTGCTGGTGATCTCCGACGGCGGTGACAACCACAGCCGCTACACGGTGAACGACATTAAGCGGGCAGTTAGGGAGTCCGACGTGCAAATATATGCCGTCGGTATATTTGAGGCACTCTCCGCCCGCGGGCGTACGCCTGAGGAAGCGGGTGGACCTAGCCTGCTGGCAGACTTGGCGGAGGTCTCCGGAGGCCGACTGTTCAGTGTCGAGGATGCGAACGAGCTGCCCGACATCGCCGAGAAAATCTCCATTGAGCTGAGGAACCAGTACGTCCTCGGGTATCGCCCCTCGAACCTTGTTCGCGATGGCCGGTGGAGGCGTATCAAGGTAAAGCTGAATCCTCCCAGAGGACTGCCTCCGCTCCAGATATATTCACGCACTGGATACTATGCTCCCACACAATAGCATGCGTTTCAGGACCCGAACGACCATTTGGAGCTTCGCCCTACTATGCGTGGCCTTCACTATCTCGAACCGCCTTCCCGCGCAGTCACCCCAGCCTGCCAATCCTCACACCCCCTCGGCGGAGAAGAAGGGCCGCGAATACACCATTAATGTTGACGTAAACCTGGTGGTCCTGCACGCCACGGTGCTCGACAAGAAAGGTCACATCGCAAACGACCTCAAGCAGGAAGACTTCCGGGTTTACGAAGACGGCGAGCCTCAACAGCTTTCAGTATTCAGCCACGCCGACATCCCTGTGACCATGGGCATTGTAATCGACGATAGCGGCAGCATGCGCGAGAAGCGTGAGGCGGTGAATGCCGCGGCTCTGACTTTTGTGAAGACCTCCAACCCGCAGGACCAGGTTTTTGTGGTCAATTTCAATGATGTCTATTACCTTGACACCCCGGGAGACTTTGCCAGCAATATCGAGGACCTGAAGAGCGCTCTGGATAAGATTGATTCAAGGGGCGGGACAGCACTTTACGACGCCGTTTACGCTTCGCTGGACCATACGAAGCTCGGCAACCGCGATAAAAAGGTCTTGCTGATCATTACCGACGGAGAAGACAACGCCAGCCGTTACTCCTTCGAGGAACTGCTTCGCTACGCACAGAAATCCAATGCCGTCATCTACACTATTGGCTTGCTGGGTTCGGAAGAACCCGGAGGGTTGTTCAAGATACACGGCGGCAGCGCCCATCGGGCTGCCAAGGTCCTCGAGAAGATATCAGACGCGACCGGCGGACAGGCCTTCCTTCCAAGATCTCTCGATGAGGTTCAGGGCACTTGCGAGCAGGTGGCTCACGACATTCGGAACCAATACACCCTTGCCTACTATCCCAGCAACGAAAGAAAAGACGGAACTTTTCGTGCCGTCCGCATCGATGCCTTTGCACGCGGCAGTCACACCAAACTTGCGGTCCGCACCCGTCCCGGTTACTTTGCTCCAAAGACAAGCGCCTCTGCGGGTGGCGCGACCGGCCAGTAACCACGTTTGCGCCATTACTTTTCGCGGCCCCCGCCTCGACGAAAAACTCCAACCCCGCATGCCCAGACGTCACCATGCGCGTCGGGAGCATGAATCAACGCGGACTTTTCTTAGCATCCGCCGCATAAGGGTTTAAGCGCCCACACCTCTCGCGTCGCCCCCAACTGCGCACACTACCCCTCTTGCGCAGGAGCCTTGCGACCAACGCTAGTCGTCGAATTGATTATCCGTTTAGGATGCGAGCCAACCTGGCAGGAACCCAGGGCTAGCCAATGTCCAGTTTGGTGACCTTTGACTCCCTTGATTTGCTCGTGTTCTTGAGAACTGCAAGAATAGCAGCGCCTGCGAGAAGTCCACCTACTACTACGATAATTGCCATGATTACTCTTACTCCTTCAATAAAATTCCCCAGGAGCATAGACACCCCTATGGGGAGAATGGTTTCAAAATCTGTTTATCTTCATCATCGTCACTTCTTATTAATGACAGTCAGGCAAAGGTCTTGACGCGAAAAACGAAACGGGCTCACGTGATAAAACTACGCCTCTTTGGGAAAAACATACGCCCGCCGCACGGATTGCCCTGCGGCTCACCCCGCCGATCCCAATCTAGAGTCGTGTGCCCGGCGCTTCTCTGCGGCTTGGCCGGGCTCGCGCCGATGGCGCTCTGTAACGCGCCGCCCTGGCGGACTACTTCACTTTGAAACTAGTTCTCAGCTTCATGTCGCCCCACTGAATGGCGATACTCCCCCCGGCGCCTTGCTTGGCGAGGCTGATGGTAACCATCTCCGCAGGGTTGGAAGCCTTGGTCTGCTCTAAGGGTACAGAAGCCAGGTCCTGTGAAGCATCGTGTTGTGTCCCCCATTGACCATGCTGCTTGTTAAACACCAGCTTCCAGGAATTGTCCGCCTCCCGCGCCGCCCAAAGGCTGTACTCTCCATTCGGGACTGCCACATCACCAAATTGCAGATCAGCAGTAGTCGAAAAAGTAGTGGATTTATCGGCGCCGAGCCGCCAGAAATCCCCCGGTTTCAACTGTTGGAGCAAGTCGTCCGCCGAGCGGCCCTTCAACGAAGGGCGTCCGTAATCTACTGAGACCGTTTTGCCGCCCACGCTTATCTTAGCCGCTCCGCGAGGATTGCCCTGAGCAAATACGCCCTGTGCCACAACGACAATAGCCACCATTGCCAGAACCGCGATCAAAAGCCGCTTCATTGTCTCCCTCCTTAGTTAACGGCCGCTAAAGGATACATAGCCGCCCCTCATTGGAAATGTTCTAACCGAATTGCAGGTCACGCAGCACCCTCTTCATTCAAACGCCAACCCGAAATTATACAGCCGGAAACGATTTGTTGACAAATTTCTTCGGCGGCGGTTAGTCGCGTCATTTTCGAGACACGGGCGCTCCCAAGTTCAGTCATTCCCGCGAAGGCGGGAATCCACTGCACAAGCTAATGGAAATGTGCCGCCGACGGAGTGGAATCCCGCGTGCCAGGGAAACCAACGAAGCGCTGCGCGCTTTAGCGGGAGTCATCCAGAAACACCGGCCGCGACGGACGGCGCCTCGGCGGAGTGCCTAAACTGCATCGCCATTTCACTGCTAACTGAATACTGAGCACTGACCACTTGCTATGGTCACGCTCATTCTGAAAGTAACTTGAGGAATTCTTCCAGTTCGGGAGGAAGCGGCGCCGAGAAGCTGACCGCCTGGCGCATCCGCGGGTGCTGAAACTCCAAGAAACCTGCGTGGAGAAAGGTCCGTGCAAGGGTGGTCACTTCCCCACTCTCGAGGTGGAGCTTGCCGGGCGCACCATAAGTTTTGTCGCCAACGATGGGGTGCCCGATGGCTGCGAAGTGGACCCGTATCTGGTGCGTTCGGCCAGTTTCGGGGTGGGCTTCGAGCAGTGTAAAGCCATGGAAGCGGCGGATGACCTTGTAAAGAGTGAGCGCCTCCCGCGCGCGCAGTCCTCCCGCCTTCATTCGAGTGCGTCGGATGGGATCACGCCCCACCGGCTTACAGATTTTACCCTGCGCACTGCTCACCTGCCCGTGGACCAGAAGCGCATAGGTCTTGTGCACCACGCGCGCCTTGAATTGTTCTGCCAGTTGCCGGTGCGCGACATCGTTTTTCGCCACGACGACCAACCCCGAGGTCATCTTATCCAGACGATGGACAATCCCAGGGCGCGCTGCGCCTGCGGCAGAGGAAAGAGTTTTGATGTGGTGCAGCAGCGCATTGACCAGTGTGCCTGATTTCAGGCCTGCTCCCACGTGCACCGCCATTCCCGCAGGCTTGTTCACCACCAACAGATCCTCATCCTCGTAAACGACGCAAAGCGGCAACGCCTCCGGTGTCGCCGTCGGCTTTTCTTGTTCCGCGCGCACCGAGATGACATCGCCGGCTTGGACCCCTTCCCCGCCCTTGCGGGCCAAGCGGCCGCCGACGTTCACCCATCCGGAGCGAATCAGGCGTAGTACCTGGCTACGGCTCCAGTCCGGCATCTGCCGCGTCAGGAAGATGTCGAGCCGCTCTCCGGCGTCTTCTGCCCCGGCTAGATATTTGCGCACCTCGGACATTGAAACTCGAAATTGGAAAATCGAAATTGGAAAATCGGAAGTCGCGATTGTTCGGCCATCAGTTCAAGCCAAAGGCATGCAACCCGCAGTGGTTACACGGCCGCCCTGTCCTACTATTCCCAAACTTCTTGTCGGCGCGCGGAGATTTCTTCTCGAACCAAAAACGCCTCCGTGTCCTCCGTGACCAGGAAATACTTAACACAGAGGTCGCTGAGGTCCTCCGTGGTCTCTGTGTTAAGGCTTTGAAGGGTCGGAGAACACGGAGAAGCCCGTTTTGGTTGCGGCCACCGGGCCGCGCTGTGCATCCAGCCCTCTCAGTTCCCTCAGAATTTCGATTGCCAGGTTCTCATTTTGGAGTTTCCATTTTCCAGTTTCCTCTTCGCGGTTACTCCCAAAAAAGCAACTGGAACACAAGCAACCCGGCTCCGACCACAATGGCGCTGTCGGCAAGATTGAATGTGGGCCAGTGATAGCTGCGCCAGTATACGTCAAGGAAGTCAACGACTCGACCAAACCGTATACGGTCGAAGAGATTCGAAAGCGCGCCGCCAAGGATCAGGGCAAGCGCCACGCCCATCCCCCACCGTAGCTGCCGGGTCCGCCAAATCATGGCCATTACCATGGCCAGCAACAGACTCGAGACAACGATGAGCAGAACGGTTTTCCAATGGGCCGGCGACTCAGAGAATAGGCCAAAGGCGGCGCCCGGGTTCTTGGTATGGATAAGGTTGAGGAAGTGGGAAAAGACTGGAATCGTCGTGTGCTCCGGAATCAAGTCCTCCACCACGGCCTTTGTCACCTGGTCCCCGGCGAACACCACAACGGCAATAACCAGCCAGATCACACGCGAAAACCGATTGACGCGCATTGCGCCCATGAGAAAGTCCTCAGTCGTCAGTTTTCAGTAGTCAGTGGTCAGTCGAAGTTGGCAGGTCGTACGGACCCGACCATTCCATCTCTTGCAACGGACCACGGACAACGGACCCCTGGCAACTGACGACTGTTAACTGATTACTGACGTTCAATTTCCCGCAGCGCCTCCGAGCACCTCTCGCACACCGTCGCATAGCGGCTATCTTTACCCACTTGCTCGGAACAGTTCCAACAGCGTTCGCATTTTCCACCCAGAGCCCTTTCAATCCTGACCCTAAGGCCAGGGACATCCGTTTCGGACGCTCCGGGCGACGGGCTGGCAGAAACCTCGACCTGCGAAGCAATGAAGATCGAGGGAAGTGCGCTGCGGTATTCCTCGAGCAGATTGCGCAGGTCGCCCTCCGCCTCCAGGCAAATCCGGGCCTCCAGCGAGCCGCCGATGAACTTCTCTTGTCGAGCCACCTCCAACGCCTTCAGCACCGCATTGCGAACCGCAATCAATTGAGGCCACTTTTCCAGACGCTTGAAATAATCGAGCGGCACTCTCTGGCGAAGTTCTTCGGGGTGGAGAAATTTAGCGAGATGGACGCTCTTTTCACGCCCCTGCGGCCCCGGCAGATTTGCCCACACTTCCTCGGCCGTGAAAGGCAGCAGGGGGGCCACGGCACGGACCAACGCCTCCGCGATGCAATAAATCGCCGTTTGCGCCGAACGTCTCCTCGTCGAATGGGCCGGGGCAGTATAGAGTCGGTCTTTCAGGATATCGAAGTAAAACGCGCTTAGGTCCACGGTGGCAAAATCGTATATGGCCCTGTACACCTTGTGGAACGCGTACTCGTCGTAGGCGGCCCGGACCCGCTGCAACAGTTCCGCCGTCCTCACCAATGCCCAGGCATCCAGAACCTCGAGCTGCGAGCCCTCCACCGAGTCCTTTTGCGGGTCAAAGTCGAAGAGGTTGCCCAGACAATATCGAAACGTGTTGCGCAGTTTGCGGTATGCCTCGGAGAGCCGTGCCAACATATCGGCCGAGATGGTCACGTCATCGCCAAACTCGACCGAGGCCACCCACAACCGCAGGATTTCAGCTCCATGGGTCTTGATGACTTCGTTGGGGTCAATCACGTTTCCAAGGGACTTGGACATGGCCCGGCGGTCGGCGTCGAGAACCCAGCCATGGGTGAGGACCGCGCGGTAGGGCGCCGCGCCGTGGGTGCCCAGCGCCACCAGAAGCGAACTATGAAACCATCCCCGATACTGGTCCCCAGCTTCCAGATAAACGTCGGCAGGCCAGGGGAGGTCGGGCCGGCGTCCTAGCACCACGAAATGGCTGGAGCCGGAATCAAACCAGACGTCGAGGATGTCGGTTTCCTTCCGCAGCCGCGCGCCGCCGCACTCCGCGCACTTTGCCCCCGGTGGCAAAAGCTCTTCAACCGGGTGCGCGTACCAGGCGTCCGCGCCTTCCTTCCGGAAAAGCTCTACGGCACGCTCCGCCAGCGCCGCGTCCAGTAAGGGCTTCTTGCAGGTTTCACAGTGGAAGACCGTGATGGGGACTCCCCACATGCGCTGCCGGGAAATGCACCAGTCGGGCCGCTCCGCTATCATGTTCGAGATGCGCTCTTCACCCCAAGTCGGCAACCAGCGCACCTTCTTGATTTCCTCCAGCGCCTGTTCCCTTAACCCCCGGTGGTCAATGTCAATGAACCACTGCTCGTTGGCACGGAAGATCACAGGATTGTGGCATCGCCAGCAGTGTGGATAAGAGTGTGTAAGCCACCCCGGCGGACCCACCAGCGCGCCCCGTTCCTTCAGTAACTCTACAATGGGCTCATTCGCCTCGAAGACCTTCTTCCCCAGGTATTCCGAAAGGCCCTCGGTGAATTCTCCCGCATCCCCCACGGGGCAATAGATTTCCAACCCATACTGCACGCATGTAAGGTAGTCCTCTCGCCCATGGCCGGGCGCGGTGTGGACACAGCCCGTGCCGTCCTCGGCCGTCACGTAGTTCGCCAGCACACCCAGAATCTTCCTCTCCAGGAACGGGTGCTGCATTTCCAGGCGCTCCAGGTTCCGGCCGGGGATTCTCGCTACTACCTTCGAGGCCTTAAGGCCTGTTTCATGCAGCACCGGGGCATGCCGCCGGCTTTCAACCAAGTACACATCCCCGCCATCCTCTGCCACCGCTACGTACTCGAACTCGGGATGAAACGCCACCGCCATGCTGGCAGGAAGCGTCCAGGGCGTGGTGGTCCAGATGATGACGTAGAGTTTGCGCCCCTTGAGTGCGGGGTCCAGATTCGCAGGGTCCGTCAGCACAGGGTATCGCACGTAAATCGAGCGGCTGCGGTGCTCCTCATACTCGACCTCAGCTTCCGCCAGGGCGGTCTTGTCAGAGATGCACCAGTAAACCGGCTTGCGGCCACGGTAGACATAACCGCCCGCCAGAAACTTCAGAAAGGCCTCTGCAATCCTTGCCTCGTACCCAAAATCCATGGTGAGGTAGGGTTTTCCCCACTCCCCAAAAACTCCCAGGCGCATGAAGTCTTGCCGCTGAATATCCACATATTTTTCCGCATAGCGCCGACAGGCCTGGCGGATCTCCACGATGCTCATTTGCGCTTTCCGCGGCCCAAGTTCCTTGTCCACGTAGATTTCGATAGGCAGCCCGTGGCAATCCCAGCCCGGCAGATAGGGAGCGTTAAAACCCTCCTGGGTCCTCGACTTGACGATGAAATCCTTCAGAATTTTGTTGAGCGCCGTCCCGAGGTGAATGCGCCCGTTGGCATAAGGAGGTCCATCGTGCAGGGTGAAGATCGGCTCGTCCTTCCGCGCGGCGCGAATCTGGCCATAGAGATCTTCCTTCGCCCACTTGGCCAGCCACCGCGGCTCGTTCTGCGGAAGGTTGGCCTTCATGGAGAAATGAGTTCGGGGAAGATTGAGAGTGTGCTTCAGGTCTAACGTCTGCTGCATTCGTCCTCCGCTAGGTGCGCCAGCCAAGTATTATAGAGAACGTGTGAAGAGAGTGTCTAGTTTCCTGTGACACTGGCGCTGGGTCAGTTTGATATGGCGGCGGCTTTATGCCGCCATTTGGCGATGTAAAATCGCCGCTACATCGAAGCCATTTGGTCCGTCAGGGGACGCATAAAATCGCCGATACAAGACCAAACTGACCCAGTACCGCTCCGGCAGAGAGGCGGCGCCGATAGATATCTCGGTTTTCCGTAGCATAATCACCGCGGACTCAGTTATCCTCGGATACTGGGGCCGAGGCGGGCAACGGGCCTTTCAAACCACCATGAGCGACAAAAGACTGGACGGCAAGGTTGCGATGATCACTGGCGCCAGCAAAGGGCTGGGCAAGGCCATGGGTCTGGCGCTGGGTGCGGCGGGCGCGAGCCTGGTGCTGGTTTCGCGCAACCTCGAGCAGTTGAACGAAGTGGCGCGGGCCGTGAAGGATACCGGCGGCGAGGCACTGGTCTTTCAGACGGACGTCTCAGAAGAAGACCAGGTACTCAAGCTCGAGCGTGATGTTGTGGACAAGTTCGGCAGGGCCCACATTCTGATCAATAATGCCGGAATTAATATTCGCAAGCCGCTGGTCGAGTTTAAGCTCGAAGAGTGGCACCGCGTGCTCAATACCAACTTGACGAGCGTCTTCCTCATGTGTCGGTCCTTCGTGCCGCACATGAAAGGGACAGGTTACGGGCGCATTATCAATATGACATCGACCATGAGCTGGGTCTCGATGCCCGGCCGCGCAGCCTATTCGGCAAGCAAGACAGCGTTACTGGGTGTAACGCGGGCGCTGGCCCTCGAGCTGGCGCCAGAGGGCATCACGGTGAACGGTATCAGTCCTGGTCCCTTCGCTACTGAGATGAATATGGCGCTGACACAGAATCCGGAAACCAAGTAGCAATTCACCTCAAGAATCCCGCTGGGTCGATGGGGGCGCGTGGAGGAGGTCGGACAGCTTGCGCTCTACCTGTGCTCCGAAGAGGCGGGCTTTATTACGGGCACAGACATTCTCATCGACGGCGGGTGGACGGTGCAGTAAGGGGACGCTTGTCCATACCGAGGGTAAAGTGTGCTTTTTTCGCAACTTTAGGCAGGCTTCGAACGTCAAATCATTGGGTGAGGGCGAGCTTACCGCTCGCTGGCGCAGCAGGTGGTTGGGCTTTGCGAGCGACAATTTGTGGTAAAATAAACCATCGTGCAGTGATGGAAAATACACGAAAAGTGTTCCGGCATGCAACCTCGGAAGGCTCGCGGCCATCATCCAACAAGAGAGGTTGACAGAACAAAATCCGGGGTATTGAGAAGTCCGAGGGACAGGACATGAGCGTAATGCCAACCAGTGATAGCGAGGTCGAGACCAGCACGAACGCTGCTCCAAGCGCGAGTCCCCGAACACCCGAGCCTGAGTTCCGCATCACCTTTGTCGATTCCACGCTTGCACCCATTTCCCTTTTCCGGCAGATTTTGGAAAGGCTTCACGAACCGAAGATTACCGTCCCAATAGAGTATTACAAGGGAGAGGCCCCTCTGCCGGCCACGGACATGCGTCCCTGGATTCTGGATATTCGAAACGAGCTCAAGACGCTCTTTGAGAAACCGGCTCCCCCCTCGATTCCGATTACTTCAAAGCCCCTCGATGTCCCGGAGATTTGGCAGGACTATCAGCCGCAATCTGGTTCGTGGCTGAATTCCCTGCTCGTCCATTTGATTGGAGTTGCGATCATTATTTTGCCCTTCTTCGTGGAACACATGACGCAGCAGGTCAAGGCGTCGACCAAGTATGAACCGATTGATATATCGCCCTATTTGGCGGAATTACAGTCGGCAGGCAAGAAGGCAGGGGGTGGTGGAGGAGGAGGCGACCGGTCGCCGACACCGGCTTCAAAGGGTGCAATTCCCAGGTTCGCGAAGCAACAACTCGCTCCCCCGCTGGCCGTGATTAGGAACCTGAACCCCAAGTTGCAGGTCGAGCCCACTTTGCTGGGCCCTCCGGACTTGAAGCTGCCTCAAATGGCTTCGAACATGACAGCCTGGGGCGATCCGCAAGGCGTGTTGGGCCCGCCGTCCAACGGGCCGGGGACAGGTGGTGGCATTGGCTCCGGTGAAGGGACTGGTATCGGTTCTGGCAAAGGAGGCGGCTTGGGCCCCGGCGAAGGTGGCGGGACCGGCGGCGGGCCTTTTAGCGTCGGTGGCGGTGTCAGCGCACCGATCCCGATTTACAAACCCGAACCCGCTTACTCCGAGGAAGCCCGCAAAGCGAAGTACCAGGGCACCGTGGTGCTTTGGATTATTGTGGATACCCAAGGCAATGTTACCGAAGCTCGGGTGGTAAGACCTCTAGGCCTCGGGCTCGACGAAAAGGCCTTGGAAACAGTGCGGACTTGGAAATTCAAACCTGCTCTGCGCAACGGGGCTCCCGTTCCGGTGCGCGTGAGCGTCGAAGTCAGTTTCCGCTTGTTCTGACTTTTCTGCACCCTTGCTGCTGCCTGCCCGGACGGATGGGGCAGCCACATCTGAAAAGTAGTGGATCAATTTGATGTCGAGGCGGCGGAACATGTCTCGATCTGATCGGGACGCCGCCATTTGGCGAGGTAAACTCGGTGCTACAAAATCAGATGGACCCACTACCCTCTGAAATCATTGCTTGACAAAGTAAGGGCACCCCATTTACTTCTATCAGAGTGCCCCGTTGGGAGGTCGTCTAACGGTAGGACTGCAGACTCTGGATCTGCGTATCGGGGTTCGAATCCCTGCCTCCCAGCCAGCCTTGCTTAAGGACAAATGCAGTTGCCACTTCTCAAGTGGGCAGTACTTGCAATAGCGCTTTTTCCATTTGCTTACTACCTAGCGGCCACCTTCTGCGCTTGGGACTTTTTCCGGCGGCGACGGGAGGCGAGGGTGGACGTAATCTCCAAGTCCCGGGTGGCAACGGAAGTAGCGCAGGTCCCGCGCGCGGCGGGAGCGGCAGGCGTCTCCCCTTCTCCTTCGACTGCGGGGTCAGAGCAAGATCTAAAGGGCGGCGTTAGCCCACTCGAGACTGAGGGATCACGGGCGGACTTCGCGCCCCCGGTCAGCGTCCTGAAGCCCCTTAAGGGTCTGGAGCATGACGCTTACGAAAACTTGTCGAGTTTCTGCCGGCAGGCTTACCCGGAATATGAAATCCTCTTTGCGGTCGACACCGAAGGCGATTCTGCCATTCCCATCGTCGAGAGGCTCATCCGCGATTTTCCGAGTGTGCCGATCCGCCTCTTGGTCGGCTCGCTAATCCCTGGCCCGAACAACAAAGTGGCCAAGCTTTGCCGCCTACTGCCCGCGGCACGGTACGAGTTGTTAGCCATGAGTGACAGCGACATCCGGGTGAAGCCTGACTATTTGCGGTGTGTCGTCTCACCTTTTCGCGACCCTGCGGTAGGAGCTGTTACCTGTTTGTACTTGGGAATGACGGAACCCAACCTTTGGTCCGAACTCGAGGACCTGAACCTGACCTCAGATTTCTTGACCAGCACGCTTGTGGCGCGGAAGCTCGAAGGGGTGAAGTTCGGCTTGGGTGCGACCATAGCGGTCACCCGATCTCGCTTGGCCGAGATTGGCGGTTTTGAGGCTTTGGCAGACTGCGCCGCCGACGACCACGAACTGGGCAGGCGCATTGCCGCCCGCGGCTACCGTGTGGAACTGGCGCCCTGCACGGTCCAGACGCTGTGCGCTTCAAGCACGGCCCGCCAGTTCTTTTTGCATCACCTGCGGTGGGGTGTGGTCATACGCCACTGCCGGCCCTGGGGATATGCGGGACTGTTGTTTACACAGGGCTTACCCTGGTCGCTCGCGGCAGCCGCGGTGGCGCCTTCGCGTGTTGCAGCAATAGGCTACCTGGGCACTTACCTCGCAACTCGCCTCGCCATGGCTTTCACCTTTGGCGCGTACGGACTGAAAGACCCGCTGCTGCCCCGAAAATGGTGGCTTATCCCCTTGCGCGACGCCCTAGGGTTCTTCATCTGGGCGGCCGCGTTCTTTTCTAATCGTATCTCGTGGCAGGGATCGAAGTTCCTTGTCCGACGGGGCCGCTTAATCCCCATAACCCCACCCGCAGCGAAGGCGGTCAAGCAGGATGGCTTGCTGAATTCGAGGAATATGCCATGACATACTCCATCGCTAAGCTCATTGAAAGGCGGCAAGGCGAACAGTACCCCTTGCACAGGCAATACGTCAACACCAGCTTGGCTCGCGTACAAGCAATCATTGGCTTCGACAAGATATATACCCGAGGGGAAGGCGCCTATCTTTGGGATGCCGACGGCAATCGCTACCTGGACCTGATGGCCGGACACGGCGTGTTCAACTTGGGGCGTGGCCACCCCATTATCAAGCAGGTGATTCAAGAGTTGCTCGCTCTCGACCGTCCCAACCTGGTGAAAATGGATTGTCCTTTGCTGGCAGGCCTGCTGGCCGAGGAGTTGGTCAAGCGCATGCCGGCCGGTCTGGACGCAGTCTTCTTCGCCAACTCTGGCGCCGACGCCGTAGACACCGCACTCAAATTTTCCCGCGCCGCGACCAAACGCCCCCGCACGCTCTACCTGGACCACGCGTTTCATGGCTTGACCCTCAGCACGCTCGCAGTCAACGGCGGAAACCACTTCCGCAAGGGGTTTGAACCGCTGATGCCTGGCTTCGATGCCGTGGCCATGAACGATCTTGCAACCCTGGAAAAGCAACTGCGGCAGGGAGACGTGGCCGCATTCATCGTGGAACCGATCCAGGGCAAGGGAGTGTACATTCCCGCCGACAATTATCTGCCGGAGGCGCTCCGCTTGTGCCGGAAGCACGGCACACTTTTTATCTGCGACGAAGTTCAGGTTGGGATGGGACGTACCGGCCGTTTTCTCTGCGGCGAGCACTGGAATCTCGAGCCGGACATCGTTACGCTCTCCAAGTCACTGGGGGGCGGCTACATCCCCGTCAGCGCCATCATCACCCGTCGCAGCATCCATGACGCGACTTTCAGCCGCTTGCAACGCTGTCAGGTGCATTCGACGACCTTCGGGCAGAACGAGCTGGCCATGGCGGCCGGTCTGGCCTCTCTTCATGTCCTGGATGAAGAACGGCTCATCGAGCGCTCCGCAACCGTGGGAGAGAAACTGCTGAAAAGGCTGAGCGCCTTGCGAGACCGCTACGATATGGTGGCAGATGTGCGCGGGAAGGGTCTGATGATTGGAATTGAGTTCAAAGCGCCGCGATCGCTGGGGCTGCGCGCTGCCTGGATTGCCGCCGAGACCGCTCAGAAAGGCTTGTTCGCCGAGTTGATAGTGATGGCCCTGATGCGCGATCACCGGATCCTGACCCAGGTGGGCGGCCCCGACGTCAACATCATCAAGCTGTTGCCGCCGCTCATCATTGGTGACGAAGAAGTGGAGATGATTGCCTCATCATTTGAGGCTGTGATGGCCGAGGCGGCGGACATTAGGGGGCGCGTGTGGGCCCAGAGCGTACAACTGATCAAACATGCCGTAGCCGGGTGATCCCGATGCTCACTCACATCCAGGAAATGGAGAGATGATGCGCACCTTTGTGACCGGAGGCACAGGGTTTATCGGTGGCGCTCTGGTGAGGCGGCTGCTTGAGGCGGGACATGAGGTAAGGACCCTGGTGCGTCCTGGGGCGGATACACGGCAGCTCGACGGCCTGCCCGTGGAGCGGGTGGAAGGTGACTTGCAAAACCGCGATAGCCTGCGCCGGGGGATGGCAGGCTGTGGCTGGGTCTTCCACGTCGCAGCCCTCTATAGCTACTGGGGGCACCGTTGGAGCGACTTCAACCAAGCCAATGTGGAAGGGACACGTCAGGCGCTGGAAGTTGCCCGCCTGGAAGGCGTCGAGCGCATCGTTTACACGAGTTCCGTCGCTGCTCTGGGCATCCACAAGGACGGCTCTCCCGCGAATGAACATACACCCAGTACACTAGCCGATCGGATCGGACCGTATCAACGCTCCAAGTTCCTGGCCGAGGAGGTGGCGCGAAGCTTTGTGCGCCGAGGCCTGCCGGTGGTCATCGTCAATCCCGGCGCGCCGGTGGGGATCGGCGATCACAAGCCCACGCCCACTGGCCAGATCATTGTGGACTTCCTGAACGGGCGCATTTTCGGTTATGTGGATACCGGGCTGAACATCATCGATGTCGAGGATGTGGCGGCAGGTCACCTGCTCGCCGCTGAGCGGGGGCAAGTAGGGCAGCGCTACATTCTGGGTGGAGAAAACCTCACCCTTAAGCAAATCCTCGACTTGCTCGCCGAAGTCTCCGGAAGGCCCGAGGTGCGTCTCCGCATTCCATGCTGGGTGGCGCAGGGCTGGGCTTACGTAGACGTGACGATGGCCAGGTTGCACCGGCATCGCACACCTGCGGCTACTCCGGATAAGGCGCGCTTGGCGCGCCGCTACGAGTTCTTTGATCCAGGGAAGGCCGTGCGAGAACTCGGACTTCCACAGACCCCGGCTCGCGTGGCGTTGCGCAAAGCAGTCGAGTGGTACCGCGCCCATGGCTATGCGCCGTAGTCATCAGCAGCCCCGCGACCGTCTAAAGACACCTCACGAGGCTAAAGCTGCCTGAAGCATAGCTCTGGTGTAACCTACGTTATACACAAAGCCGACATAGGACCCGCCGCCCGGATAGCTTGACCTGAAGTTGGCTTGCTCGCGATCGGCGTCCAGGCCGCGGGGATGCTCCGGGTAGATCATTCGCGGATACTTTTGCCGTACCAGTTCCTTCATTACTGCGAACATGTTGATCTGGCCATCGTCGAGGAACACCTCGGTGTATTTCTCGTTCGCCACCCGCACCTGAACGTTTCGGAAATGTACGTGGTTGATGCAGTCCCTCGTTCCGAAATAGCGGCACACTTCCACTGGGTCGTGGCCCATTTCCCGGGTTACTCCGCAGTCAAAGGTGATCCCATTTGACTTGCTCGGGACGATTTCGATCAGGTGTTTCCATCCTTCAACGCTTCCCATAATCTGTTGTGACCCGCGACTGATTGGGGCCGGCGGGTCATTGGGATGCAGAGCCAGCCGGACGCCGGACTCCTCCGCCACGGGCACCACGGCTTTCAGGAAATAGGTGATGTTGCGCCACATCTCGTCGAGGGTATGCGCGCCTTCATCCGCAAGCGGAGGCAGACCCTTTACCCGGTCGTAATCAAACGCGGTCAGCCCCGCCCCGGCCCTTCCGGTTTCCCCGTAATATCCCTCGATGGCGCGGTGCGCATAGAAATTGTACTCAACCACCGGCAAACCAGCCCGCCCAGCCGCGCGGATAGACTGCCGGACTTTCTCGATCTCCTCGTCGCGGCCCGGCCGTCCATAGAGGGCGTTTGGGAACCCGCTGATCATCATGTTCCCAAGGGTCAGACCCCCTGATCTGAGGGTGTCCATGAACGATCGGATGCGGCTTTCTTCCCATGGAATAAGAGGGCCTCCGCTAAGCACATAGTTGACGCCGATTTGCTTCACCCGGCGCAGGGCGGCTTCCTCCAGGTGAGCAGTCGAGATGTCTAGACAGATCTTGGGTGTGTCGGGGCCTTCGGGGCGCCACCCCTCGGCCACAGCCTCGGGAGGTGCTGGACATGATAAGGCGCCGCGGATCACTGAACCCGACAAGGCCACCGATCCCACAGCCTGTAGGATCGTTCTTCGCGACAAAACAGTTTTCATAAATGAAATCTCCTCCCGCTCAGAGGACGCGGTCTTATCTTTTGGGCAGACGATTTGTACAGCAGATCCTTCGTCCGTCGCCGCCGGCTATCCCGAACGTCGCCCCACCCTACGATACAGCCGCCACTCGTGTCAACACGCCCCCACTCCAACCGCCCAATTCACTTCGTGTCGTCGCTCCTGCTTCCCGCATCACGTCCTTCCCCCGCAGTCTGCACCGCAGTGAAGGGATGGATGAAAAACCGCGCCCGGAGAGGTAGTTGGATGTATAATCGACGTGGGCTAAGAAGCCAAAACGGAAAGGCGTGGCCCGGGATAAACCGGCACCAATTAGGGACCGCGAGAGTCTCACGAGATCAGGAGTCCGTGCGCGTGCTCCTTCCGAGTCCTGAGGTTCGCTTTGCGGCTCGATACCCACGGCGAGAGCCGTATGCACTAATAAGCGCACGTAATCACCCGCAACAGAATAGCTAAGCGAGTTCGGAATGCGACCGCAGAGGCGGCTGGACCATGGCGCTGGACACTCCGGCGCAGGTTTCGGATGGAGGATCGTTGAAATGAAATCGAAGACCGCCGCAATCGCCGTTCTCGCGGCGGCCCTGACCGCTAGCACACAACCCGGTCGGCAGGCGACAAAGCCCAATTCACCTCCGCGCCTGGAGTTCAGCCGGATGCTGGTCCACTGGCGTCAGTACACCGATCCCGGCTATCTCGCCTTCGTCGATGAGGTCCAGCCGGAGGTCGTGCAGGCAGGCCCCTACGGCGTGGACTTTTGGGCCTTCGGAAACGTGCCCAAGGCGGTGAAAGGCCCGAACGTTCAGACGTTACCCGTGGACGGAGACCTCAAAGCCAACGGACAGTTTCTCGAGAACCTCAACAAGGAACTGCACAAGCGCGGGATCAAGGTTATCGGCCACTTCGACGTCGAGTACCACGTGACCGGTCTGATCGACGGCCCGCAGGGACCGCGCGAAGGGTTCTTCAAGTTCTACAACGAGCTTTGGGACGAGAAAGAGCTGGGC
>Ga0182027_10003781_pt1 | contig 23761 bp, 20 predicted proteins | sample 712E1DmetaG_FD_121300 | JGI IMG/M metagenome (GOLD analysis project Ga0182027, IMG submission 121300) | Permafrost microbial communities from Stordalen Mire, Sweden - 712E1D metaG (Illumina Assembly) | ecosystem: Environmental > Terrestrial > Soil > Wetlands > Permafrost | place: Sweden... | reverse complement strand
TTCATCTTAATTCTCGGTTCGCGTCAGGCGATGCGGAAGCGCTTGGGTGCGCCAGCTGCTCTGGGTACTCCGTACATTCGTGGCTAGCGCGGTTTATAACCTGTGATTGAGCATATGTAAAATTATTATTAGTCCGTCTCGATTACTTTAGTATTTTGATCTTGAACAAACATTATGAGTCTGTGGCAACATTACCTTCGTCCAAAAACAATTACCGAAGCTATGCAGGCTTTGGTTACAGCATCTAAACCCGTTGCACCCATAGCTGGCGGTACCGACTTGCTGTTGGATCTCAAACAAGGCAGGCATCCGGCCGTTAATACATTGGTGGATGTAACTGGAATTCAGGAATTGCTTGCACTGGAAATACGCGAAGATAGAATCTTCATCGGTGCCGCTATTCCTGTAACTCGTATTATCTTAGCTCCAATAGTCATCGAGCATGCAAAAGCACTGGTCGAAGCTTGTGAATTGATCGGGGGGCCACAAGTTCGAAATGTAGCAACCCTGGGTGGTAACACAGCGCATGCGTTGCCCGCCGCAGATGGCACGATCGCATTGCTTGCCTTAAATGCTACGGTGGAAATTGCCGGGACGACTGGTAATCACGAATTGCCCTTTGGGGAATTATTTCTCGGTCCTGGTAAGTCAATCCTTAAGCATGGGGAAGAGCTAATTGTCGGTTTTTATTTACCTATTAAAAAGGTCAACCAAGCCTCTTGTTTTAAACGCATTATGCGACCCCAAGGGGTAGCATTACCAATCATCAATCTGGCTGTCTGGTTGGATCGTGATGTGGATGTAATTAAAAACATTCATATCGCAGTTGGTCCCGGCGGCCCTACTCCCTGGCGGGCGTACGGTGCTGAGGAAGTTCTAAAAGGTAATTCGATGAACGAAGATATATCCCGGGTCGGGCTGCAAGCCTTACTTGATCAAGTTGGTTTTCGCTCGAGCCCGCGTCGCGCTAATTCGGATTATCGTCGGCATCTGGTTGGATCCTTGTTCATAGATACGCTCAATAACGCTTGGGAACGCGCGGTTTAGAAAGGTTATTGGTATGGACGACCTTACTCTTAATGTTAATGGACACGTTTACACCCTTCCTTCCCTTGCCGGAGAGACTCTAGCCGATCTCCTCCGTCATCGCCTCCGGTTAACAGGAACAAAACTTGCTTGTGAAGAATCCGAGTGCGGAGCATGCACTGTCCTTGTGGACGGAGAACCGATCCTCTCTTGTATGTATCCAGCTGAACGGGCGGATGGAAAGGCCGTTGTCACGATTGAAGGGCTTGCTCAACGGATAAATTCTGAGCTGAAACTTCATCCGTTACAAGAAGCTTTCGTCGAACATGGCGCCGTGCAATGCGGATTTTGCATTCCCGGACAAATTATGACGGCTTATGCTTTATTGAAACGTAATCAGAATCCATCACAGGAAGAAATTCGGGGTGCGCTAAAAGATACCCTCTGTCGTTGCGCTGGTTATCCTACCATAGAGAATGCGATTCTAGCTGCTGCGCATTCTCTACGGACTGGAGAACCCATTCCACCCCCTCATATCCCAGATTCGATACATTTCCATGTTGTAGTAGGTCATACACAGGTTCGACCCGATGCGATTGAAAAAGTTACGGGTGAAGCGATTTACACCGATGATCTGGAATTTGAGGGTATGTTGTATGCGAAAGTTAGAAGAGCACTAGTACCCCATGCCTTTTTGAAGAAACTCGATATCACCAAAGCAAAAGCTTTGAAAGGTGTATCTGCTGTATTAACCGCTGATGATATCCCAAGTGAACACAATCATGGTCTCGTTATATTCGATTGGCCTGTAATGGTTGGAATCGCGGAACGGGTCAGATATGTAGGGGATGCGATTGCAATCGTCGCTGCGGAAAATCAAGAGATCGCTGATCAGGCTGCTGGATTAATCGAGGCTGAGTTTGATCTCCAGCCCGTTATCTCAGATCCGGTTCAAGCGCGTCGGGATGACGTTCCGCAAATTCATGCCAATGGAAATTTGCTAAAACATATTAAAGTTCGCAAGGGTGATATGGAAAAGGGCTTTGCCGAGTCGGATGTGATTTTAGAGCATACATTCCATACGCCGATTACCGAGCACGCCTTCCTTGAGCCTGAATGCAGTATCGCTGTCCCTACTCCCGATCACCGAATGGAAATTTATGTCGGTTCACAAATACCTTATCAAGATCGAACACAGGTGGCGCGCGCTTTGGGATGGCCGGAAGAGCGCGTCCGGATAATCGGACAATTAATGGGTGGCGGCTTCGGTGGTAAGGAAGATATCGCAGGACAAATTCATGCAGCCATGCTGGCAAACGTAACGAAGCAGCCAGTAAAACTGCTCTTCGATCGACACGAAAGTTTACTCGTTCATCCCAAGCGACATGCTACACAGATTCGGGTGAAGATCGGCGCAAAGAAAGATGGACGATTGGTCGCGGCAGAGTCGGAATTGTACGGTGATACCGGCGCGTATGCCTCACTGGGTGAAAAGGTAATGACACGTGCGACTACACATTCGGCTGGTCCTTATGATATTCCAAACGTACGCGCCGATTGTTATGCCATGTATACAAACAATCCACCCGCAGGTGCGTTCCGGGGATTCGGTGTCACCCAATCGGCATTTGCGGTTGAGTCCATGATGGATATGCTCGCGGAGAAGCTTGCAATTGATCCGGTTGAATTGCGCCGTATGAATTCCTTGCACGTTGGAAGCATCACCAATACCGGACAAACCCTTCGAGATTCAGTTGGTTTAACGGAATGCATAGATAAAGTAGAAACAGAAATGCGCCGTAAAGCCGCTGCTGTGTGTGGAATTCGAGGCGAAGATGTCTTTGTTTCGCATACCGTACCAGGCAAACCACACCTTGTTCATGCGTGGGGCTTTGCTGCCGGTTATAAAAATACGGGTTTGGGGGGAGGAGCCCCTGATATTTCCGGTGCTGAAGTCGAACTTTATGAAGATGGTATGCTCGAAGTCCGTAGTTCATCTGCAGAAATGGGTCAGGGGCTTGTTTCCATTATGCGTATGATCGTTGCCGAAGAGCTTGGAGTCACTTCTGATAAAGTACGCGTGCTGGTTATGGATACGGATCTAACTCCAAATGGCGGACCAACGACGGCTTCACGGCAAACCTATGTTACAGGAAACGCCTCTCGTTTTGCGGCGAAAACACTCCGTCAGGCGATTTCGGTTACACTCGCTGAGAAATATGATGTACCACCTGAAAAAATTCGATTTGAGAACGGCATAGTTCACGCGAATGGAAATTCATTGACTTTTGCAGAAGTCGCCAAGGAGATGAAGGTTTCGGGACAGAAGCTGCGAGCTGCGTATGAATATGAGGCACCGAAAACCCAGCCTCTTGGCGAAGGTGGCGACATGCACTTTGCCTTTTCTTTTGCTGCGCAAGCAGCTGAAGTGGAGGTTAATATACTCACAGGTGAAGTGCGCGTACTACGTGTAATAGCTGCTAATGATGTGGGGATGGCTGTCAATCCACTCGGATTACAGGGACAGGTCGAAGGGGGTGTGATGATGGGACTCGGAAATTGTCTAACCGAGGAATTCATTGTAGAGAATGGTTATGTGGTTACTGACCATCTGGCTCGGTATCGCATTCCCGGCATTATGCTCACGCCTGAGATCACATCAATTGTGGTCGAGCACCCAACGATGGAGGGACCATACGGAGCAAAAGGTGTGGGTGAGATAGTTAGCATTCCAACTTCGCCTGCCATAACCAACGCGATTTACAATGCAGTTGGAGTAAGAATTGACCGCTTGCCTATAGATCAGGAAAAGATATCCAAAGCATTGCGTGAGTACTTGTAACCTGTACGATTTGCAAGTGAACCACTGAGCCCCCGATGAATAAATTAATCATCTCGATGACTCAGTGGTATTTTTTTCATTGAACAGGGTAAAATCAGGATCTGTATGAACAAATTTTTAGGCTATCGTTGTTCGTTATGTCGGACTGAATATATTCCAGGCCAGGTGACTTATACATGTCCAAAGGATGGGGGAAACTTGGATATTGTGCTGGATTATGATTTTATTCGTAAGAAGTATCAACCTGAGGATATTCTCTCCCGCGAAGATGCTTCGTTGTGGCGATATCTTCCGCTCTTGCCTGTTCCTGAACCGGAAGGCAGTTCGACTCCGCTTCACGTTGCCGGAGGAACGCCGGTATATAACTTATCGCGTTTGGGTAAGAAGCTTGGCTTGAAACAGCTCTGGCTAAAAGATGAAAGCCGCAACCCGACGGCTTCATTTAAGGATCGTGCTAGCGCCATTGTAGTAGCACGAGGGCGTGAAATCCAAACAGATGTAATTGTTACAGCCTCGACGGGTAACGCAGGAGCAGCATTGGCGGGGATGTCCGCTGCCATTGGACAAAAAGCTGTGATCTTTGCTCCTAAAACTGCACCCCCGGCAAAAGTTGCTCAATTGCTTATCTTCGGTGCCAAGGTTGTTCTTGTGGATGGTACCTATGATGAAGCATTCGATCTAACCATCAAAGCTGCCGATGAATTTAATTGGTATTGTCGTAATACAGGCTACAACCCGTTCACGGCAGAAGGCAAGAAAACCGCGGCTTTCGAAATTTGGGATTGGTGGAAGAGCGCTCACAAAGAATGGCATAAACAAATCGGTGGGGGTGTAGACCATGCTCCATTGACTATCTTTGTTTCGGTCGGCGATGGAAATATAATTTCTGGGATCCATAAAGGCTTCAAGGATTTACTCGAATTGGGTTGGCTTTCACGTATGCCTCGTATCATTGGCGTTCAGGCTCAAGGATCTGCTGCGATCTATAACGCATTTCATGCAAATACGGAAAAAATTATCCCGGTTTCCGCCAATACTATTGCCGATAGCATTTCTGTGGATTTACCGCGCGATGGGGTACGCGCCGTGAGGGCAGCGCGTGAATCAGGGGGAACATTTTTCGCGGTTTCAGATGGCGATATCCTTCAAGCGATTGCGGAACTTGGCAGGTATGGCATTTTTGCAGAACCTGCAGGAGCAACAGCATTCGCGGGTTTAGTCCGTGCTATAACGGATGGTCTTGTAATGAACGAAGAGCCTGTTCTGGTTTTAAACACCGGTAGTGGACTAAAAGATGTAAGGGCTGCGATGAAGGCGGTAGCCGAAGCACAGATTATCGAACCGACTCTGGATGCATTAAAAAAGATCTTATGAAAGCACGACCCTGGAGCCCCGCGGCAAGATATTTTGCTTTCGCGCTGGTTCTCTTATTTGTTTTTTTCATTGGATGGCAGATTCGCGAATTGTTCAGGCCGCTTATTGTGGCAGGGCTGATTGCTTATATCCTGTATCCGCTTGTTTTATTATTGCAGCGGCATGCTCATCTTAACAGGAAGTTGGCTTCGAACATCGTATATTTCGTCAGTCTTGCATTAATGATTTCACTGCCGGTTGTACTCGTGCCGGTTTTGTCCCGCCAGACTAGGGAAATTACTACTGATATAGAAACAACACTAGCACAGGCCCAGCTGTATATGTCAACTCCATTGCTTCTTGGAGGAATCACGATTGATCTTGCGAGTTTTATTCCTCAGATTCGGGATTCTATTTCTAGCCTGTTTTCATCTTCACCGGAAAACACAATCTTGTTAATAAGGAATACATCACGCGGCACTCTGTGGGCACTCATCATTATCGGTAGCGCTTATTTCTTTATGACTGAATGGGAGAATATCCGTGAGAGCATGATTCGCATCGCCCCCGAAGAATATCGTCAGGATGTTCGCGGGTTGTATTATCAGATCAGACGGGTCTGGATGGCGTATCTACGTGGTCAACTCACACTAATGATTATTGTCGCGATTACGTTTACAATCATCTGGACCGTCATCGGCCTCCCCGGTTCACTTTATCTCGGCATTCTGGCAGGTCTCTTCAGTATTGTCCCGGATGTTGGACCTTTTGCGGCGACCATTCTTGCGTTAGCCGTTGCATTGTTGGAAGGCTCGACTTGGATGCCGATTAACAATTTTTTGTTTGGTTTGCTGGTCGTCGGTCTTTATATAATATTGATCAACATCAAAAACTTCTGGCTTCGCCCCTTTATCTTGGGTCGAAGTGTCAATATGCATGAAGGGGTTGTTTTTATCGCGATTATCGCCGCCGTAATCTTTACGGGCATTCTGGGTGCATTTATCATTGTACCGGTGCTCGCCTCGCTTGTTGTTATATGGAGATACCTGTACGCCCGGATCCTGGGACTTCAACCTTTTGAATATGAGAAGGCAGGCGCCTCCCAACAGGACTTGGAGCAGAATGAGAAGACCAAATCCGAAATTCGAAACCACCTCAAATCTACGAAGAAAAAAAGATAAGATGAAGATCACATACTCAATTGTTGCACCAATCTATAATGAGATTGATAACTTGTCAGAACTTTACCATCGGATCGAGAAAGTAATGAGTTCAAACGGCGAACCGTGGGAGCTCATTTTCGTTGATGATGGCTCTACGGATGGGTCGACAGATAAAATCCGCGAATTAGCAAAACTCGATCGAAAAGTGCGTCCAATCATCTTTGCGCGCAATTTTGGTCACCAAATTGCAATCACAGCAGGTTGGGATTTTTCGCGCGGCGCAGCAGTGGTCATTATAGATGGCGACCTGCAGGATCCTCCTGAAATGATCTTGGACCTGGCAAAGAAATGGAAAGAGGGGTACGAAGTGGTTTATGCTGTCCGGTCCGAACGTCATGGGGAGAGTTGGTTTAAGAAATTTACCGCCTCTTTGTTCTATAGAATCATCTATCGCATCACTGATGTCAAAATTCCGGTTGATACTGGCGACTTCAGATTAATGGATCGCAAAGTTGTCGATGTGCTTAAACAAATGCGGGAGCGTCATCGTTTCCCGCGCGGGATGTCTGCGTGGGTGGGTTTCCGGCAAATTGGCGTGGAATACAAACGCGCGCCTCGGCATGCGGGTGTCACTAAATATCCATTTAGTAAAATGCTGCGGTTGGCATTAAATGCGATTACGAGCTTTTCTTATTTTCCCTTGCAGGTAGCAACGTATTTTGGTTTTTTCTCGGCAGGCCTTGCCATTTTGGCTATTCCATTGGTGATCTATTTACGCATGGCAGGTATCCCTCAATTTACCGGGCAGGCCACTACTTTGATCGCTGTACTTTTTCTTGGCGGTGTCCAATTGATCTCCCTTGGGATTCTGGGTGAATATATCGGTCGCTTATATGATGAAGCTAAAGGTAGGCCATTATATATAGTTCGTGATGAATCTAAAGATTAGGAAAAACCATCCAAAAATTAATATTATTCAATATTTTGCGAATTCGACAAAATTCTTTATCATCCTCCAAGAATTTCCAACTTGACAAAGAATTGTAAATATTATGCGGATAGCCATTTTGTTTATAGACATAGAGTGTCACTTATGACAGTTAATGCGACATAGAGTTATTGTTCTCTAAAAATATAAAATCTAATAATCCAAATTACTACTTGATGTTACATCCGTTAATCAAGTAGCATAACCATCAGCCGGAACTGAAATACGAAATAGGCTATTAGTAACTTTTATTTTGTAGGATATAATGAAAGTTGTCAGACAACTTTTCCAGGAGACCTTCTATGACTACGATTGATCTAACAGTTGATAAGTCTCGTCGTAAGAATGCTATTAAGCGTGCAAAAGAACGTAATATCATCATTCCCACCTATGCTCAGATGAAAGATCCAGCAAAGATTCCAGCAAAAATTAAAGATGAACTAAAAGATGTTGGATTATGGGATGTTCACCCGCGCAACCTTTTTCGTATTACGTGGCACAATGAGCCAAAAGCAAAGGGCGGAGCATTTGGAGGGGCGAATTATCTTGAGTTGCCTCCCAGTCTAACTGGCGTCCCTGCCCGAATCGTGGTTCTGATCGGCAAATGGTTTCCAACCGGTGCACATAAAGTTGGAGCTGCTTTCAGCTGTCTTGTACCTCGGCTGGTTACTGGCCAGTTTGACCCAACGACTCAGAAGGCAGTCTGGCCGTCCACCGGTAATTATTGCCGGGGAGGTGCCTATGATTCAGCATTGCTGGCATGCAAATCAATCGCGATCTTGCCTGAGGGCATGAGCAAGGAGCGTTTTGAGTGGCTGTCGACGATCGCGGGGGAGACCATTAAAACACCGGGGTCGGAATCGAATGTGAAAGAAATCTTTGATAAGTGCAAAGAATTACGCGCATCAGGACAGGATCTGATGATCTTCAACCAGTTTGAAGAATTTGGTAATTATCTATGGCACTATGAAGTTACCGGCCATGCTATGGAAGAAGTACTTAAAAAGGTATTGCGCAAGAATGATCGGTATCGTGGAATGGCATCGGCTACCGGTTCAGCCGGGACAATTGCCAGTGGTGATTACTTGAAGCAGGTCTACCCAGATAGCAAGATCGTAGCGAGTGAAGCACTGCAATGCCCCACTTTGTTGGAAAATGGTTTCGGCGCACATCGGATTGAAGGAATTGGTGATAAGCATGTGCCGTGGATTCATAATACCAAGAATACCGATGTTGTTGTTGCAATTGATGATAACGCAGTGGTCAATCTCTCCCGGTTATTCAATGAAGAAGGCGGCCGTGCCTATCTGATGGAGATGGGTGTGCCTGAAATGCTTGTGTCGCAGCTCGATTTGCTTGGTTTCTCCGGTATTTCGAATGTATTAAGCTGTATCAAAGTTGCCAAATATTATGAGATGGGAGAGAACGATGTCATGCTTACCATATTGACCGATTCGATGGAATTATATCGTTCTCGCCTACACGAGATGCATACCGAATTTGGTGAATATACCGAAATTAATGCTGCAGCAGACTTTGCGCATTATCTGCATGGGCAGTCTACTGATAATATGCTTGAACTCCGTTATCCTGACCGCCGTCGTATACACAATCTCAAATATTACACGTGGGTTGAACAACAAGGCAAGACTTATGATGAAATCCAATCTCAATGGTATCAGCCTGATTACTGGACGTCCGTCCAGAGGCAAACCGATGAGATTGATGGATTGATCGAGGAATTTAATGGAGAAGTCGCGCTGGCTAAATAATATTTGTGTCAGGTGGTCGCTTTTGCGACCACCTGACCTTATAATCAAGATATGCCATTAAGACCGTCTGATTTAATACTGGTTTGTTTCCTTCCAAAGCCGCGAGATTTGGAAATAGTCCGGCTGCTCGGTTGGTATCGAATACCTCTTCGTACCGCGCCTAAAGTGATAGCCGTTGATCAGTTAGCGTTTTACCAACCTGGAAGTTTCGGGGCATCAAGCGGCCAGATTAATTACTTTGCAAAAGTTCGGGGGCACGAATTGACAACGCGCAATGAATTGCTTAAAGAGGAAGCAAATCATCCTCGTGCTAATGAAGAATATTACAAAATCCAGCTGGGTGAGTTAGAACAACTATCTCGGCCGATTATCGCAGACAAATGGAAACGATTAACTTTTCTTTATACGACAGGGGAATACTTACTTAAGGCGAAGATTCTTAATGACTTAGTTGTCAATCCCGATGAACGAACGGTTTTATGGCGATCCCTCCATGAGCGGGCTGAAAAGGACCAGCTTTATAAAGTAGATTTACCTGAAGCGAATATTCCACCTGAATTACTGGTAAAACTATTGGGCATAAAAGAATACCCTAATTCGCATAACCACTCAGATTTGGATTGATTAATGACGATTGAAATGTGGTTAGTCGTCATCGTGATCGTCGTGCCACTTTTCCTTGTTGTGGGTAATCGCTGGCGAGTGGATGTAGCAGCGTTTTTTATCATAGTTGCTCTTGGTCTTGCCCAGTTTCTTGGTTTTGGCGTTTTGGGAAATCAAAAATCTCCACAACAAACTATTCTTGCCATTTCTGGTTTCGGACAACCGGTTGTTGTGACGCTGATCGGGCTATTCATTTTGACTCAAACTTTAACAAATAACGGGGTTATGCTGTGGCTGGGTCAACGGCTGATTGTTAGTGCAGAACGTTCTGTCACGCGCCTTATATTTATTTACACATTACTGGCTGCGCTTCTTTCCCTGCTCATGAATAATATTGTAGTGGGTGCTTTACTCCTTCCAAGCGCCATGCAAGTCTCACGCAAAGCTGGAATACGACCGAGTAAACTACTTATCCCGATCGCATTTGGCACAGCACTAGGGGGTATGGCAACCTATTTCACCACAGCAAATATTGTTATGAGTAATTTGTTGACTATCGCGAAGCCTCCCCAAACTGCCTTGGGGGTGCTTTCGTTTACTCCTACCGGTGGATTGATCGCAGTCGCAGGCATTATCTATATTACGATATTCGGCCGGCGTCTAGTACCTTCCCGTCAACCTGGGCCCGAACAGGCATTGGCCCGCCGTGCCAGCGATGAATTGGAAAGTATTTATGAAGTAGGTGAACGGTTATGGGAGGCACGAGTAAAAAGTGAGTCGGGCCTTGCCGGATCCACTCTCCAAGAATGCGCGATTGGAAGAAAACTGGGTATCGCGATTGTTGCCATGCGGAGAGGCTATCAGGCATTCTTTGCCCCTTTACCGGGTGAAATCATCCAACGCGGAGACATTCTTCTGATTGTGGGACGTGAAGATCGTGTCTCGAAATTAAATGATTTGGGTTTTATAGTCAAGCCAGAGGTTCATACTATCACTACCTTTGGAATGACGCTTATTGAATTGATTCTTGCTCCCCACTCTTCTTATGCAGGAAAATCCATTAAACAAATGAACTTCCGGCGCCAATATGGATTTACCATTCTGGCAATCTTGCGTGCAGGACGCAGTTATCGGACAGACGTGGGTGACATACCACTTGAACTTGGCGATTCCCTTTTGATCGTTGGGCCGCCTGATCGCGTTCGTGACTTGCGTATTAACCCTGATATCATTTTATTTGAGACCGACCCTGCAACGCGGGCAGTACCGTGGCGGCGTGCGATGACAAGTGTTCTTGTATTCATCAGCGCGATTGTTTTCTCGTTGGTCGGATTTCCAATATATCTTTCTGTGCTCGCATCCGCCTTAATAGCTGTATTGTTTGGCCTTCTCCCGATCCAAGAAGCCTATCGGTCTGTTGAATGGCAAGTCATTTTTTTTATTGCAGGCATGTATGTTGCGAGTCTCGGGATGGTGAATACCGGATTGGCAACATTGATTGGAAGGAACGTCATTTATTTATTGCGTGACACGGGGCCGCTGGGATTGGCGGCATCCACTTTCCTTATTTCTTCCACACTCACACAAGTAATGGGTAGCCAGGCTACGGCATTTGTAATCGGTCCGGTTGCCATCAGCGCGGCAATTCACTTTAACACCAATCCACAAGCCATCGCTGTGGCTTCGGCGATTGGCTGTTCTGCTTCCTTTTTGACACCTATCGCCCACCCTGTTAATCTCATCATGATGGGACCGGGAAATTATCGTTTCAAAGATTTTTTCCGGGTTGGGTTGGGGCTAATGGTTGTTGTGTTTCTTACCCTGTTGGCGGGCTTGATCTTATTCTGGCGACTATAGGAGCATTTATGGCCACAATAATAAAAAATGGGACTCTTGTGACTGCCTCTGAAACTTACAAGGCCGACATTTTAATAGAAGGCGAAAAGATATCCAGTATCGGTCAGAAATTGAATGCGGAGTCTGCGCAGGTAATCGATGCCGAAGGAAAATTAATCATGCCGGGCGGGGTTGATCCTCATACACATTTTGACTTGCCGATGTCTGGTACCGTTTCGTCTGATGATCATTATACCGGTCACAAAGCTGCTGCCTTCGGTGGGACAACGACGGTCATGGATTTTGTTCCCTTTGATTTCGGCACAATCGAAGAATCAGTAAGCGCATGGCATAAAAAAGCGGAGAAAGCTGCTATCGATTATTCATTTCATATGAACCTGACCATGTTTAATGAAAAAATAGCGAAAGAAATTCCATCGCTGGTTAAGATGGGAATTACCACTCTTAAAGTATTTACTGCATACAACGGACGATTACGTCTCGATGATGGCAGCATCTATCGGGCCATGCGAATTGCCAAGGAAAATGGTATGCTCGTAATGGTGCATTGCGAGAATGGTGATGTAATCGATGTATTAGTACCTGAAGCATTGGCAGAAGGACACATCAGTCCGGAATGGCATGCCTTAACAAGGCCCGCTTGGGGCGCTGTTGAAACAACGTTGAGGATCGCAGCCATGGCCGCCGAAGCCGATGCGAGTGTATATATCGTTCATATGAACGTGGATGGCGAAGTGGATATGCTCCGCTACGCACGCGAACGCGGTATCCATGTTATGGGTGAGACCTGCCCACAATATTTGTTTTTTACAATTGATCAAATGCGTCAATCAGACGGATCGAAATGGGTTTGTTCACCTCCAATGCGGGAGGAAAAAGACAACCGACGTTTATGGCAGGGTCTACAGGATGGCACTTTGCAAACAATCGGTACCGACCATTGTGCCTTCTTCTTTGATGGCACAAAACCGATTTATTATGAAGGCAGGGAAGTAAAAATTCCTGGCAAGGAATTAGGGAAGGATGACTTTACCAAGATACCAAATGGATTACCAGGTGTTCAAGATCGCTTGCCGATCCTATGGACAAACGGCGTGCGAGCCGGAAGGATCACACCAAATCAGTTTGTAGCTTTGATCAGTACAAATCCCGCTAAGATTTTTGGCTTATATCCCCGGAAAGGCTCACTTTTGCCTGGCGCAGATGCTGATCTCGTTGTTTGGGATCCTGAGAAACATGTAAAGTATGGCCTTGCGAAGTCTCATCAACGGACAGATTACAATTTGTATGAAGGATGGGATTTAATTGGCTACCCCGAAAAAGTCTTTCTCAGGGGTAAGTTGATTGTGGACGGAGATAAATGGCTCGGTAAAGCTGGTCAGGGTGAATATCTGATGCGGAATACTGGTGAAATTCTATAATTTGAACAATTTTGGAACCATGGTAAATTTATAGAATAATTTCTTGCTATGGAGATTTGAATTTCCTTTTAGTTATGAGGAGAAAATTATAAATTGAATTCGTGAAAATAATATTGGGGGCTTCAATAGATTAATTTGAAATTATTGTGTTTGTGAAAGTAATTCTATTAATCTCGGATGTTTTGAATATACCCCGCGATATTTTTCAGGAATCAACGCAGCGATACGACACATAATTTCATCGGTAAATTGTTTTAAAGCGACATCTCGGTTTTGATTTGGAAATGGCGGAAGATTAAATGCTTTTCCAGCGGTGACGAATATTTGCGAACGTCGGAAATGTTTCAGATTGTCAATTATGACTTTATCTTCTGTACCTGCAATACCGACGGGTACGATGGGACGGTTTAGTTTGGCGGCCAGATAACTAACACCAGGTTTCCCTTCATTCATGGAACCGTTACGTGACCTTGTACCTTCGGGAGCAATGACAAGGATATTGCCGCTCTGCATCAGTCCTATTATCTTCCGCATGGCTTTCAAATCGGGTTTGAAACGGTCAATGAAGACAAAGTTGAAATACCTTCCCAACCATCTAAGAAAACCACTTTCTTCCCATTTCTCAGCTACGGGTATAAAAACATCCCAACGGTTGAGGGCATAAAAAAGCATAGTGGAGTCCAACATGCCGAGATGATTGGTCGCGATGACGAATGCCCCAGTTTCAGGAACATTATCGTATCCGTTAATTTCTATCTTTGCGATTAAATTTAAGACAGCTCGGAGAAACCACCGTATAAAATTTCGCATGGTCCAATTGTACACGAAACAATTCGACTATGAATTAAGAAAAGATCCCGTCCTGATAGGAGGACGGGATCTTAATATGGAATTGAATTACAACCTAATCGTTCTCTCATCTCCACAGATAGTTAGCATTGGGAGACTTTTTTTCACTTTTCTGGGAGCCGTACACATCATATATTTTTTTGAAACTCTCAAGAGCCTCGGAGCTTATATCGACAATTTGGAAGCCGACATTATATAAAGTTATATCAATAAGTTGTGGTTGACACCATTTGCTGTTTGCAATAAAAACAATAAATGATTGATCCGATATATCGCTGCCCAATTCGATTCGAAGAGGATATTCGGTATTTTTCGAAATCGGTTTTTGGCTTTCCAATTTAAATCCACTAATACTTATGTCCGCCAGATGGCCGACAAGTTCTCCGGTGTTTTCATTCATCACACGCATGTAGTAAGAAAAGTCCCGACGATCTCGTTTGCGTCTTTCCATGGCCTTTTCCTTTCCGTTCAACAGTAATTTAATAATAGTATATAACAATGCGAGACGAGAATCAAGAGCGATAAATACGACAAAATAAGAACAATTATTCTGTTTTGAGAATATGGGTTAAGACAGTTGCGCCGCTTCCGCCGATGTTTTGCGCCATCCCAATTTTTGCACCATCAACCTGTGTTTCATTGCATTCGCCACGCAATTGCTGAACAATTTCAACAATCTGATACATCCCTGTTGCACCGACGGGATGACCACGGGCTTTTAACCCCCCGCGTGTACAGATCGGTATTCGACCTTTATGCGAGATCTGATTTTCAAGGCCGAGCTGCACGCCCTGTCCGCGTTGAGCAAAACCGCTGGCTTCGAGAGAGAGTGCTGTCATGATCGAAAACGCGTCATGAAGCTCAAACACATCGATATCTTCTGCTCTTATGCCGGCTAGTTCATAACAACGTTTTGCTGATTCATAAGCCGCAGCAAGAAAGAGGGGATCTTTCCGTGAGTGGACTGCAATGGTATCCGTTGCCGAAGCCGATCCGGCAATGATCACGCGAGGACGTCCCGACATTGAAGTAATTCTTTCGGCGGGAACAATCACCGCTGCCGCGGCTCCATCACCGATGGGTGATGCATCGAGTAAGTTCACGGGTGAAGCTACCATCGCCGATTTTTCGAATTTATCCACATTGATCTTTTCGTGCAAACGAGCAAACGGGTTATGCATGGCATTGGAGTGCGCATTGATCGAAAATGGCGCGAAATCGGCATGTTTCCAACCGTATTCATGCATATAACGCTGCATGATGAGGGCGTTCAGTCCGACAAAAGAGACTCCCTGCTCGACTTCATAATCTGCATCGGCTGCAGTTGCCAGAGCCGCGGTCACATCGTGGCCGGATTTGTCAGTCATCTTTTCAACCCCAATCACCAGGGCTGAGTCGATTTGTCCAGCTGAGACTGCCATGATTGCTGCACGGAAGGCTGCCGCACCCGACCCACAGGCTGCTTCCACTTTGATAGCTTCCTGGTGTCGGAGACCGATCCAATCAGAAAGAAATGTTCCAAGCTGATTTTGCGAATCAATTAAAGAGGAGAGCATATTGCCAACGAATAACGCATCAACTTTGTCCACGCCAGCATCTCGCAATGCAGCAAAACCGGCTTCACCACCGATCTCCCGTAAAGATTTATCCCAATGCTCGCCGATTACAGTTTGTCCGATCCCAAGAATGGCTACCTTTTTCATATCTGAATTTTACCAGTAGCAGCTATCAGGGTCTATCAGGATTAAGGGGAACAGATTTTCCTTAATTTCGTCCTGTATGTGTATACTATGTAAAAGCGGAGTAAGCATGCTCATGAATAAAATAACTTTATGCCTCTTGATGGTTATTATTATCAGCTCTTCGTGTGGGGAAGCAAAATCGATAAAAACAAACCCACAACCATTGCCATCTGCCTCAGACAAGTGGAATGTCAAACTGACCCAAACAGGGGGGATCGCAGGTGTATTTCTAACGGTGAAAGTTTCCAGCGATGGTCAGCTTATAGCTGAAAATCAACGTTCCCAGCAAAATGTTACTAAGACCCTGTCATCGCAAACGATCGCTGAGTTGAGAGGACTTATTTTCAATTCAGTTTTGTCAACGAGCCACGTACAGCAGACAGGTTGCGCAGATTGCTTTATCTACGATCTTGAGATCCAATCGGAAGGGAATAACGTCAAAATCCAGGTTGATGATGTCTCGATAAATAATTCGGGCGCACAGGAATTGATAACAACCTTACTCCGGATTCGAGATGATGCTTTACGACCAAACCCCTAGAAAGGCAGCTTTTCTGTGAGGCTCGATCAGTTGTTAATAGAACTGGGTCGATCTGGACCGCAGGGGCAGGTTACGCGGAAATTTTTAGCGGAACGGCGAGTAAAGGTGAGCTTGTGCGACCAACCTACTGCCGCACGCTGGACATTGGCAGGAAATATCCAATTACACCCACGGTATGCCAGCGATGCACCGGACGCACCTTATCCACTAAGCCTGATCGTTCACGAAGCGAGACACCTGCAACAAGGATTGTTCACTGCGCTTTCAGTATATGGTGAGCTGGAAGCTTGGCAAATTCAATTTTCCTTTCTAAAATTATTAACTGGTGATTATCATTCTGATCCGGAAAAAAAATTAATACTCAACGAATTGATTTCCTTGGGCTTGAATAAGGATAGAAAATTGCTTTCTCGTGCGGTTACCTTAATGAAGGCTTACGCAGGAAATAGCTATCGCGTAGATATGTTGCCTCTTTACCCTTTGCCCGAAGAGAACCTTTTCTTAATTACACGAAAGGAAATTTAGATTCTATAAACATGTTAACAGTATTGATATCTTGATTTAATGTAGCTCATAATAAATTGTTGTATGATATGTTTACAAAATGAAAGGAGGTGCGTTATCGAGACACCGCCTGAATCATATCTTGAAGGATGGACCGGTGCACTTTGAACTGGACAAAATCTTAGGTTTTGCCTCCAGAATTTACTTGAAAGAGAAAAGTCGGGCATCGCTCCTTCCCTTGCCTTGTGCAAGAAAATATGACGGATGGGTTACACCCATCCGTCTCTTTTTATGTATATTCAATTAAGTTTGGTAGAAACATGGTAGCCTAATTTCATCGATGGTTATTCATAAGGCAAAAGCCTAAATGATCGAGCAAGGGCCAACTAGCGATAAAAAATTGAGATATTTGCCATCCTATAATTAGGTGACCGGTATTCAATCTGATCGATAGCTCTGAATTTGTAAAATTGTAGACAAAATAGGGGGATAACTGAATTAATAGATGGACATTGTCATGCCCAAACCTAAAACTAGATCAGAAGTACCAGGGATGAAATAGAAACAAAGATTCTCTTAAATGTAGATTCTTGGAGGCAAAGCATGAGTTGGATTTTAAACACTTGACAGATTTTCCTCATAGTAATATTATAAAAAAACGAACGTTCGTTCATATTTTGGAGAAAGAAAATGCCTAAAGAAATTCTAAAAAAAGGGGAACGTACTCGCCAGGTCATTATAGATGCAGCTTATACCTTAATTATTGACCAGGGATATTCGGCTACATCTATGCGCCAGATCGCGGGGAAAGCAAAACTTTCATTGGGAAGCATCTATAACCACTTCTCGTCGAAGGAAGAAGTGTTTAGAGCCATCATCCAGGAACGACATCCGTTTTTTCAGATCCTCCCGGTCTTGAATTCGGTCCGAGGGAGAACGATCGAGGAATTTGTCCGCAATGCAGCACGTACATTAGTAGAGCAGCTCGGTCATCATCCCGATTTTTTAAATTTGTTGCTGATCGAGATTGTCGAGTTCAAGGGAAGACATGTCCCGTTGTTGTTTGATAAATTTTTACCCATGGCCTTGCCTCTAGCTAAACATGCTGCCAGTTTGGATGGTAAAACTCGCAATATACCTACATATATATTGGCGCGGGCCTTTCTCGGGATGTTCTTTTCATATTACATTACTGAAATTCTCGTGGGCCCGGTTATGCCACCTGATATGCGAGTCAATGCACTCGATCACTTTGTGGATATATTTTTATACGGCATTCTAATTAAGGAGGCGGAATGAAATTACGTCTCTTATCCATTATTCGTAAAGAGTTTATCCAGATAATCCGTGATCCGCGAACGATGACGCTTATCCTTGTGATGCCAATCCTGCAGCTATTCCTCCTTGGATATGCGGCAACTACGGATGTAAAAAATATTCCGCTCGCTGTTTGGGATCAAAATCGGACTCCCCAGTCGCGTGCCCTCCTGGACGCTTTTCGTGGCGCAGATTATTTCAATATTTCTTACATGGTCGGTTCCGAGGATGAATATAGGATATTAATTGAAAATGGCCAGGCTCGTGCTGTGTTGATCATCCCTCCCGATTACGATCGCGACCTTTTAGAAGGCCATGCTCAGGTCTCGATGGTGCTGGATGGGTCCGACGCGACAGTCGGTAGCACTGCCCTCTCCGCAGTGCACTTGATAGTTCAATCTTATGCAACGAAGGTCATGATAAATCAAGCTGCATTAAGCGGACGAGCCGCCTCAATTACTCCTCCAGTGGATGTAAGCACGCAGGTTTGGTACAACCCCGATCTCATCTCAGCTTACTTCATGATCCCAGGCGTAGTTGGCATGATACTTTCCATGATCACAGCCATGCTTACAGCCACTGCCGTTGTGCGTGAGCGAGAGCGCGGCACGATCGAACAGTTGATTGTCACACCGATTCGTCCTTGGGAATTGATCGTCGGTAAGCTTCTGCCGTACGTAGCCTTGGCATTTGTTGATGTATTCGAAATCCTCATTATTGGACACTTCTGGTTCCAGGTCCCAATTAGAGGTGATTTGAGTTTAATTTTTATATTGTCAGGCCTGTTTATAATTTCAAGTCTTGGAATTGGTCTGTTTGCCTCGACTATTGCCAACACCCAACAGGAAGCCATGATCACGGTATTGGTCACAATGCTGCCCAGCATTTTTCTGTCCGGATTTTTCTTCCCCATCGATGCCATGCCGAAATTTTTGCAAGTTGTCTCGTATATCATTCCTCTTCGTTTTTACCTTGTGATCATTCGTGCACTTTTATTAAAAGGAGTTGGAGCGGCAGCTTTACAAAATGAGATTATTGCCTTGATCGTCTTTGCAGTCGTAATCATGGCGGCGGCTTCCGCCCGTTTCCGAAAACGATTGGATTAGGAAACACAAATATCAAGAAGTTATTTCCATCATAAATAACCATGAGTGAATCTTACGTTATCCAGGCATTAAATCTGCACAAATATTTCCGTGAAACGCATGCGGTTGACGGGGTTACCTTGCAAATCAAAGCTGGCGAGATTTATGGACTAGTCGGTTCTGATGGCGCGGGAAAAACCACGACCATACGGCTTATTGTCGGCGCGCTGAAACCGGATTCGGGTGAATGTTCGATTTGCGGATACGATACTCAACGAAAAGCTGAAGATGCTCACGCTCAGCTTGGTTATCTTTCACAGCGTTTCTCGCTATATGAAGAACTGACCGTGCTTGAGAATATCCGCTTCTTTGCTGAAGTGCGGGGTTTGAAATCCAACGAGTGGCTGCCGCGCTGTTTGGAAATTTTGGAGTTTGTAGGCCTCGCCAACTATAAAGACCGACGGGCAGGTCAGCTTTCCGGTGGGATGAAACAAAAGCTTGGATTGGCCTCTGCCCTGGTCACACGTCCACGAGTGCTTCTGCTGGATGAACCAACTACAGGTGTTGACCCGGTAACCCGTCAGGATTTTTGGCAATTGTTGATTCGCCTGACATCTTCTCGTCTTGATCTACCCTCTTCCTCCAAAGAAAAGCAGGAGGATAACGATAGTAGTAAAGTGGCAGTTTTAATTTCAACCCCGTATATGGATGAAGCAGGCCGATGCCGGCGTGTTGGCTTTATGCGGCATGGACAGATCATCGCGGAAGGTACACCATCGCAATTGCGTGCACGGCTTGCCGAGCGAGTCTTGGAATTACGTGGATCGCCTCTCAAGCTTTTACGGTATGTTGCTCAAAAAGATCCGGAGGTTGAAGATGTACGAGCTTTTGGCGATCGGCTGCATTTGCGTGTTGTGGAGAAAAAAGCTGATCTGGTAGTCAATCGCCTCCCGGACAAAATAAGAGGCGAGGGGGGTAAAGTGGATGATTTACGCATCATCCACCCTGTCCTTGAAGATGTCTTTATCGAACTATCAGAGAAAACTTATGAATGATCCTGTAATCCAAGTTAATAACCTTACCCGCCGCTTCGGTGAATTTATTGCTGTAGATCACTTAAACTTCCAGGTCAATGCGGGAGAGGTGGTTGGTTATCTCGGACCTAACGGTTCGGGCAAGACGACTACCATACGTATGCTGCTGGGATTACTTGAGCCAAGCGAGGGCAACGCAATAGTTCTAGGTTATGACGCATTTCGCCAATCAGAACAGGTGCGTATGCGCGTTGGATATATGTCACAAAAATTCGCACTTTATGATGATTTAACTGTATTAGAAAATTTAACTTTTTATGGTGGAGTCTATGGTATTGGTGATCAAGGGCGAATCAAAGCGACCCTTGAACTAGTTGGCCTGACGGGTCATAATTCGATACTGACGCGTTCGCTCTCCGCTGGCTGGCGCCAGCGCCTTGCATTGGCGATAGCATTGGTCCATAGGCCCAAATTGCTTTTTTTGGATGAACCCACCAGCGGTGTTGATCCAAATGCCCGTAGAACATTCTGGGATTTGATCTATGATATGGCCGAGGAAGGTGTGACAATTCTGGTTACAACACATTACATGGACGAAGCCGAATATTGTGAGCGTATCGGGATAATGCGCGACGGTAAATTACTCGCGATGGACACACCGCTAAATTTAAAGAAGCAGGTTATACCGGGGAAAGTGTGGGAAGTCTTTGGCGAGCCATTGGAGGACATTCTGACGGCTCTCCGCGAAGTACATGGTGTTTTACGAGTCGGTCTTGACGGTGATCATATCAGGATCGTTTCTGAGAAGGGCTTGAATAAGGAAGAACTGTATAAAGCGCTCAAGGCGAAAAAGGTAAATATAACCAACCTTATTCAAGAAGAGCCAACATTAGAGGACGTGTTTCTCTCATTAGCGAGATAATCAATCATGCTCTATCGTCCTACTTTCCGTTCGGAATATGAATATTAATGCAGCATCGTTAAGACGTAAATATTGTTGTCATTTCAATAGCGCCTCTGCATTAATCCTGTGTTGGATAGACTCTTAAGCTTATAAGATCGCCAAATTGATTTAATTACTTTATTTGCTTTGGGCTCTTCGAGAACGATGATGGCCATGATGAGATAGGCGGCTATAATGCCAGGGCCTGTAAGAAAAAGCAAAAGGACTGCCAACAGTCGGATCACCGTGGGATCAATACTTGAATAATAACCCAATCCACTGCATATGCCCGCTATCATCTTGTTGTTGGTATTGCGAGTGAGTTGTTTGTAACCTGTGTTTATATCTTTGCTCCTTTTTATTTTCCACCTTGTATACGTAATACCTCCAGGAGAGTCGCAAAGATTATTTGTATTTCTTGCTTTCCACTAAATTGGCCACCGCCACATATAGCAGGAAAAGGCCGATTAAAATAAAGAAGACCGCCTGCAAGCCGAGGAACCGGTACTGAAGCAGGCCGAAGCCGGCAAACAATCCACCAACAAGAAAATAAAATATCGCATTTCTCGCATAGCCTGAGCTCACGCGTTTTGCCTGCAGGATGCCGCGTTCAATCATTAAATTTATTCCTCTCACCTGATCTTCATGGCGATCCAGACAAGCCAATGAATCATCAACAAATGCTGCGCAATCCATACATAAACCACGATGGCAATGTTTGCAAATACCCATCGCGGGTTTGTCGGGGTGATAAAAACAAGCCATTATTTCCTCCGTTTCTTTCAGATCTTTTCTGAGATCGAGTTTTTTATGACATTATCCCTAAGATCTTTGAAAAGTTATTCTAATTTTGAGCGATTTTTAACCCTGATTTTTGAAACGAATACAAGATGTTCAATTTGTCGTCTGATTTACAAAATGGAATATGTGTATACATTATTACAATAGTACTTATGTTTTATTATTACGAGTGAGTAAGGTCGTTTTTACTCACCTTTATAAATTACCTTTTCGCCGTACTTTGCACGCAATTCATCAATCGCTTCTTGTAGTCTCCGTGATTTTTCTGACCCCATATCCCATAACGCTAATTGCCGAATGGGGAGCGCGAGACCGCTTACTCCTATGCCGATCAGGCGTACCGCCTGATTGGGCTTGTGGACACTTTTCATTAACCCCATCGCGACTTTTCCTATCTCATCGGCTTGATCTGTTGAGTGAGATAAGGTTATTTGACGGGTCAAAGTAGTGAAATCGGGCCAGCGGATCTTCAATTTAATAGTTGTGCCTGCCAGGTTTGAATCCCTCAACCTACGGCCGACTTCGACTGATTGTTCATGCAGCGTTTTTTCAAGGACTTTATCATCGCGAACATCATGAGTGAAAGTGGTCTCCTGACTGATCGATTTAGTCTCATGTTCTGTGACAATGGGTCTATCATCCTGGCCGCGCGCATGCCTTGACAACTCACGGCCGTTCTCCCCGAACAACCGGATCATTTCAGTCTCAGGCCATTTGGCAAGGTCTCCGATCGTGTGAATCCCAAGCTCCGTGAGTCTGGCAGATGTCTTTGGACCCACACCCCAAAGCATATCTGCCGGCAGGGGAGACAAAAAAGCAGACTCTTCCCCTTTTGGAACAATTGTGAGACCAAAAGGTGGGCCTGCACCGCTTCCTGCTTTCTTGCCAACTTCTGTAGCGATCTTTGCCACCAGCTTATTGGAGGCAATTCCGATCGAAGAGGGTAAACCCATTTCGTCACGAATGCCGGTCTGTATATCGCGGGCGATAGTCTCAGGAGATCCGGCGAGATGTGAAATGTCTAAAAATGCCTCATCGATTGAAATCTGTTCTACCAAAGGTGTCAAGCCACGAAGTCTGGTCATCACTTGTCTGGAGACTTCGCCATATACACGATGCCGAGAGGAAACGATTATTAAGTTGGGGTATAGGCGCAAAGCATGCGCCATGGGCATTGCTGAATGGAGGCCGAATTGGCGCGCTGCATAAGAACAAGAAGCAATAACACCTCGTTCATCAGGTTTACCACCCACAGCGAAGGCCTTGCCTTTCAACCCAGGGTTGTGCATCTCTTCGACTGCACAAAAAAAAGCATCCAGATCGATATGAAGGATTATCGGCAGCATATGAATTCCCGACCGTAATGGTCGCATAAATTGGTCATTTTTGGTATTGAAGATTTGTCAGGGAAAAGCTATACTATTTGTGGCCTATTTTCAATACAATAAGGCTATATAAGTAAGGAGAAGTCATGAACCTACGATCGTCCTATACCTTTGCTATTTTACTCCTGGTGATAATATCGCTATCGTTTACGACCAGTATTGAGACTGCTTTTGCTGCAGGGACATGCGACTCGGCCCAATTCGTCTCGGATGTGACAGTTCCGGATGATACATTTATTGACCCGGGCGCGACGTTCGTTAAAACCTGGCGCCTTAAAAATACGGGGGTTTGTCAGTGGAACACATCATATAGTCTCGTTTTTGTTAGTGGTACGCAAATGGGAAATACGAGTTCTGTAGCCTTTCCTCAAACAGTTCTACCCGGTCAAACCGTTGACCTAACAGTAACACTGACCGCACCGACGACTGGCGGGACTTTCCGCGGTTTTTGGCAATTGAAAAATTCTGCAGGCGCCTTATTTGGAATCGGCGTGACGCATGCGAATCCATTTTGGGTGGAGATCAAAGTATCCAC
>Ga0182027_10003780_pt1 | contig 23766 bp, 16 predicted proteins | sample 712E1DmetaG_FD_121300 | JGI IMG/M metagenome (GOLD analysis project Ga0182027, IMG submission 121300) | Permafrost microbial communities from Stordalen Mire, Sweden - 712E1D metaG (Illumina Assembly) | ecosystem: Environmental > Terrestrial > Soil > Wetlands > Permafrost | place: Sweden... | reverse complement strand
GAAAAAGCCGACCTGAAACAGAAAGTCCTGAAGGATGGCCGGTCAGATCTTGCAAAGCAGGCCGTGCTCGCCATGATCAGGAAAGAGAGTAATTTTGTGGAAATGCCAGATGCGCTGAAGGACTTTTATCGCGTGGTTACGGATAGCATTTTCGCCGGAAAATGGGATGTCGCCCTTGCACAAAACCTTACCAAACCAATGTTCCAGATCAATAACCAACGTTATTCCCAGAAAGAATTTGCAAGCTACCTGGCGAAGAACCAGCATAAGATGGAAAAACAGAAGATCACTGGCTTTGTAGATAGAACCTACAAGGAATTTCTGAATGACAACCTGATAAAATATGAAAACACCCGTTTAGAAGAAAAACATTCCGATTTTAAAAATCTCATGAACGAATACCGCGATGGGATCCTTCTTTTTGACCTGACCGACCAGAAAGTGTGGTCGAGGGCTACAAAAGACACGACCGGCCTCAAAGATTTCTACGAAAGCCATAAAAACAATTACATGTGGGACGAACGGCTGGAAGCTACAATTTATACCATCAGGGATCAGAAGCTGGCACAGAAAGTGAGAAACTTCATCCAGTCGGGCCTTGCAGATGAAGCCCTTCTGAAGGAGATCAACGTTGATACAACCAAGGACCTGAAAATCGAATTCGGGAAATATTCCAGGAAAGAAAATAAATTCATTGATGCAGTAACCTGGGCACCCGGTTTGTCGAATGACATTCCAGCAAATCCCGGCGTGGTAATCGTAAATGCCAGGAAAGTAATTCCACCTGAAGTTAAGACCCTGAATGAAGCCCGCGGTCTTATTACCAATGATTACCAGAATTTCCTGGAAAAAATCTGGGTGGAATACCTGCGGAATAAATATACAGTTTCGGTCAATAAAGACATCCTTTCACACATTAAATAAACCCTGGTGAGAAAATTCATCATTGTCCTGCTGATCATTTCTACGGGATGCTCTTCGTTTTTCAAAAAAAAAACGGAGCATGCCGTGGCAAGGGTGTACAATGATTACCTTTATGAGTCCGACCTGAAAAGCGTCATTCCAAAGGGGACAATGGCAAAGGATAGTATAGGCCTGGCAAAAAGCTACATCGATACCTGGATCCATCAGCGTCTGGTCATTCACCAGGCAGAACAGAACCTTACCAATGACCAGATGGATTTTACCCAGCAGCTTGACAATTATAAAAATTCACTCATCATCTATACCTATGAGAACGAACTTGTCAAACAGAAACTGGATACCCTGGTCACCGATGAGGATATTGAGAATTATTATGATGCGAACCAGGCGAACTTCCTGTTGAAAGATAACATCGTAAAGCTTCAATATGTGAAGCTTCCGCTGAAATCAGCCTATATCAAACAATTCAGGAAGCTGCTCGGGTCGGACAAGGCGACCGACAAGAGCCGGCTTACACAACAATGCGATCAATATGCTTCCGACTATTTCCTGGATGACCAGAACTGGCTTCCTTTCAATGATCTCCTGAAACAGATCCCCATTAAAACATACAACCAGGAAGAGTTCCTGAAAAATCACCGGGACCTCGAATACCAGGATTCCGCATTTATTTACCTGGTAAGTTTTAAAGACTTTAAAATAAAAGAAAGTGTTTCCCCGTTGAGTTTTGAGAAAGAACGTATCCGTAACATCATCCTGAACAAACGAAAAATTGACCTCACGAAAAAGATGCATGAAGATATCTTTGAACGGGCGCAAAAGAAAAACGATTTTGAAATTTATTAATCGATGAAAATAATCCTGAAAACGATCATATTAATCCTGCTGACTACCAGTATAACAATGCCAGCAAAAACGCAGACTGCAAACGACTCTATTGTTGACGGCATAGTTGCTGTAGTCGGCGCCAATATGATCTTACGGTCGGACATTGAAACCCAGTACCTGCAGTTCCGTGCCCAAGGAAATATCCAGGGTAGTGCGGAGAAAGTCAGATGCCAGATCCTGGAAGGGCTGCTCTTCCAGAAGCTTCTTTATCATCAGGCACAGGTCGACAGCGTTAAGATCACCGATTCACAGGTGGATGGAGAAATGGACCACCGGATGCGGATGTTCATCAGCCAGATCGGTTCTCCTGAAAAGCTGGAAGAGTATTACCAGAAGTCGATCTCACAGATCAAAGAAGAGATGCGTGATATCATCAAAGAACAAATGATGGTGCAGTCATCCCAGGAAAAGATCACCAAAGATGTGAACATTACCCCTTCGGAGGTAAAAGCTTTTCTTAAAAAACTCCCAAAAGACAGCATTCCTGAAATTTCATCTGAGATTGAAGTGGGCATGATCATGAAATCACCTGTGATCGGAGATGTTGAAAAACAAACCTGTATCGACCGCCTGAAAAACTTTAAGGAAAGGATCAAAAAGGGCGATGATTTTTCCACGCTTGCCGTTTTGTATTCCGAAGATCCTGGTTCAGCCAAGAAAGGCGGTGAACTGGGCATGTTCAAACGAGGCGATATGCGGATCGAGTTTGAGGCTGCTGCCTTCAAATTGAAACCCGGAGAAATTTCCGATATCGTAGAAACGGAAGACGGATTTCATATCATCCAGATGATCGAGAGGAAAGGAGAATACATCAATGTACGCCATATCCTTCTTCAGCCAAAGGTTTCTCTTGCAAGTATGTCACGTGCAAAAGCCATCCTCGACAGCGTGGGCAGCCTGATCGAACAAAAAAAGATCACTTTCGCAGATGCAGTTATCAGGTTCTCAGACGACCCTACCCGTAATAACGGGGGATTGATCATCAACCCGGTAACAGGTACCAGTAAATTTGAAGCCAGCCAGCTTGATCCCAAGATATTCTTTGTGATCGACAAGCTGAAAGTGGGCGACATCTCAGCGCCTGTGCTCTTTAAGACCGAAAGGGGAAAGGAAGAATACAGACTATATTACCTGAAAACCAGGACAGTCCCTCACAAAGCTAACCTGGAAGACGATTACGCAAAGATCCACGAGATGGCGTTAAGTGAAAAAAAGATGAATACCATAAATGACTGGATAAAGGAAAGGATTGTAAAAACCTTCATCAGTATCGACGAGGAATACCGGAAATGCCCGTTTCAGAGGGAATGGGTTAAAAAACTATAATGGAAACTATGCACTATAAATCGGATGTAGAAGCCGTTGACGCCCTTGTTCAGAAGTATACTGTTTTACGTTCGGAGATTGCCAGGGTGATTATCGGGCAGGAAGATGTTGTAAAGAATCTGCTGATATCGATTTTCTGTAAAGGACATTGCCTCCTTGTTGGTGTTCCCGGGCTGGCCAAGACCCTGATGGTGAACACGCTGTCGAAGGCACTGGGGTTGAATTACAGCCGGATCCAGTTTACGCCCGACCTGATGCCCTCCGACATTATCGGGAGTGAGATCCTGGATGAGAACCGGAAATTCCGGTTTATCAAAGGTCCTGTATTTGCCAATATTATCCTTGCCGATGAGATCAACCGTACTCCACCGAAAACACAATCGGCCTTGCTGGAAGCAATGCAGGAAAAAGCGGTGACAGTTGCGGGTATATCGTATCATCTTGAAGAACCTTTCTTTGTACTTGCCACACAAAACCCTATTGAACAGGAAGGCACCTATCCCCTGCCGGAAGCCCAGCTTGACCGGTTCATGTTCAATATCTGGCTGGATTATCCTTCCTTCAGCGAAGAAATAACTGTTGTCAGGAACACCACATCCCGGCATCTGGAGACGCCACAGGTTGTAGTCAGCGCCGAAGAGATCCTTTTCTTCCAGGAACTGATCCTGAAGATCCCTGTTCCGGATAATGTTTTCAATTATGCCGTGAACCTCGTTTCCAAAACACGCCCGAATACGCCCAAAGCCGACGAAAAATCGAACCAGTACCTTACCTGGGGTGCCGGGCCAAGAGCTTCCCAGTACCTGATCCTGGGCGCTAAATGTCATGCAGCAATCAACGGAAAATATTCCCCCGATATAGAAGATGTCATTGCCGTTGCGCATGCAGTTCTGCGCCACAGGATCATCCGGAACTATAAAGCTGAAGCAGAAGGGATCCGGGTGGAAGACATCATCGATCACCTGATAAAATGAATTATTGCAGGTTTTCACCTAAAATCCGCCCTTCTTATTTTATAGAAGCTGGGAACCCTGTACTTTTATCCGGAAATCCATAAATCATGAGAATTATTTTATTACAAATGAAAAAGCGTAACCTTTTTCTATCTATTCTCTTCTCCGGTATGTTTGCTGCAGCTTTTCTTTTTCTTTCCTGCAGTTCCAGCAACGGGCACCCGGAAAAAAATGCCGATAACCTTTCGGGGAAGATCACCATTTCCGGTGCATTTGCGCTTTATCCCCTGACTGTAAAATGGGGACAGGAATTTCAGAAGATTCATCCGAAGATAACCCTCAACATCTCGGCAGGCGGAGCCGGGAAAGGTATGGCAGATGCGCTGTCGAAGATGACCGACCTGGGCATGTACTCCAAGGAGGTAAGCCCTGAAGAAAAAGCCAGGGGCGCGTGGTACATTGCAGTTTCTAAAGATGCTGTTCTCCCAACCATCAACATGGCAAACCCGGTTATCAGGGAGCTTAAGGCCCATGGACTTACCAAGCAAAAATTTTTCGATATCTTTATTTCGGGAAAGATCAGAACCTGGGGCGAAGCAACGGGGACCCGTTCGAATGTAAAACTGGAGTCGTTTACCCGTTCCGATGCTTGTGGCGCAGCAGAGATGTGGGCTAAATACTTACAGGGGAAGAAACAGGAAGACCTGCAAGGGCTTGGCGTGAACGGAGATCCCGGGATTGCCGACGCTATCCGGAGAAATGCTGGTGGCATCGGTTATAACAATCTCAATTTTGTCTATGATATGAACACACGCAAACCTTATCAAGGTATCGATGTGATCCCCCTCGATCTGAACGGAAACGGGAAGATCGACCCGGAAGAGAATTTTTACGGGAGCCTCGACCAGGTGATGAACGCTATCCGGAGTGGGGTCTATCCTTCACCTCCGGCCCGCGACCTTTACCTCGTTTCAGCAGGAAAACCCACTAATAAGGCAGTTCTTGCATTTCTGAAATGGATCCTTACTGATGGACAAAAATATCTTTCCGAAGCCGGGTATGTACCGGTTTCACCGGACAAGCTGGAAGCAGGCCTTGAAAAGGTCAGATGATCTGAAAAAGAATTTGAAACTTAGCAAAGAAGGATGTATCTACTCAACCGTATTCAGCGTCACCGGGTCAACTATACCTGGATGATCGTAAGTTTGCTGCTGGTTGCTTCATTGCCTTTTCTTTTGTTCCTCGGCCTCTACCTGAAATCCTTTCTGCTGCTCCACGATTATCATCTTGGCGATCTTCTTTTCTCTAAAGTATGGAAACCCGGAAGCGGCAAATTCGGCTTCTATCCCTTCATCGTCGGATCTGTCTGGGTCACCCTGCTGGCCATGCTTCTTTCCGCGCCCATTTGCGTGCTGACTGCCATCTATGTGACGCAATACACCCGCAAACGGTTCCTGCGTATCATGCATCCCGCGATCGATATCCTGGCAGGTATTCCTTCGGTGGTATATGGTGTATGGGGCATCCTCGTGATCGTTCCGTTCATATCCCGGTTCGTCGGACCACTTTTCGGGGTAGAGACCCTGGGTTACAGTATCCTGGCTGCTGCGCTGGTATTATCGGTCATGATCATCCCTTTTATCCTGAATATCCTGATCGAGGTCTTTCGAACCATCCCGGTGGAACTCAAGGAGGCTTCATTGTCATTGGGTGCAACGCAATGGGAAACGGTTAAAAGCGTGCTGGTCAAGAAGGCGCTTCCCGGCATCATCGCAGCTTTCGGGTTCGGACTGGCACGCGCATTCGGGGAGACGATGGCCGTTTTAATGGTAGTTGGTAATGTGGTTAAACTTCCGAAAAGCGTCTTTGATCCCGGATACACATTACCAGCGCTGATCGCCAATAACTATGGGGAGATGCTTTCCATCCCCAGGTATGAATCGGCCCTGATGTTCGCCGCACTGATCCTGCTTGCAGTTTCACTGTTTTTTAACCTGGTGATGCATTTCTTCATCGACCGTTACAATAAATTCACTGCATGAAATTATCAGGGAAAATAGAAGAAAAGGTATTCAAGGTCCTGATGGTCATCGCCACCTATTCCATTCTGGCTATCCTGGCACTCATCATCTACACCATCTTTGCAAAAGGGATCAGGGCCCTTTCTTGGGAGATCCTGACCCAGGTGCCAAAAGGAGGATATTACTATGGGAAAAGCGGGGGTATCCTGAATGCCATCCTCGGATCACTTTCCCTGGCATTTGGGGCGACTTTTCTTGCTTTCATGGTAGGGCTGCCGGTAGCGCTTTACATCAATGTCTTCCTGGTCAGGATGAAAAAGCTGGTCACCATTATCCGGTTCATCCTCGATCTTGTCTGGGGTATCCCCTCCATCGTTTACGGGGCATTCGGATTTTCCATGATGATCCTTTTGGGTCTTCAGACTTCCCTGCTGGCAGGCATGCTCACGGTGACCTTGTTCATTCTGCCGATCATGATCCGGTCGATGGATGAGATCCTGCGAACAGTGCCGGTCGGGCTTTCGGAAGCTGCCTATTCGCTGGGATCCAACAAATCGGAATTGGCCTTTAAGATCTTTACCCGGCAAACAATATCCGGGATCATCACGGCTATTTTGCTCTCCTTCGGGCGGGCCATCGGGGATGCAGCTTCTGTTTTATTTACAGCAGGCTACACCGATAACCTTCCAAACTCGCTGATGGAACCAGTTGCAACGCTTCCGTTATCGATCTTCTTCCAGTTGTCATCACCGGTGCCTGCCGTCCAGGACCGTGCCTATGCCTCTGCCCTGGTGCTTACCCTTATTATTCTCCTGGTCAGCCTGTTTTCACGCGGACTAGGGAAGAGATATCATAAAACAAAAATCAATTTTTAACCGGTGAGATCTGATGGAAATGGAAACCACACATAAAATACACATCGAGAACCTGAATGTTTTTGCCGGGAAACAGCAGATCCTGAACGACATCAACATCGAAATTCCGAAGAATAAGATCACGGTGATCCTGGGGCCGTCGGGTTGCGGGAAAACCACACTGCTGAAATGCATGAACCGGCTGACCGACCTCTACCCCGAACTGAAAGTGACCGGAAAAGTGCTGATCAACAACAAGAATGTGCTCGATGCCGGTGAAGACATTGTCAAACTGCGGCAATATATGGGACTGCTCTCACAGCGTCCCTATCCCCTGCCGATGAACATCTATAATAATATTGCTTTCGGGCTGAAACTGAAAGGAGTGAGAAAAAGAAGGGAACTTCATAAACAGGTAGTTCATTATCTTCAACAGGCCAATCTTTGGGATGAAGTAAAGAACCGGTTGAGGGAACCGGCATCCCGGCTCTCAATCGGCCAGCAGCAACGGCTTTGCCTTGCACGCGGGTTGGCCGTAAACCCGGAGATCATCCTGGCTGATGAACCTACCTCTGCGCTTGATCCCATCTCCAGCCAGTATATTGAAGAAAAATTCGTAGAATTAAAAAATGACTATACCATTGTCCTGGTTACACACATACTGCGGCAGGCAAGGCGTATTGCCGACTATGTCGTGTTCATGTACCTCGGGGAAGTGATCGAACAGGGAACCGTGGAGGAGGTTTTCGAAAACCCTAAAATGGAGAAGACAAAGCAGTATCTTGGGGGGACATTTAACTAGAAATGATTAATAAAACTCCTTTCAGAAGGAAGATTTTGCTAATCAACTTAATTCTTTCAGAAGGTTTTTTAGAATCTCTTTGATGTTGGCAGGTTTGAAATATCCAAGGTTTTCCAGTTCCTTTATACCATCCATTCCATTATTTAATCTTGCCTCAATCGCCTTTGCCTGGTCAAGGTAATTTTTGGCATTACTCTTATCTCCTTTATAATAATAAACTACTGCTAATCCCAAAAGAGCATCAAAATTTTTAGTGTCAATGGATATTGATTTTCGGAACTGCTGTACTGCATTATCCATTTCTCCTTTTCCCAGGAAGTAATACCCGATTTTATCATAAAGTCCGGCATTTTCAGGATTAAGTTTAATTGCTTTTTCACCATCGGCAATCGCATTGTCCCATTGGCTAAGTTTCCCATATGCAATACTACGGTTCGTATATGCATCTTTAAATCCAGGATCAATCTCGATTGCTTTTGAGTAATCGGCGATGGCTTTATCCGAATATCCAAGAGTTGCGTAAGTAACACCCCGGTTGGAATACCCTTTCGTAAACTTTGGGTCTATCTCTATCGTCCTGGATAGATCGGCGATTGCTTTGTCTGATTGACCAAGAACCCCATAGGAAACGCCACGGCCGGCAAATGCATCCAAATTGTTCGGATCAATTTCTATTGCTTTTGAAAAATCTTCGATGGATTTATTCCACTGGTTTGTATTCTGGTAAGCTACACCACGATCTAGATAACCCGAACCATAATTTGGATCCATATCAATCACCTTATTGAAATCATTAATTGCATTGTTCCACTGCCCGAGTGAAGTGAAAGCAATACCACGGTTAGTATACGACTTGTAAACTTCATCGGGGTATTTCTCAATTACATCATTCCAAAGCGTAAAATCATTTTCCCAGACTTTATTGCGGTTGAAAGTAACGATTGTAAAAATAAGAATGATAATGAATAAAGCACCAGGAACAAATGGTTTCAATTCTTTATGATTCAGGTTTAGTTTCCCGCCATACCATCCGATAAGAAAACAAATTCCCATGTATGGAAGATATGAAAAACGATCGGCAAGAAATCCTATTCCCTGTGTGACGATCTGGGATTGTAACATCATGATGATATTGACCAGGAAGAAAAGACTTCCAAACAGAACTGCACGGTTTTTTCTTGCAAACCGGAAGATAAGGAAAACAATTAGTACGATAAAAAGCGGACTTATATAGAATAGAAAAGGAAAATGGTGCTCAGGTCCATAAAACAAAGGATATATTGCACTGAGATAAAATGGAGCGAAGAACTTAACAATATATGCACTCAGTGCGTAACAACCCACGAAGACCTGGTCTGAAATACTGATAAATCCTGGTGTTTTTAAGGCGCCTTGCCTTTGAAACACGATCATCTCTGCAAACCCAAACACTAATGCCAAAATAAAAAATGGAATTTTTTCGATTATCACTTTTCTTTTAAACGGTCGTTCAAAATAATAGTCAATCAGAAGCAAGCTTAATGGTAGGATAACTGCTGTGATTTTCGAAAAGAGTGATAATCCAAAAAGAATAATACTTATAAAAAGAAAAATTAGTTTTTTAGATTGTGAATTTAAATATTTGATATACAGAATTATGGAAACAAGACTGAACATAGTGTAAAGCAAATCCTTCCGTTCAGTTATCCAGGCAACTGATTCCACATGCATCGGATGAACGCCAAAGATAAGAGCCCCGGTTGCAGCATAGATTGGATTCAATTTTAACATTCGAAGAACCTGGAATACCAGTAATGTACACAACAAGTGAAAAAGCAGATTCGTCAGGTGAAATACGAATGGATTAAGTCCGAAATATTTATACTCAACAGCAAAAGTCAGGAGTGGAAGAGGCACATAACTGCTTGCAACGGATGTTGTAAACATCTCTTTTATTGAACTGAGATTTAGGTTATGGATTGTTTGGTTTTCTAAAACATATGCGCCATCATCCCAGGTTGGGATAAAACCATTTTTCAAGGAAGGGTAAAAAGCAATGAATGTCAAAGTAAGTATCAGTACTGCTAAAAATAATGGCTTTTCAAGAATAGATGTTTTTTGATCAACAAGCTTAGGTTGAAAATCTTTCCGGGATTTGGTGCCACTTGGTTTATATTGGCGGGGTAGTGTTTGATATGATTTTTTTGACATCCAGGAGATCTTAAAATTCAGAAAATTAGAAAGTAAATGCAAAAATAGGATAAAGCCTAGAATGAAAAATTTATAGTGGATTTTTTAAGAGTACAATTATCTTTGCACAAAACGACCAAATCTTTACGATCTTTGTGAAATTCTTTGCAATTTTGCAATAGCTCGTATTTTATAGATTTAAAATTCATTTCTACTGATGGATCAAACCGACAACAAGACCGGATTAAGTTTCCTGGAAAAAGTCATCCTCCTTGCATTGGATGATAAGGGTTGGTTTGGCAATTCAGAGCACAGCATTAAATTCGGCCTGGCCGGAGCGATCCTGTTCGAACTCTATAAACATAACCGCATTGAGCTGAAAGAAGGCGCAGTAGTCGTAAAAGATCCAACACCTCTTAATGATCCTCTTCTCGACAGGGTTCTGGAGTTTATCCGTTCCGGAAAGAAAAACAGGAGTATCCGCACCTGGATCCAGCGAATGGTCTTCAAAAAAATGATGATCCGGAAAAGTATCATTCGTTCACTCATTGCAAAAAAGATCATCCAGAAAGAGGAGTACAGTTTCTTCTGGGTAATGTACCAGTTCAAATATCCTCTCATAAATCCTGAACTTAAAAGACTTGTGAAGGAAGAGATCTTCTCGGGGATTCTGAAAGAGGAAAAATTAGATGGATATGACCTGATGATGATTGCAGTGATGGATTCCTGTAAAATGTTGCGCAAGAATTTCAGGAACTTCGATAATTATCCAAGATTAAGGAGGAGAATCAAAGATATCATCCCTTTTAATGATCCGGGGATAGAAGATGTTAAAATCGTGGGATCTATTTACAATTCCATCCGGAGGGCTATTGTGGCTTCCAACGTCTCCATTCACGCATAAAATTTCCCCTGCCAGCTGTCGCGTTTTTCGAGTTCTGCCTCTATCCGGCGAAGGACCTCGTCGTAGCGTATCAATCCCATGTTGGTACCGGAAAGGAATTTCGGCGGCATTTCGCTGGTAAACCGTTCAATGACTATGGAAGGATTCAGTTTTTCAATAAAACGGATGATGAAGTCGATATAATCTTCCAACATGAACGAATGGAAAGCATCCGGGTTCTCCTTGAATTCCTGTTCCATCCGGGTACCCTTCACGATCTGGAGTTGATGGAACTTGACGGAATCCAATGGCAGGCGTGAAATCACCTCCCCGCTGCGAAACATATCTTCAGGACTTTCCCCGGGCAATCCGAAAATGTAATGTGCCCCGGTAATGATACCATATTCATGGGTTTTCCTGATCATCTGCTCAGCCAGCTGGGCATCATGACCCCTGTTGATACGCTTCAACGTTTCGTTGTTGTGGGTTTCAACACCAACTTCAACCTGTATGTACCATTTTTCCGCCAGTGTAGCAAAGTATTCCAGCTTCTCATCATCTATGCAGTCGGGGCGGGTGCCGATGACTAAGCCTTCCACACCAGGAAAAGAGAGGGCTTCCCCGTATTTTTCTTTCAGGATTGCAAGTGGTGCGTAGGTATTGGAGAATGGCTGAAAGTAAACAAGGAATTTTTTTGCCCGCCGGTACCGGGCTGCATGAAATTCAATTCCTTCTTCAATTTGTTGTGTGAGCGGTTTCCGGGGATCGCAGTAGGAAGGATTGAACCCGCGGTTGTCGCAGTAAGTGCAGCCTCCGATTCCTCTGGTACCGTCGCGGTTCGGACAGGTGAACCCGGCATCTACTGCCACTTTCTGAACCCTCCCGCCGAATTGCTTTTTAATGTATTCGGAATAGGAGTTGAACCTGCGGGAGTGGTTCCAGGAAAATTGATCGTTGATAGACATCTGTTAAAAAAGAAATAGCGAATTAGCGAAATGGCGAATTAGCGAAATGAAAATAGACATTAGGCATTAGGGGGAACTTAAAACTTTACAAACTTTATGAACTTTTAAAACTCTGTGGCTTTCCTATTCTGTTACATATTGGTGATGATCTCGCTACCAAATTCTGAGCATTTGAGTTTTGTGGCGCCTTCCATCTGGCGTTCAAAGTCATAGGTTACCCGTTTCTTCAGTATGGATTCCTGCAGGCCTTTTATAATCATTTCGGCTGCTTCTTTCCACCCCATATATTCCAGCATCATCACACCTGAAAGGATCACCGAACCGGGGTTGACCATGTCTTTGCCGGCATATTTTGGCGCTGTTCCATGAGTGGCTTCAAAAACCGCGTGTCCAGACCTATAATTAATGTTGGCGCCGGGAGCGATGCCGATTCCTCCAACGATGGCTGCGAGAGCATCGGAGATGTAGTCGCCATTAAGGTTTAAGGTAGCTATAACGGAGTAATCTGCAGGACGTGTGAGGATCTGCTGAAGAAAAGCATCGGCAATCACATCTTTGATGATGATCCGGCCAGCGCTGATGGCCGATCTCTGTGCTGCTTCTGCCGCTTCTTCTCCCTGGCTTTCTTTTATCTTATCATACTGAACCCAGGTGAAGACATGCTCCCCGAATTCCCTTTCGGCCAGTTCATAACCCCATTTCTTGAACTGCCCCTCGGTAAATTTCATAATGTTTCCTTTGTGAACTAGTGTCACAGAGGGTTTCTTTTCGCGGATAGCATATTCGATCGCAGCCCTTACCAGCCGTTCCGTTCCTTCTTTTGAGACCGGTTTTATCCCGATCGAGGAGGATTCCGGAAAACGGATCTTTGTCACGCTCATCTCATTGATCAGAAAATCCACGATCCGCTTCGCTTCCGGCGTTCCCTCCATCCATTCGATACCGGCATAGATATCTTCCGAGTTTTCACGAAAGATTACCATGTCGGTGGTTTCCGGCCGTTTTACCGGGGATGGAACACCCCTGAAATACTTCACAGGGCGAAGGCACACATAAAGATCAAGGATCTGGCGGAGGGCCACATTCAGCGAGCGGATTCCTCCGCCTACCGGCGTAGTCAAGGGGCCTTTTATCGCAACGATATATTCCCGGATCGCATCCAGGGTTTCTTCCGGCAGCCATTTGCCGGTCTGGAGGAATGCCTTCTCCCCTGCCAGGACCTCCTTCCATATGATCTTTCGTTTTCCTTTGTAAGCTTTTTCCACTGCTGCATCGAATACCCTTACACTGGCATGCCATATATCCGGCCCGGTTCCATCTCCTATGATGAAAGGGATCACCGGGTGATCCGGCACTAAAATTTTTCCATCTTTAACTATAATTTTTTCTCCATTCATATTTCGTTCTCCTTTAAAATTCAATGTTTCAGGTTCCAGGTTCCAAGTTCTGGGTTTTGGCGACTTTGTGGTGAGCTTTTTCTGCGGAAATCCGTGTTTACTCTGCGAAAATCTGCGAGAAACTTTTGTCTGAATATTTCTTTTACCGCAGAGAGAGGCGCAGAGGAATTAATTCTTCATCCTTCATTTTTAATTCTTCATTCTAATTATTCAGCCGTTTAACAAGTGCTCCCCACTTTTTATCCACTTCAAAATAATGTTTCAGGTAATAGTTTCCTAAAAGGAAATGAGCTTTCACCACTTTTACTCCCCTGGCTGCCATGCTGGTAAAGAAATTCCCGATCATCCCCGAGGCGATCCCCCTTCCCTGTAATGACGACGTAACCACAATTCCATCCAGCAGAATATTATTGTTCTCAAGGTTTCGCCAGGTCATTCCCCCGATGATCTTATCATTTTCATCCGTCACAATATAATGATGATCGGCAATTGAAATTTCTTTCGGATAATTTTCGCGGAAGAAAAGTTGATAGAGCTGGCCTATTTCCCAGGGTTCCACCGGGTCGCGCTGGGTATATTTAATCCCGGATTTATCAGTAAGCAGGAACTTTACGACCAGGTGTTCTTTCAGCCGTTCCCCCACTTTCATAAAATCGATCTTCTGTTCGTTCATCAATCTTGGAAAAACCATCCTGCTGAAGATATTTTTATCCTCTCCTCCTGAGATCACCAACTGCAGGGCCGATAATTCGACAAGCTGGATCGGCAATACATGCGGGTCGACGATCATTTTATCGAGCAACTTATCAAAATTCCGTATTACTTCTTCCGACGCATCCGAAAAATAAGAATGCCGGTAAAAATAATAGCGGATAAGTTCAGGATACCCGTGCAGGTTATATAATTCAAGCAACTCGAACATCGTCTGTTCCTTCGCCGCACAGGTCGTCAAAGGGTTCATCTTATACCATTCACTGTACTGGTCGATGGCACTGTAAAGGGCAAGTGGCAGGTAATACCGTTTTATTATTGAAGCAAGGTACTTTGCCAGGTCTGCTGCCAGGTTGTTGTTATCAAAATAATAAACCGGTTTTTGTTCCAGGTCCCTTTGCATGGTGTCGAGGAAAACCATAGCTTCTTCCCTGCCCAGGGCCTCGATGCAGGCATCAAAGATCCAGGCAACATCCATCTGCTTGCTGCACCAGGGATACAGGGCAGCCGTTTTACAATAAAAATCCTGGAGGATCGGTCCGACTAATGACACGGTATTCTTATAGGAAGTCCATCCCGTTAATGAAACAATGATTGCACTTTGCCGGAAATCCATTTCCGGAACGACCACGTTATTGGGTGAGATGAGTCCAGGAACGATCTGATAACCGCTGTGGTGCCATGCCCTGAAGATCACCGTAAAGGCCTTGGTAAAAACCTTCTTCCACGAATTAGGGCGGACAAACCCGGCCGATTTGTGGATCTCGGCAAACTCCCGGATCTTATCCCAGGCTGTAAGTCCGCCGATGTATTGTGTGGAAAGAATTCCAAGACCGGGCCGGCTGCTGCCCAGGAATGGGCCCACGGCAGGACCATAGGGAAACCCTGCGAGTGAAGCCAGCCAGTAGAAAGTATCTGGTTTCGGCTTGAAATCGGGATTCTCACTCATCACCATATGGAGGTCGTAATGTTTCCCGGATTCCGTATTTATGCTCACACGGTAATGGCGGAATTCCTTGTAAGCCTGCAATCGAAGTATCCATATCCCGTTTCCGGGAACATAATCCAGGTCAAAACTCTTCTCGTTAAAAGCGAGGATGATGCTTTCCGCAAGATATGTGGTCGACTGGAATATCTTAAGGATCCGTTCTTTTTCAGCATTCTGCATCCCGTATTCAAAGAGGATCTTCTTTTGCCAGGTTTCTACGGGATAATCCGGAATCTTTCCTTCCATCGATTGTTCAAATACGCTGGCAAGCCGGTTAAAATATTCCTCTGCCTTTTTCGACAGGTAAGGATCTTTCTTCAGGAGGATCCATCGGGACAATTCTGCACGTACAGAAACATAAAACTCCAGGTGCTTCACTGCAAAATTGTAAAGCATCCTGAGCACGCTCTCGAACTGGTGCTGGTTCTTCACATTTGCCGGCCACTCCATGTGGGTACGGTACCAGTATAACCGCTGTTTCAGGGCATCCAGCCTGTGTTTTCCGAAGTTGCCTGAAGCGATCTCACGGATCGATTTCTCATTCAGGAATGAGCGTCCGGACTCAATAAATATCGTAAGGTTCTGGATCTGCTCCGGGTCCGGTGCTTTCAGGAGAATGGTCCTGTATGCAAGCGTGCGGATCTCTTCTTCTGGATGATAAGCCAAGGCTTCCATCCGCAGACGGATCACCCTTGCAAGCCTCGGATCGGCATCGGCAAACAACTGTCCAAGTTCGGTTGTGGCCACGGAAGATTCATTCACCGGAAGAAAAAGAGACCTGCAGATGAGTTGGTGTACCTTCAATAATTCCTGGTTCCGGATCGATTTTACCAGCTGGAAATCTTCTTCCTTATAATTCCTTTCCTTCACAAAATAGGCCAATTCAGAAATAGTCCCGGGCGGGAGGTCCCACCCTTCCTTTATTGGACAAAAGATAACCAGCTGGGGATTTCCCAACCAGATCTTCGGCTGACGGGCAAAAATGCCGAGATCAATGTCGGGGGTGGTAATTTTGTAACAAAGATCACCGATCCCATACCTGTCGATTCCTATTTTCCGGACATTCAGATACCTTTTATTCCTCCTGTCAAACAACATTCCATCAGCAAACAGAATGTCATTCTCAAGGATCCCGAGGTCTCTGAAAAACCATCTTGGAATACGGATGTTGAAACCATTTGCTTCTATAGTGACTACATTACTGATATAAAGGGTTTCGATAATGGGTAGAAATTTCTTTTCGATCGTCTTGCGGCTGAAGGAGCCCTTCGGCGTCAGTTCACCCATCTCAGCATTAAAATCGCGGTCGAGCAGAGTAAAATTGATTACACGTTCGTAGGGTGCTGCATCTGCATTGGCAGCCATCACGATCTGGTGAAAATATTCATTCAGGTTATCACCGGAGAGATCCCTGTAGATGGGATCTTTTTTGTCTGGTGCGATCAGCAGGACGTTATAAGGACGGTTATCGCCAACCAGGAATGTATTCCGGATGCCCGGCACTTTATAAAACTTCTTTTCGATGACCTGGGGTGCAACGGTCTGCCCGCGGTTGTTTTTATAAATGTCTTTGATACGGTCGATGATCTCGTAATATCCATCTTCGGTGATCTTGAAGACATCGCCGGTTGACAGCCACCCGGTTTTATATTCCGGATCAGGATAAGGAATAAGATTGCCGGGGCCTGCCTCTTCCAGGTATTTCCCTATATAATGACCTGAGATTTCCAGTTCCGAATCTTTAGTCAGTCGTGTCTTTACACCGGGTAATGGGACACCGACCGACATCTCCCGGTAATGCCCCGGAGGTGTCATGGTGATACCGCCTGTCGCTTCTGTCATGCCAAAACCGCTGCAGAGTGCAATGCCATATTGGTTAAAAAAACGGAACACACCGGGGTCAAGATAACCTGCAGCCGATAGTCCCCAGCTTAACCGTTGCCCTACGACTTCCCTCACTGCCTGCTCCCGCAAATCGGCATTCTCCACGTGGCTGACCTTATCCTGGCATAACTCATAAAGTTCCTGCCAGCGTAGAGGGATACTGATAAAACCTGTCGGATTAATCTTCGGGAATAATGAAAACAGGGTCTCTGCAGAACTGTTCCCGGCAAACGTGTAGGTTCCACTCCAGAAGATCGTCCCTATCATTTCAAGGTATCGTCCGAAGGTATGGAATAAGGGGAGGTAACACAGGAAAACCTCATCTCCGGCATCCGGTAAGGCAGCGGCACGCGCAAAACGCTTACTTACGATATTGTAGATGGAAAAAGAGACGCCTTTTGGAAGGCCGGTACTCCCGGAGGTAAACATCGTCGTTGCAACTTCGGTGTTTTTCCGTGTTGTATGCCGGGCCAGCAGCTTCTCAATCTCCTGTCCCGAAAGTTTTTTACACTCTTTCTGGAGAAAGACCGACTCACCTTCCTTTGCTAATCCGCCCGACAGTGTGAAGATTTTAAACTTGGTTTTTGTTTTCGCTTTTACTTTCAGCAATACCGCACAACGTTCCTTCGAATCCGCCACGGCGATATTGATCTTTAAAAGGTCGAAAATGTGAACCAGCACATCCGGAGAAAAATGAATGCTTAGCGGTGTATCGAAAATGTCGTAACACAGGCAAGCCAGATCGGTACAGGCGGCTTCAAGACAATTGTCGGAATAGATCGCTACCCTTGGTGTCACTTTCACAGTATGATAAAATACGGATGCTATTTCCCTGAGATGCCTTTGGATCAGTTCATACGACCATTCCACCGGGTTTGGTGTCAGCATCTCCCTGAACAGGGTTCGGCCGGGATGTTCATTCACCCGGCTATCCAGCATATCCCGCAGGGAATAATCAGTACGCTGTAATATACTGAATATAACTTCTGCCCATCGGACCCGGGAAGCATCGTCCTTCAGGGATTTGAGGAAAGCAGGTTTCTTTGTCGTATCCAGGAAATCAAGCCAGGATTCCCGATCGACGGAATCTGCCTCCTGAGAGGTAACCAGTGATTCCACTTCTTCAAGGAAGATCGTTGCAAAATCAGGATCATCTTTTTGGAAAGAGGTCATCACTTTCCATTCTGCAATCCGGTTTTTGAGACTGGACATGTCGTTTTTTTCCTTTTTTTTTTACTAATTGTAATTAGGAAAACAATATTACGTATAAAATTATTGTTAATCCAAAAAGTATTATATTTAACTATTTAAATCTATTCACTATTTTTGTATTGTTTTCATAAAAAAAGGCATATGTTACTTGATGTTAGGGCAATAGAAGATGTTTACCGGAAGATGTCTTCCGGCGTGGTTGTTGCAAGGAAGTTGTTGAACCGGCCGCTTACGCTTACGGAGAAGATACTTTATGGTCATTTATACGATCCGGGTCAAGAACAATCCTTTGAACGTGGTATTGATTATGTGAATTTCTTACCCGACCATGTAGCCATGCAGGATGCCACTGCACAGATGGCGTTGCTGCAGTTCATGACGGCCGGGCGTAAGGCGACCGCTGTTCCTGCGACGGTGCATTGCGACCATCTCATTCTTGCCAAAACCGGCGTCAGGAAAGATCTTGCCGATTCCCTGCTTCAGAATGAAGAAGTTTTTTCTTTCCTGCAAACAGCCAGTGCAAAATATGGGATCGGTTTCTGGAAGCCGGGAGCAGGAATCATCCACCAGGTGATCTTTGAAAATTATGCCTTCCCCGGCGCCATGATGATCGGTACGGATTCACATACTCCGAATGCCGGGGGGCTTGGAATGGTGGCCATTGGCGTTGGCGGTGCAGATGCAGTGGATGTTATGTCGGGAATGCCACTTGAGCTTAAGATGCCGAAGATCCTTGGCATAGAACTCACCGGCAAACTTAACGGATGGGCCTCTGCAAAGGATGTGATCCTGAAGATATCCGGGATCCTCACTGTTAAAGGAGGCACCGGTCTGATCATAGAATATTTCGGAGAAGGAGCCAAAACAATCTCCTGCACGGGAAAAGGAACCATCTGCAACATGGGGGCGGAAGTCGGCGCCACCTGTTCCTTATTCGCTTTTGACGAAAAGATGAAAGATTATATGAAACTCACCGGGAGGGCGGAAGTTGCCACGCTTGCCGACCAGCATGCAAGCCTCCTCAACCCCGACCCGGAAGTCCTGAAAGATCCAGCCAGCTATTACGATCAATATATTAAGATCGATCTTTCGGAAATTGAACCTTACATCAACGGCCCTTATTCTCCCGATGTCGCACATCCCATTTCCGCTTTTTCTGCATTTGTCAGAGAAAAGGGATACCCTGAAAAGGTCGAAGTCGGGCTGATCGGATCCTGTACCAATTCTTCCTATGAAGATATTTCCCGGGCTGCATCCATCGCAAGGCAGGCTAAAGAGAAAAAACTGAAAGCCAGATCTGAATTCATCATCACTCCCGGATCCGAACAGATACGGTTTACCTGTGAGCGGGATGGGCTGTTGAAATTATTTACCGATATTGGCGGGATCATCATGGCCAATGCATGCGGCCCCTGTATCGGTCAATGGGCAAGGAACATGGATAACCCTGCCCGGAAAAACTCCATCCTCAATTCCTATAACCGGAATTTTGCCAAACGGAACGATGGCAATGAAAGCACACACAGCTTTATTGCCTCGCCCGAGATCGTTATGGCGCTGACACTGGCAGGAAACCTTAATTTCAATCCACTGAAAGATAAACTCGTGAATGAAGCCGGACAGGAAGTCATCCTGGAGGAACCCATCGGGGTAAAATTGCCGCCCAAAGGATTTGACGTGGAAGATACAGGTTACCTGGCGCCTCCTAATAACCCTGATGAGATCGCCATCCGGATCAAAAGCGATTCCCAACGCCTGCAGTTGCTGGAGCCCTTTGCTCCGTGGGACAGGAAGGACATCACCGGAATGCGGCTGTTGATAAAGGCAAAAGGAAAATGCACTACCGACCATATCTCTATGGCAGGTCCCTGGCTGAGATTCCGTGGCCATCTCGATAATATTTCCGATAACCTCCTCATGGGGGCCATCAACTTCTTCAATGAAAAAACAAATGCCGTAAAAAATTCAGATTCCGGTGAATACGAAGAAGTTTCCAAAACCGCACGATATTATAAAAGCAAAGGGATTCCCTCTATGATTGTCGGGGATGAAAATTATGGAGAAGGATCCTCCCGCGAACATGCCGCCATGGAACCCAGGCATCTTGGAGTCAGGGTAGTACTGGTAAAATCCTTTGCCAGGATCCATGAAACGAACCTGAAGAAGCAAGGCATGCTTGCACTCACTTTCAGCAACCCGAAAGATTACAACAAGATCCTCGAGGACGACATCTTTGATCTCCAAGGGCTGAAGACTTTTTCCCCCGGGAGACCGCTTATTTTAAAAATCCATCATGCCGGTGGTTTCACTGAGGAGATCCTGCTTGCCCACAGTTACAGCGAACATCAGGTCCATTGGTTCAAAGAGGGTAGCGCCCTCAATTACATGAAGAAAATTTCCTAATTTAGCCCAATTATAACTCATATAGAAAACCATATATAGAAAACCATTCTATCATGAAAATCGAAAAAATCATAAAACAACTCTCTCCACTTGCTGAAGAATCCTGCAAGATTGAAGATAAACTCTTCAAAGAATATGATGTAAAACGTGGGCTAAGGAATGCCGATCATACGGGCGTCCTGGTTGGCCTGACAAAAGTCGGCAATGTGGTCGGCTACGAAAAAGTCGACGGCAAACTGGTAGCCATCGATGGTAAACTGATTTACAGGGGCATAGACATCAATGACATTGTACACGGCTGCCAGCAAGAAAAACGGTTTGGTTATGATGAAACGGTTTTTCTTTTGCTGTTCGGCAGGCTCCCCGGGAAAGAAGAATTGGAACTGTTTTCAGAAGGCATGGCAGAGTTGCGTTTTCTGCCTGAAAATTTCAACCGCGACATGATCCTGACCATGAAAGGAAAGGACATTATGAACATGCTTGCCCGTTCAATCCTGGCGCTCTATACCCTTGACGAACATGCAGATGATCTTTCTATCGAAAATATATTGAGGCAATCGATCAGCCTGATCGCCAAGTTTCCCACCATTGCAGCCTATTCCTATCATGCCATGCAGCACCTGATCTATTATGATACGCTCACGGTAAGGTATCCCGATAAAATGCTGAGTACGGCAGAAAACTTCCTGTATATGCTGAAAGGAAACGAATATACTCCGCTCGAAGCTGAGCTGCTTGACCTCTGCCTTGTCCTCCATGCCGAACATGGCGGCGGTAACAATTCAACCTTTACAACCCGGGTGGTCAGTTCCAGCGGTACCGATACTTACTCTGCCATCGTTGCTGCCATCGGATCGCTGAAAGGACCCTTGCATGGCGGTGCCAACATCCAGGTGGTTGATATGATAGCCGACATCAAGAACCATATCAAGAACTGGTTGAATGAGGAAGAGCTGGCTGATTACCTGCGGAAGATCCTGAACAAGGAAGCACACGACCACTCCGGCAAGATCTATGGTTTCGGACATGCAGTCTATACCGTTTCCGACCCGAGGGCATTGCTTCTGAAAGAAAAAGCACGTTTGCTGTCAAGGGAAAAAGGAAGAGAAGCGGAGATGAGCTTGTATGAAGCCATTGAGAGAATCGGACCGGAGATCTATTATGAATTCAAAGCCACACAAGATAAACTGATCTCCCCAAATGTCGACTTCTACTCCGGGTTTGTTTATGAATGTCTGAAAATACCCAAGGAATTGTTTACCCCGTTGTTCGCCATCTCAAGAATCTCCGGCTGGTGTGCCCACCGCCTCGAGGAACTGATCAGTGGCAGGAGGATTATACGGCCAGCCTACAAGGCGTTAACTCCCGACACAAAGTATATTCCGATGGTTGAAAGGAAATAATAGTTGAAGATCACGCCTTCTTTTCTCCCGTTCCCGGCCCCCGCAAATGGATGATCAGTCCATTGAGAAAGTTCCGGAGGATCTGATCTCCGGCTTCCATATATTTCGGATGACCCTCCTTGCGGAAAATGGCTCCCAGTTCACTTTTTGTGATTTTAAAATTTACAAGGCCGAGGATCTGGAGTATCTCATCATCCCTCAGGTGAAGCGCTACACGCAGCTTTTTTAAAATATCATTGTTGGTCATCCAGCGTTCTATTAATCCCTTTCCGGTTTCTTTAAACTTCATAATTTCTATACAACAGCTTCCGCAGTCATGATCTCATTTCCAGCAATGGATGAGGCTATTATCCCCGGTGAGAAACGATCGAAACCAGCGTCTTGTCATTGCCACCCATGTTGACCGTCAAACCGTAAGGTTTGTCAGCCTGAATTTTAATCTGGGAATCACCGGCTTTACCCGTAAGTTGTTCGAGGATGGTAACTGCCTGATGAACTCCTGTTGCGCCGGTGGGATGCCCCCACCCGATCAGTCCGCCGGTAGTATTAATGGGGAACTTACCCTCGCGTGCAGTATGACCTTCCAGGATGAAGTCAGCTCCTTTACCGGGATCGGCAAGCCCAAGCGCTTCCATCGCCATCACACCAGCAATGGTAAAACAATCATGGATCTCAGCTGTTCCTACCTGGTTGATGGTGATTCCGGCTGAATCCAAAGCATTTTTGATGGCCAGGCGGGTGGTAGTAAGTTCCGTTTGTTCAACGGGCTTCTTTGTCAGATCTTCTGCAACCTGTCCAAAGCCGATGACTTCGATGGCCTGGTCTTTAGGAATACCGATCCGTTTGAGACCTTCCTCTGAAACCACTGCAATGGCCGAAGCTCCATCCGATACTTTCGAACAATCAAAAACATTGAGGTGATCCACGAAACCCTTCCCGTTGGGTTCCGTCATGGCAAGCGACTCCAGGTCTTTGGTCGTATTGTGGTATTCCTGAGCAGTCGGGCAAAGACGTGCATTTTCAACGGCATTCCGGTACCACCGGGCAAAGGCTTTACGTGTTTTATCCCTTCCGTATTTTTCAAAATAGGCCCCTGCACGGTCGCTGAACTGTCCTGGGAAAAAATAGGCATGGCCGTCTTTCCGTTCTTTGGACCAGCCTGCACCGGCCAGGATATCTGCTCCGTAAATGGCTTTCACGGTATTCTGCACTTCCACGCCGATTACAAGTACGACTTCAGCGGTCTCCGCAAGAACGCTTTTTATCCCGGTCATTAAAGCCAGGGCGCCGGTAGCACAGGCGCCTTCCACGCGGATAGCCGGCTTTCCTCTCAGGCCATCATCAATAAAAGGAAAGAAGGCAGCCATGTTGGCCTGCTTGTTGAAACGGGAAGCAATGAAATTACCGATGACACATTCGTCAACATTCTTTGCTCCCCCGATCATCTTCAGCGTTCCCTGCCCGGCTTCTTTGATGTATTCCTCGAGTCCGGGCCGTTCCTTCTTCGGATTGAATTCCTTGCGGCCGGTACCCATCGACAGGGTATTGAACCCGGCCACCATATATACTTTTCTTCTTAGCTTTTTCATCTTTATCTCCTTTACTTAAGGTAATCATTAACCGGGCCATAGGCATGAAAGAAACCTGTGAGCAGCACTGTGTTCACATCTTTTTCGTTGAATGCAACTTTGCTGGTGACAAGGTAAATGCCTATCTCCCGCGATTTCAGTGCATATGCTTTGGTCAGCGTAGCACCAAGACTCTTCGCATCTTTGATTTCGTTAAAATAAGCTTTCAGGATCTCCTCCTTCCCCGGATTGCTGACCATGCTCTTCCAGGGTTGAACTGCAGGCATCGGTCCCAGTCTCTCATCCACCTTCTCATGGAATTCAGCTACCATCCGGTAATCCTTCTTTTCCAGGTCAAATATGCCGGTGACTCTCCCTTTTTCATATTTCAGGATGCCGTCTTTCTGGGAACCAT
>Ga0182027_10003777_pt1 | contig 23772 bp, 24 predicted proteins | sample 712E1DmetaG_FD_121300 | JGI IMG/M metagenome (GOLD analysis project Ga0182027, IMG submission 121300) | Permafrost microbial communities from Stordalen Mire, Sweden - 712E1D metaG (Illumina Assembly) | ecosystem: Environmental > Terrestrial > Soil > Wetlands > Permafrost | place: Sweden... | reverse complement strand
ATTCTTTTTTCAGCCTTGACTTTAGCCCATGTCTTTTGTTATACTGCACAAAGTATCATAATTTGTGCAGTATGGTAACTACGCCTGAATACGAGACCGTAAATGCCTGATAATAACGAACGCCAGCAACAGATTCTCGATGCAGCCGCAGCCGTCATCATCCGGTTGGGATATGACAAGACAACCATGCGCGATATTGCAGAGGCAGCCGGCGCAAGCCGTAGAACCGTCTACCTGTATTTCAAGGGAAAAGAGCATCTTTTCGAAGCGCTCCTTTACCTTGAATATATGAAATATGCCGAGACCTGGTTGGAGCAGATAGACGCGGACCCACGTGGTGGTACAGTTGGTGGGTTCTACCGGGCGCTCTTTCACTCCGTGAATAGTCGTCCCTTGATTGCCGCCATGCTACGACGTGACAGGCACGTTGTCGGCAACTACCTCCGCAAGCGCGACAACCTCTTCTCCCAAATGAATTCCATGGTGGATACGACCGGTTTCTTTCAGGCGCTGCAAGCGGCGGGAGCGATTCGCCAGGATATCGATGCGGCTGTGATCTTACACATTATCGAAATGCTGTCATACGGCCAGTTAACCATCGCGGATTTCAAATCGCCTGGCCAGTTTCCACCCTATGATGCGGTCATGGAAGCACTGGCCGATATGATGGATCGCGCCCTGATGCCGGCGGATGGCGGCAACAGTGAGGCGGGTAAAGCCATCGTCAGGCAAATTACCGCCGCGGCACGTGCCCAGATCGAGCGAATCAAACAGGCAAAAGAAACAAAGCAGACGATACACCAAGGAGCAACCAATGACAACCGATAAGATCCAATTCACAAAAGAAAAAGAAACGATGCTCATCACCTTGGGCAGTCGAGCGCTTCAGAGCCAGTGGAAGGATCCCATCTTGCGTGATCCCTGGGCGGAAGAAGCAATGCGGCATATCGATTACGACATGAGCAAGCAGTTAAGCGGAGTAGCCTCGTGGAGCATGTGGAAGGATATTGGATGTACTATCGTCGCTACGCGCGCTGCGACCTTTGATCAACTGACGAACCAATATCTTGCCGATCACCCGGATGCGACCGTGCTCCACGTGGGCTGCGGCATGGACAGCCGTGTTTTCCGAGTTGATCCGCCTGCCACTGTCCAGTGGTTCGACGTGGATTACCCCGATGTGATCGACCTGCGCCGCCAACTATTTCCCGAACGGGGCGCCTCCTATCATCTGATTGGCGCGCCGCTGGATGAATTGCGCTGGTTGGACCAGGTTCCGCGCGATCGACCCGGGTTGTTTATCGCCGAAGGGGTACTGCACTACCTGAGCGAAACAGAGGTGAAAGCGCTCCTCAATGCGGTGGTTCCTCACTTTCCCGGCGGTCAGATGATTTTCGATATCTGCAATTCGATGATTGTAAAAAGAACGGGCTCGAACATCGGGGGCACGGGTGCAACTTACAAGTGGGGGCTGGATGATCCCCAGGACATCCAGCAGCTTGAGCCGAAGCTTGAACTGATCAAGGAATTCAGGCCAAGCGAACAGGTCGCGTTTTCCCGATTCCCTTTATGGTGGCGGGCCATTTACCGCGTGCAAGAACTCGTCCCCACGTTGCGCAGGATGGAACGTCCTCTAGTTTACCGTTATTAGGCCGCCAGCCCGGCTTTTAAGCCCTTTTACCACGAAACAATACCAAAGATTATTTGGGGTTTTGCAGAGCGAAGCGCTGCCAAACCCCAAATTTTGCTTTCTTCCCCCCGCCACTTGGGGCGGGTTGGGGGCGGGGGGAACGGCCGCGTTTAAGGGGAGTGTCGCCGACCCCCAAAAATAGCCTGAGATCTGTAATTAAACCAGCTCTTCCCCCTTCTACCAGGTTTTGTTCCTCTTTGTTTCGGCAAACCGGTCGGGCAGACCCCCAAAAAACGGATTTCAAGCCGCCTGAGGTAACCTGGCAGTCGGACGCAACAGCATCAGGCCAGCCAGCACCAGGATGATTGCGCCCATCCAATAGGGCGAGCCCACCATGACGTGGTCATAGATCGCCCCGGCCCACAGCGGGCCAAAGATGTTCATCAGGCTGCCCAGGCCGGTCGTCACGCCCATCAGAAGTCCGACTTCACGATGCAGTACCAGCTCTGCACTTAGCGTGGTCAGGGTTGGAAAGGTGAATGCGCTGATGGCGCTGACCAGCATGGACAGAGGAAAGACCGGCCAAAACACCGGAACAAAAAAGATGGCAACATCGAAAACGGATTGCCCGATCATGCTGACGAGCGCCACCCTGGTATCGCCAAAACGGGGTACCAGGCGCGGTACCAGGAGAAAGGTAGAGGCTCCCACCGCGATACCCCCCAATCCCAATAGCAGACTCAGATGCCAGGGCTGGGCCGAAAATTTCTCGATTACGAACAGGGTAGAAGTGCTGTTGATGCCGTTAAAGGCAAAGTTGAACAGGGCAGTCACGAGCAGCAGCCAGCCCAGCCGGGGCTTGCGGGCCATCTCGATGATGGCAACAATCGGATTGAAATCTTTCAGCTGCATCCGGGCAGTTTCGCGACGCTCTGGCGGTAAGGATTCGGGCAGGATAAAGATACCCAGAAGCACATTCAGGAAAGCCAACCCGGCAGCGACATAAGCCGGAGCTTGCAGATTGAACTGCCCAAGCAGACCGCCAACGGCCGGGCCCAGGATCAGCCCAACGCTCCAGGCCATCCCGATCAGGGCGAAATTTTTGGAGCGCTGCTCGGGTTTGGAGACATCCGCGATGTAGGCGCTGGCGGTGGAGAGATTTCCGCCCGTAATTCCGCCGATGATCCGTCCCAGGAACAGGATCCATAAAGCCCCGCCGATGCCAAAGATCAGGTAACCGATGCCCTGCCCGAAAAGGCTTATCAGCAATACCGGTCGGCGACCATAACGGTCGCCGAGTTTGCCGATCATGGGAGCCGCGATGAACTGCCCACCGGCATACAGCACGGTTAGCATGGTCACCATCAGGGCCTGGCTGCTGAATTTTTGGACGATATAGGGGGCGACCGGTGAAAGCAAGGTGATGCCGATAACATCCATCAGCATGATGACAAAAATCAAGCCAAGGGCTGCATTGGTGCGCCCGCCAGTCGCTTTATTTTGCATGAACCACCCGTGCCGGTTCGATCACATCTTTGGTAGGGCAAACCGAACAATGGCCCCCTGGTCAGTTTCTTCCGCCTGGCGGACCTGCCCATTTTGTATTTCGACCAGGGCGCGGTCGATGTATCCGAACATTTCCCGATCCATTTCAGAAACCAGCCGTGCTTTCAGACCCGCACTGGTAAATGTAAACAGGCACCAGCCAGGCTCGTCGGCCGCGGTAATGGTGACGGTGGCCTTGCCCTCGCAATACAACGTGACATAGGCGATAAGACTGGCAATAAGCTGGCGGCCGAGCTGTTCGTCTGCATGGATGGTTTTTTCGGCCGTAAGCACCTGATAATCCATTTGAACGTCCGCGCCGGGGTTGAATTTCTTCCACTGCGCCAGACCCTGGGCGATCAATTGCTCAATATCGGTATCCTTGGGGTTGGGTTCTTTTTCATGCTGGTTGATCCGGGCAATATCGATCAGGCCATTCAATAACGTCAGGGCGCGCATTCCGCTGCGATAGACGGTGCCCAGGTCTTCCTTCTGGAAATCCGTCAGAGGCGCATCGCTAATCGTGTTCAGCAGCATCTTGCTAAACCCGGTGATGTGGTTGAACGGGGTGCGCAGGTCATGCGCCTGCGCGGATATGAACTGGTCGAGATCGATTTGTGTTGGAAGATTAATCATTTTCCCAGGCATAGAACAACCCACCTTCCCTTGAAAATAGAATTAACCAGAGATGACCGAAAGGTAACAGATTCCCAAGTCTTGGTACTTCTTAATTAGTCCGTCTATCTCAAGTTACACCGTACCCGAAAGGGGTTCTTCGGCGAATTTCTTTTCCGAAACATTCAAATGGCCTTCTCGATGGTAGCGTTTAAAGAGCGCGCCCCATTCGGTATTGTTGAGCCATTCCTTGGTCACCTGTTTGTACTTCAGGGGCCAGTAGAAATAATCCTGCTCGGCCTCCGAGATGGCAATCGGCAGGTTTACCAGCGGGGTGCGGAAGATCAATTTTTGCGGAATTTGGTCGGCCCGTACCAAGAGAGCCATGCCAGGAAGGTGTGCGAGTTGCGGGTGATCTTGAAATTCCAGTTTTCGCCGGATATATCGTCGCCAACCAGGTCGATCTGGCGCACATCCCCGTTGCCCAGGCCCTGTTCGGTTGCCAGACGGATATAGCGGATGGACATGGGGTCAAAACCCATCAGTTTGGCGGCTACCGCATCAATGGCCACCTGATCTTCAGAGGCCAGCAGGATGTTCTTTACTTCCGGGATCATCAGGCGTGGCCCGGCGCCATTGCCGGCCGTGGTGCCATCCATCATCGCAAAGATACCCGGGTGAATCTCTTTTTGGATCGCCAGCAGATCCACCAGCGTTTCATGGATCCAGGAATGGGTGTAATGCCGGTACTTGCTCAGCAAGCCGCCAAAGGCATTTTTCATCGCCCCGGTGGTGGTGGTGTACATGTGGGTCTTTACAGTCGGCAGATGGACGATATTTTTTCCCAGGAAATAATCCGGGATGCGGATGCCTTCCGGGTAGATGTGGTCGAGCGCCAGCATCTTCGCTTTGGGCCGGTAAAGCACCCATTCCATTTCTTTCTTGCGGAAGTTATAGAGCGCAGGAACGTTGTAATATTTGAAGATCGGCAGGTAGCCGTTTAAGTCTTCACCTTTGAAAGCATTGGTAAGCACGGTCTGGTTTTGCACGCACACCAGGTCATCAAAGCCGGCTTGCCGCAGGGCCAGAATGCAGCCTTCCAACTGCCAGGGGGTGGTATTAGCCGCCGGCATGGGGAAATGCCAGGAAATATTGTCCTTGATAATGGTGGTGGCATCCTGGTGAAGCGCCTGGCTGCCGCCGGCCAACTCAAACAGTCGTTGATAATCCTGTAAAACAGTCTCGGGCCGGGTTCGCACCACGGCCACTTTGGATTTATTCGTCATTCATTTACCTCATCAGAACCGATTTAACAGTACCCGATGATTCTAACCCTATTTGGTCGCTTTGGTGTAAGTCGGATTACCAATCCGGCCTGCACTGTTTGGTCGCTTGGGGACAGGGTTGATTGGCAATCCGGGCTACGTCTTCCCTTCGATCAAAGCGCGCCTGATCTTGCGGTAAAGCACGATCGGGCTGTCGCCCTGGATCAGAATCTCACCGATGTCCAGATCCGGGCGATAGGGACGTTGGGTGATGACAACACGCCGGTCCTGGCGTTCGATGACCAGATTTGCCAGGCTGCCCACCCAGCCGGTCAATTGGCGCAAGACCGGGAAACGCACCGTGTGATAATAGCGCACGTACATCAAAGTGTTTTCGTTGTCGATGGGAGCGAAGGCCAGCACGATCCGGATGCCATCGGCAATCCAGTTCTGCCAGAGGTTGCCGAAACGGAACTGCAGGAAAGGCCGCCGCTCAGGCTCGGGCAGTTCGGAAGGTTTTTTGGGCTTCTGGCCGTGATCAAGCTCGTTATAGACCCATAGATTAATGAGATGGTCGCCAGGCCAATGGTTCTCTTCCCTGGCAATCGGTCCGTTCACCAGGGTCTTATTGCCGCGTCCGATGGTGTTGTAATGGATGAAAGGCAGGTGGACCACATCCAGCTGGTTCTCGATGGCACGCGCGTAATGGGCCGCCCAATGATCCCGCAGGGTGGTGTAGACCATGGCTTCGCCGATGGACTCGAACCAGGGTACGGGCGGGAGTTCGCCGCGTGGCTCGCCCCACCAGATGTAGACGAAGCCATGCGCCTCCCGAACCGGATAACTGTGCGCATGCAAAGCCTTGGGCGGTTCGGTATTGCCGCCGATGGCGGGGACGAGCGAGCTGGCCCCGGATATATCGTATTCGAAGCCATGGAAGGGACATTGAATGCAAACGCCCATCACCTTGCCGGTGCTTAAGGCTACCCCGCGGTGCGGGCATTTGTCGCTCATCACCGCCAGCTCGCCCTGGTTGTTGCGCCAGGCAACCATTTTCTCGCCCATGCGCGTCACACTAATAAGTTTTCCCTTTTTAATCTCGTTGGATTCAAGGATGGCATACCATTGGTTGGGGATCATATTTGTCTCGGTTTAATATCGGTGGTATAGTTCGGCGCTATGGCTAAAAATAAGAAAAGAAAACTACCTGTTGTACTTGTGATAATTATTTGCCTCATTTGTATCGGACTGCCAGCGCTTTATTTCATGAGTAGGCCATGGCCGGTCGCGATGCATACCGAACCTTTCAAGGGAGTGACATATTATCGGCGAGTCCATTTTACTCCATACCCAATGGTTGCCCACATTATTGTTGTGGAGTTGCAATCACCGGGGATTGGCTTCTTGGTTACTCCAGGCAATCCAGCCGATGCACTCCCGCTCAAAGCGCGCACCACTTCCCAATTCGCCCGCTCTTCAGGGGTGCAGATTGCCATAAACGGGGATGGATTTTCCCCTTGGTGGGCCAAAGGACCCTTTGACTATTTCCCGCATGCAGGTGATCGGGTGGCTCCGAATGGGTATGCCATGTCGAACGGTGTCGCGTACGGAAAAAAGGGTGCTGAACCGACGATCTATTTCTCTAAAAAAGGCGAGGCAGGTTTTACCCTGGGCGATATTGCGGCCTATAATGCAATATCCGGGAATAACATGATTGTCGTAAACGGCGTGGCAGTTGATGGCCTGGATAATTCTTACGCGGCACCCCGTACTGCCATTGGTCTGGACAAGACTGGAACCCATTTAATCCTGTTCGTGGCTGATGGACGCCAGCCATTGTATAGTCAGGGGGCCACCCTCTATGAAATGGCGAAACTGATGATTTTCTACGGAGCCGTGAATGCCATGAACATGGATGGGGGCGGATCTTCCACTCTGGTGATGCGCAATTCACTCGGAATCGTGCAGGTCATCAATTCTCCGATACAAACCAGCATCCCTGGACGGGAACGGCCTGTGGGAAATCAACTGGGTATTTTTGCGCAGCGCTGAGAATCTTTATGGCAAATGGTGTTCTTTCTCGGATTATCAAGCCCACAAATCATACTGGTTGGAATTTGGCGGTAAAGTGTCGTAACAATTCCGGGGCGTAGGTGAACTTATAGCCGCGGATGCCGGATTTACGCTGGGCGATCTTTGCCAGCTTCTCAGCGACATAATCCATATGGCTCTGGGTGTAGACCCGCCGCGGAATGGCCAGGCGGACAAGCTCCAACTGCGGGTAGACGATCTCGCCGCTATCGGGGTCAGGATGGGCAAACATGACCGAGCCGATCTCGCAGGCGCGGATGGCGCCTTCCAGGTACATTTCCACTGCCAGGGCCTGTCCGGGGAATTCGCCGTGCGGAATGTGGGGCAACAAGCTGCCGGCATCGATATAGACGGCATGGCCGCCGGCGGGCTGGATGGTGGGAATTCCGGCCGCGTTGATGCATTCCATCAGGTAGGCGGTTTGCCCCAGGCGGTAGGCCAGATAGGCTTCGTCGAGACCCTCGTACAAACCAACTGCCATGGCATCCAGGTCGCGCCCAGCTAGCCCACCGTAGGTGTAGAAGCCTTCGCGCAGGATCAGTTCATTGCAAATGTTGTGATAGAGAGCTTCATCATTTACGCACAGAAGTCCACCGATATTGACGATGGCATCCTTCTTGGCAGACATGCACATGCCATCCGCCAGGGCAAACATTTCCCGGGCGATCTGGAGCGGGGTTTTATCGGCATAACCGGGTTCGCGCAGCTTGATGAAATAGGCGTTTTCGGCATAGCGGGCGGCATCGATGATGAATGGGATGCCGAAGGAGTGGTAGGTTTCGGAAACGGCCCGAATATTGGCCAGGGAAATTGGTTGGCCGCCGCCGGCGTTGTTGGTAACCGTCAGCATACCGAAGGGGATATTGGCCGGGCCGGTCTTCTCGATGAAGGCTTTCAATTTGGCGATATCCATATTGCCTTTAAATGGGTGCAGGTTGGCTGGATCGCCGGCTTCGTCGATGACCAGGTTCTCAGGGCGCCCACCCCGGGCGCGGATGTTGGCATCAGTCGTGTCGAAATGCATATTGGATGGGACAGATTGCCCGGGTTTGACCAGGCAAGCCGACAGGATATTCTCGGCGGCCCGGCCCTGGTGCGCCGGGACAAAAAACTTGAAGCCGAAAATATCATGGACGGCTATTTCCAGGCGCTGGAAGGAACGCGCCCCGGCATAGGACTCGTCCCCAAGCATGATGGCGGCCCACTGGCGGTCGCTCATGGCGCCGGTGCCGGAATCGGTCAACAGGTCTACATAGATATCCTGGGCCTGCAGGGCGAAGACATTGTAGCCGGCAGCCTGGATGGCTTTGTGGCGCTCCTCGGTCGAGGGCAGGCGGATGGGTTCGATCGTTTTAATGCGGAAGGGTTCAGATGGGTAGGTAGGCATATGACTCCTTTTATATAAGTAATTTCAGTCTAACACGATTTTATCAATGGTACATAATGAATCAATCGCAAATTTATGGCAATCGCATTTTAACTTTTGTTTCGTTGCGACGATCGCGTCTTTCGCCCTCTTTCCCGGAGGGATCGCGAAGCATGCCCGAAGAGTAAATGGGGATAGGGGGAATGGGCGCGAAGCCACCACGGTTAGATGTGGTGCTACCCGCAACATTAAAACGATAATAAATTGAAAAAGTCGGGCTGATTGAAGGGGCAATTATTGCCCTTTATGGTAAAATTTGCCAGTCATGTGGTTGTAAGACAACTTTATCGTTTTTGGAGCACCTATGCAGAATGAATGGCTATACATCGGGCTCTTCCTCGTGATCGGCATTATCGTTCCGGTCGTGCCGCTGGTGTTTGCCCGGCTGGTGGCGCCCCGCAAACCTAATAAGATCAAACAAAGCACATACGAATGCGGTATCGAGACGGTGGGTGATTCCTGGGTGCAATTCAAGGCCCAGTATTACATCTTTGCGCTGGTTTTCCTGGTTTTCGATGTAGAGTCGGTTTTCCTGTTCCCCTGGGCATTGACGCTCAAGCAGCTGCCGCTGTTTGTTGTGCTGGAGGGGATTTTATTTATCGGAATCCTGGTAGCCGGGCTGGTCTATGCCTGGCGTAAAGGGATGCTGGAATGGGTGTAGACCCCCAAGGGTGAACCATACAGGCTGACAGGAGCATTCCTCTCAGCCTTTTGCTTGTTTAGGAGAAATCCATGACGTTTTGGAATAACCCTATCAATTTCATTGGCAACTGGCTGACCGGTGTGCTGACCAGCTGGCATATGCCGGCCGCGCTGGCGACAATCCTGCTCTATATCGTTGGCATCGTGGTGATGATCATCTTTGCCATGACGCTGGATATCGGATTGGTCTGGGTAGAGCGGAAAGTGGTCGCGCGCTTCCAGGACCGGCTGGGCCCGAACCGGATCGGGCCGTTCGGCCTGATCCAGCCGGTGGCCGATATCATCAAGATGGTTATAAAAGAAGATATTACACCGGCGGGTGCGGATAAGATCGTCTACAATATTGCGCCGGTGTTGGCTGCCACTTCGGTGATCCTGCTCTGGGCGATCCTGCCATTGGCCTCCACGATCTATGGGGTGGATCTGAACGTGGGGTTGTTGTACATTGTTGCGGCTGGCGCGCTGGGGACACTTGCCATTATCATGGCGGGTTGGTCGTCGAATAACAAGTATGCCCTGCTGGGTGCCTTCCGGATGGTATCGAACATGATCTCCTACGAAATCCCGATGGTGATCATTCTGCTCGTCCCAACCATCCTGGCGAATACGATGAGCGTAAAGGGAATTACCCAGGCACAGAGTGGGATGTGGTTCGCGATCCTATCGCCGCTGGCGCTGCTGATTTTCCTGATCAGTGCGATCGCCGAGCTGGGGCGGTCGCCTTTCGACCTGAATGAAGCCGAATCCGAGATTGTAGCAGGGTTCCATATCGAATATACCGGCATGAAATTCGGCTGGTTCTACGCCGGCGAATTACTGCATGCATTCACCTTCGGCGGATTCATGGCGATCTTTTTCTTTGGGGGCTACGGCGGCTTCTTCGGATTGGAAAAACTTGGCTTTCTGACCTGGCTGAATATCCCGTTCGTGCAGGCGCTGGTCTTTATTGCCAAGGCCATGTTCGGTTACTGGGTGATCATGTGGGTCAAGTATTCCGTTCCGCGCATCCGCATCGACCATATGCTGGCTTTCAATTGGAAATTCCTGGTTCCACTATCATTAGTGGTCCTGGTGAATACGGCGGTCCTGAACAAGGTATTGATCACCCTGCCGTCATGGCTCTACGTGTTGGGCATGTTCGGCTCGAACATCCTGATCGGCTGGGTTACGATTGAAATCCTGCGTGCGTATGGCCGCAAACAGCGCAAAGCGGGTGAGAAACCCATCTCGCCCGCGCAACCCCAGGAGCAGGTAGCATGACCGCTGAACAAATCATTTTTCTATTGACCGGCGTGCTGGTGCTCGGTTCTGCCTTTATGGTCGTAACGGTGCGCAACCTCCTGCATGCGGCGCTCTGGCTGGTGGCATCCCTCTTCGGGGTGGCCGTGTTGTACGCCATCCTGCAGGCCAACTTCCTGGCGGTGGTGCAGGTGGTGATCTACATCGGCGCGATTGCAATCCTGTTCATCTTTGCCGTAATGCTGACCCGGCGTCAATTACTGGAAAGCGGCCGGCAAACCCGTTCATCCTGGTGGATCCCGGCACTGCTGGGCCTGTTGATCCTGATTGGGTTGGTGTCGCTCATATTGAGCGTCCCGGGTCTGGATCGCACTGCATCGGCCATGCCGGTGGGACTGGATACCGTCCAGGCGCTGGGTACGGCACTGGTATCCCCGGATGCGTATGTGCTGCCTTTCGAAGTAGCTTCGGTGTTGATGCTGGCGGCGCTGGTGGGTGCGGTCTACGTTGCAAGCGTGGATAAGAAGTAGGAGGCCAAGATGAGTATCCCGCTTACCTGGTATCTGATCCTGGCAGCCGCTTTATTTTGCATCGGGCTGTATGGCGTGCTATCACGCAAGAACGCCATCGCGATTTTATTGGGGATTGAGCTGATGTTGAATGCGGTCAATATCAACCTGGTGGCCTTCTGGCGCTACCTAAACCCCGCACAAATGGCCGGCCAGGCTTTTGCCGTTATCGTTTTCGCAGTGGCGGCCGCTGAAGTGGCGGTTGGCCTGGCGCTGATCATCTCGGTCTACCGGCGTCGCAAGACGGTGGTGGCGGACGAAATTGATTTGATGAAATGGTGAGGGAGTCTTCATGACGAATTGGATTATCTGGCTGCTGCCGCTCCCGCCTTTACTGGCTTTTTTTGCGATCATCCTTTTCACCAATAAGAACAAGGCTTTAAGCCACAGCATCGCAGTGGCGGCGGCGGGATTATCCTGGCTGGGCAGTATGATCGTCTTTATCTCGGCCGTGGGTACAACCGGGTTTGGCAAGCATGTTTTCGAATCGGCCATCAACTGGCTGCCGACCGGCACGACCTGGCTCCAGATTGGGGTGCGGGTCGATCCTCTCAGCGCCGTGGTGTTGTTCTTCGTGGCCTGGACGGTGCTGGCGATCTTCGTTTACAGCATAGGCTACCATAACTTTGGCCAGCCGAAAGGCGATCATGACCTGCCCGGGCTGCCGCCGCACGGCGCGACCATTACTGATGAAGGCGGCCACAACCACGTCGTTCCGTCGATCGAGCCGATGTACGCGCGCTTCTTTGCATTTATCAGCCTGTTCGCCTTTGGCATGTACACCCTGGTCGTTTCCAATAACCTGCTGACCTTATTCGTCGGCTGGGAGATCATGGGGCTATGCTCGTACCTTTTGATAGGTTTCTGGTTTGGCAAGAAATCGGCCCGGGACGCAGCCATCAAGGCCTTCATGACCACCCGCATCGGGGATGTGTTCATGCTGCTGGGGATCGCTTTTGTTTATTCGGCCACCGGCTCGCTGTCTTACAAGGATATTTTCCAACCGCAGGTGCTGCAAGCCTTGGCCGGCACACCGGCCTTCTTCGGATTATCGGCAGCGGGGATGATCGGGCTGCTGCTTTTCATTGGAACGGTGGGCAAGTCGGCCCAATGGCCATTGCACGTCTGGCTGCCGGATGCGATGGAAGGTCCCACCCCGGTTAGCGCCATGATCCATGCCGCCACGATGGTCTCGGCGGGTGTATATATGGCCATCCGCATTTATCCGCTCTTGAGCCTGGATGTGCACACCATGACGGTAGTCGCATTCATCGGTTCGTTTACCGCGCTGTTCGCAGCGACCATTGCGGTGGCGCAGAACGACATCAAGAAGGTGCTGGCCTATTCGACCATTAGCCAGCTTGGATTTATGATCGCGGCGCTGGGTGTGCATGCCTATGTGGCAGCCGCGTTCCACCTGGTGACGCATGCCTTTTTCAAGGCGCTGTTGTTCCTGGGTTCTGGTTCGGTCATCCACGGTATGGAACATGGCGTGCTGCATACCGGCGAGCATGTGGATGCACAAGATATGTTCAATATGGGCGGCCTGCGCAAGAAGATGCCGGTCACTTTCTGGACTTTCCTGATCGGCGGTCTGGCACTCTCGGGCTTCCCGGTGCTGACGGCGGGTTTCTGGTCAAAGGATGCGATCTTTGCCGAAGCCTTTGGGAATGGATACGTGCTGGTGTTCATTGTCCTGGCACTGGCAGCCTTCCTGACGGCCTTTTACACCATGCGGCAGATCACGCTGACTTTCTTTGGGGAAGCCCGCACCCAGGCGGCCGAACATGCCAGCGAGAACAAATGGACGATGACCTTGCCGTTGGTGGTGCTGGCAATCTTCGCAGTTGGGGTCGGGTGGGTGGGGATGCCGGCATGGTTTACCGGCGGACTGGTGCCGGACTGGTTCCATGGATTTGTCGGTGGAACCCTTACCCAGGCACCCGAGACCACCGCATTCAACTGGATTCCAGTGGCTACTTCGCTGGTGGTGGCGCTGGGCGGATTGTTGTGCGGTTGGCTGGCCTATCGCAACGTATCCGTCCCGGCCGAAGACCGCCTGCAGATCCCGCTCCTCAAAAATAAATATTATTTCGACGAAATATACGCGTTCCTGTTCGTCCGGCCGGCCGGCTGGATCGCTGAAAAATTCACCTTGCTGTACATGGACCAGGTGGTGATCGACGGTTTCCTGCACAGCCTGGCGCGTTTCTCGCTCTTCCTGGGACATGCTTTTCGCAATTATTTCGATAAACCGGTTATTAACGAATTCATTGGCGATGGGGCCGGCAAAACGGTCAAGGCCTCTGGTTTCGGTCTGCGTAAGATCCAGGCTGGCCGGATCCAATATTACATGGTGGTAGCCCTCGTGATATTGGCTGTCTTTGCGTTTCTGGTTTATTTCTTGAAGTTGGGAATGTAGCGCCTGATGGAGCGACTCTACAGTCCTGCGTCCTGTGCAGGAAAGTCGCAACTTCAGTCGCCACTACAGTGGAGCACTCGATGGCCTTTATTATTGAACATATCCTGACCCTGATCCTTTTCTTCCCTGTGCTGGCAGCGCTGGTGGTATTGTGCCTGCCCAAGGACAATCTGAAAGTCATCCGCTGGACGGCATTCGGGCTGAGCCTGGTGCCATTTCTCTTGACCATCCTTTTGTGGTTGCTCTTCAAAGCGGGACAGGCCGGTTTCCAATTCCAGGAACAAGCCACCTGGTACGCCGCCATCCACTCGACTTTTCACGTGGGCGTAGACGGGCTTTCGCTCACGATGGTTCTGCTGACCACCCTGCTGACACCCGTGGCGTTGCTGGCGTCTTTCAACATCACCGACCGGCTGAAGGCCTACATGTTCCTTTTCCTGGTATTGGAGACGGGCATGCTGGGGGTGTTCCTCTCGCTGGACCTGCTGATCTTCTTTGTTTTTTGGGAAATCGGTCTGGTGCCAATGTATTTCCTGATCAACCAGTGGGGCAGTGAGAAGGGCGAACGTGAAATCTGGAAGGGCGTCAAGGTCCAGAGCCGCAATTATGCTTCCCTGAAATTTATTATTTTCACCATGGGCGGTTCGCTGGGCTTACTGCTGGCCATCCAGATGTTGGGCGTGTTGTTCCAAAATTACGATCTGCCGGTGCTGTACCAGAAGTGGAATTCCCTGACCACCGGCACGCTGTTGGGACTGCCGGTTGAGACGGTCAAAACAATCGCGTTCTGGGCGTTCGTGATCGCCTTTGCGATCAAGGTACCGGTCTGGCCTTTCCACACCTGGCTGCCGGATGCGCATACGGAAGCGCCGACGGCCGGTTCGATGATCCTGGCGGGAGTGCTGCTAAAGTTGGGCGCGTATGGTTTCCTTAGGTTGGTGCTGCCGTTGTACCCGTTGGAATCGGCCCGCTATGCCGGATGGCTGGCATTCCTGGCCGTGATGGCAATCGTCTTCGGGGCCTTCGCAGCCTATGGGCAGAAGGATTTCAAGCGCCTGGTGGCCTATTCATCGGTCAACCATATGGGCTTTGTGCTGCTGGGCATCGCCGCGGCCGCCAAATCCGTCGGCACGATTAACGCGACGATTGCTTTGAACGGAGCAGTGCTGCAGATGTTCAACCACGGGCTCTCGGCCGCCGGGATGTTCTTCCTGGTGGGGGTGATCTATGAGCGCACCCACACCCGGAACCTGGAAGATTACGGCGGGCTGTTCCCGCTTGTCCCAATCTACGGCGGTATCCTGATATTTACCAGCATGGCCAGCCTGGGATTGCCGGGACTGAATGGGTTCATCTCCGAGTTCCTGGTGGTGCGAGGCTCCTGGCCGATTCTGACGGTCTACACGGCCATTGCGATGATCGGTCTGCTGTTCACTGGCGCGTATGTGCTTAAAGGTGTTAAAAACGTTTTACAAGGCCCGATGAATGAGCACTGGGCGCAGGGCGAACATAAATTGACAGAAATCAAGCCACGCGAGATCGCCGTCATGGCCCCCCTGATGGCGCTCATCCTGGTCATTGGCGTTTACCCGGCCTGGATCTTGGATGTGATCAACAAAGCCATGATGACACTGTTCCACTAAGAGGTAGTGATGCATTTTCCGTTCCTGAGTGTGATTGTCTTCACCCCGCTGGTTGCAGCGTTGATCATCCTGTTGTACAAGCCGGGGCAGAAAAAGGCCATCCGCGTTACGGCGCTCAGCGCGGCAGTATTTGCATTGGCCATGTCGTTGGTGGTGTACTTTTCATATGACAAAGCCCTGGCGGGTTACCAATTTGTCGAGAAATACAGCTGGATGCCGATGCTGGGGATCAGTCTGCATTTCGGTGTGGATGGAATGTCGGCTCCGCTGGTACTGCTGACGGGTATCGTCATGGTGACCGGCGTGATGATCTCTTGGGGTATCGAAGACCGGCCGCGCGAATTCTTCGCCTTCCTGTTCATCCTGGCATCGGGGGTCTTTGGCGTCTTTGCCTCGCTTGACCTGTTCATGCTATTTTTCTTTTATGAAATTGCGGTCTTCCCGATGTACCTGCTGATCTCCATCTGGGGCTGGATCAAGACACGTGAATACGCAGCCATGAAGCTGACCCTGTACCTGTTCATCGGCTCGGTCGTTTCGATGATCGGTGCCCTGGTGATGTACTGGACCAGTGGGTTGCATACCTTTGATATGCTGGTTTTGGAAACGGCCAAATTCAGCCCCGCCTTCCAGAAAATCTGGTTCCTGCCGGTTTTCCTGGGGTTTGCCATTTTGGGCGGCATTTTCCCCTTCCATAACTGGTCGCCGGATGGCCACGTGGCGGCGCCGACAGCCGTTTCAATGTTCCATGCGGGTGTGTTGATGAAGCTAGGCGCATTTGCCGCCCTGCGGGTGGGCATCATGCTGTTGCCGCAAGGCGCAAAATTTTGGGCGCCGCTGATCATCGTACTGGCGCTGGTCAACATCGTTTATGGGGCATTCATTGCCAGCGTCCAGACCGATTTCAAATATGTGATCGGTTTTTCATCCGTCTCGCATATGGGACTGGTGATGATGGGGTTTGCCACGCTGACCCCGGAAGGGCTGACTGGCGCGGGCGTGCAGATGTTCTCGCACGGGATCATGACGGCGCTTTTCTTCGCTGCGGTTGGCATGGTCTACGACCGGGCGCATACCCGCCAGATCCCTGAGCTGGGTGGAATGATCAAGCCGCTGCCTCTGGTAGGGATCGCTGTGATCGTCGGCAGCCTGGTCTCGATGGGTATGCCGGGCTTCTCCGGATTCATCGCGGAATTCCCCATCTTCATGGGCATGTGGAAGACCCACGCGATCGTTGCTATCATTGCGGCGATTTCTATTGTCGTGACCGCCTCGTATGTTCTGCTGGTTGTCAGACGGGTGTTCTTTGGAAAGATGCCGGAAGCCTTGGAAGGCCATATCACTCCCATCCGCACCCTGGATAAAATTGCGCTGGTGCTCCTGATGGCCCTGATGATCGGCATCGGTCTTTTCCCGGCGTTGATCGTCCCGTGGGTGCAGACCGGCGTCCAGCATATCCTGGCCTTGCTGGGAGGTGCATAATGAGCACGGTCCTGCCGATCCTCCCCGAAGCCTTGCTATTGGTACTGGGCATCCTGATCCTGATCATCGACCCATTCCTGAGAAAAGATGCCGCGCGTCGTTCGTTCCTGGGCTGGTTCACGGTAGCCGGGATGTTCATTATCCTGGCAGTCAGCCTGGCATTTGCCCGGCCGGCCAACCCCACCCAGGTGTTCGGCGGGATGCTGCGCTTCGACTGGCTGGGTTTCGTATTCGCGATGTTTTTTGTCTTTGCCGCCGGAGTGACGGCGTTGTTTTTCATGGATGCGGAGCAGCTTGGCAGGCGGGCGGAGGCCTATCTATTGCTGGTGGCAGCCACCATCGGGATGTGCCTGATGGCAGCCAGCGCGGACCTGGTGATGTTGTACCTGGCGATCGAGACGACTTCCATCCCGCTTTACCTGCTGGCGGGCTTCCTGAAAGAGGATGACAAGTCCACCGAGGCGGGTTTCAAATATATGCTTTTCGGGGCCTTAACCTCGGCCGTGTTGCTTTATGGCCTCAGCCTGATCTATGGCTTCACCGGCAAGACCAATTTGTATGACCTGGGCAGCTATTTTAGCAGCTTTAACCTGGCGGCGGTGGGAATCATCTTCCTGGTGCTGGCGGGGTTGGCCTTCAAGGTATCCTTGTTCCCGTTCCACTTCTGGGCGCCGGATGTTTACGAAGGCGCGCCGACGCAGGTGGCGGGATTCCTGTCCACGGCTTCCAAAGCGGCGGGGTTTGCTGTGATCATCCGCCTTTTTATTGCCGCCTTCCCGGCCATCCATGCGGATTGGAGCCTGATCCTGGCTGTCCTGGCCACCCTGACTATGACGGTTGGCAATCTGATCGCCCTGGCGCAAAAGAGCATAAAACGCATGCTGGCATATTCATCCATTGCACACGCCGGGTATGCCATGATCGGCGTGGTAGCTTTCTCGCAACTGGGGATCGCCAGTGTGGTTTTTTACCTGATCGGGTATGTTCTGACCAACCTGCTGGCATTCGGTATCGTTGGCACGGTCGGACGCCTGACCGGCTCGGACGATTTCCAGGCCTATGCCGGTTTGAGCCGCCGGAACCCGACCCTGGGGCTGGCTTCGCTGGTGGCGTTCCTTTCGTTGGCCGGAATGCCGCCATTTGTCGGATTTGTTGCAAAATTCTTCGTTTTCAGTGCTGCGATCCAGGCAGGCTGGGTCTGGCTGGCAATCGTGGGTGTGCTTAATTCCATCGTGGGATTGTACTATTACCTGAATGTGTTGAAGTACATTTATCTCTACCGGATGGAAAACCAGGATGAAGAACAACACCAACTTCAGGTAGCCCGCCCGGTGGTGATTGGCTTGATCGTGCTGGTGGCTGGCATCCTGCTGCTGGGCATTTTATTTGGACCATGGTTTGGATTCGCCACTAAAGCTGCCGCGAGCATATTTTAGCCTGTGTTAGAATCTGATATAATACCGCCGCCATGAACCAACCGGATCGAAAACAACAGGATGAATTCCGGGCCGCCGTCACGATGACGGTCGTGTGGGTGGCTGGTCTGACATTGATTATCATCTTCGCGGCGCTGTTTGCTGGGATTTTATTGGATAAATTTCTGAACAGCAAACCTATCTTTACCATCGTTTTGACGATCGCAAGCATTCCGCTGACCATCTTTGCGACCTTTCGCGTTGTAAAGGCAGCCAGCAGCCGGATCCAACCGGCGACAAAGAAAGAGATCTCTGAGGAGGAACCACATCGTGGAGAAGACAACTGAGTTGGCTCCTAAGAAAAAAGGATGGCGCTGGGGTACCAACCGCTGGATTGTCCTGGCGCTGTTAATAGCTGGTTTTGTCGGCGCAAAGTATTTCTTTTCACCTGTCCGGCCGTTTGTGCAGTTGCCGGCCGAACACTGGATGGAACAGCCGCTGTTTACCTTACCGGTCATCGGGGAATTCTATCTAACCAATACGATGGTGGCACTTTTTGTTGTGGATATCCTGGTTATTTTGCTGGCCTATTTCTTTAATCGGGCAGTTAAGAAAGGCGATCTAACCCTTAAAGGTATTCCGGGCGCGCTGGAAGCATTGCTTGAATATCTCTACAATATGACCGAATCCACTGCCGGAAAATGGGCATGGACGATCTTCCCCTGGTTCGCATCCATCACCATTCTCGTTCTGCTTGCGAACTGGATGGAACTCATCCCGGGTGTGGACAGCATCGGAGTGATCGAGAAAGTCGGGGAGGGTGGATTTGGCATTCAGCACTTGGGTTCCCTGTTCACAACACTGGTGAATCCGGCTGTAACTGAAGGTGGTTATCAGCTGGTGCCATTTGTGCGGGTCGTTTCCACTGACCTGAACTTTACCGTGGCGCTGGCCATCATCGCAGTAATCGCTGTGCAGGTGGTTGGCGTCCGGGCCCAGGGCATGGGATATTTCACCAAATTCTGGAATGTTAAAACCTTTTTCAGCCGGCCGATTTTCGGCGTGATCGACTGGGGGGTTGGCCTGCTCGAATTTGTTTCCGAGATTTCAAAAGTGCTCTCGTTTGCCTTCCGTCTTTTTGGCAACATTTTTGCAGGTTCCGTGCTGCTTTTCGTGATGGGCTCCCTGCTTGGTTCGATCGCGATCTTCCCATCGATATTCTACATGTTGGAATTCCTGGTTGGCGCGATCCAGGCGGTGGTATTCGGCCTGCTGACGATGACTTTCATGGCGCAGGCCACGCAAGGGCATGGCGAACATGAGGAACAGCACTAACTCTTGATTTAAATGTCAACTTCGGGTGAAAGCGGCCCGGGCAGTTCAATTTCTAGCGGCGGAACCCCCGCCCGAATACAAACATGGAGGAACGTCTCATGACTGGTAGTATTATTATTGCAGCAAAATTAATCGGCGCCGGACTAGCAATGATCGGTGCGATCGGCGCAGGAGCCGGGATCGGCATCGTCACCAGTGGCGCCGTCCAGGCGATGGGCCGCAATCCAGATGCAACCGGCACCATCCAAACCAATATGATCCTTGGGATCGCTTTCGCGGAAGCAGTCGCAATCTATTGCCTGGTTGTTGCCTTGCTCATCCTCTTCGTCGTTGGTTAGTTCAGTGAAGCGGTTGAATAAAGAAGGAGGTTCCCCTTGGCACAATTGGGTCTTAATTTAGGCTATCTACTGGTTCAGATCGTTTGCTTTTTTATCATATTTGTAACAGTGCGGGCTTGGATCGTCAAACCGCTGCAGGGTTTGCTCGAAAGGCGCCGCAACACAATCGCACAAAGCATGGATGATGCACGCGTCGCAGCAGAAGCGCGTGCAAATGCTGAAAAAGATGCGTCCGGAATCATCGCAGATGCGCAGGCAAAAGCCGCCCATATCATCAGCGAGGCAACCGAACGGGCGGATGCTGCCATGCTCGAAGTGAAGGCAGAGTCGGATAATGAGACCAGCAAACAACGCGAGGCGGTCTTGGCCGAGGTTGAACTGGAACGTAACCGTATCCTGGGTGATCTGCGTGGACATGTGGCAGCGCTGGCGATTGCTGCTGCACAGAAGCTGGTCGGGGAAACACTGGACGAGAAACGCCAGCACGTTCTCTTGGCCGAATTCTTCTCGGGCGTTCGCTCCGGCAAGGTGGTTGTTTTGGAAGGGGCGGCAATCAGCGGAGCTTCTGCTGAGGTGATTTCGGCTTTGCCGCTGACTCAAGATGAACAGGAGATCGTCAAGAAGGATGTATTGGCCAGAATGGGAACGCAGGGCGTAGTTGACTTTCGCGTCGACCCGTCCATCCTGGGCGGATTGGTTATCTATGCGGGTGATAAAGTGCTGGACGGCTCGGTAGCCGGCCAGTTGGATGAATTACATAAATCGTTGAAATAGTTGCATCGGAATACAAACTGACCTGACGGGTTGGAACCTGTCAGGTCTTTCTTGTTTATGGTAAAACTACCAAATATGAACAGACCAGGCTCCATCCAGGCAAGCGCAGCTCCGGTTGCCGTGCCGCTGGCGACCTTATTCGCCGGGTTCCCGTTCCATTATTTTCCATCAGAAATCCCATCCGTTCCCATCAACGGCATTGCCATCGACAACCGTGAAGTGGAACCGGGGAATCTTTTCGTTGCCATGCCGGGAGGCACGGCGGATGGACACGATTTCATCGTGGACGCGATTGCGCGCGGGGCGCATGCAGTGGTGTGCGAGAAAGAGATCAATGATCTGCCCGTACCCTGCATAAGAGTGCAGAATTCGCGCCAATCGCTGAGCTGGCTGGCGGCAGCTTTTTATGGAAACCCCGGCCACAGCCTGACAGTGATCGGTGTGACCGGCACAGATGGGAAGACCACCACTTGCAACCTGCTTTACCAGATCCTGCTTTCGGCAGGCCTTAAGGCCGGATTGGTATCCACAGTAAACGCCATTATTGGTGAAGAAGTACTGGATACAGGGTTCCACGTCACTACACCGGATGCGCCGGATGTACAACGCTATCTTGCCAGGATGGTGGAGGGTGGGATGACCCATGCGGTGCTCGAAACCACTTCGCACGGCTGGGCTCAGTTCCGCGTGGATGCCTGCGAGTTCGATATCGGAATCATTACTAACATTACCCACGAGCATCTCGACCAGCACGGCTCATATGAGAACTACCGGGCAGCGAAGGCACGGTTATTTCAATCCCTGGAAGACACTCCTGTCAAGCTGCAGGGAAACCCGCGCTTGGCAGTGCTGAACAGGGATGACAGTTCTTATGAGTACCTTTCCCAGCACATTTCCGGGCCTCAGATCAGTTACGGGTTGGAAGCCACTGCAGATATCCGGGCGCAGGCGGTTGAATACTCGCCGCAAGGCCTCCATTTTAAAGCGGTTGGAGATGGCTTTCGTTTCCCGGTCACAAGCCCGCTGGTAGGGACGTTTAACGTCTCGAACTGCCTGGCGGCGCTGGCCGCGGCAAGCCGGGGACTGGGGCTGGATGCTGAAGCGATTGCAGATGGTATTGCGGCCATGCCGGGGATTCCAGGGCGGATGGAACGGGTTGACCTTGGCCAGCCCTTTACCGCCATCGTCGATTTTGCCCACACCCCAAACGCATTGCGGGTAGCCATCGAAACGATCCGGAAAATGACGGAAGGGCGTGTGATCGTCATCTTTGGCTCGGCCGGCCTGCGCGACAAGGAGAAACGCCGGATGATGGCGGAGGTGGCTGCGCAGTGGGCGGACGTCAGCATCCTGACCGCTGAAGACCCTCGGACCGAGTCGTTGGAAGGGATTCTGGGCGAGATGGCGGATGGGGCGCGCCGGCTGGGGGGGGTGGAGCAAAAATCCTTCTGGCGTGTTGCCGATCGCGGCGAAGCCATTCGATTTGGCGTTCGCCTGGCGCGACCGGGCGATGCCCTGGTGACTTGCGGAAAAGGACACGAGCAGTCGATGTGTTTCGGCACAACCGAATATCCCTGGGATGACCGGGTTGCATTAAGGGCGGCATTGTCGGAAGCGCTGAAGCTCGCAGGCCCAAAAATGCCGTATCTGCCAACACAAGGAAAGTAATCTTGAATACTCTCTGGGAAACCCCGGTTACCCTGGAAGGACGCCATGTCCGGCTTGAACCATTGACTGAAGCACATGTTCCCGCGTTGGCTATAGCAGGTAATGACGCCCGCATCTGGCAATTCATGGTCTATGGCCAGATCCTTTCTGAAGAAGATATGCGTAATTGGGTGTGCAATCTGCTACGCTTGCAGACAGCCGGGACAGACTTGCCCTTTGCGGTCATCCACCTGGCATCCGGCCGGGTGGCCGGCGCGACCAGGTATATGGAAATCCGCCCGGCTCACAGGGGCTTGGAGATCGGCGGGACCTGGTATGGACTGGAGTTCCAGCACACGGCGGTCAACACCGAATGTAAATATTTGCTGTTGCGCTATGCATTTGAAACATTGGGGACTATCCGGGTGCAATTCAAGGCGGATATGCGGAACGAGCGCTCGCGCCATGCCATCGAGCGGATCGGGGCGAAACAGGAAGGAATTTTACGCAACCACTATATCCTGCCGGATGGAGTGAGGCGCGATTCGGTTTTCTATAGTGTTATTGAATGTGAATGGCCGGGGGTCAAGCAAAGGCTGGAAGAAAAGTTACACAGGTAATTCGTCGGTTACCCCCCACTTAAACTTTGTCGATCCCCCCTTTCCCGGAGGGATCGCGAAGTTTGCCCGAAGAGTAAAGGGGGACGGGTGAAAGTGCCTCGAAGGGGTATAGAGCGCGAAGCCCCACTGATAAATGTGGTGCTACCAAGGTATCATTTATTACAAATTATGGCAAATTCCACTGGGATGGATTGCTTAAAACGGTGCCGGCTGCCACTTTTTGCAAGTAGCGCGCAGTCGCAGCCGGCAGGTTGCCATGGTAGGGGATATTTTCAGGGCTTTGGCGGAAGACGACCGCGTAGAAGACACAGGCCGCCAGGTAGGTCCCCTGCTCAGTGGGATGGCTGCCATCCGCCTGCCACAGATCCAATTGAGGATCCTGGAGCCAGGCAGTCAACCAGGCATAGCCCACCGGGGCAACCGGGGCGATCAATTGGTTCGCAATCGTCATATAGCCCTGGTTGATCTGCAACTGCATGCTTTCAAAGTCTGGTAAATTTTTCTCGGGCCAGCCGTCCTTGTGCGCCCAGGTCAGGAAGAAGATCGGTTGGGCGCCCCCCTGGCGGATTTTCTGGACCAGAGTGCTGGCGGCCGGATACATCTCCTGAACGCGCTCTTGTTCCACGGAAGGAATCTCGCTTTGTTCCTGCAATACAACGAAATCCCACTTGGAGGATTGCAGCGCATCCAGCGTCTGGGTCGTGGTGAGATGCTGCGCAAGCGTCCAGCCGCCCGGTGCAGACATGCCGGTTTGGATGGGGTGCCCACCCGCCTTCGCCAGGGCTGCGAGCGTTCCGGGCAGGTCGTTGACAGAGGTATAGCTATTTCCAATAAAGAGGACGCGTGGGCAGGCATGAACGCCTCCTGTTTGGAAGCACCCGGGAGCGCTGGAACAACTGCAAAGGGCAAACAGTAAGAACATGAATGGGAATAGCCGCTTCATGATTATGTAATCTCCTTTGAGACCCTTATTTTCCCATTGCGATCGAACAATTTCTGTGTCTAGTATACACT
>Ga0182027_10003775_pt1 | contig 23775 bp, 11 predicted proteins | sample 712E1DmetaG_FD_121300 | JGI IMG/M metagenome (GOLD analysis project Ga0182027, IMG submission 121300) | Permafrost microbial communities from Stordalen Mire, Sweden - 712E1D metaG (Illumina Assembly) | ecosystem: Environmental > Terrestrial > Soil > Wetlands > Permafrost | place: Sweden... | reverse complement strand
CAGAGTTCGGGTGTGATGCGCTGCGGTAAAAAAACCGGGATGCGCGAACCGATTCTCAAAAACTCGATGTGCGGAATCGCCCGCAACCGGCTTAAAAGATGTTCGAGCTTTTCGTCGCTCAGCAACAACGGGTCGCCGCCGCTCAACAACACGTCGCGAATTTCCGGGTGTTGCGCGATGTAGGCGATTTGTTTGTCGAATTCGGGATGAAAATCGTAGCCGCTGGCGTTGCTGACGAGCCGCGAGCGCGTGCAATAACGGCAATACGCGGCGCAGCGGTCGGTGACGAGGAACAGCACGCGGTCGGGATACCGATGCACGAGGCCGGGCACGGGCGAATGCGAATCTTCGCCGCACGGATCGCTCATCTCCCACGCTGTGGTGTGGGTCTCCTCGATGCGCGGGATGACCTGCTGGCGAATCGGGCAATGTTCATCCGCCGGATCAATCAAATTGAAGAAATACGGCGTGATGGCCAGCGCGAGTTTGTGGTTGGCGAGTTTCGCGCCGGCGAATTCCTCCGGCGTGAGCATGGGCATCAGCCGCTGCAATTGCTCCGGCGTGGTAATGCGATGTTTGAGTTGCCAGTGCCAGTCGTTCCAATCCAAATCGGAAACGTCGCGCCAGAAACCGCGCCCCGCGGAGTGGAATTTTTTCAAAGATTGGAGTGGGCGGCCCGATGGCGGCTCCCCGCCATTCGCCAGTGAATTGTCATCCCTCATTTTTTAATAGGAATTATAAGTTGGAATTACACCCTGTCAAGTTGACCGCCAGCATGGCAGCCGTGTTCAAATGCCGTTGAAAATCATGGGCGTAAAAAGTCCGGTTTAATGGCCGCTTCAATTGTCCGGCGTTGCGCATCAAGCGCATCCAGTTTTTTCAAGGTCTCCCGCGCGGACGTCCTTGAAGAAACTGCCTCGTGTTTGTTCCAAGCGGGTGCGGCCGGCTTGTTTTGTCCAAGATAATCGGCAAGGGCGAGGCGATATTCAGCGGTCAAAACGGCCAATTGCGGGGCCATGCGGAGTTGCGCGAGTTCAAAATCACGCAACTTGGTTTGGAGAATCGCCGTTTGTCGCTCGGAATCGAAGCTCCGAATCACGGCTTGGAGGGAAATTCGCGCGCGCGTGGGCAGGGCGTTTGACGCAGTGCGCATTTCCACGGGCACACTGAGGATTTCGTCGAGTTTTTCGCGACCGACTGCGGGTGTCCACCTCGAACCGGGATCACGCGCGGCAAAACTCACAACCTGTAGCGCCCACCACTTTTCCAAATCGAGTGGCCGCGGAAAATCGGCGCTAAAGGCGCTTTGAAATGCAGTTTGCCAATTATAAAAATGCGGCAAGGATTGAAGCGTTGTGCGCAAATGTGCCGGGCCGTTTTTCAAATCAAGCAACTCGTTCACAAACAATTGCGCGCTGGCGCGATACACTCCGCCGTCGGTGCCGGACAATTGCGCGTCGACCGGCCAGCTCAATTGCTCAAACGTCAGCGCGGGATAATCGCACAGCACGCGGCGCGCGCCAGCGAGAAAGTCCATGCCGCGTTGGTTCCCGACAGTGCGGCTTTCCAACAAGCCATTCACGACATGGGATGGCGATGACAGGATCATTTCATGCCAATCGGCCGCGACGAGTTGTTGCGACAGACCCTCGGTGAGCCATCCGGGAATTTCCGCTGAGCGCGTTGATGCATTGCGATTGGCAAACTCCAGCAGCACCACACTCACCATCGCGCGCGCAAAATGGGTGTGTGACAAAACGTCCGGCAACAAAACGTGATAATCCCAGCCGTCAGCAAGGCGTTTGGAAACGATGGTGACATCGTCGTTCGGTGATTGCGCCGGGCGCAGCACGAGAAAAACTTTTCCGCGCCACGGGCCGTTGACACCGAGTTCGCGCCACAATGCTTCTTTAACACGCTCGGCGGATACAGCCAGCAACGCCGGTTCCAGTCGAACGAAGTTGGTGTCAGTCACGATTCTTGGCGCGGTGAAAAGCGACGATGATTGAAAAGTGCCGGTCACAATAAACTGGCCGGAAACGCTGCGCGCCGACCCCGTTATCGGCAGGGAAAACCCTGCCTGTAGGCTGCTGCAGCAAAAAATGCCGGACAAAACGGCAATGCAACCCAAGTCGCGCAGGCGGTACACACGGAGGAACATGGTCAGACTTTGGCTGGCGCCGGCTTGGCGGGTTTGCTTTCCGGCATGGCAGCGGGTTTCGCGCCGTTGCCGGATAATTTGGCCGGCGAGGAATCTTTTTTGGCCGCTTCTTTGTAGCCCTTGCTGCGATAGTCGGTGGTGTAAAATCCGCTGCCTTTGAACAAGAGTCCCACCCCGGCGCTGATTTTGCGTTTCACACGGCCACGTCCCCATTTTTTCCCGCCGCAAAGGTCTTTGGGGCAAATTTGCAACGGTTTGGCGGAAATGGACTGAAACATCTCAAATTCCCGTCCGCACTTTTCGCAGAGGTATTCGTATGTCGGCATGAATAATCTGTAAATGAATTTTTACCCCGCGCCGGACGCGTTACCAGCGCCATAAATTCGTCATCGCCGGCGTATCGGTCGGCGCAGGAATGACTTTCACCGAACCCTCGGAACCGACCTCGACATTCAAGTTATAGCCCGGCGGGTGAATAATCCCGTTTGTTGCGCTTGTGCGCGTCATGAGCAACTGCGCGCCTTTTTGTTGTTTGTCAGGACTGGTCCCTTCGCGCGTCCATTCCAACCGGCGCGCGACGAGCAAATCATCCCGCAATTTTCTGACCTGGGCACGGACTTGGGACAAATCGTTGAATTTGCGTTCCAGTTCGGCTTTTTGGGCCACTTGATGTTTTAATTCATTTTCGAGAAACACATTGTTCGTTTCGGATTCAACGAGTTTCATTTGTGTTTCGGCGATTTGCGCGGACAAATCGGAGATGGCATCGCCCATCTTGGCGGAGCGCCGATCCAGCGTCTGATTCTGCGCCTCCAAATCCGCGATTTGATCCTGCGCGGCCTTGAGCGTGGTTTTGGTGTTGGAGAGTGAAGCCGCAGTCGCAATATATTGGTTGCTGAATGTCGCGAGCGTCTGCCGGCTGGCATCAAGATCATTGGTCAACACGAGATTGACCTGGCGCAATTCATCGAGGCTGGCGCTGGCTGTCGTCAATTGATTGGAAAAATCAAGGATCGTGTCAGCGTCTTTTTTTCGCTGCGTGTCCGCCTGTTTTTTCCCGACGACCAAAGCAGCGACCAGTCCTGCGCAGACCACAACGAGAATGATAATTCCCAACCGTGTTTTCATCACGCTTCCAAAAATGGCTTGACCAGGTTGATTTGGCCGGCGCGCTTCAACGCCGCGTTACTTTTAGGGCGTCTCGGCGGGCGCGCTGGCGGCTGCTGCGGCTGCCGCCGCCTTCAAATCGGCGTCCAGGATTTCAACGCCCGCTTCCTTCTTCAATTTGTCCAGATAAGCTGGGGCGAGTTTTTCAATTTTTTGTTGTGTCAGAAAATCCTTGATTTTGGCGACGACGGTTACATAGCCCACTTTTTTAGCCGGAGTTTTGTCGATCAATTTGATGACATGGTAGCCGTAAGTGGTCGTGACGACAGCGCTGACCTGATTATTGGTCAGTGAAAATGCGGCAGCCTCAAATTCCGGCACCATCTGGCCGCGCGAAAATGCCGGCAATTCACCGCCGTTGTCCTTCGAACCGGGGTCTTCGGAGTATTGCTTGGCAAGCGCCGCAAAATCCGCGCCGCCTTGGATGCGCTTGAGGAGGTCGTCAATCTGTTTGTGCTTGGCCTGTTGCTGGTCTGCGGACAACGGCGCGCGCGCGACCGGATCCATCGTCATCAACAAAATGTGGCGGACGTGAGCCATTTCCGGCTGCTCGAAGTCCGCCGGATGACCGTCGTAAAATTGCTTCACCTCGGCATCCGTCACGGTGACATTCAACTCACGCGTCAAGACGGCCTGTGCAGTGTCTTCCTGGGTGACTTTGGCGCGCAGTTCGGCCATCGTCATACCGACGGCTTTCATCTGCCGGTTGAGTGCCTCCTGTGAACCGGCGCGTTCGAGTAGCGCGGTCATTTGCAAACCGGTCTTTTGGGCGCCGTTGGTTCTGTCCGCATCCGTGGCCTTTTGCATCAAAAGTTGAATCTGGACAAGCCGGTCGAGCAACTGGCTTTCGATCTGGGTCAACTGCCCCGGCGGAATGGCCTGGCCGTGTGCGGCAGCGGCGGATTTAAGACCCGTCATCACCTCGTCCAATTCACTGCGCTTGATTTCAAAACCCTTGCCCCTGGCAATCACCGGGTTGCCGAACAATGCGGTGATTGCAGCTTCGGGATTGGAGTTCGTGCCGGTGCTGACCGGGGCCTTGTTTGTTGACACGTTGGCAGTGGCCGCTTGCGCGGATGAAAATGCAAATAACATCGTCCCAAGCGCAGCGGAAAAAACCAGTTTCGTTTTTGTCTTCATGTTTTGATTCAGCTCCATTTAACAGAGTTAGTTTATAATCTCACTACTTTCACATTACTGATGTCAGGGTCTTTTTTAAGCTCCTCCAGCACCGCCGGCGGCGGCGCACTGTCGAGGTTCAATACCATCAACGCCAGTCCGCCCACAGTGTCGCGCGCCAGGCTCATATTGGCAATGTTGACCTTGTGTTTGCCCAGCAGTGTGCCGAGGTACCCGACGATGCCCGGCCGGTCTATATTGTTGAGCAGCAACAACGTGCCGCTGATCGGAATCTCCACCGGCGTGCTGAACAACCGCACGATGCGCGGATTGTTCGGCGAACCGAAAAATGTTCCACCGGCGGAAATCAATTTTTTCCCATTGCCGAACACCTGCACGTGCAGCCATTCGTTGAAGGTCACCGGCTCGTCGGATTTCTTTTCCTCGACGGTGAGGCCGATGCTTGCGGCGGCGGCGCGGACATTGACGTTGTTCACGTCCTTCAAATTGCTGCCCGACAAAAAGCCGCGCAAAATCGCCCGCGTTACCGGGTCAATGTTTGGCAACTCCCGGGCATGGCCGCCGTAAGTAATGTAAATACGGTCGGCGCTTGTTGGTGCAAGCTGCGCGAGTAATTTGCCCAATGCCTCGCCGAGCGGCAGATACGGTTTCACCAGCTCATAGGTTTTTGCGTCGAGATACGGCAGATTCACCGCGTTGCGGACTTCGCCGGTGAGCAGGTAACCGGCGATAACTTCGGCGACCTCGATGCCGCATTTTTCCTGCGCCTCCGCCGTGCTTGCGCCGAGGTGCGGCGTCAAAATCAAATTTGGTTGCTTGCGAAACGGATGGTCGGCAGGCAGCGGTTCAACAGAATAAACGTCCAGCGCCGCGCTGGCGACCTTGCCCGATTCAAGCGCGGCAATGAGATCATTTTCGACGATGATTTCGCCGCGCGCGCAATTCACGAGGCGCACGCCGGGCTTCATTTTGGCGAAGGCGGCGGCATTCAGCATATGCTTCGTTTCCGGCGTCACCGGCATGTGCACGGTGATGAAATCCGCCACGCGATAAAGATCATCCACGCTGTCGGCGAATTCCGCGCCGATGGCTTTCGCCCGGTCTTCGGTGAGATACGGATCGTAGGCGATGACGCGCATGCCAAAGGCGAGCGCGCGTTTGGCGACTTCCGAGCCGATGCGGCCCATGCCCAGAACGCCGAGCGTCTTGCCAAGAAGTTCCGCGCCTTGAAACAGTTTGCGATCCCATTTGCCTGCGACCATCGAAACATGCGCCTGCGGCACTTTACGCGCGAGCGCCAGCAGCATGGCGAAGCTTAATTCCGCCGTCGTGACGGTGTTGCCGCCGGGCGTGTTCATCACCACGATGCCATGCTGCGTGGCGGCCTCGACGTCCACGTTGTCCACGCCGACGCCCGCGCGACCGACGACGCGCAGTTTCTTCGCCGCCTCAATGACCTTGCGCGTGACTTTCGTTTCCGAACGCACCACCAGCGCCGTGGCATCGGCCACGATCGGCAGCAACTCCGCCTCCGTCAGCCGTTTCGGCAGCACAACCACCTCAAATTCCGGCCGCTGCTGGAGCAACGCGATGCCTTTGGGTGAAACCGGGTCGCAAACTATAATTTTCATCTTCAAAAGGGCAGTGAGTGTAAGCTATGCGATGAACAAGGTCAAATAGCGAATCCCAGATAAAATTCACTATCCGCCCCATAAATATCGGTTATGCTGCCTCCGAAAATGAGCAAGCTGCTGTTGATTGATGACGAAGAGGACGTGCGGTATTCGTTCCAGCGGATTTTTAATTCGCCGGAAATCGAACTGGCCACGGCATCGTCCGGCGAGGAAGGGCTGAAGGTCATTCCAAAATTCAAACCCGACCTTGTGCTGATGGACGTGCGCATGGGCGGCATGAACGGTCTTGAAACGCTCCGCCGCATCCGCGCCGCCAATCCCAAACTGCTCGTCATTTTGATGACCGCTTACGGCACGACGCAGACCGCCATCGAAGCAATGAAGCTCGGCGCCTACGATTATCTGCTCAAGCCGTTCGATGTGCCGAAGCTCAAGGAAATTATCGCCAACGCATTCAAAGCCGCGCGCGACATGAAGCAGGTTGTGTCGTATCAACCGTTGCTCGAATCGGAGGATTACGAACTCGGCATTGTCGGCCGCAGTGAACCGATGCAGCAGGTGTTCAAACTCATCGGCCAGATCGCCGTGTCGGACGCCACCGCGCTCATCACCGGTGAAAGCGGCACGGGCAAGGAACTTGTTGCCCGCGCCATTTATCATCACAGCAATCGAAATCAGCAGCCTTTTCTCACGGTCAATTGCGCCGCCATTCCGGAACAATTGCTCGAAAGTGAACTCTTCGGCCACGAGCGCGGGGCCTTCACCGGCGCGACGATGCAACGCATCGGAAAATTCGAGCAATGCAATCACGGCACGATTTTTCTCGACGAGATCGGCGACATGACGCCGGCGACCCAGACGAAAATTCTCCGTGCGCTGCAATCTGGCACATTCGAGCACGTTGGCGGCAACCAGCCGATTCAAGTGGACGTGCGCGTCATCGCGGCGACGAACAAGCCTCTCGAAGCCGCCGTTGCGGCCAGGCAGTTCCGCGAGGATTTGTTTTACCGGCTTAACGTCGTGCGCATTCACATTCCGCCGCTGCGCGACAGGCGCGACGACATTCCGCTGCTGGTGAACTATTTTCTGGAAAAAATCGCGCGCGAACAGCAGCGGAAGCCGAAATCCATCGCCGCCAGCGTCGTCAAGGCGCTGGGAAAATATCATTGGCCCGGCAACGTGCGCGAATTGGAGAACGCCATTCGCCGCGCCTATGTCATGGCCAAGGGCGACGCGATTTTGCGAAGCGATCTGCCGCCGGAAATTTCCGGACAGGGTGGCAGCGGCGCCCCGCTGCCGACGGCGACTGGGGAGGCGGCCGCGACAGATGCCGCCGCACTGGCGCGGCAATTATTTCAATGGGCCCGGCGCGACCCGAAACTAAAAATCATTCCAGCCATTGAACGCGAACTGGTCATTCAGGCGCTCAAGGAGACAAGCAATAATCAGGTTCACGCTGCAAAATTGCTCGGCATCACGCGGGCGACGTTGCGCAAACGGATCGAGAAATTCGGCATTCAGCGCGAGTTGAACGTCAGGTGATTTCGATTCCTACCGGGCAATGGTCCGAGCCTTCAACCTCGGCGCGAATGAAGGCGCTCTTGAGCCGTGGGCGCAGCGATTTTGAAATGAGGAAGTAGTCGATGCGCCAGCCGGCGTTTCGCGAGCGCGCACCGGACATCTGGCTCCACCACGTGTAATGTCCCCCGCCCTTCTCGAACTCGCGGAACGTGTCGAGAAAACCGGCTTTCATGAACGCACCGAACCCGGCGCGTTCTTCGGGGGTAAAACCGTGGTTGTGAACATTGGCCTTGGGATTGGCGAGGTCAATCTCCATGTGCGCCACGTTGAGGTCGCCGCAGAAAATCACGGGCTTTTTCTTTTCCAGTTTTTTAAGGTAACACAAAAAATCGGCGTCCCAACGCCGGCGATAAGTGAGGCGGGAAAGGTCGCGCCTGGAGTTTGGGACATAAACATTCACGAGAAAAAAGTCCCCGAACTCAGCGGCAAGCACGCGGCCTTCGCCGTCGTGTTCGGCAATGCCGATGCGGGAAGTGACGTTCAGTGGCCGTGTTTTGGTGAAAATCGCCGTGCCGGAATAACCCTTTTTCTGCGCGGCATTCCAGTAAGTCATGTAAGTGGCGGGCCAGAGCTGCTCAACGTCGTTCGGGCCGCATTTGGTTTCCTGAAGGCAAAGCACGTCCGGTTTTTCGGCTTCGAGGAAATCGAGGAACTTTTTCCGCAACGCGGCGCGCAGGCCGTTGACGTTCCAGGAAATCAGTTTCACGGCGGAAGAATAAACCACAGATGAACACGGCGTAAAGCCGCGTGGCGGCCACACCGCTATACGCGGATAAACACAGATGTTGACGCCGAAGAGCCTTTTGTCGTCCGCCAACGAGCCAGCGGGACGTCAGTCGTCGCATGGCTTTGACCCGACAAGCCGGCGCTCCCAGGACGGATTATTCCGGTTGGAACACAATGGCGCTCAACGGCGGCAGATAAAATTCCGCCGAATGCCGCTGATTGTGGCAGGGAATGCTTTCGGCGGTGACGCCGCCGAAATTTCCCTTGTTACTGCCGCCGTAAATCGCGGCGTCGCTGTTCAAGACTTCGCGCCAACGGCCCGCGCGCGGCAGGCCGACGCGATATTTTTCGCGCGGCACCGGCGTGAGATTCAAAATGACGGCAAGCTGGTTTGTGCAATCGTCGTTTTGGCGGACGAATGAAAGGACGCTGTTTTCGCGGTCGGCGCAATCAATCCAATAAAAGCCGGCGGGGTTATAATCGCCCTGCCAGAGCGCGGGCGTGGCGGAGTAAAGTTTGTTCAAATCCTCGACGAATTTTTGCAGGCCGCAATGAAACGGTCCGGCATCGAGCAGCCACCAATCGAGCTGGCCGTTTTCATTCCACTCGGCGCGCTGGCCGAATTCATCGCCCATGAACAAAAGTTTTTTGCCGGGAAACAGCCATTGATACGCAAGCAACGCGCGGAGGTTGGCGAATTTCTGCCAGTCATCGCCGGGCATCCGACCGATGAGTGACGCCTTGCCGTGGACGACCTCATCGTGCGAGAGCGGCAGGATGAAATTTTCGGTGTGATGATAGAGCGTTGCGAACGTGAGATCGTCCTGGTGATATTTGCGATAGACCGGGTCGAGGCTGAAATAGCCGAGCGTGTCATGCATCCAGCCCATGTTCCATTTGAAGGAAAAGCCGAGGCCGCCAACATAAGGCGGGCGTGTGACGAGCGGCCATGCGGTGGATTCCTCGGCGATGGTCAGAACGCCGGGAAATTCCGTATGCGCGATGTGATTGAATTTTTTCAGGAATTCAATCGCCTCAAGGTGTTCGCGCCCGCCGAATTGGTTTGGAACCCATTCGCCTTCCTTGCGCGAGTAGTCGAGATAAAGCATTGAGGCGACGGCGTCCACGCGCAGACCGTCCACGTGAAACCGGTCGCACCAAAACAGCGCGTTGGCAACGAGGAAATTGTTCACCTCATGGCGGCCGAAATTGAAAATCAGCGTGCCCCAATCCTGATGCGCGCCTTTGCGCGGGTCCTCGTATTCGTAGAGCGCCGTGCCATCGAAACGGGCGAGCGCCCAATCATCGCGCGGAAAATGCGCCGGCACCCAGTCCACAATCACGCCAATGCCGGCTTCGTGGAGCGCGTTGACCAGAAATTGAAAATCATCCGGCGTGCCGTAGCGGCTTGTTGGCGCATAAAAGCCGGTTACCTGATAACCCCATGACGGATAAAACGCGTGTTCGGCCACCGGCAAAAATTCGACGTGGCTGAATCCCATTCGAGTGAGATAAAGCACAAGCGGCCCGGCCAGTTCGCGATAGCTCCATGACTCGTTCGCCGTTTTTTTCCGCCACGAGCCGGGATGCACTTCATAAACGTTCATCGGCGAATACAACGGGTCGCGCCCGCGCCGTTTTTTCAACCAATCTCCGTCATTCCATTTGAATTGTTGCGTGTCCCAGACAATCGCAGCGTTTTTAGGTGGCACTTCAAAGAAAAATCCACAGGGGTCGGTCTTCAGTGAAATGTTTCCATGCGCGTCGCGAACTTCAAATTTGTAATGCGCGCCTGCCCCGACGCCGGGAATGAAAATCTCCCAGACGCCCGACGCGCCAAGCAAACGCATGGGATGAAACCGCCCATCCCAACGGTTGAAATCACCGACGACGCTGACGCGCTGCGCGTTCGGCGCCCAAACGGCAAAGCTCGTACCGTGAACGCCATCAATCACGCGCAGTTGCGCGCCGAGTTTTTCGTAAATGCGCCGTTCGTCGCCTTTGCCGAACAAAAACAAATCCGATTCACCCAGCGTCGGCAAAAATGAAAACGGATCGCGCGTCCGGCGGGTCTGGCCGTGATGATCGGTGACGACCAAATCGTAGGCATAGACGCGATTGGCTGATTTCGTAACACCTTCGAACAAGCCGCTCCCATGAATGCGCTTCAATTCGAACTTCGGTTTGCCTTTTTCATGAACGGGTTGGACCTCGATTTTGGCGGCGTCCGGCAACAACGCGCGGACCACGAGGCCCGAACCGTCGCCGAGCGGGTGCATTCCAAGCAAAGTGTGCGGCGATGGGTGTTTCAGCTCGACCAGGCTGCGCAGCTCTTCGGGCGTGAGAATCATGCAGGAAGACTGTAATCAACCCGGACGCAGAAGGAAATGTTCTTCGGGAACGAACGTTGGAGTACAAGCTTAAGCTTGTCTGCGAACCACAGCCTGAAGCAAAAGCCTGTTCTCCGGCAGCGGACAAACTATAACAGTTCCGGTTAATATTGGCACAGTTTGATATGCCCTTGGGAAAAGCGGAGGAGGGCCGCCGCAGTCCAAGACGCTGCGCGCGACACGACTATTCCTGAAATATGCGAAGCGTCTTGGAGTGCGCCAGTCCCCTGGCGCTTTGCAAGGAGACGAAATGTCCGCGAGATTTCCCGCATGAACTTTTGTGCGCAAATGACAATATGAACTGCTACAGACCGCCGCTACAGTGCAGACAGAATCCGCTCAAGTTGCCGCGCGTGGATGTCCAGTGCGCCATCCGTCCAAATCACAAAATCGGCGCGCGCGATTTTTTGTTCAACCGGCCATTGCGCGGCGATGCGCTGTTCGATCTGCTCCGGCGTCCAGCCACGCGCAAGCAATCGTTCGCGCTGCGTCGCGGCGGAACAAGCGACGCAAATAATTTTGTCGAAGTGTGATTCAGCCCGGGTTTCAAACAGCAGCGGAATCACAACCACAGCGAGCGGGCGATTTTCCCCGCGCCAGGTTTCGATTTGGGCGAGCCAGCGTTCTTGAATGCGCGGATGCAGAATGGTTTCGAGTTTTTTACGGGCGGCGGCATCGGCAAAAACGATCCGCGCGAGTTCATCGCGGCGCAATTGACCGTCCGGTGCGACAATGTTTTTGCCGAAAACCGTCCGGATTTCCGCCAAAGCGGGCTGGCCGGGTTGAACGAGTTGGCGCGCCAGTTCGTCCGTGTCCACAACTTGAGCGCGACGAGCGCGGAGGAATTCGGCAGCGGTGGATTTGCCCATTCCCAAACCGCCGGTCAGACCGCAGACTTTCATCGGCTCACAGCGGAAGTTTTTGCGCTACGGCCACAATATAGCGCGGTAGAAGCGACAAGGATAGTTTGTCGAGTCCAGATTGGTGAACGTGAATGATGCGTTCGTCGCCGTGCCGGTGTAGATGTCCAGCCAGCTTATTGGAGGCGCCAAATTGGTGGCAGCCTGGATAATGATGGTCGAAGCCGGCGGATTGTTCGAGTCTGAAATCGTGAATCGGAATATGCCATTAGAGCTCACTAAACTTCCAAATTCCGGCGGCTGAACCGCGGTGACGACGAAATCGACAAAGGCGTTATTGTCATCCGGGTTTGGGTCGGGAGTGTCCGAATTTGCGCTGGCGTAGTTGCGGATGGTCCCAACAAAGTTTGTCCCTGGCTGCACGGTCAGTGTAAATTGCGCGCCGCCACCATTGGTCAGCGTATCGATAGTACAAATCAATCCATCTTCATTTACAGAACCCATGGTGCTGTTGGTCGAAATCACTGTGAACCCCAAAGGCAGGGTATCCGAGATAACCACGTTGCTGGCAGTTGAAGGCCCATAGTTAACCACTGTGTTTGTATAAACCAGAATGCCGCCAGCCAGGACGTTGGTGGCCGAGACGGTCATCGAAAGCTTAAGATTAGCCGATTCACCGACCGGGCTGGCCATGGTCAGGTTGAGAATCCAGCCGTTGGAAATCACGCCGGAATCCAGCAAGGCATCGTCCAGCACAAATAGCTCCCACGTGCCGTTCGGATTACCGCCATTCAAGGCGGCCAAGGCGGAGCCATAAGGCGGAAGCGGCGCGGAAATATGGGTAATGGTGATGGGATTGGTCGTCCCAATTCCGGCGAGGGCGTTGATTAAATTGGTTTTCGGAGTGCCCCACCCGGTGCAAAGATCGTATCCGGGCACCGCATTGAAGAGGGTTGGGCTGTTGCTGCTGGTATTGTTGCCGGTGGCGATGTCGTGAAAACAGGTGTTGTAGTTTGTGCCTTTGGCAATGGCATAGAGGGCCGGATTGATAAAGCCAACCGATGTCAGGCCATTGTTCGTGGCTTGTTGATTAATCAGAGCGGTGAAGCCTGCCCACAACGGCGCCGCAGCACTGGTGCCACCAACATCTTCCTGCTGGCCATTGTCCGCGATGACGTAAATATTATCCGCCGTCAGGGCAACGTCGGGAATATTTCGTGCCGTAGTCGAGCCATGATTAGCGGACATGTTGATGCCCTGTTGCCACGTCGGAATCTGGTAATTGGGACTAATGCCTCCACCGCTGCCTTCGGCCCAGCCATTCGCTCCACCCGTGCCCCAATTCCAAACTTTCTCCGTCGTCCAAGCCCCGCCAGGACCGCTGGTTGACAAGGTCGTTCCACCCACAAGGGTAATATAGGGATCATCCGTTTGCTGCTGGTCGGTTAAATTCCAATTGAACGCATCGTTATCGCCCGAAGCCTGAAAGAATGATTGCCCTTGAACGGCATATTCCAGGTATATTTGGTCCCAAGTTGTCTCGTCGGGCAAGAGCCAGGAAGAACTGATTTGTTTTGCGGAATTATCCGTGGCGATACGGTTCAACATATCGGTAATGATGGCTCCATTCCCATTGTTGAGTCCTTCGTAGACGACTATTTGAGAAAGCCCCGGCGCCATGGCGATGGCCATGTCAATGTCCAAAGCCACTTCTATATTATTGGCTCCAGCCACTCCGCTATAGCCATCCACAAATACATTTTGCAACGGAACATTCGGGAGTCCCGTCTGACTTTTGTAAGTCGCAATGTCCCCCGGGTGATAACCATCCAATTCAAACAGCGCGACCGTCTGTCCGGCGCCAGTCAACGCCAGTCCCGGGGCATAAGCCGCCCGGAAATCATATCCCATGTAAGTTCCGCCCGGCCCCGAACCGGCAGCGGGGTTGCCTGCCGACGACTGGCTGCCAAACGAGATTTTATGGAAGGCGGGGCGTGGGATGACATAGTTATTCAAGCCGCTGATGTGCAATATTGGAACAGTCGAATTCAGAGAAGGCTCCGTGTCCGGCGCGAAAAACTCCCGCGCCTCTGTTGGGTGCTGGTAAACCCTCATCGTCACATGAAAGGCCTTTTGGATATCCGTTACTGCCCCATTGACGTCCACCAATACACGATTGGAGTGTGTGCCGGTCACTGTGAAACCACTAGCTTCCGCGAAGGCAATAACAGCCTGATAATCCTGTTCCGTGGGGCCAAACTGCGCAGTGAACTCCTCTGGTGTCAAATAGTGATGGTAATTGGGGCTTGCCGGATCATAAATCTGCTGGAGCAGGTTGGTCAGCTCTCCCTGGTTTCTCAATGGCAGACCGATGGCAAGGTCAAGATTGGTTGTCGCCAGCAACAGCCTCTTCGCCTTCAATCCCGACACCACCACCGCCGGCACATGGCTGGTCAACGTCATCAAGCCCGCATCTGCGGCACGGCTTGAAAAAGTTGTGATGCCTGACAAAGCCAGGCCCAAGCCAATCGTTAATAAAATCCTCCTCATACGAGCGGCAAATATTTGAGGAACTCTGAACATTGCACCACCGGCAACCGGGATGAATATAAGGTTTTCTTTAATCATTTTCATGCCGGTTATGGGAAATTAGGAGGCGCGCCATATTGCGTGGGTTTATAGGTGCCGGAAGTAATAGCTCCCGTACTGGACAACGCGTTAGCTGCCGCATCATCAAAGGTGAGTGTAATATGACTGGCGCTGACGCCCGGAGTGCCAACGTGCGACATGAGCAAGGTATCCTGCTCGCTTGGCGACACCAGCAACACATTCACATCATTCAGGGATTCGTGACTAAGGTTGGTCACGGTGACCGTAGCCTTGATGACCACGCCGCCAACACTGCTGACGTTGATGATGGACGGGTAAGGCGTCGCCATATAAGGAACTGGAGCCGGCGCAAAATCATTAATGATAATTCTGTTGGTGCTGGAGAATCTGGTTGTCCACGTGCCCAGCGTGTAGGCAAAGAGGGCTGTACCGAGGTTTGTGCCGTTGCCCTGCAATTGGAATGTCGCGGCGATTTGCTGGCCGTTGGTGCCAACAGCCGTAAAGGAGAATAACTGGTTAGTCGACGGGCCGCCGGAGGTCAGGTTGCCATAGTTTTGGGGTGATGATGCATTGGTGACACCACTGATGTTGAGTAACGTGGCAACAAGGTTGGTCACGTCGTTGCCACCGGCATCGCGGAAGGCGAACAACAACGAAACCGTTTCACCCGGATCAATGATGCCGTTGGGAGGCCCGGCATTCGTCTCGGAAATCAGGGTGGAACCCGCCGGAATCACATAGCTGCCGTTGGTATCGTGGATAGTGAGCGTGGCGGCGTAGGGCGCAATCAGCGTGCCATTGGTTGGGCTGGACAGTTGCAGCAGGACGGTTTTATCCGGCTGCACGGTCGCGTTGGTAATTACCGTTACGGGGAAGGTCTGGCTGGTCTGGCCGTTGGCGAAAGTGAGCGTTCCACTGGTCGCCAGGTAATCCACGCCGGCAACGGCCGTGCCATCCGCTGTCGCAAAGTTGACGGTGGACGTGATGTTCGTGTTCTCGGTACGCACCACAGTGATGCTTGCCGGGACGTCACCCCGAAAAACCGTGTAAGTTGAATTGGAGAAGCTCAAGCCGGAATTGTTGTTAATGATGGTCACCTGGTTGGTGGTGGGCGCAACGAGGGTGCCATTGGTCGGGCTGGACAAGTTGACAGTGAAGGTGTGGTTGCCATTCAACAACGAGTTGTTGAGGATCGGCACACTAAAGGTTTTTGTTCCAACGCCGCCTGTGAAGAGCAGCGTGCCGCTGGTGGCCGTGTAATCCACGCCGGCGACCGCGGTGTTGTTGGCAGTGGAATAATTCACGGACAGCGGTTCAACGCCCGGATTCGAGCAAACAACAGGGATGACCGCGCTGCCCGCATTTTTGTAGACGCTGGAGACATTGGTGGTGAAGCTCAAGCCGGCGTCGGCATCCTGCACCACGATGACCGTGTTGCTCGGACTTACCAGAACACCGGCGCTGGGATTGGCAAGGCTCAGGGTGAACATCAAATTGCCGGTGACTTGCGGATCATAAAGGAGCGGGAGTGAAATCGCCTTCACGGTTTCGCCGGCGTAGAAGGTCAACGTGTTGCTGGTGGCCGTGTAATTGACTCCTGTCACCGCCGTACCGTCGGCGGTAAAATAGTTGACTTGAACGCTGCCGTTGGTGCCACCGAACCGCTGGACAAGTATCGGAACAGACCCGTTTGTCTCCCTCACATAATTGGTGGCATTGACAAAGGCCACGCCAATGTTCGTATGCAAAAGGGTCAAGGTCGCGGTGGTGGGGGCGATGAACACCGCAGTGCCGCCTGGTGGATTTGACAACACCACCGACAGGCTTATGGGTGCCTGCACGATGTTGTTGCTAATGAGCGACACAGTGAACGTCTTGCTGACATCACCGTTATTGAAGGTCAGCGTGCCGCTGGTAGTGATGTAATTTACTCCCGGCAAGGCCGTGCCCGCAACGGTGTTGTAAGCCACCGTGACACTGCCGGATGCTCCGTTGGTGCGAACCACTGTGATGACCGCGCTGCCATCACTTACAGGGGCCGTGTAATTGGTCGCCGAGAAGCTGAACTGACCCGGGGCATTGACGGTGTCAATGATGGTAAGCGTGGTGTTTGACGGGCTGAACAAGGCGGTGTTGACCGCATTGGTCAACGCGAATATCACCGTCTGGTTGCCTTCGTAATTGGGGTTGTTGATGATTGGAACCTGGATCTGTTTGTCCGTGTCTCCCGGATTGAACGTGATGGTGGTATTGGTTGGAATATAATCCGTACCGGCAGTAGCAGTGCCGTTGGTGGTGGTGACGAAATCCACCGAGCAGGTGCCGTTGGTGCCCAAACGCACGACATCAATCGGCGCAAACCCGGTCGCAACATCCTTGGTAACCGAATAACTTGCGGCAGAAAAACTCACAGCGGTGTCATCATTGAGGATGGTCAGCACGGCCGTGGATTGATTGGTTATGCCCGCCGGCGCCGTTAAATTATTTGTTGTAATCGCCAGATTCACCGTCAAGTTGGTGGTGACCCATCCATCGTCCCTCACAGGAACGGCCACCGTTTCCAGAACCTCGCCAGGCGGGAAGGTGACTGTGGTGTGAACCGCAGTGTAATTCGTGGGTGCCACCGCCGAACCATCGCTCGTGTCAAAGTTGACGGAATTTGTCCCGCTGGTGCCACCCGTGCGCTCGATCGTGACAAGGGCTTGTCCGCCATTTTCATCAACCTGATAATTGGCCGAGGTGAATTGCAACCAGCCGCTGCCGGTCACGGAACCGCCGTAAATGCGGGCAATATGCGCCGCCGGCTGATCGGCATACTGGGTAAAGCCGCCGCCAATGACCATCATTTGATCAGCCGGTTGAACGACCAGCGCGGCAATCGTTCCATTGGCGCCGTCGCCGAAATTGATCGCCGGATCCACGGCGCCACTGGACAACAGCCGGGTGATGTGGTTGCGGGTAACGCCATTGGCCTGGGTGAACTGGCCGACCAGCACAATCCGATTGTCGGCCTGCACGGCAATGGCTTGCACAGGACCATTGACGCCACCGACGTTGTTGGTTGTAAAACCAGTGTCCAACGTGCCGTCGGCGTTCAAGCGGGCAATGTGGTTCAGGGCGACTCCATTGGCACTATTGGTAAAGACGTTGGTAAAGTCGCCGCCGATGAGAATGCGGCCATCATTCTGAATGACGATGGCGCGAACCACATCGCCTGCGCCCATGTTCAAATCAAAATTCGTATCCACGGAACCATCCACGTTCAATCGCGCAATATGATTCAATGCAAACCCATTGACGTTGGTGAACGCGCCGCCAATCAACACCTTGCCCGCCAATACGGAATTGGTGGGATAAGTGGCAATGGCATAAACCGGGGCGTTGGGACCCGATCCGATGGCAAAAATTGTGTCCAGTGTGCCGTCGTCATTGAGGCGCGCAAAGTTGGGACTGTAACCTCCGATGATGGTGCTGAACGCGCCGCCAACGTAGATCTCCGGTGAGCCGTTAATGAAGGTTTCGGCCAGGGAATAAACCGGCCCGCTTGCCCCGGGGCCGGGATTGAAGCTGGTATCGAGGGAACCGTCCGTCATCAAGCGGGCGATGTAATTGCGGAAAATCCCGTCGACGCTGGTGAACGAACCGCCAATAATCACACGGCTGTCCTCCGCCTGGCAAACCACGGCCTGCACGGTGCCGTTGGCGCCATCCAGTCCGTTGAGGAAACCAGCGCTGTCCAGTGAACCGTTGGCGTTCAGCCGGGCAAGGTAATTTTCAGGAGTGCCATTGACAGCCGTGAAGTTGCCGCCCGCAAGAATTTGTCCGTTGGTCTGCAACGCGAGCGCCAGCACGTCGCCGTTCATCCCGGAATTGAAGGTGCCGTCCGGCGAACCGGGCGGTTGGTTGTAAGTTTGGGCATCCAAAATGTTGACAACAGCATTCGACGGCGAATCCAACACCGCGTTGACCGCATTGGTCAAAATCACGTTGAAGTGGAAATTGGCGGGATCCTGCTTGCCATCATCCAGAATCGGCACCGTGAAGTTGGTGGCGATTTGGCCGGCGACAAAGGCGAGCGTTCCGCTGGTGGTCGTGTAGTTGATACCGTTGGTCGCCGTGCCGTCGATGGTATGGAAAACGACGTATGCCGGGCCATTGGTGCCGCCGGTGCGAACGACGGTGATGGTGGCATAGCCGCCGTCTTCGCTGACGAGGTAACTGGGCGCGCTAAATTGCAGCACGCCATAGCTATTGTCGTTGCTGATGACCAACGCGGCGTTGGTGATGGAACCGGGGGAACTTGCGGCATAGAACAGCGTCGGCGCGCTGGCAAGCCCGTTGGTTGGATTGAACAAATAAACGCCAAATTGTTTACTGGCGCTGACTGCGTTGGTGTAAATGAGCGGAATGGTGACGGTGCGCGGCGCGGCGTCGCCGTTGTTCCATTGCAGCGTGTTGGTCGTGCCGGTGAAATCCACGCCGTTGGTTGCCGTCGGGCCGTTGGTAGTGGCGTATTGGACGGAAATCTGGCCGGCGCTGCCGGCGACACGACTGACCACAAAGTTGATGAAGCCGGCGCTTTCACTGCCGGTATAATTAGTAGCGCTAAGAGTCAGATAACCCTGGAAACTGGGATTAATGAGGCGGAGCACCGCATTGGATAATCCAAACGCCGCATAACCATCAGGCGGTCCAGTGAGAGCGGTCAGATGAAGGTTGAGGAACTTTTCCGCAAAATTCGTGGATTCAAGGCCGTTGTTTATGATGGTAACCGTAAACGAGTTGGTGACCACACCCCCGCCGAAAGTCAGGCCCAAATTGGTGATGCCGTTGTAATCAGTGCCTGCAAGGGCGGTCCCGTCGGCGGTGGAAGCCAGCATGTTCACCGTGCCATAAGTGCCGTTGCTTCGAACCAGGCTGATAACGGCATTGGTATTGGTGGCAACGTAGTTGGTAGAGGCGAAACCCAATGTGCCGGATTGCTTGTTGTCATCAATCAACGTGAATGGCACGGCGGAAGCGCCCAGTGCGGCGCCCAGCGGGATATTTTCACCGCCGAGATAAAACGTGTCGGCCCCGCTGGGATTGGCCAGTTGGAATTGTGCGTTCAGATTTCCCGACGTCTGTTTGTTGTTCTTGATGCTGACCGTGACGTCAGACTGGGTGTTAATGAGCGCATCTACCAGAGATAAACTGCTGAAGACATCTTGTAAAGAGCCATTGGCTCCAAACAGTCCATCACTGCGCAAGCGGGTCTGGGTTGACGTGGTGTAACGCCAGGCGACCCAATACAAAGGCGGCGTGCTGTCATAGGAATAATCAACGCCGCTTTTGGCCAGCTCCGGCAGGACGGAAAAATTGGCGGAAACCGGTCCCAACACGCCATTGGTCCGCACCAACCCCACGGAAAGGGAGACAGCACTCTTGTTTTGAGAAAAGGGCGGCGACAGACTGATGTTCCCCGGCCCCGGCGTCGAGCCGCCAATCAAACGGGCGATGCTGCTGCGGTTGCGAACGCCATCGCGCGTCTTGGGTTCAACCCACAAATTCGGGTCAGCAAAGCTATTCGTAATTCCCAGTTCATCGTCCAAAGTACTGCAGACATTGATGTCCGCCTGACCGCCGCCCACCTGATCGAATGTGCCGCCAATCATCACGTTGCCATCGCTTTGAACCCCGGAGGCATAAACGGCCGGCGTGTCGAGCGGCGCGGCATTTGGAAAAGGATCGGAGTAAATCCGCTTCAACCCGGCGAACTGGTTGTACGCGGTGTCGAGGAAGGTGGTGTCCACCGTGCCGTTGGCATACAGACGGGTGAAGCCGAGACGGTGCGTGCCGTTGAAGGACGTGAATTGCCCGCCGACGTAGATCGTGCCGTCCGGCCGGGGCATGACGTTCCAAACGATGTCATTGGCGCCGGTGCCCACGAAAAAGTTGGCGGTATCCAGGCTGCCATCCCCATTCAGCCGCGCAATATGATTGGCAGAGATGCCGTTGAAATAGGTGAACAAGCCGCCCACCACCGCTTTGCCGTCAAACTGCCAGCCGAGCGCATAGACCGTATTGTTCGCCCCGGAAATAGGGTGGAACGTGGTGTCCAGCGCGCCGTTGGCGGTAAAGCGCGCGACATCCGAATAATTTTGACCGCTCACACCAAACTCGCCGCCAACCAGTATCCCACCGGAGGAAGTCAATGGAGCAACCGAGGCGGTGTATTTCCACTGGGTGATGTTGGTCTGACCGCCCTGATTCATGACAATGGTGATAATATTGGTGGCCAAAAGACCATTCACGCTATTGGTTGGACCCAAGGGTATCACCAAGGTGTTGGAGCTACTGACAAAACCGGTGTCATAAATCTGAACGCCGGTCCCAGCAGCCACATTGGTGTCGCCGTAAAAAATTCGCATGTCATCCGGAATTGTGAACATGTCATAACTCACCGTCAGTGTGCCGGAGGTAAAATTGCCAAGATTAAGAATTTGATCATCCTCATTACTGTTGCCAACGGCATTGCGGTTGATGCTGGTGATGACCGATGGCGGCAACGCCAGCGCATAGACGGGGCCATTGAGGGTTGTGCCCGGATCAAACGTGGCGTCCAAAGAACCGTCGGTGTTCAGCCGGGCAAGATAATCGCGCGTCTGGCCATTGACATGAGTGAAACCACCGCCGATCAACACCTTGCCATCCGTTTGCACGGCAGTCGCCCACACCGTTCCATCAGCCCCGGACGGATTGAATGACGTGTCCAGTGAGCCGTCGGCGTTCACGCGGGCGACGCGATTGCGCGTCTGGCCGTCGAAGGAGGTAAAGGAGCCGCCTATGACAAATTGACCGCCCGGACTCGAAACGACGGCATTGATGGGGCCGTTGGCGCCGGAGTTGGGCGCGAAGGACGAATCCAACTGGCCATTCACGTCAATGAGCGCGATGTTATGGATGGGATTTCCCGTCAATTCCAAGACGTTTCCGTTGTAAGATGCAAAGTCGCCGGCGATGATGGTTTCATTATTGGGCAGCACCGCCAGACTGTTGACCACGCCGGAAACGCCGGGATTGGGATCATTCTGCGGTGTGGTGACGGGCGCCACGTTGGGCGCCAGCGCCAGACTGCCGTTGAAATCCGCGTTGTACAATTCATCCACCGAACCGGCCGGCGGATGTTGATCGTTAAACAGGATGGTCACGGTGGTTTCAGCGACCATGCCTTGCAGCGCCGGCACGGTAGCACCACCACTGCTTATCTCCTGATAAAGCTGTATTTTAAAATCCCTGTTGAATTTCGTGAGAGTGGAATTGGTGACCGTAAAGGTGATGGGCATTAAAGATTCGTCGGGGCCATTGGCGGCAAAGGTGATGGTGCCCCCCTGCCCCGCATCTGCAGGAACCATGTTAAAGTCGGAATTGGTCGCCAGAATTGTCCCATAATTCGGCGGCGTGGGAACGGCATAATCGGAGCCTGGCTGGAGGGGAAACCAATTATTCCACTCTTCGTCGGGATCCGTATCATCGTTAAGGAAATTATTGATGCGGTAATGCAAAGTAATCCCCGCGGTGTTGGTGCCAAAGCGCCTCACGTAAATGGTGACTGGCGTCGTATAGCCATTGGGATTGTTCGTGTCGTTGACGTCTTCCGGAACGCGGAAATTACACTTTTGAAAATTGACGATCGGGTTGGTCGGCATCCCTATGACAAGATTGGTCGCGAGTATGGGATCGATGGGTGGGGTGTCTGTAGGATCGGACCAGCCATTCGTTGACACGACCGTATTCCAGTCCGGGCCGTAAGGATCGGCGTTCACATTCAAAATCTTCACCAGAGCCAGGCTGAAGCTGGGATCCACGCGGGGTGGAGCGACGCTAATACTACTTTCATACGGATCAAGCAGGGCATTTGTTAATACAATTCCGAAAAATGTGTTATTCGTGTAGCCCCCCGAACCGTTAATACCAGCGGGGATAATCCGAATGAGAATGGTCTTGCTCATCTCATAATCATCGAAGACCAGCGTGCCGGTTGTGGCGACATAATCCACGCCGGCGACCGCCGGCGTATCATTGATTGGCAAAGCCGAAGCCGGCAGGCTGGCGCCATCCACCGTCCGGTAATTCACCATGGCGCGCCCGGAAGAGCCGGCCACGCGGGTGACGGTGACCAGCAGGCCCGGCGCATTGTAATCATAGTAGGTGAAAAGCGGCGAATTGCCGACAGGGACATATTTTACCTGGTAGGCACTTTCCGTTTCGGCAGCCTGGTAAAGCGGCAACCCCGTCCAGAGGTCCACGTCTTCGGTGGCAAACCGGAAGACGCCCGAAGATTTATAGGCCCAGTGCAACGAAATCGATCCTGTCCCGGAAGCGCTTTTTGTGTCCACCACAAAGTAGTAAGTCGTCCCGGCAGTGGCGTTGAAACGAAGATGGCTGGGACCGTAATAAGGCTGGATATAGCCAAATATCAGCCCACCTCCGGGACCGGCAAGCTTAGCGTAATCGCCGCTGCCAGTTACATTGATACCCTCGGTTTGCCCCGGAATTGAGCTGTTGATGGGGAAAAGATCGTCATTGGCCGCCACCTGGTTGAGCGTGGCCGGACTGGTCCCGGTAAAAACCGCGAGCACCGTGTCCAGCGGGGTCTGGTTGGTGACACTGCCGATGGTGTCCAGTTCCACCTCGCCGTTTACCGGAGCGGTCCATTGATACACCAAGGGCGCGTTGGGAGCGAAGCCGGCGATATTGGGCACGCCAGAGGGACTGGCGCCGGTGTTGTTATTTGTCACCGAGCCATGATCGCCCGTTATCGGTATTTGCGCCTGCCCGGTGGTCACCAGCAAACCGGCCAAAATCACCAGACCCAGCTTCACCAAGCCGGCGCATTTAAGGAGGTTTTGCAACCTCCGGCAACCAAAGTCATTCATAGATTTTGCAAAATTGATCAAGTTTTTGCCGGTTCATTCACATTATGTCATGCTTCACAAATTTTTCGCTAAAATCATTGGCCGTAGACACACGTCGAGTTCGGATACACCAATACCCGATAGGTTCTCAAGTGGTTGGTGCCGATCGGGTCGGCCACGGTATTCGTTATCGGCCAACCACCCGCCGGTAGCACGCTGGGCGAGACGAAATTGGTCAGCACCAGCACGTATGGTCCCCCTACATTTGTGCTGTACGAGACGGTATTGGTCGCACTCGGAATGCTATGCCACGTCAGCAACATCGTCGGCAATGGATTGTTCGTCAACGTCTCTGTGAAATCCACCTGACAGGGCTCGAAGAACGGCAGTGGATCGATGGCGTTGGGAATCCCGTTCCCGTTGGAATCAAGGGTTGTGCTTTGCGCCAGTGCCGCATTCACGGTGTAGATTATGCCACCCGGATAAACCAGGTTGGTATAGTTGATGCCGATGAAACAGCCGGTATAATTTGTCACCCATTGGAAGTGGTCGTTGTTTTTATGATTCATCTTGTCGGACACATCCACGCCGCCGGCAACGGTTGCCTTG